>Ga0194121_10006608_pt1 | contig 15476 bp, 14 predicted proteins | sample TA2MahCa50mmetaG_FD_148609 | JGI IMG/M metagenome (GOLD analysis project Ga0194121, IMG submission 148609) | Freshwater microbial communities from Lake Tanganyika, Tanzania - TA2015020 Mahale Deep Cast 50m | ecosystem: Environmental > Aquatic > Freshwater > Lake | place: Tanzania: Lake... | reverse complement strand
TAGAGGAAAAACACACGGCCTTTGCCACCGCCCGCATGCCTCTGCCCCTTGGCGGCGTGCCAGCCCCTCCCTCGCGCTCGCGCCCCGCGGCTGGCAGCAGCCGGCCCGCCCGCGCTGCCGGGCACGGACAGGCCGGCTGCCTGGGGACGGGCTGCCGGCCTGTCGGGCGGCCGGGGGGCGGCTGCAAAGCGCTGAGCGCTGTCTGGTGAAGGGGGGGGCAGCCGACAGTCCGGCAGTTGTTGGGTCGGCTGGCGGCCGGCGGCGGGCACTGCACCATGGTGGGCACCCCGGAGCAGATCGCCGATCAGATGGAGCACTGGTTTTATCATGAAGGAGCCGATGGCTTTAACCTGATGCCGCCGTTGCTCCCGCAGAGTCTGGAGGACTTTGTGGAGCAGGTCGTGCCGATACTGCAACACCGTGGCTTGTTCCGCACCGAATATGAGAGCCACACCCTGCGAGGGCATCTCGGGCTGCAGCGGCCGTAACCACCAGGCGCTGGCGGGGAGGCCAGGGACGAGATAGCCCGGGGAGGCTCGGGGGTACCAGGCCATCGGCACGGCGGTTCGTGTGGCCAGGAACTCCCCAGCAGAGGGAGTGCCTGGCATACCGCTACTTCACACACGGCTTCTCTTGCTTACAAGCGCTGATGAGAAAGGTGTGGCCAACGTCACCGCCGTCCCAGCCGGAAAAGGGCCAGTCGTTGACAACTTTGGGATCCACAACCACCTCAATGTACACGTCAAAGAGCGGGATGGTCTCAAACTGCTCAAACTTATAGTTACCGATTTTGCGTAACTGCGCATCGCGCTGCGCCGGGTCAGCTATCTGCAGCAGATCTTCCCACATCTTATAGACGATGTCGTCCTCAAACCAGTGTGGCGTACCCTTGCCAGCATTGAACAAAGCGATCTGCGGCTCTACGGCCTTTTTTGAAGGGACCCCGGCGCGGAGGTACCAATTGGCTTTGCGCTCCCGTGTCTTAGGTAGGATTGCGGCCACCACATCGGCCTCTTCCAGTTCCAGTTCAATACCCACCTCGCGCAACTGTACAGCCACCGATTCCATGAGCGGAATGAGTTCCGGCGCCCCGGCAAAGGGGTAGAGCCAGGCCTTGGCCTTAAAGCCTTTGGGGTATCCGGCATCTGCCAGCAAGCGTTTCGCCGCCGCCGGATCGTACCCATACATCTCCTCAAACCGTTTCTCCCAGGTGGGATCCCAGCCAGGCAGGTCAGGATAAAAACCATTCACATACGTATAGGACGCCCGGCCTTTGTAGAGCACCTTGAGCAGCTCGCCACGATTCACAGCCTTATTCATGGCCTGCCGGACTCTTTTGTCCGTCCATGGCACCTTCGGATCGTATTTCCCCGTCGTACCCCCATGCTCGGTGTAACGTCCAGTGGCTTTGTCCTCAGTGCCCTGGTAGATGTGAAAGGCGATGACGGCCTGCTGCGCCACCTGCCGGCTGCGGATCAGTTTGTAGCCTTTGCTCACCAGATCATCCACGAGGTCTTTGTTGACTTCAGAGAGATGCGTTTCTCCCGCCAACAATTGCGCAAAGCGTGTTGGCTCTTCCAGGGTCCAGGTCATCTGCAGCTCTTTCCAATCGACCACCCCCCACTTCCAGTGCGGCGTCGGGGCACGCTCGTACAGGACATAGCGGTCTTTGACGCGCTCCTTGAAGATATAGGGTCCAGTGCCGGCGGGTTTCGCCTCATACCCCATCTCCCCTTCTTTGTCCCATTGCGCTTTGCTGAACATAATAAAACTCGAGGCGCTGGAGTAATAAAAATCCAGATCAACACACACCACCTTACAGTGCATGACGATTTCGTGATCGTTGACCACCTCGACACGATTCACCGCGCACATACCTTCCTTATAGGCAGTCGTTGCGGGGTCCTTGCGGCCCGGGTAGTTGGGGTCACACCACACTGCGTGGTTGTGCACCACGTCCTTGGCACTGAACTCGCCATAGCCGTGATGGAATTGCACCCCCTTGCGCAGATTGAGGCGCCACGACCGGCCGTCCTGGTTCATCTCCCAGCTTTCGGCCAGCCAGGGGTTGTACTTCCCCGATGCCGGGTCCACTTCGAACAGCCATTCGAACGCCGGGTCATGCTGGATGTTGTGGTCAGGCGTACCGTTAATCCACGGACGGATGTAATCGCGGAAGGGCAAAATGAGCCCCATCACCAGGCGGTCGGCCTTGGCCTTGCCGTCAGTCGCCTGTGCCTGCACCGTGCCCACCAGCAGGACAGACACGAGAAGAAACAATGCCGTACGCTTCCAGAACTCTGAGGACACCATCAGAGACCTCCCTTATCCAAGAGCACTGTGAGAAGAAACCTGCCAGACAGCCAAAGTGGGCGCATTGTGGGGGTCTCTTCCGCAGCATGTCAAGGTCGAATTTTTCGCATAGGCATGGCAGGGAGCCTTACCGCTGCCTCGTACCGCAGGCAGACCTGGGGCTTGTGCCATATGCACCGGGCAGTCATACTCCCGCAAACGTCTGCCGTGACAAGCAAGGGACGCCCTATGGCCATCCAACCGCAGTTATATACCGTGGCTGACTTTGAACACTTTTTGTCCTTACCGGAGCATCGCGACCGCTACTTGGAACTCATCCACGGGGAGGTCGTTGAGAAAGTGCCTACCGAAGAACATGGTCTGATTGCGGCAAATCTCTGTGGGTTTTTATGGCAGTACACCAGGCAATCCGGTATTGGTCGCGCCGTCATCGAAGTGCGGGTGCAGATACCGGACGACGATTATAACAGCCGTCAGCCCGACCTGGCGGTCTTTGTGGATACGACCCGTCCCGTGGTTACGCGTGGCCCGGTGCTGCAGATGCCCAATGTAGTGATTGAGAGTATAGGAAAAACGGCTTCGATCACTGCATCGGCCACTCTTGGCGACCCAGAATAGCGGGTGCAACCCCAAACCCCTATGTTCTCAATGACTTGTCGGGTTCCACCTGGAACATGAGCGCGTGGGGTGGCCGACGCCATGATCAAGGCCGGAAAAACAAACGGCCTTTTCCACCGCCCGCATGCCTCTGCCCCTTGGCTGCGTGCCAGCCCCTCCCTCGCGCTCGCGCACTGCGGCTGGCAGCAGCCGGCCTGCCGGCGCGTCGGGCGGCCGGGGGGCGGCTGCAAAGCGCTGAGCGCTGTCTGGTGCAGGGGGGGGCGGCTGCAAACGCGGGGAGGGCGGCTGAAGGGGGCTGAGACAAAAGCGCGTGCAACGCTGGAGGCACGGCGGAGGGCTCCTGCTCAAACCGCGTCATCATTCTCGTGACGTCAGCGCGGAGTTGCGCCGGTTGACGCTGCGATGCAAAACTATGACATCCAGTGCGCAGGGCGGATAGCGCTCAGGCACGGTAGATTTCCTTCCCCTGTTGCAGGGCGGGGGCAATGCTCAGACAATGCGTGTGTCGATAGCGTTCCACCTGTTCTGGCGTCACCACAATCACATCCACTGCCTGCCCGACGCCATGCAAGGTGCATGTAGATGTCGCCCACCAGACGGCTTGGGTCGAACGCACCACGCTTCACCACCAGGAAATCGATATCGCTATGTGGCCCCATGTCCTCCCGCGCGGCGGAGCCAAACAAGATGATCCTTTCCGGCTGTGCCACTTCCACAATGCGCTGCACAATCTTCGCGAGTACTTCCTGAGAGACCTTTGCCATACTTCGATTCCCACACTTTGTTCCGTTGGACGGTTGCCAATGACCTGGCGACATGCGCCCTCAGTGTAGAATGCTTCCGCGCATTCCGTCATCGATCCTCCGTCTGTGCCAAAGCCGCCTCGGCCTGGGGGAGCCAGAGGGTCATGTCCATAGCCCGGTAGAGGTCGATGGCAGCAGGCAGCACGGTAGGAGTCCACGCAAGATACCCCCTCTGCATTTTGCTCTATGAGATGGAAAGCACAGTAGCCAGAGCGCTGGTGATATCTTGCAGAGCTTGCACAGAAATATGCCCGAGTCGTCGCACAAAGCGGATTTATGAGACCGAACGCACCTGAAAGGCATCCGCTGCTGAAGGCTTCTCCAGGCCATTCTCTGGATCAGGGTCCAGCCGGACCATCCATGGTGCAACAGCGTAGCGCTCCTGCCAGGCCGTCATAGGCACAATCACGCGCAGCGGCAGGATGCCAATAGCATCATCATTGACGATGACGGCTGGACGCGTTTTCTGGATCTCGCTCCCAACTGTTGGATCCAAGTTAATCAGCCAGACTTCACCTCGCCTCATAGAAATCCTCGCCGTCGAGGGCCGTGAAGCTGGTCAGTGCAGTATCCGTGGTGTAATCCGGGAGCAGTGCTTGTGCAGCGGCAGCGAGCTGTGCGGTTCTCTCGTATATAGCCGGTTGTTGTTCATGCTGTTGCAGCTCTTCACGCATGAGGTGCAACACGGCTTCCATGAGTGCTAGCCGCTCAGTGAGCGTGAGTTTTTTGAGCGTTTCTAGCATTTCTGTATACGTCATACTCTCTCCTTAAAGCCTGTCATTTCACCTGCGCCAGAGCAGCTTCGGCCTGGGGCAGTCAGAGGGCCATATCCAGAGCTTGGCTCTCAACCCTTACAGGTTCTCTACCAGGCGCAGTTCCGGAAAATACGTGCGGTAGTACCCCCGGTCCCGTGTGAGCAGCCGATCAGCCTGCACTGTGGCATGGGCACCGATGAGGAAGTCGCTGACCAGATGCTGCCGGCTACGGAGTGCAGTCCCACACTGTTGACAGGAGGGCTGCTGCACCCGACCGCACACAGGGCAGAGAAACCCTGTGCCGCGCTGGCGGGTGTATGTAGCCCAGGCTCGCCCAGCCCGAGCGAGAGCTGCTGACTGAGATGGGACCAGGCGCATGCCGGTGTCGGCGAGAAAACGTTCCAGTTCCTCTCGCGTAGGAAAGTGGGCAGCGAGTTCGGCATAGACCACCTCACTGAGCACCAACGTGCCCTGCTGCAGGGCCGTGTCAAGGGACTGCTGCGAGGCTGCCCCAAAGGGTGCATCAGGGATCAGCACATCCAAGAGGATGTTGGTATCGACCGCGGTAATCATTGCCCCCGCATGGCCTCCAGGAGGGCGTCAGGATCCTGTCCCTTGAGGTGGCTAAGATAGCCTCGGTAGCGGGAGAAGGGGGAGCCTTCCCGCCGCTTCTGCACCCGTAGACCACCTTCCACCTCGATGAACTCGATCTCGTCTCCGGGGCGGAAACCACAACGCTCCCGGAGCGCTTTGGGAATGGTCACCTGCCCCCTGGTATTGACTCGGCTTACGGCCATAATCTGTTCTCCTCTCCTCGCTTTATCCCACCTGCGCCAGGGTGGCTTCGGCCTGGCGCAGCCAGAAGATCATGTCCATGGCGCGGTACAGGTCGATGGCCGTGATCAGGGCAGCGCGGGCCTGCTCCCGCTGGCCGATCTGGCCGTATAGACGGCCCAGCCCGTGGTGGCAGTGGGCCACGAGCGGACGCATGCCGAGTTCTTCGGCCAGGGCCAGAGCCTGCTGGTAGTGGGTTTCCGCTTCCTCAGCATGTAGGGGCTCACCTTGCATAGCGATCTCGCCGAAGAGGTATCGACTCTTGCCTCAGTGCCCTGCTCACCCCGCTCGCGGCCGAGCGCCAGCAGCCGCTCGGTCACAGCGTATGCATCATCCTGTCGACCTACCCGGAGGTAGACCTCGCTCAGGTAGGTCAACCACTGCGTCTCCCGGCGTCGATCGACGCGCTTGGCACGCTCCACCGCCTCTTCGAGGAGCGGCAGAGCCTCGGCCAGTCGCCCCGTCATGGCATACGCAGAACCCAGCGTGCTGGCAGTCATGGGGTACCAGGCTCCCAGTTCCAGCGTATACAGCGCCATGGCGCGCTCGAGGTGTGGCACGGCGTCGTGGAACTGCCCCTGATGCAGGAGGGGTTCACCGCGACTCAAGTGTGCAATGAGGAGCGTACCGGGGTGCTGGAGGGTTGCGGCGACCTGGAGGCCTTCCTCGGTGATGCTGATGGCCTGTCGGAACTCGCCGAGCATACTCAGGCACGTCGCCAGATGCAGGCGGGCAATAACCGCAGGATAGTGCGGCCGACCGAAGCGCTCGCGGGCCAGGTCACCCTGCAGCAGCTCCACGGTCTGGGCGAGCACGGTGGCCCCACGGCGGTAGTCCCCCATAAAGCGGCAGAGCGTCCCCGTGTTGAGGCGTATATGCATCAGAAGGTCCACAGCGCCAACCGTCTCTGCCAATGCCAGCCCACGCTCGGCGAACTCCAGTGCCCGAACATTGTCGCCCATTTGCGATAAGACATTCCCCCTGAAGTCGACCGCCAGTGCCAGCCGGTGCGGATCCCCCAGGGCCTCGGCCAGCACCCAGATTTTCTCGCTATAGGCCAGGAGCTGGTCGAGTTCCCTGAGTGCAGCGTGCATGTTAGCGCGGGCCTTGGAGAGGTCGATGGTCTGCGCCAGGGTCTCCTGGCTTTCGGGTAGCTGTGCCAGGGCGTGCAGGGCCTGGTCGAAGAACACCCCCGCCTGGCCGTATGCCGAGCGGTCGGCCACCCGTGTGCCAGCCTGGTACGCATAGCGCACGACCTTCTCCCACACTTCGCCCCGCCAAGCATGGGAGGCGAGACGTTCGACCTGCTCGGTCAGGCGCTCGGCAGAAAGCGTCTCCAGCACCTCAACAATCCGGCCGTGGAGGACACGTCGCCGCTCCTGGAGCATACTACTGTAGGCCACCTCGTGCGTCAGGGCATGCTTGAAGGTGTACTCTTGCTCGGGGAACAGGCGGGTCTCGTAGAGAAACTCGGCGGCCTGCACGTGCGTCAGGCCACGGTGTAGCGCCTCTTCAGGCAAGTCTGCAATGGCCCGCAGCAGGCCAAAGGGCACGTCCGTGCCAATCACCGCCGCAGTCTGGAGCAAGCGCTTCTCCTCCGGCGGCAACCGGTCGATGCGTGCTGCGAGCACCGCCTGTACCGTGGCCGGGACCTGCAGCCCATCCAGAGGCCTGGCCAGACTATACGCCCCCGGTGCGCCCACCAGTACCCCAGTCTCCACCAGAGTGCGCACACTCTCCTCCAGAAAGAAGGGGTTGCCCTCAGTACGCACAATCAGCAGGGACTTAAGCGGTGCCAGGCTCGGGTCATCGCCGAGCAGGGCGTGCAAGAACTCGTCGGCACTGGCGGGTGGCAGGGGATCGAGCCGCAGTTGCGTGTAGTACGTCTTACTGCCCCAACCGTGCTGGTACTCGGGTCGGTAGTTGACCAACAGCAGTAGGCGGGCCGTAGGCAGGCTCTCCACCAGGCTGTCGAGCAGGGCCTGCGTTTCGGCGTCGATCCAGTGCAGGTCTTCAAACACCAGCAGCAGCGGCTGCTCCTGGCTTTCGCGCAGCAGCAGGCGTTTGAGGGCGGCGAGCGTGCGCTGGCGCCGCTGCGCAGGCTCCAACTGGCGAAACGGGCTGTCCTCCGGCAGGGCCTCTAACAGCGCCAGCAGCGGCGGCAGGGTGTCCTGGAGGGCCTCGTCCAGCGTCAACACCTGCCCCGTGAGCCGCGCCCGCCGGGTGCGGGAGTCGTCCGCGTCCTCGATCTGGGCATAGCGCTTGAGCAGGTCGATGACCGGGAAGTACGGCGTGGCTTTGCCGTAAGACACCGAGGCGCTCTCCAGCACGCGCCAGCCCTGCGTGCCCTGGGCATGGACGTCCTCATAGACCAGGCGGGATTTCCCCACCCCCGCTTCGCCCACTATGGCCACCACCTGGCCGTGTCCGGCGGCTGCCCGCTGGCGCGCCTGCCGTACGGCCTCCAGTTCGGGCTGCCGTCCCACAAAGCGTGTCAACCCACGAACCACAGCAGCCTGCAAGCGGCGGCGCAGGGGGCTGGCCCCGGTGAGCTCGAAGACCTCGACCGGGTCCGCGAGGCCCTTCACCGGCACGGGTCCCAGGGCGGTGACCTGCACCAGCCCTTCGACCAGCCGCAGGGTGGACGTGGGGAGGCGAATGCTTCCCGGGGTCGCTGTCTGTTCCATGCGTGCGGCCAGGACTGTGGTTTCCCCCACGGCAGAGTAGTCCATGTGCAGGTCGTTGCCGATCGCCCGTACCACCACTTCCCCGGAGTTGAGGCCGACGCGCATGCGCAGCTCCAGCCCCCGACTGGGCGCACCTTCTCGGTGGTGGGCTGCATGGCGGCCTGCATGGCCAGAGCGGCATAGCAGGCACGCAGGGCGTGGTCTTCGTGGGCAATGGGCGCCCCAAACAGGGCCATAATGCCGTCGCCGAGCACCTGATTCACCGTGCCTTCGAAGCGGTGCACGGCGCCCATCATGCGCTGCAAGGCCGGCTCCAGGAGCTGCTGCGCGGCTTCAGGATCGAGGCCACGGATGAGTTCAGTGGAGTCTTCGAGGTCGGCGAAGAGCACGGTCACCTGCTTGCGTTCGCCTTCCAGGGTGGGGCGGGCGGCCAGGATTTTGTCGGTGAGATGAGGAGGTGTGTAGGTCAGCGGCGCCGTATCCGGCACGCGGGTCTGCCCCAAGGCTACGTCAGCGGTGGCGGGCGGCGGAGCCACGGCACCGCCGGTCCAGACCAGCATGGTGTTGTCCTGGTCCACCGCGACCTGGTGCACCTCGATGAGTTCGAGTTTGACATCCTCGACGTACGCCTCGTCCAGGTCGAATTGGCGTTTCAGCGCCCGATATGAGACCCGGCCCTGGCGTTGGAGCAGGGCCATGGCCTGGCTCAGGATCTCCTCGAAGGTCATAGGCCCCCTCCCGGATGGAGATGTGAGGGAGATATCATGCGGCTGAGACTGTCAGTACTCGGCTTTGCACAGCATCGAGGGCACGGTTACTCGTAACATGGGCACGGCAACTGCGCCTGTCAAGAAAGAACCGGCCGCAGTGCCGCAGTGCAGGCGTGCTCCCTTGCGGGCCTCAGCGTCACCAGACCTCCCCAGTGTGTCTGGAGAGTATAGGAAAAACAAACGGCCTTTGCCACTACCCTTCTGTCTCCCTCGCACCTACCCAGCCCCGCCAATCGGGCTCTCCCCCAGTGCGCTGCGCCGCGGCAACTACCGGACGGCGGAGCCTGCGGGCTGGGGGCTGGGCAGCCGGGGCCTGGGGGAATCATACACACGCGAGGGGACTGCGACAAACGCGTCAGGTGAGCGTACAGAACGTGGCCACGGCGCGCTTCACTTGAGCTGTTATGCAACCCCTTCCCGAACACTGCATGACCCTACGGTTGCCATATCTGCTGGACAAGCCAGCCAGCCGGTGCCATGATGCGTTGCCCCCCAAGGCATAGGTCTTTTTACGCACAGGAGATACTCGATGAGCGCATTGGATGCACGGTACGCACGCGGGCAGGCAACCCGCCGGATGTTCGGCGGTGGTGCCATCACCAACCCTGGCCCCATGGGCGCCGCCTGGGAACTGGCGCCAGATTTGGAACGCCTCCTTGGCGAGGCCCTTTTCGGGACTATCTGGCATCGTGAAGCCCTGACGGCCGTGCAGCGTGAGATGATCACCCTGTCCACGCTCATTGTACTCGACCGTGAGGTCCAACTGCGCCGTCACCTGGGCAATGCCTTGCACATTGGCTTAACGCCAGCCCAGATTGTTGAGCTGATTATACACGCCACCTGGTACGGGGGCGCGCCGGCTGGTTTGAACGCTCTGGCCCTGTGTAAAGCCGTGTTTGAGGAACGTGGCATCACGTTCGCCCTCCCCCGAAGCCACGATACCCAGGCATCTCCTGACCAGCTATTCGAGCAGGGGCATCAACTGCGCCTGCGCTATATGGGCCCCCAGCCAGGCTCGCGCCCACAACCACCAACCCAGGCGGAGCGGGATTTTAATCGTATCTCTGGTGAATACTATTGGGGAGCCACCTGGACGCGGCCCGATCTTGACCTGTCCAGTCGCTGTCTGTGCACGCTGACCTGTCTGGCAGCCCTGGGGCGTCACAGCCCGCTGCGTAGTCACATCCGCGCGGCGCTGCATATCGGCTTTACCCAGGAGCAGATCATTGAAGTGTTCATGCACCTGATGTTTTACGGCGGTATCCCCTTTGCGCGGGAAGCTATGGATGTGGCCAATGAGATCTTTCTCCAGGGGTAGGCCCGAGACCAGGGAAGGCAGGTGATGGCGCGCGAGAGGAAGCGGCAAGAGCGTGTAAGGCCCAGACTTCCGAGCCACGGTGTGGACAGACTTTAACGTGGTACGGCTGGGCCATGCGAGAAGTTTTACTGACCAGCCCGTTTTATAACAGGGCATGGGCTGTCCATTCTGGCCACCCAGGAGGGTCACTAACGGCTGACCAGCGCGTTTCGCCCGGAGATCCCACAGGGCCAGATCCACACCGCTCATCGCCATGAGCGCCAACCCCTTTTGCCCATACGGCAGCGTGGCCCGATACATGCGCTGCCAGAGGGCTTCGACGTCGGTCGCCCCCAGGCCGAGCAGCAATGCGCGTAAGGCCGTATGAATCACGTGGATGCCCGCGGCGCCACCGCCACCCACACTATCGCCGGTCAGGCCATCAGCGGTATCGACACGCACCAGAATGTGCCCGAGTCAGGTACGCTAATCTGGCAGCGCCCCCGGTGCCTCAGGCTGTACAGCACGCATATCCACAATGATCATACACGCCTCCCCCCTGTGAGTCGCTTGCTCTAACGCTATGAGGTACCTATAATGCCGCCCTGAAGTGTTTATATGGAGCAGCGGGAGAGACAATGCAAAACCAAAGAAAGGAGTCGCATGCGAGAGATCTGTGGCGGTCTCGAGTTTCCCGAAGGGCCGATTGCCATGCGCGACGGCAGTGTTATTTTGGTCGAGATCAAACGTGGCACACTCAGCCGCGTCACACCAACGGGCCAGATCGCGGTCATTGCTCACTGCGGCGGTGGACCCAATGGGGCTGCCCTGGGTCCAGATGGGCGGGTCTATATCTGCAATAATGGTGGGTTCTCCTGGAGTACCGCAGGCGGTTTCCTGCGCACCACAGGGACTGCGGCGGATTATAAGACGGGGAGCATCCAGGCCGTCAACCTGGCCACAGGCGCTGTGGAGACGCTCTACACGGCCTGTCAGGGAGAAGCTCTCAAAGGCCCGAACGACATTGTCTTCGACGCGCATGGTGGGTTCTACTTCACCGACCTCGGCAAACGACGCGACCGCAGTATGGACCGGGGCGCACTCTATTACGCGCAGGCCGATGGCTCCGCTATTCGTGAAATCGTGCAACCCATCGAAACCCCCAATGGTATTGGCCTGTCTCCCGACGGTCGCCGTCTCTACGTCGCTGAAACATTCTCCGCCAAAATCCGTTACTGGGACATCACGGCCCCAGGTGTGCTCAAAGCTACTGACGATCCGTTTCAGGTCGGGAATATCCTGTACGGCTTTTCGGGCTATGAGCGGCTGGATTCTCTGGCGGTGGACAGCGAAGGCAACGTAGTCGTTGCCACGCTGGGGACCGGGTGTGTGACCGCCATCACTCCCCAGGGCCGGGTGCGCGCTGTGATGCCCGTGCCGACGCATGACCCGATGGTCACGAATATCTGCTTTGGTGGACCAGACCTGCGTACGGCGTTCATCACCTCCTCAGGACTCGGGAAACTGTACGCTACGGATTGGCATTGCCCGGGCTTGCAGTTACACTTTGCCCAGTGAGGCAAAGCGGCTCCAGCGTGAGGCACGAAAGGGAGGCAGCGCTCTATGGCAGTCAGTGCAGCGGCGGTAGCAACAGGCGTTATTGTGTATCCAGAGCGCGATGGAAAGCCCATGGGTGAAACTGATGTCCACATCGATGCGATGATTTATCTCCGCGAAGCGCTCAAGTATCATTTCCGTGCCGTACCTGAGGTCTATGTCGCGGGAAATTTGTTGCTGTACTATGAAGAAGGCAATCCTGCCGCTTCGATAGCGCCCGATGTCATGGTAGTACACGGGGTACAGAAGCAGGAACGCCGTACGTATCGACTGTGGGAAGAAAGGCGCCCACCTACTGTCGTGTTTGAAGTGACCTCGCGCAGTTCTCGTCTGGACGATTTGGGGACAAAACGCGTGATCTATGCCATGCTCGGGGTCCAGGAGTATTTTGTCTACGATCCACTTGGAGAATATCTCCGCCCAGCGCTCCAGGGCTATTGGCTCGCGGGCGATGACTATCAGCATCTGCAGCCCACCAGTGAAGGTTGTCTCACCAGTCACGCCTTAGGGCTAGAATTGCGCCTGGAAGGGGGGCGTCTGCGCCTCTTCGATCCGGCAACAAGCGAACGCCTATTGACGCATGAAGAAGCCCACAATGCTCGCCAGCATGCCCAAACCCGTACGGCCCAGGCGGAAGCCCGTACAGCCCAGGCGGAAGCCCGTACGGCCCAGGCGGAAGCCCGTACGGCCCAGGCGGAAGCCCGCGCTGCCCAGGCGCTAGAGCGGGCAAGCCAGGCCGAAACACGTGCCGCGCAGGAAGCTGCTGCCCGCCAGGCCGTTGAGGCGGAGTTGCAGCGCCTACGTGCCCTGTTGGACAACCCGTCACGTGAGGCAGAAAGGCCGTGACCGGGCTCTGAGACTCCACAGCAGCTCACAGGCGGGCCAAGCCTATAGCAACCAGAGCAGGAGGACACCATGGCGAAGCGTATCGGATTCGGGAATTATCAGTACGAAGTCGTAGAAAACTGGCCAAAAGTGGCGATTCGCGGTGCGGTCGCGGATGTCTGTGTTGATGCGCAAGGCCGGGTCTATGCTGGTGTCCGTAACCCACGTGAGGACGGCTCCGTCAGCAATATCCTGGGTGGTGTTGGGCATGTGCTGATCCTCGACCGGGATGGCCATGAGATCGGTAACTGGGGCAACATGGCCTCCTCGCCACACGGTATCTGGGTCAATCCGGCTGGTGAGATTTATCTGGCCGATACGGGCTTCCATACCATTACGAAACACGCGCCCACTGGCGAGTTGTTGCTCACCCTGGGCACCAAAAGCCGTCCTGGCCCTGCTGGCCAGCCGTTCAACATGCCGACGCATGCGGTCGAGGCACCTAACGGGGACATCTTTATCTCGGACGGTTACGGCCAGAATCGGATCCACCGCTTCTCTGCCAAGGGCGAGCACATGCTGACCTTCGGCGGTGGCGATTCAGTCTTCATTCCCAAGCGATTCAACCTCGGTCCTATGACTGGCCGGCCCGGCACGGATCCGTGCCAGTTCAACGTGCCGCATGAACTCCTGGTCACAGCCGATAACCTTGTCTATGTGATGGACCGGGAGAACCACCGCTGGCAAGTGTTTACAACCGACGGTGCGTTCGTCAGCCTGCAGGAGCACGTCAGTCATCCCAATCGGATTGCCCTCGATGCTGATGGCACCTTCCACATTGCCGGTGGAGCTGGCATCGAAATCTGGAAGCGCGATGGGACAAAAATTGGTAGTTGGGGAGAGAAAGGCGAAGCCCCCGGACAGTTTGTTGCCGGTAGCGTGCATGGAGCCTGGATGGACACTGACGGCTCCCTCTACACTGCGGAAGCCGGCCGCAACAACCGCCTCCAGAAGTTTGTGCGTGTCTGAAGGATAACGCGATGGTTTTCCTGCCACAGTGGGCCAAGGCAAGCCGTGCCAAGCCAGGGAATACGGCACGGCCGCACGCCATTGCAGCCGATGGCTGGCAGCCTGTACGACGAGTGCTTATAACAAGCTATTGGCGCAAGGGAGACGACCATGCTTCCCACACCAGGTTTTCACCATCTCCACTTGAATTCCATGGATCCCGATGCAGCGATGGATTTTTATCTCAAACAGTTCCCGACATCAACCAGGACACAATGGGAGGGTTTCCCTGCCGTCAAAGCGCGCACCAATGTCTTGATCCTGTTCACCAAGGTGGAGACACCGCCGGCGACAGCGCCACAGACCGCCATCTGGCACTTCGGCTGGCATGTCACCGACACGCGTGCATGCCTCGAAACATACCAACAACGCCCGGATGTGACGCTGTTGCCGCTCTACACTGGCGACGCAGATGGCGAGGTGTTTATCAGTAGCGATACATGGCCGGGCACGGGTGGCGTGCTGGGCCTGACGCAGGCGCAGATTGCTGACGCCAAGGCCGGAGGCGTGCAACCAGTCCGTAGCGGGGGCTTTGGGTACATGCAGGGCCCTGACAAGGCGATTGTGGAATACGCTGGCAACCGGCCAGTAGAGCGTTTTAACCACGTGCACCTGTATCAGGAAGATCCGTTTTGCGCCCAGCTCTGGTATCAGCAACACCTGAACGCGCCCATATTTGAAGGGCGTACCTGCAGTTGGCCCTTGACCGAGGCCACGTGTATGGTACCACGTGGACCTGAACGTACCTGGCCAGCGCTCGAACGCGAAGGCATGTTCCGGACGCCAGCAGCAGCGGTCGAGTTCGACGACGTGGCCTTTCTCTGGTATATGCAGCAGGGTGACCAGCCGCTCGTGAGCTCGCGCGGCCACGTGTCAGATCATATTGCTCTCAGCGTCACGGATCTCGATGCCTGGGTTGCCAAGCTACGCAGTGAAGGCGTGCGCTTTCTTGAAGAGCCCTACGCCCTTGGCCATACCCGCGCGGTCATGATCGAGGGTCCAAGCCGGGAAGCGCTCGAACTGGTCGAGGTACCAGAGAGCGCGAGCCGGTAACCCGGCTCGGAGACGCCCTCTTCCTCTATATGTCATGGGTGCGGTGTGCGGTGTAGCCGCCACCGCACTGGCCTCAAGTGTGTCCTCGCCTTTGCCGATAGATCTCACTGTCATCAGTGTACCTCTCGATACGTGTCCCTCCGGGCACAAGGAATGTTGTCTATGCGCGCAGTACGTTCTTGCCTGGCAGGTTGCCTGGGTCTCCTGCTCCTGCTAAGCCCAGCGGCAGCCCAGGAAAGCCCGATCAAACCTTTTCAGGCCTTTGAGGTGCTCAGCAGTGCACAACTCAATGCCCTGGTAGAACGCCTGAATAGTCATACCACGGCTCTGACAGCTATGCAGGCCGCGCTCACGTCAGCCATCGCTGAACGCGAGGCGCTGCGGGCGACGCTCACCATGGTGGAAAGGCAGCAACGGCAGACACAAGAGGCACTGACCACGCTGCGGGCGGATTATGCTGCCAGCCAGCGTGCCCTCCAGGCCGTGCAGGCACGTATAGCCAGGAAGGTAGAGCAGGGCACCGTGGAGGCGCTCCGGCAAGAGGTTGCGACGCTACAAGGACATCCCATGCTTGCCCTGGAACCCTATATGAAGCTCGAATTCGATCTGCTCAATGGACTCAACGGACCACATATCCGTTTTCAGGGGGTCAATGTGCACATCGAGAGCGGTTTCCTCGCAACCGATGATGGTGGCTTGCAGAGCGGTCTGGGGAATTTAATTATTGGGTACAACGAAGAACCGGCCGGCTTGCAAGCCGGTGATCGAGCCGGTGCGCACAATCTCGTCATTGGCAAGGCCCATCGCTATAGTAGCTACGGCGGGCGGGGGGCGGG
>Ga0194121_10006602_pt1 | contig 15478 bp, 21 predicted proteins | sample TA2MahCa50mmetaG_FD_148609 | JGI IMG/M metagenome (GOLD analysis project Ga0194121, IMG submission 148609) | Freshwater microbial communities from Lake Tanganyika, Tanzania - TA2015020 Mahale Deep Cast 50m | ecosystem: Environmental > Aquatic > Freshwater > Lake | place: Tanzania: Lake... | reverse complement strand
AACAAAAAATACAAGATTCTACTAATAGATCCTCCTTGGGAATATGAGGATAAGGCCAAGGCTGGTAATCGTGGTGCAGACTCACACTATCCTGTAATGTCTTTGGAGAAAATAAGGAACCTACCAATCAATGATATAGCCGATGATGATTCTATTCTTTTCTTATGGGCTACATTTCCCCTACTAAACCAGGCACTATATATTATCAAGGCATGGGAGTTTGAATACAAGACCGTTGCATTTACCTGGATCAAGACAACCAATACAGGTTCATTCTTTATGGGTATGGGTAACTGGACCAGAAGTAATGCAGAACTGTGTTTGCTAGCAACAAAAGGAAAACCAAAAAGAATCAATGGTGGAATATCACAGATAATAAAAACAACCTATAACGGAATACACTCCAAAAAACCAGACCTTGTACGAAACAGGATAGTACAGCTTTGCGGTGATTTACCAAGGATAGAATTATTTGCACGTACAAAAGTTCAGGGCTGGGATGTCTGGGGAAATGATGAAAAACTAATATTGCAACCACTGGAGGTTTTTAGTTGATCTGTCCTAACAAAAAGGCTGGCATACATCTATTCCAAGGAAAAGGAACCAAATGTAAAATTTGTGGTTTTGATTTTGAGAATGAGATAGCAATCCACTAGTTATTTATTAGTAAAATTACTAAAATTTAAATAGTATAGTGTTGTAGGGGTATTATATTATGGAATCAGTACAGAGGGAATCAACATCAATCAAAGTCCAGCCAGACTTGTGGAAGCTTGTTAAAATTGAAGCAATAAAAGATGGTGTTGATCTCTCTGATTTTTTTGAAGATGCGTTAAGGTTTTGGATTAAAAGGAGAAAGGAGTTTTCAAAATGAAAGTTGATTGGGAGTTAGCAGTAGTAGCAGTAGCAGTAGCAGTAGTAGCATATGCAGTAGTAGCAGTAGCATATGATTATCTTGATTCTAAAGATAAGGAGAATAAAGAAAATGAAAGTTGATTCTCAAAAACTGGCTGATCACTTGGATTATCTTCATTGTGATAATTACCTAAAACAAACGGAGGCAGATGATGAATGAGTCTTACAAACCTAACCTTATTCTATAATACCATGATGCAGCTTGGAATTGCCAAGGCTGAGCTTATTGCAGATGATAAAAAGATAATTGGTTTCCAGGCCACATATGTTGATGGTAGTGTAGTGCAGCATACCTTTGATAGTATAGTAATCAAGGAAGCTGAAAAACAAGAAACGAAGGAGGAAAAGAAAGATGGTTAGCGCAGTTACATTGGCTGGCCTTGTAGCTGGAACAACTGCAATAACAACAGGCCAGGAACTATCTATAATTCTTGGGGTTGTGGTAGCTGGAATTTTTGGTCCAGTTATAATGAAATGGAGAAAGAAAAGACTTGAATAAAAAACAATTACACTTTACCACAGAAGAATGGAATAGGTTTGATTTAGAAAAGCAGGAGGTTCTTACAAGACGATATGAGGTTATTCTAACCAACCACAAAACAAAAAAGGAAAAGCTTGCAGCCATTATTGATAGTATAGACATCACAAGGCCGAGAGGCAAAAAGAACCTTGATAGAACCATAACAAAAATCCAGAATGGTATTACCAAGTTTGACAAGGCAGTAGAGAGCTTCAAAGGTGAAAACCTATTTCCATCACAGAAAGAATATGACTCGCTAGCTGGCTCATCAAAAATAAAAGATTTCAAGAAAACAATCTGGGGTGACAAGAAAACCATTCTATTATCTTTTGGCATTTGCCTAGTAATTTTCCTAATCCCATTGAATGTAGAGGCTAGAAAAAACATTGAGGATGTAGGCATTGCACTAGACCGAACCTGCCTTGCGCTGCTTAAGGCAAACATGAAAACCGATTGCCCTACATATGAAGAAATTCTCCTGGTATTTCCAGACACAACAAACAAGAGAATCTCTGGCGATTTTGTTTTCAAAGATGGGATACTACAAAGAGAGTTTCCTAAATACCAAGAACATCTTAACGCATACAAATATGAAAAGCCAATGACTTGGATTGATCCACCAGCAGACACAAGAGACAGGATTAAACTAATTATAATTTCAACAAAACTACCTTACTATTTTGTTAGTGGCTCATATACCAAGAAAAATAATACACTTGTGTTTGGCAAGGATGTTTATGTTGACACTCGCTGTCATAATGCGGTAATTACTGCGGAAAAATGGACAGTTCTGCTAGGCCAGGTAATGCAGCATTTACAAGGTGGCTGCAAGACAGACCTGAATAATATTGTAAAAATTTATCAAGAGCCTACAAAACATGATCCATTCTCATCATCTTGGTACAAGTTTACACAATGGTTAAAACTGGCAAAAGAGCAATCAAAGAATACCTTCCTTTTAGATCAGGATCGTGAACTAAAGAACCAGGTGGGGGAGGTAACAAGATAATGCAGCTTGTTATTCCCTGCCCTAATTGTGGTGGCAATAATTATGAGTCACAACAGTACAAAGTTACATTTGCTATTCTAAAGGATCGTGTCTGGCATATCTGTAGGGATTGCGGATACCAGAAACAGCTTGACAAGCGAGGCAAGAAAGGTGAAACCTATGATCAGATTATTAGGAGATTGTTAAAGGTATGACAGATTGGATTGAATGTGGAGAAATTTTTCAATCAAAACATGGTAAGATGGCACGTTGCACACTGAGAAAAGGACATGAAGAAAGGGGTAGGGAATTTCATAGTGGTGAGTCAATATGAAATGGGATAAACGAGTACCAAAAATAAATTACTTTGGGCGTGGATGGGTTTCATTTAACAAGTCAAACTCTGATGGCAATCTGTATTATGCAATCTCGGTTTGGAATCCTAGTGGCACAATTCTAAGTATCTTGGATCAAGGTCTAGTGCAAGACATAACTCATCTTGAAAAGCTTCAAAGCATTAATTCAATAGAAGAAGCACGACATTCAATAGATAATGTAGTGGATAAGAAATGAAAAACACTTATTTTTACTTTCTATTAATAACACTCTTTATTTTTTCTAGTATCGGGATCATTTCAAGTATTTTTGTTAATGGGATTGGTGGATTACTACTATTACAAATAGGAATAGCATCAGGTTTATCGATGATACTTTTAATTCCATTCATAGAAAACAGTAGTACGCACAACACTTTAGCGAGGAAGTAAAGATTGAGTAAATATGATAAAGTACGTAAGAAGGCAATCACACAGTTAGAACGAGAGTTCAAACGTGGTTGTGATAAAGACGATGCAAAATATTATTGGTCTGAATCATTTTACTGGTTTACAAGGGTGATAGATATTACAATAGACAAAATGACTCACGCAAGACAGAATACTAGACAAGTAAAACCTTAAACACTTACTATCTGATTACTATTCCATTGCTAAACTTTAAAGACATAAGAGAAAAGTTACTGACAGTTTTTATATTTACTGGCATATTTCTGCCAGTCAGATTATTTTTCTATACCTATGTTAGTACCTGGTGGCTTGGTTCCTTTGGCCTAATCTCTGCAATAATGATCAGCCTGCTATACTTTTCAAACAAGGGTAAGCTTGGATGGCTTGGCAGAATAGTAAACAAACAGGTAACAAGACTGTCAAAGGGAAAGGCTGGCATTGGTGCGATATGTGTTTCTATATTTTTGCTAATCAGTTTTGGAAATATGTTATACGGCATGTCAAACCCCCCTGAGCCAGTAGTGCAGCAGTTCAAGGATGCACTAAGGGATGAGGGGGTGACGGACCTTGACAGCTATACGGAAAAGGCAAAGGATGTTAGGCTAGACTGGCTTGAATTAATCCTAGGAACGCTAGCTGTTTTGTTTATCATGGTAGTACCGACAGAGCCAGGATACGCCTTGTTTTCAATAATTAACGGATGGTCACAAGGCTGGATGGCGCATTTTATGACTGTTATACTTGTTCAAGAAATAGAAGTATTGGGATTGGTAATTTATTTCAGATATTTCTACAAACCTAAAGTAATTCAAACTACAGAAGGCGTATAATTGTAGGTTCTATTTTCCCAGGTCAGAAGATAATTAATATCAACTTTGGTATAGCGGTCAGTTACAAACCTTACAGCATGTCTTAGCTTGCGAGCAACCAAGGCATCCGTATATTTATCATCCTTGGCATCCCTAACCATTCTAAGGCTGCACATTGCCCTAAACATATGCAAGAATATGCCTTCAATCTTTTTTTCATCCTTGTACTGGAATATGTCAATGCCTGCGTTTACCCCTGCCTTTTTTCCCCACTTCCACAAACTCTGTCTTGATACTGGAAACAATAAATCATTATCCTGCAAGGTATCGTAGTACGTCTTTAACTGGTCCATGATCCTATGGGTAAAGGTGGTAAATTGTGGCTTCTTCCATTTCCCCCTACCATGACATGTAGGGCATTTAGGATTTGCATGTTCCAGTATTCTTGCCCTGGTGTACTGATCCTTGTATATCCATCTGGAACACTTGCATTGTTTTTCTGACTTTGGCTGCGTTACTGTCAATACTCTGGTCTTAAAGTCTAGGTCTTTTTTCATAACATGTATTGTCTCATTGACTCTACAGCCAGTATCCTCCATAAACTCAAAGCATAACCTGGCTGTCTTGCCATTAATCGGGGATTTATAGCTAGGTATTTTTTCTATTTCTTCCAGTAGGCTTTGGAACTGGGTATTGGTTAGTGTTACAGCTTCCTGTGTAGTTTGTGACATGTTCTGTACAGCTTATTCTGTACAGATTAAATATTTAAATAGTAATTTTACTAACCGTTTCTTATGGGTAAGAGATTTAGCAAAAAGCGAGTCTGGGTAAATAAACACACTGTCAAAGGTCATTATAGAACCGTATAGCTGTACAGGTCTAGACAGACTATGTAAAGTAATCTAGGATCACTTTCTCTATTGTTGCCTTTCGTGATCGCTTTTCTCTTTCAGCTTCTTTCTCAATTTTTGACAAAGTCTGATCATCTATTTCGATTAACACTTTCATAATATAAATATGATATAACTATTATATATTATTTATGTCTTTAAAAGCTGTACAGAATAAAATAAAAAGAAAAAAAGGGATTAATTTTCTATTCGTGGCGCAAGATAAAACTCTATAGTGCTCAAGTTATCAAGTTTTACAGTTATTTTCACTGGTTTTTCTGTAGAATATTGTAATGTTATTACACCAGGTTTTAAGGCTTTTAAAAATGGTAGTAAGTATTCTAAACTGTAAGTTGATTTACTTGGTTCTTGCGTTCTTAGCTCTGCAATCTCATCCATGCCACGTTCAAAGGTCCTTTCATTTGATCCATTGTCACCCTTGCCAGAGACTTTAAAGTTATTATTATCAGCTTCAAAAGTCACATGGTCTGAAACTATCTCAATTTGCTTTAAGGCTTTAAGAAAATCATTAAAGCTTATTGTTATAGTTGTGTTATAGGGAATTTTTGGTAATGGTGTGTTTGTACCTGAATGATCAAAGGTTCTTATTTGTGTCTTGCTTTGTCGTGTGCTAACTGTTAGCAAATCATCGTTAAAGTTTAGTTGTATAGAATCTTTTTTATCAAGGCCTTTAACAACCTTGTACAATTCCTTAACTCTAACAGACAACAAGCCAGGAGTCTTTACATCCCATTTTTCAAAACTCATGTTAGACATGTTCACATCAATTAAAGCAACATGAGATGGATCCATCCCTCTAAAAGTTAAACCCTCCTCATTTATTTTAAATGTTGCATCCTCAACTAGTGTATCAATAGATCCTAAAAGTTGTTTTAGTTCCGTATTACCATAAACTCTGATATCAAAGTTTGCAGAGTTATTATAAACTGTTGTTTGTTCACTCATTAAATCAATTCACCTCACCTAAACTTTGGTTAATACCTTGTTTAGTAAAATTGTTATGATGTATTTCTTTATGCTTGTTAAAATCAAAATATAACGCTGCACAAAAAGGGCATGTCTTGATCATAATACTATTTTCTCCCAACAATTTGGACACTCTGTTATTTTAAAATTAGATATTAGAATAAACTGATATTTGCACTTTTTACAAATTATCCTCAATTCTTTACTACCTCATTAAATGACCATATGCCATTTTTACAAATAACACCAGGATCAAATTTATGATGTATGTAGATATGAACACTTAATGGATTATTTATTTTCCTTTGGCATTTTATGCAATAATTCATTTTAAAAACCAACCTTAACCAAATTTTCAAGATGTTGTATTATTTCATCATAATAACTTACTTTTTCATATTCCTTTTGTTGTTTTAATTGTTCAAGTTGTTTAATTGCATCGTCAAGTGATTTGTAAAAATGTTGTTCGTTTGTTATCTCATTGTCATAATGTAGATATGTGTCTATGTCAAAATAATCTGTCATTAGATCAGTGTCACCACGATCAGAATAATATGATGTGTTTTGTTCTAAACCATAAGGATAAACCCCTGAAATATATTTTATTGTTAAACTGTTGTAATATGTTTTGTAAACTTTAAACTTTGTATTTGGATATAACTCTTTTAGGTGGGCTCGAATTATAATCGCCTTAGCACTAACTGGGACATTTGTTAATTGTATGCTTGCGATTGGATAGTTAACAAGATTTGAAATTAAATTAATTTTCTTTAGATCCCAATCGCTTAAAGACTCACATGTACGTTTTTTTATGTATTTTATAGCTTGTTCCTTGGCCTTTTTGAATATCTTACTGTTTGTAGGTATTTGTTTAATTTCTTCTGGTTTTGGTTTTTCTAATGGTTTTTCTTTTGGTGACTCATCAAAACTAAAGTCGGAACCATAACCGAGAAAGTGATCGCATATTTGGATCGCATCTTGCCACTGTTCAAGCGTACCGTCAGACTTAACTAAAATTTGATCCTTTAAGTAATGTTTAGCAATTATTAGACATATGTTAACTGCCATGTCATAAGGATAATAATTTGTTTTAGTACAATAAAATACTTTATTTCCCTCATAATGTGACTCGGTTTTTATAACACGTTCAAGATCAAAAGTCTCATAACTGCATGAACCGCTACAAACACGCCTGTTAATCATTGAAAACCAAAAATCATAATTTTCAATTACTGTAAAGTTTTCTTTAAATCCGTTTGCTATTCCTTGGGCGTTTTCTGTAGGCCAAGCTAAACCGATTTCCCTTTTTGTATGTCCGCAATTTTCTAAACCATTAAACCAAATCTGTTCTACGTTTATCACTGGTTTATTTTCTCCAATACCATCAGCCAGTTTAACGCCTAGATGTTCAAGCGTAGGTATTATTTTGTTAAAGTCTTTTACGACATGGCCAAAATTTGCCTGGTTTAGTTCTTGATCACGGTACCAGTAATGAGTATATCCCATGTCTTACTAATGGTATATACATTATATATATCTTTTGTATATTACTTATATATACAATTATTAGTATTTAAAGTAAAATTACTAAATAATTACCAGGATAACTTAGTAACATTGCAGGAACCAAAAGCCAGGATCCTAAACTTTGGCCTATTATCCCTAGGTATTGGGCCAATAAAATAACCATCTAGCTGTTATCAGACTATGATCAATTAATCAAAATAATAAATCAAGTTAACCGAATACTCAAACGGTAAAGACACGAACAAAACAGCGTTAGTATTATACTAGTAATAAAATAGTAATTTGCGTCAATTTAACTATATTAAAAAATCCTTTTATATATAAGTCAGGTAAATATGAAAGATGGATATTACAAAATATTATATCTGTGAAATTAAAAAAGGTGTATAATTTTGCCTCAAGCAAGACTACCAGACATTAACACAGCGTATATAAAATACAGAAATTTATTCTGGGGCAAATTGGATTCTATGAATTATACACTCTGTACAGCTTGCTTGTTTGCTCTCAATGGTTTGCTGCCTGACAAATATAGAGTAAGAGTGTCAACTCTTGAATACAATGAGAAAGCTAGACAGAATTTGACGGTTCAATGTACAAACCCCAACTGCTTAAAAACCTGTGATTTTAAATCTGTACAGATTCAACTAATTTTGTTATCTGCTATAAAAGCAACACTATCTGGCAACATGTATGAGAAAATTTGGCTTTGCCAAGATTGTAAATATGAAAACAAACTATCAAAAACTGAGATGATTAGAACTGTTTTACCAGATCCACATTTTTTAAAAGTTGTGCCTAAACCACCTGAACGAAAAGCTGGTCTGTCTAGCCGAACAGCATTTCATAATACTTTTGAGATTTGGGCTGTTACGTTCCTTGTGGAATTAGAGGCACAGATGGCTCAATTCAGGGATGATAATTGGCAAAAGGGTGCAGAGGCTTATTTTGAGATTGAAACTGATCCCAACCAACCAATTTTAGAGCAAAATGATTAGAACTGTAGAAGCAAAGGCACAGGACAAGCCAAACAGTGAACGTGTTAGGCCACGGGTAATAACTTGGAAGGGCATTAGAATGGTGCGGAATCACTCTTTTCTTCATGCTGTAGAAGAAATAAAAAAATTTTCAGCAAACAGTGAACTTACGAGAATAGGGCTTATTGGTGATCCTGACTCTGGAAAAAGTACGCTTTCAGAGGTTTTAGCTCATTGCATACATGAAAAGAATCCCATACCATATGCTGTACGAATATTTTATGAGGAACAATTAACCAATTTTAAGGAAACTCTGGCAAGTCTGCAACCAACTAATTACATATTGATTTTTGATGATGTGTCGTTTTTAGAGGCATCATTAAACAAAAGACAAATTGACATTATCAAAAATTCCATTACAAAAATTAGGCACCTCCCTGGTGGCCAAAATGTTAAAATCATCTTGATTATGAATTATCATTCTGTAAAGGCTTTAACCCCATATTTGCGACAAGCTGACTTTAGGTTTTTTACTTCTGTAAGCTCTGATACTGAACGTGATAATATGTTAAAAATTATGGGAAATAAATATTATAATAAAATTGAAGAATTCCAAAAAAGGCGAAGGCGAGGGATCGTAAAAGGTCACTTTACATACAAGATAGGACCGAAAGAAGATTTTCCATACAAATTTAAAGATCCGTTTATTCCACTGTTGTTTTGGAATAATGAGTCACTTCGTGATATTATTTCACCAACAAGGCAATGGCTTGAACCTATCTGCTCTACATGTCAAAGTGCTATTGATCCATTGATGGTAAGTGAAATCCCGACTAAGCAATTTATTGACGAGAGTGTGGATAAATTTGGCCCAGGAATATTTCTTGCAGCAGTAAAAATCAAGCTGTTTATGAATGGATTAAATACATACTCTAACAAAGTTGTACAAGCACTTCGCTATTTAGATAAAGCACTTGAGAAAAAAATGATTTTGTTGGAGGACATTGCAGCAGAATGTAAACTAGAAATTACAAAAACACGACTACGCAAAAAACTCGATGGTGTACTTGCAGACGAGCCTAGCCAGCCTATACAGCCTAGTATTTTATCTTCCTAACCTTCTTTACGGTTTTTGACATGGAATAATCACTACCACCCAATCCCTTGATTTTTTTCTGCATTTCCTTGTGGATAGGCTTGTAATTTTTACTCATTCTTCTTCAACTTGTCTTTCCTTCTCTTTCCCGACAAACGCATCAAACAATGACCTTTTTGCATCACCTTTTAGCGATACAATTCTTTCTTGTTTATTACGTAATATCTTATCTAATAAGGTAGCTTGTGCATTGTTTTTGTTTCTTTGTGATTCTGATGATTTTGCATCTAAGGAATAACGAAAGCTCAAACCGATCTCGCTGATTTGGGTTGAAAAATCCTCGGCTTTTATTTTTGACATAAACCGTGAACAAAGTGAAGCTAATCTTTCCCATTCTTCTAGTTCTAAAGCGAAACGACTAGCGTTTTGTGTATTTAGTAAAAGGGATTTCCACCAGGCTTTTTTGGGGTTTATTTGTAACTGTTTTTGTACGCTTCCATCCTCAAGCGTTACAACAACAATATCATTGCAAGCTTCGGTGATAAAATCTATGGCATCATTATAATGTTTACTTTCCTGTGGTAACAATCATCTATGATTAATACGATAAACTTTATAACTATTTTGATAGTAAAATTACTATCTTATGGGGAAAAACAAAGACTATTATCGTGAGCAGGCACGAAAAAACCGAGAAACCAACAAAAAACTAAGCAAGCTGTACCATTCCATAGAGGCAAGACCTGGCGAGACATTTACAGAGTTTAAGAAACGTAAAAAGCATGAAATATGGTAATGGTATAATTTAGTAAAATTACTATATATTTAATTATATGTAGGTTTGAATATTTATAGTGACTAAGAAGCTAATTGTTGATATTGATGATAAGTTGGATGAGAATTTCCGCAAAATTATTGCCAAAAAGTTTGGTTTACATCATGGTGCCATAAAAAAGGCACTTGTTGAGGCTATAATGGACTGGAATAGGAGGAATAAGTAATTGGGAATTTTACGTCATGGACAAGAACTTTTTAATCCTAAATGGATAACAGCCGTAATAACTGATTCGTCAAGTAGATTACATATCGTTCCGATAAAATATGCCCTAGGTGATTATTTTATAACGGAATTAAACAGAAAGCCTTATGTCTTTAAAATTGATGGTTCACGCATTAAAATATGGAGGCAAACATTAGCTAGGTCATTCCGCATTTTGCTTTATGATACAACCCATTACAAACCGATAACCTCTGAGATCAAAGAGCTTGAATTAGCATTAGCAAAAAATTCTTTACCAAAAGTAAACACCATGCTTTTAAATTTAATGAAACTACTTGGTAGACAGGAGAAAGCCAAATTTCAACCACATAAGATAGCGGATTTGCTAAAAGACGTTGATAAATATAAGGATGAATATGCAGAACAGGTAAGAAATATTGAAACCTATCTTTCAAACCTAAAAATAGATAAAATAGTAACACCATTACGTAATCTCGCAGATTTTCTTGACAGTGAAGTGCTGACTACGGATCCTGGCTTTCTTGGAACAATTGTCTCACATTATCAACGTACTGATATAGAACATAAGAAAATCAACAATGCCCCAATTGGTTCTAAAACTGCATGGCTCAAATGGATTGCGATATTTTCACTGGTTGGACTGGTTCTTGCAATTATCTATATGGCCTATGAACAAGGTGCCTTTGACGGCCTAATGAAACTAGGCGAGCCTTTTGGTAGTGTTGGCGAAGCCTGGAAGTCTGCAATGCAGGGTACAGGACCAAAACCTCAGGATGTAATGTCGCAGTTTACACCTGAACAGCTCAAGGCAGCAATAGATCGGGGGGAGGTTAACCCAGATTCATTACCCCCAGATATACGAAAACTGGTTGAGGGTGTGAAACTACCAACGGTTTCTGAGAACCCATAATTTGTAGTGGTAACTAGATGCTACTATCAGTTCTCAGTAGCGGTATTTTTATAATGTTTTTGTATTAGTAATATTACTAAGATATGATGCAAATCTGGTATCTTGTGGCGGTTCTTGCCATTCTACCACTTCCTTCTGCATTTGCACAGCAAATCATTGATGTAAACCAGACAACGCCATGCTTTCTAAACTATTCCGCAGGATATGACATGTGGGATAATTGCGGTTATGATGAGGATTATATTCAGGCTGCGCTACTCCCTTGGGAGTGGATCACAGGGGGTAACTTTTCGCTGGTCATTGTTTCAATCATTACCTTGTTTACATACATCAAATACCACAAAGTTGTATATCCTATTCTAATAGGTATTATGTTTTTACCAATCGCATATTTTGTGTTTCCAGACACATTTTTATCATTTGCCTTTTTAATGACAGGTGTAGCCTTTGGTATTTTGATATGGTATATACTGATACGCCAGACAAAAGAGTATAATGGCTAGTAAAATTACTAGTATGTTTAATAAACAGAGGAGATAAGATAAGCTGTGCCGTTTTTACCACCAAATGATTCTGTGCCTCGAATCATCAATTTGAGGCGTTGGCAGAGAGACTGGATTAATAACCACAGGTCAATTAATTTTTCTGGCTTGGTACAAGAATTACTTGTACAAATAATAAAGGAGAAAGATCCTGCCTACTATGAGATGTATAGTTATCTTTTGGCAGGTAACTATCCAAAAAGAAAAGAAAACATAGAACCACTTTTAAAACAAACCCATAACCCTATAATTATATAATCTTAAATAATAATTCATTTCTTAAATACCAATATTTTAGTAATTTTACTAACATGGAAAACAACATTATGGCATTGGTTGGTGCCTTTATTGGTATCGCCATCATGCTAGGAATAGGAATCCAGATCCTTGGCAACTCTGTACAGGATTGTACATCTCTGCCAGACTATAACAGCACAGCTCCATCAGCAGGCCAGCAGGTCTATAATAACCCTGACCTGACACTAGACAGCCAGCAAACTGGTTGGGCAGGACAATGTGTCACAAATAATGAGCAGACACAGAACGCCTACACGCTATTGGTTATCATACTGATAGTAGTTGCAGCGGTAGCCATACTCAGCGTAGTGAGGATGCTGTAAATGGAAAACAACATTATGGCACTTGTTGGTGCCTTTATTGGCATCGCCATAATGTTGGGTATCGGTGTACAGATCCTTGGCAACTCTGTACAGGATTGTACATCTCTGCCAGACTATAACAGCACAGCTCCATCAGCAGGCCAGCAGGTCTATAATAACCCTGACCTGACACTAGACAGCCAGCAAACTGGTTGGGCAGGACAATGTGTCACAAATAATGAGCAGACACAGAACGCCTACACGCTATTGGTTATCATACTGATAGTAGTAGCAGCCGTAGCCATACTAACCGTTGTGCGTATGATCTAAGCGTGCAACAACCCCTTTTTTCTTTTTTTAAACCCAAAACGAAAAATACTAGTAAAATTACTAACATAATGTATTGAGCTCGCTAATCTTTCTTGGGTTTAGTGTAATCATGTTTATAATAACATATGGAATAATGTTTGTTTTAACGCCAATGATACTTGGCATGTTTTATTCTACTGCTGATAATGTAGGAATTGAAGATCCTGACTGGCAGCAAACATATGATGAAACTGAGGAAGTTACAAGGTTTCTTACGCCTTTGATACCGACTATTGGGATTTTCATTTTGGTCATAAAAGTTTTACTTGTTGCCTCGGTCAGAGGAAGAGATTAAGGTTGTTCAACAAATATTTTTTTTTTATATCAATCATAGTTCTATTTTCGCCTGCTAGCTTTCCGCTAGCCAACATGTTTAACAATCCAAACACGCCATTTGAAAATTACCCAAAACCATTGCAGGAGGCATTTGCAGAATCGCAGATAGGAACCGTTACAAGGCAGAGTAATTATTCAGTTGAGGTTTTGGCTGTAAACGCTACACATATTACAAAAAAATTTGTAGGTGGTTTGCCAGAATTTATTGAGGTAAACGGAGTTTTCAAAAATGCAGATGTAACCGAGGATGCAAACTATCTTTACCTTGATGCAAGAACGCCATTAAAAATATCAAAATCAACATGCATGTTAATCGAACTGGACAAGGCAAGAATCAAAGACAATCCAGCAACAAGAAAGACTACATCATATACACTACAGGCAAGCATGGACAAAATAACCTGGGCTGATGTGCAAGGCAGTACATCATGTTCTGTCTCATACAACACAAACAGTACAGGGACTTTCATTACAGCAACACAAACGCAGGGGGATTATAGGGTTGATTTTATCTATGCAGTATATGAAGATGAAGAACTATACGAGTCATTTTATGTTATAAAAAATAATGATGTGCTTGACAGATATGTAGGTATTTTAGAAACACATACAGTTACAGGACAGGAAACGAAAATAAAATTTGATGGTAATGAGTATAGACCGCTTAGTACATCTGTAGAAAAAACTGACAAGGCTGGCATAAAAGAAATAAAGTCAGAACATATCAAAACAAAAGCACAGGTTAAGAATTTTCTTTTTGTCTCTGAACAGTCTGGAAAGAAGCCATTATTCTATGATGCTACTGCTGCAACAGAATTTCTTGATACCGTTTCAATCAAACAGGATAAAGGCAAACTTGAAAACAAAATATTCTACTACAAAAAAGATGCTTTGCTAAAGTCTGGTGAATCATATACAATTGATCCTACCTTTGGTTATACAGAGGGAACGAGACGAGTAGCAGAGACGGCAGACTCGCTTAGCACTTCTTGTAGTACAAGCGGACAGTCATTAGCTGATGCTACATTATATAAAATCTTTAATGGGCAATCTGATGCAAACGAATCATGCAGGAGTGCATCCGTAGATTGGGACATATCATCAATATCTAACACAGCTATTATTACAAATACGCAGATTCGTGTTGATAATGTACTTGAAGGTGGCTTTGGTTCAAGAAACTGCGACATACGTGGTGGTGATTTTACGGCACGACCATCAACACTTGCAAATACGGCAGCCAACGCAAAGCAGGTATGGGATGAAGGCCATGCGTCAACTGCTTATGCCACAAACAACGGTGTATGCTTGACAACACAGACAGACACAGTTATTGATCTTGGCACGACAGCGGACAGCGATGTACAGACCGCACTTTCACAAGACTGGTATGGTATATTTTTTCACTATACGGATGAAACACGTGATCCAGATTCAGACCTGACAAAATTTGGTGCAGTAGATATTGAAATAACATATACTGATCCAGTAAAACAAAATGTACGGTTTCGTTTGTTTGAGAGTGACGGAACCACAGCAGTCGCAAGTGCATCAATTATAGTCAGAAACTCTACGGCAACACAGACACAGCTAACAAACGCAACAGGTGTGACACCTATATTTGGCTTGATGACATCTACAAACCATAACGTAACCGCAAAAACATCAACAAATTATGTCGTTTACAAGCAGTTCAACTGGCAGCCAACAGCAAACATAACAGAAACACGAACTGGAAATATCTTTGACGTATCTGGATGTACAGGAACAATCGGTAATCTAATGACAAATGACACAAATCGGCATTATGTAGCCTCTGTTCCACTAACCCCATCATGTTCTAGTAACTTGCTTACATGGAATTACTTTTTCAAGCCACTTGGGATTGGTCCATCCCCATCAAATCAAACCACTACAGTTCGTATGGAGGTTTCAGATAGATACTGTAGGTCACAGACACTATATGTAAACGGCTCTGCGATAACCATGACATGTTCTAGTAATGTGCTGACAAGCAGCGCAATACAGGTAGGTACTGGCAACCAGAATGTAATACTAAAGTTTAGGGTTACATTGCAGGTATTAAGTCCAAATGCGGTAACTACCTTGACATCAACTGGCCAGACAGTATCAACAGTTGGGCTGAGCTGGTCACAGCCAAACCTTAACGGCCTGACTTTGCTTGGATACCAGATTAACTATACAAC
>Ga0194121_10006592_pt1 | contig 15492 bp, 18 predicted proteins | sample TA2MahCa50mmetaG_FD_148609 | JGI IMG/M metagenome (GOLD analysis project Ga0194121, IMG submission 148609) | Freshwater microbial communities from Lake Tanganyika, Tanzania - TA2015020 Mahale Deep Cast 50m | ecosystem: Environmental > Aquatic > Freshwater > Lake | place: Tanzania: Lake... | reverse complement strand
TTGAGTTCAACGAGGCACTGGCCGCCCGGCAGCCGCACGCGTTCGGCCTGCGGCCGCGCCTGCACCGCCGCGATGGTTCGCTGACGAACTGGTAAGCGCCGGCGTCGGGGCTTTGGCCCGCGCGGGCTCCACGCGTCCGACGCGCGCTGGTCAGCCGGCTCGCCCGTGGCCTGCGTCCGGGCGTCCGGCCGCCGCCGTCCCAACGGCAATCTCGAGCGGACGGCTACGCGATCTCTTCATCGACGTGGCTCTCGCCGATGATGTCGATCAAGGCGTGGCCAACGGCGAGATCATGGTGGGCCGAAAAGCGCGGAGCCTTCCTGCCTTGAATGCAGGCGGCGAACTCTTCAATATCGCCGCGAAACGGTTCCACGCTCGCCGGGTACTGCCGCCAGCCACTGGCCCCGCTGTCTACGCCGCCGGTGTGAAGATCGAGCACCGGCTTATGCTCGCCGGCTGGGTTGAATGGGCACGCGAGGGCCTGCGCGTCGCGCCCGTACACCTCGAGGCGGCGGGGACGCACCTGCTCGGTGACCAGATTGCTCAGCTCCAAGGTCGCGAGCGCCTCGGGGTATTCCAGAACGATCGTGGCGTTGTCCACGAATCCCAAGCCGGGGATGCCATCTTGATGCACGAAGGTCGTGACCTTGGCCGGCGAACCGAGGATCGCCATCGCCAGGTCCAGCGCGTGCGAACCAAGGTTGGAGACGATGCCGACCTTGAAGTACGGCGCGCCAGGCCGCCCGCGCATGGTTGATGCCTGCGCGTCGAAATACTGCACATGAATACCCGCACCCGATGCACGGGCCCGAACGCGCCGCGCGCCTGCAGGTCGAGGACGCGCCGACTGTGAGGAAACCAGCGGAAGTGATAGCCCATCTGGAACACCAAGCCGCTGGCTGCGGCCGTATCGAGGAGTTCATCTACCTGCGCGTGCGTCCAACCGAGCGGCTTTTCCATCAGCACGTGTTTGCCGACCGCCATAGCGCGGCGCGCGTACGCAACGTTTTGAAGCTCGTGGCCGTCGACGACCACGCCCTGAATGGATGGATCGCCGAGCGCGTCGCGGCGCTCGATGGCATCCGCGATACGGCTGTGCAGGAGCCGTGCGTGTCCGATGCCGGCCGCCGCAGCCGGGTCGGTCGCGAGTGAAATCCCGATCCACCCAAGGAGCGGTTCAGCCGCACTCAGCAGAAACCGGTTGCCCGCGGCATCGAGCACGGCGCGGTGAAACGCGACATCGGCCGCAACGACGGCGCCTCGATCGGCCCCATCTGCGGAATGCGATCTGCTCCGCCGCCGCGGTAATCGCGTCACGCTGTTCGCGGTGGGCGCGCGTGGCCGCCAGCTCGGCGGCGGGGATTTCGAACAGCTTCCGAGCTTCGATCACCTGCACGAGCAGGGCATCGATCGAAGGGCTCCAGTGATGCGCGCGCACGACCTCGCGATCGAGCACATTCCAGTCGCGCGGATCGGCCACGCGCGTGGGCAACCCTTGTCGAACGACTACGAGGCCGCGCGCGGCGAAGACCCTGGGCGTCGCCGGCCTCGGCGACGTTGGCCAGGCGCTGGCCGCGCGCGCCCAAGGCTTCGGGATGCGTGTCATCGCTCTGTGCCGGCGTGCGCCACTCCCCCACCCTGGAGACGGCGCGAGGGGCGGGGGAAGTCCAGGAGAGGATGCCGTCCCCACGGTCTTCGGCCCCGACCACCTCGCTGAATTCCTGGCGCAGGCGGACTTCGTCGTCAATCTGCTGCCGCTTACGTCCGCCACGCGGGCGCTGTTTGGCGCGCCGGAGTTCGGGCGCATGAAGCCTTCCGCCTACTTCCTCAACCTGGGCCGCGGCGAGACGGTTGACCAGGACGCGCTGATCGCGGCGCTGCGCGCGGGTGCAATCGCGGGCGCGGGCCTCGATGTCACGGCACCCGAACCCCTACCGCCAGAATCGCCCCTGTGGGAGATGCCCAACGTCATCCTCACGGCCCATTACGCGGGCTGGTCGGACGCCATGCTCGACCGCATCTTTGCGATCTTTATCGACAACCTCGTGCGCTTCGACGCCGGGCAGCCGTTGCACAACGTCGTGGACCTGCGTGCCGGGTATTGACACGCTGAGCGCATGGGGAGGGTTGCATGAAACAGGCCATCGATGCGCCCGCCGCGGGCAAGGTCAACGCGCCGTACTCCAATGCCATACGCGCGGGGTGAGACGGTCGGGGGTGATGATCTGGTGGCGCAGGCGCGCCAGGTTTTCGCCAACATCGGCGCGCTGCTCGCCGCCGCACACGCGTCTTTCGCGGGCGTCGTCAAGGTCACCTACTTCGTGCGCGACATCACGGAATTCCCGCGCCTGGTCGCGCTGCGCCGGGAAATCTTTCCCGCGCCGTATCCCGCCAGCACGGCGGTCGAAATCACCCGGCTGCTCAAGACCGAGTGGCTCATCGAAATCGAGGCGATCGCCGTTCTGCCCGCCTAGGGGCTGGGCGGCGCGGCCGCCTGGCGCCTCACCGCCCGGCGATGCGTGCCCGCGATCCCGCGGCCCCGCCAGGCGGCCCTCTCCTTCGGTAGGCTCTGCGCAGGTGCGCGAGGTCGCGATCCGACGCGAAGTCCCGGGCGATCCTGGCCGGAAGCGCGGGCCTCCGTGCTCCCCAGATTGGGAGCCGGGCCCGCCGGCGGCGGTTCGCCTTCCCCGGGGAGCACGCAGGCGCACCCTCCCTGCAGGTCGGCAAGGAGGAATAGCCGGTATGGGCAGGCTGGCAGGCAAGGTGGCGGTCATCACCGGCGGTGGCAAGGGCATCGGGCGGGGCGTCGGGCTGCGCTACAGCTTGGAGGGCGCGAAGGTGGCCCTGGCGCAGCGCGACGAGCTGACGCTGCGCGCCAGCGTGGACGAGATTCAGCGGCAGGGCGGCAACGCCATCGGGGTCCCCGCCGACATCCGGCGGCCCGAAGCCGTCCAACGCATGGTCGACGCGACGGCTGCGGCCTTCGGCGACATCCACATCCTCGTCCACGCAGCCGGCATCGGTGGCCGACCGGGAGGCGAGTTCCTCGAGCAGACCCCGGAGTACTGGCAGAGCTACCTGGACACGAATCTCACGGGCACATTCCTCGTATGCCAGGCGGTCGCGCGGCACATGGTGGCGCGCGCCACGCGAGGGCGCATCATCACGATCGGCTCAATCAACGCCTGGGTCACTCAGGCGCGCGCGTCGGCCTACTCCGCCAGCAAGGGTGGCGTGTGGACGCTGACCCGCGCCATGGCCTGGGAACTCGCACCGCATGGCATCGCGGTCAACATGCTCGCGCCTGGGCCGATCAAGGTCGAGCGCACGGCGCCCATGCATACGACCGAGCGTTTCAAGCTCATGCTCGAGCGCTTCGTCGCCGCGGTCCGCGCCGGCCTGCCGTTCTGACGTGGATGCACGTGCGCCCACGCCTCGGTGCGGACGCCACCCAACCCGCGCGCGCGCGGAGACCCGGCGCCCGCGCGGGTCCCGGGCGCGTCGTTGCCGTATAGTTGGACCTGGGCTTGCATGTGCCGTTGTAGTCAAGTCAGGATCGCTTGGCTGCTCCGGCCCGGGGGAGTGTCTGCGATGGGCAGCCCGAATCGCCGTTTGGGGCGCGTGCGGTCGCGACGGGGCTTCCTGATGGCGGCGGTGGTTGTTGTGACGGCGCCGCTGGCAGCCGTCGTGTCCGCCTGCGGCGGCGATAGCGGGACACGCGAGAATCCCTTCCCGTATGCAGACCCGCGCAGCCGCAACACCCGCTTGTAGCAGCGCTTGGATGGAGGGCCGCGCGGTCCGCGCGTCCCTGCGGGACGTCCGCGCTCCCGGTTGAGTATCATCCGGCGGACCGCGCACCGCGAGGAACGCCGCCATGCTCAACGTTGGACTGATCGGACTCGGGGGGATCGCGCGCTCGCATGCCAGCGCAATCGCCACGCTCGACGACGTGAAGCTCGTCGCGGTGGCGGACCTCATCCCCGAAAAGCGCGCCGAGTACATGCAGAAGTACGGCGTGCCCAAGGGGTACGCCAGCCACACCGAGTTGCTCAAGGACCCTGAAGTCGAAGCCGTCGGCGTGGTGCTGGGTCACCAGTTGCACCACCGCCTCACGATCGACGCCTGCAACGCCGGCAAGCACGTGCTGGTCGAGAAGCCCATGGCGATCAGCCTGGAGCAGTGCGACGCGATGATCGCGGCCGCCCGCGCGAACGACGTCAAGCTCATGGTCGGGTTGAGCCAGCACTTCTACGCCACCAGCCTGAAGGCGAAAGAGATTCTGGATTCGGGCGCGCTCGGGCCGCTCATCACCGCGGTCTGCTACATGTCCAAGAATTGGGGCTACAAGGGACGCCCCCCCCAGTACCGGAGCCGCTATCACGGCGGGGGCATGTGGCTGGGGAATGGCGTCCACGTCGTGGATCGGCTCACCTGGATCATGGGGTCCCAGGCGATGTCCGTCAGCGCGGCGATCGGCACGCGAGCCCACTATCAGGCGGCGGACGACCACGCCACCGCCTTCATCCGGTACAAGAACGGCCTGGCCGGGGTGGCGGTGTCGGTCGGATTCAACGACGGGGCGCCCAACTACGCGTGCGAGGTCATCTGCGCCAATGGCACGCTGCGGTTCAGCCAGCACGGCGAGAAATACGTGCTGGTGGGCAAGGGCGACAAGTGGGAGTCGGTGCCGTTCCAAGACACGCCGCACGAGATGACCATGGAGTGGCGGGGGTTCGCCGACTGCATCGCGCAGGACATCGAGCCCCCGACGCCGGGCGAGTACGGACGGCACATCATGGAGATCCTCTTCGCCGCTGAAGAGTCCGCGATCACCCACCAGGAGGTTGTGCTCGATAGCGGGCTCGCGTGGACCCACCAGGAAGCCGGCGTGCCCGTCACGATCAAGCACGGCTGGGTTTAGGGCGGCGGCCACGTCATCCGGCCCGAAGCGAAGGTTCGGTCGGGAGCTAGGACCGGCGTCGTCGCGATTCCCCGCCTGCGGCTCAGCGTGACGCGAGCGCCTCGCCAAGGGCGCGCGGAGCGCAGCGGGATATCGGCTGGCGACTGGCCAGGACCTTCGAAGTCGAAGGTCCTGGGCGGCACTTGCAGCGCCCTCATCCCCGCCCTTGCCCAAGCCGACGTGGTGCGACGGGGCCGCGCGGGGCGACCGCCCGAGGGCGCGGTTCGGCCGATTTGTCGCGGATGCGCCAGAACGCCCCTTGTCTGAAAGCGCACTTGCGCCGACAACTGCGACGAAGGCAGGCAAGGTCGCATCCGGGTCCGCTCGGATGCAGGGCGACGCGCTGGGTCTTCCCGCGCAGGCCCGTCACTGGATCACGCACGCCCTCGCGGGCCGTCCCATGAACGGCGCCGCCAGCGTGCGGCGAAGCCGTGACCATTGCCCGCATGACGCCGCGCCCCGCCGGGGCGTTGGGAAGAAGGAGGCCGTGGTCAGGGCGAGAACCAGCAGCGGCGCGACCGGCGCAGCGTGGTCGCAGGGATGGCTCGGTCCCCCGAAGGGCGCGCGAATGGATTCGTACGCCTCGAGCGCGTGCTTACCCCTAATACCCAGGCAATGGAGGCCATACCGGTATGGGAATCCGCATCAACACCAACATCGACGCGATCTCGGCGCAGCGCGCCTTGAGCGGGACGTCGAACCTGTTTTCCAAGGCCGTGGCGCGCTTGTCGTCCGGCCTGCGCATCACCAGTGCGGCCGACGACGCGGCGGGCCTGAGCATTTCCGAGAAGCTGCGCGCGCAGAGCCGCGGTCTCTCGCAGGCCATGCGCAACGCCCAGGACAGCGTCTCGCTGGTCCAGACGGCCGAAGGCGCGCTCAACGAAGTCAGCGCGCTGCTCCAGCGGATCCGCGAGCTGGCCGTGCAAGCCAAGAACGGCACCCTGAGCTCCACCGACCTCGACGCGGTGGGCAACGAGGCCGTGGCCCTGCGCGACGAAATCACGCGCATCGGCAACCAGACCAAGTTCAACGGCGCCAGCCTGCTCACCGGCGCCCTGCGTACCCAGTTGCACGGGGCGAACACTGAGGTGAAGGTCGGGACGGCGGTCGGCACGCTGGCCGCGGTGTTCTCCGAGGTCGACGTGACGAAGGCCTCGTCCGGCGCCCGCTACACCCTGTCGAACCCGGCGACGACCACGGTGCGCTTGACGGGCACCATCGGTGGTAGCAGCACGTCCCAGGACATCACCGCCAGTGCAATGGCCACGGCCACGACCCAGACGTTCAACTTCACGACGTTCGGGGTCAAGTTCACGGTGGCGGGCGTGGCGGCGGTGGCGACCCTGCTCGCCGCCAACCTGGCGAACTCGGCCAACGACCGCATCGAGACCAGCGGCACGTTGGGCACGTCGCTGACCGTCCAAGTCGGGTCCGACGCCGGCCAGACGATGACCGTCTCGGTGAGCGACGCGCGTGCCACAGCCGTCGGGGCCACCGGCACGTACACCAGCCTCGATGGCGTGGTGACCGCCTTCCAGAGCGGCGAGTCGTCCCTCGCCGACACGCTGATCAACTCGGTCGATCAGGCCATCACGGACGTCAACAACGTCCGCGCGGGCCTGGGCGCCGCGCAGAACCGCCTCGAGGCCGCCTTATCCAACATCGGCGTCGGGGTGGAGAACCTGAGCGCGTCGGAGTCACGGATCCGCGATGCCGACATCGCGGCGGAGACGGTGCAGTTCGTGAAGGCCCAGATTCTGCAGCAGGCCGGCACGGCGATCCTAGCCCAAGCGAACCAGGCCCCGCAGGCGGTTCTCGCTCTTCTCCAGTAACGCAAGCGCTCGCGCGTAGCACGCCGGCGGCGGTCCGCACGGTCCGCCGCCGGCCGAACGCAGAAGCAGCCTAGAGGAGCATGGCGATGAACGTGGACGGGGTTGGCTTGAGCCAAGGCGTGCGAACGCCATCTGGCTCTGCGACCCCCGAAGTCCGGCGGGACCGGCCGGATCTCGAGGCGCGGCGCTCGACTGTCCTCGCGGACACGACGGCGCCAGCGCCCGTGGATCTGCCCGTCACGACCAGCCCGCGCTTCTATGTCGACCGCGAGAGCAAGCGCGTAACGATCGTCGTGGTCGACGAGGAATCCGGGAAGGTGGTGCGGCAGGTTCCGCCGGAAGAGATCCTGGAGCTCGCGCGGATGGCCGCGCGGCGGCTGGGGTCCCTGTTCGACACGCAGGGCTAACAGGCGTCCACGCCGCGGCCCGGCGGGGCAGTGCCCCGCCGGGCCGCCACCCTTTCTCCCGTCGCGGCGCGTGCGGGTTGCCTTGGCGCCGTCAGATCGGTACGGTACTGGCTGGGACGCGCCGCGCGCGGAGGGCACACCGATGGTCCGCTGGGCCATTGTGGGATTCGGCGATATCGCCAGCCGGGCGGTGGCGCCCGCGATCCAGGCGCATCCCGGCAGCACCCTGGTGGCCATTTGCCGCCGCGACCGCGACCAGCTGGAGGCGTACGCACGGCAGTTCGGCGGCGTCCAGGGGTTCACATCGTACGAGGCCATGCTCGCCGCCGGGGGGTTCGAGGCCGTCTACGTCGCGTCGCCGCACTATCTCCACGCGCCGCACACACTCGCCGCCATAGCCCAGGGGCTACACGTGCTCGTCGAAAAGCCGATGGCCATGACCGTACGCGAGGCCACCGCGATGGTGCTGGCCGCCGAGCGCGCCGGCGTCACCCTCGGCGTCGCCTTCTATCACCGTTTCTATCCCATCAACGTGCGCGTGCGCGAGCTCGTAGCGTCCGGAGAACTCGGCACGCTCATTGCGCTGCACGGCAATGCCTCGTCGCCGCTGAGCCCGGCCGACCTGGCGGTACCGAAGATCCGGTGGCGCTTGGAGCGCGCGCAGTCGGGTGGCGGGCCGCTCATGGACGTGGGGAGCCACCGGCTCGACATCTTCTATGCGCTGGCCGGTCCGGCCAGGCGCGTGGCTGCCTTTGCCGACCGGCGCATCGTCCCGTGCGACGTGGAGGACACCGCTTCACTCATCATCCAATACGCCTCGGGGGTCCAGGCCACGCTGGCCTCGGCGTGGAGCGTGAATCCGGCGCGCGGCGACTACGAGGTGTGGTGCACCGATGGCCATATCAACGTGCCGTACGCCCGCGGCAGTGAGTTCACGTTAGAACGCCACGGCCAGTCCGAGACCTTCACGCTCCCCCCCGGCGAGTTGCACGACCTGCCGCTCATCGCCGATTTCGTGGACGGCGTCGAGCAGCGAGCGACGCACGTGCTGACCGGGGCGGGCGGGTTGGAGGTGCAGAAGGTCATCGAAGCCGCCTATGTGTCCGCGCGAAATGCCACGGTGGTGACGCTGTAGGAGCGCCGCCTGCCGCGCCCGACATGCTCGGAGGCTCGGACGAACCGGCCGGCGGAACGGCGGACTGAGGCGCGCCCGAATGGTCGGCGCCCGATGCTATGGCGCGGCCCGCTGGTGCCGGCGTTCCTCCGCTTGCAGCCGGAAGACGTGCTGGGCGATCCGATCGCGCTCGGCCAGTCCAAGAAGGCGGCAGCGGTAGTCGTGGCGCGGGCCTTCGGGTTGGTGGCGGCGGCTGCCTGCGACGACTTCAATGCGTGTGCCGATGGGCGTCGCGCCGCGGGTGAGGCGAAACGTGAGGTGGTGCGCTGCGGCTGGCCCCACCGGCCACGGCTCATCCGAGCGAACGGATGCGCCTCCGGCGCTCAGGTCGCTGACGACGGCCCGCAGCTTGCGTTGCGTGGGTGGATGGGTGGCGGCGTCCACCGCGATGACCGTCGCCTCGGGCAAGTTGACCGGCCAGCGCACGAATTCCCTGGCCGTACGCTGCCGGAAACGCTCGGGCATGGCGAGGCGCCACACCGGGGTCGCTCCGCCCACGGCACCCAAACGCTGCGTATCCCCGATCGCGCTGACCCGATCGACGCGATCATGCACCGCCAGGGTGATGGGCATGGTCAAATCTGCATCGCGAGCGCCCGGCGCAACCGGCGCACGCACACTGAGGCTCTGCTCACTGGCCGAGAGGATCTCCGTGGACACGACATCGGCGGCGCCGCTCGCGTCCGAGTATTCGAGCTGAATGATGCGGCCGTCGCGGAGCAATCCGCGTGCCCGTTCCGCGGCATACGAGGTGTCGTGCGCCGCAGCGCTGAAGCGGCGCCGCTGCCTTGCGGCGGCGACGACGTACAGGTAGCGCGCGATTTCGCTTACCAGCCGCTGGCTGGGCCGCACGAAACGCGTTCGGGACTGGTAGCGCAGCCGTCCGAAGCGGTTTGCCGGCTCCGTATCGAGTATGCGCACGGTAGCCCGTAGGAGCTCGGGTCCGGGCGCCAAGGGCGCGACGAGCGTGGGTTCGAAGTCCGCGCCCTCGGGCAGGTCGGTGCCCGATTCGATGCGGGCGCCGCCCGCACTCAGGTCGACGACCGTAACGGGATACCGCGCGCCTTGGACGAGCAGGTCGGAGGCGCTGTCCACCTCGATCGTTGCGCCGCTGATCCAAACGGCGTGCCGCATATCGGCGCGGGCGGGGAGGCGGCGGATCGCATCGTCCGAAGGACGGTCGAAGCGCCAGAGCGCCTCGGGCTCGGCGTCGACGCCCCGAAACGTCGCGGGCACGACGAACTTGATGCGGCGGCCCATGTGCTCAAGCTCCACCCGGTCCCCGGGCAACAGCGGAGCCGCATCCAACTCCGCGGGCGCCCCGAGCCAGAGGTGCGCGAGGCCATGTAGCGCGCGTCCACCGCCACCCGCACGTCGGTGCGCCCAAGTGCGTAACTGGCGGTCACGTCGGCGCCCCGCCGAAAGACGCGCGCGGTGCTGGGTGCCGGCAAACGTTGACCGCCGCGCCAGCGCGGCTCCCCAGGGTCGGCTGCCTCCCATTCTGGCCCCAGCCCCGCCCCGGGCGGTGTAAGCGTGCCCACGCCCGGCCAGCCCCGGTGCGCGCCTACCCCAGGTCAGGCCGCCCGGCCGTCCCGGGACCCGCCGACGGCACGCGCGCGAAAGCGTAGAAGCCCGAGGCCAGATCTTCCGCGGCAGGTCGATCCGCCACCCACCGATCGGCGTACTTGATGGGGAAGGTCAGCCAAGCCGCCACGAACTCCGCCAGCTGTTGCGCCCGCTTGCGCCGCGAGAACCCGCTCAGCAGCCCTTTGAGATAGCCGCGCACGACCCAGCTCAGCGCAGAACTCGGGCCTACGCACACCCCCACGCTCACGTGCTCGAACGCCCGCAGCGCGTGGCGCAGCCCCGGTCCCGTGAACCGCTGGTAATCGTTGGGCGAGGCGTGGAAACCCTGCAGGAACGGCGCTTCCACGTACAGCCACGCGCCCGGCCGGGCGACCCGTCGCATCTCCGCGATCGCCCGCGCCGCATCGGGCAGGTGCTCGAGCACGGCGGTGGAAAGCAGCCCCGCAAATGTCTCGGAGGCAAACGGGAGGCGCTGGGCGTCGGCCACACACGCCACGCGCGGACTGGCCCGGATGTCGATGTTCAGCGTGGCCGCCTGGACGTCGGGACGCACCACGTCCGGCGCCCAGATGCGGTTGCCTCCTCCCACATTGAGAATGCGCGTCCCGGGCACGGCGACGCGGGCGGCCATCAGCGCGGAGAACCGGCGCAGGTTGCGCCGCGATGCGTGGTTGTAGGTAGCGTTGGGGAAGCGATAGAGCTGGCGCAACAGACGCCGCAGGGGTCCTGGGTGCGACGCCATCACGCGGGCGATGCGGCCGCGCGGATGGCCAGAACCACGGCGGGTACGTCGCGGAGCTCGTGCACGATCCCGTCAGGCCGTACGTGGTCCGGCAAGGTGGTGCCGGGTCGGGGCCGCCAGATGGCGCGCAGACCCAGCCGCTGCGGCGTGCGCACATCGACGTCCCAATCGTCACCCACCATCACGAGTTCCGCGGCTTGCAGGCCGAACCGGGCCTGGGCATCCCGGAAAGGCGCCGGATGCGGCTTCAACCAGCCGGACTCCGAACTGAGGATGAGCGCGTCCGCATGCTCGAGCAGGCCCAGCGTCTGCAGGCGCCGCACGAGCAGCGGCTCCCCGTAGATGAGGTTGGCCAGAATCGCCACGCGCAGACCGTCGCGGCGGAGGGTCGCCAGCGTCTCAACGGCACCGGGCAGCGCGCGCATTGCGTCATAGTGAGGCTTGAAGTACAGCGGCAGCAGACGGTCGATCTGTTCCAGCGACGGCGCCCACTCAAAGGCGTCGAAGACCCGCCGAAACACGTCGCGGGCGTCCGGCATGGCGGCGCTTGTCCGATAGGCCTCAGCTAGGGCCTCGTGCAGCCCTTCCCCCAACCCCTCGGCGAGCTGCCCGGGCGTGGGCGGTGCGTCCATGAGGGGCCGGACGACTTCAAGCACGGCCAGCGCGCCCAGCCGGTTACTCACGGACCCCAGCAGCGCCTCCTGCGTCACCAGGGTATCGCCCAGATCGAACAGCACGCCGCGGATGGCCATGCTGCGAGTCTATCCCGTGGGCGGATCCAACGGCCGGGCTCCGGTCTGGCGTCTGCGAGCGCGTCCGTCGATCCCAAGCTGAAGATTCTGGTCTGAGCTGGGGGGGAGGGTCGAGCGACCGCGACTCAAACCAGCGCGATCTGCTCCATCAGCTTGGCTTGCCGTGTCACCCCGTAGTTCACCGCCATCACGCGCCCCTCCGGCCCCACCACCACGGTGGTCGGTACGGTGAGCACGCCGAAGGTGCGGGCGAGATCGGGTGAGGCCACGGCGTCGATCGGTCGCACGATGACATTGGTCGTGTTCTGCGCCAGGCGTTCAATTTCTGGCTTCTGGACGCTGCGGCACGGATCGCACAGGTCGGTATAGAAATACAGCACGGTGGCGTGTCCGGGCGTGGCGAACGCGCGCGCGTCGATGCGCAAGGTCCGCCGCCGACGTTGCGCGAGCCACCCCTTGATGAGGTACACCGCGCCGGTGACGCCCGCGGCGATCGCCAGCGCGATGAGGAAACGCTCGGCCATCGGAGGCTAGACGGCGCCCGGCCCGCGGCGCGCCCGGTCGGACATCGCCTTCGGCAGCAGGCCCCAACGGTCCAAATGCAGGTAGACAAAGCAGCCGAGACAGAAGCCCGCAAACAGCGTCACCCCGGCCAGGACGATCACGATCCAGGCCAGCACCCAGCCGGCGACCGAGCCCGTCAGCAGCACCACCACGCCGCTCGCCAGGCTGAAGACGCCTCCCAAACCCTGCGCGAAACGGTGGGGCGAGGCGCTTTCCCGCCGGATGACGGGTTTGACCAAGCCCGCGGGCCGCAGCGCCCGGAAATAGACCTGCTGGAAGAGCGCCAGGCGGGGGTCCAAGGTGCCCAGCGCCAGGACGGCGCCTACGGCTAGCGCAATCCAGCCGCCGCCCGCGCTGGCCCCGAGCAGAAACGCAAGCAGCAGGCCGCCGATAATGAAGGTCTGATTTGTGCGCAACGCGCTGGCGTCGACCATCCGACTGCTCCTTTTCCTCGTTGATCGTGAAGTTGATCGGGATAGTCAAGAACCAGTATACGCGCCAAAGGCGCCGCAACAGTCCCTGGCGCTCCCAGAAATCCGCCGACGCGGGGGTCACATCCGTTGACGTGGTACGTCCGAGGTGACGTCGACAACAGCCAGGTTCTGACCCCTTCTCGCGATTGAATTCTGCCCCCTCCAGCCGGTGTGGCTCAGGCCGCGTCGTAACTCGACGCTTTGCCCAGATCCCGGTCCTTCGAGCGATAGGTGTTTCATTTCAGGCTCAGCACGTGCGCGTGATGCAACAGCCGGTCGATCATGGCCGCCATGACCGTCTCCGCCGGCGTCGCCTGGATCGACCAGATTCGAGCAGCACGTCTGGCCATTCATCGTCGGCGCGATCGCGGCAACGGTCCGCTGTCCAACTGGCTTGAAGCCTTGAATGTGCGTTCGACCACGCCGCGGCTGCGGCAGGCAGCTCGGGCATAGGTTATGGGGCTGGGAGCGGCGTTCGGGAGCGGCCTCAGCGCACCGCTTTCTTCACGAGCGCGCCGATCTTTGCCTCTTCGGCGGGGGTTATCTCCTGCAACGCGAAGGAGGTCGGCCACATGGCGCCTTCGTCGAGGTTCGCCGTGTCGTTGAAGCCGAACGCCGCATACCTCGACTTGAACTTGTCCGCGCTTTGGAAGTAGCAGACGACCTTGCCGTCCTTGGCATACGCAGGCATCCCGTACCACGTTTTCGGCGCGAGGGATGGGGCGCTGGCTTTGATGATGGCATGGAGCCGCTCAGCCATGGCGCGATCCGGCTGCGGCATCGCGGCGATTTTCGCGAGCACGTCGCTTTCCCCGTCCGCCTTGCCCCCGGGGCGCGCAGCCGCCCTCAGCTCTTCGGCGCGCTCCTGCATCGCAGCTCGCTCCTCGGCCGTGAATCCCTTAAGCTGCTTGCCGCTCGCGGTGGTGCGCTTGGCGGACTTCCGCGTGCCCTTCTCTGCGCTCATCGTTCCATCCCGTGCGGACTTTCCCTAATCCTACCCCGCCCAGCAAGCAATCGTCCGCCGAAGCCCGCTGCGGTTCCATGGCCGGCGCGAGCAGGTGAATCGAGTCCTCGACCTTGCTGGCCTCCAAGCTATGTTCAGCCCGACAGACGATTCCCGAATCCCCCGCGGCCTCTCAGCGCAGCGCCTGGATGCAGATAGGTTGCCCGCCAGATCGCGGACGGCACAGTCGCGAACACCGTACGGCTGCATAGCCGGCGCCTGCACGACTTCGGCGTCGCTGGCCTGCGATCGCGCGACGACGCCGTCGAGGCCTGCCATGGCCAGGAGGATGCCGGCGTAGGCTTCCCTGGCCATCATCTCTGGATGGTGCGGCGCTCGTCGTCGGTGATGCCGGAGCCGGCGGCCGGAGGATGCAGGTCGATGGACGCGCCGGGCTGGTTGACGGGCCCGACCGTGATCCAACCCGTTCCGTGGTGTCCGACGTCGCTGCGGACCTCGCAACCGAGGGGGTCGCGGTAATAGGCCAGGGAGGCTTCCGGGTCGTTGTACGGGAGGAAGCTCGCGTGCATGGTGATGTCCATGGCGGTCATCCTAGTGCGGCTCGGGGGCTTGCGCCTCTCGATTCCTGATCGGTTCGGTCACCTGTTGCGCGACGTGGGGCAGCTCCTCGGTGAGGGCGTCAGCGACGCCGTCGAACTGCGCGTGGGCTGCTGCGGCGTTGACTTGGTCGTAGACGGAGTGCAGCAGGGCCTTCACCCACGCCCAGGAGCTTTTCGGGGTGATGGTGATCAGGTTTGCGGCGTAGTCGGTGCGGCCCCGCTGCCAGGCCGCCCCTCGCAGGCCATCCGAAGCGCCATTGCGCCTGGGCGCCTTGCCGCGCCGCGCGGAGGCACGCCGAAACGTCCAAGCCGGACCGCGTGCTGCGCCTGCGGAGGGGTCGGACCAGGCTGCCTGCCCTGATGCGGATTGGGCGGCAACCGGCGCGCCCCGAATGGGATACTCGACGGGAATACGCGGATCGGGCGGTCCACGCTGTGGGTGGCCACTGGCAAGCGCATCACAGGCGTGCGCCGTAATCGCGCGCTGCGAATTAGGAATGGCCCGCTCGGCGTCTCACGCAAAGACCTCCGCCGGCCGCTGGGCCTTCCGGCTACCGCCGCCCGCGGGCCCGCAAGGCGGTGAGCACTGGAGAGGCACTGGCGATGATGCCGCAAGCGGCGGCGGGCTATCCTTCGCGGTTCTGCGGGCGATCGGCTACGTGGCGGACGGCGTATTCATTGGCCTGCTGACCTTTACGTTGGGCGTGGCCACCGATCGCGTTTCGTTCGTCGCTGGCACGCTGGATACCGGCCTGTTCGTGTGGGCCGCCGCGGCCCAGGCCCTCTACCGCTGGGGCATGCAGTCCGCCACCGGGGCCACGCTGGGCAAGCTGCTCGTCGGCTTGCGACTCGTCAACCGGTCGGGCGGCCCGCCCGGACCCCTCACAGTGCTGGCGCGCGAAGGGACGCTGTTCGTCCTCGTCGGATTACCGTCGCTGCTCACCGTCATGGGCCTTCAGTACGTGGCGCTCCTTGCGCAAATTCTCAGTTTCTACCTGATCGTGCGGCGGCCTGACGGTCGCGCGCTGCACGACTTGGCGGCCGGGACGCGCGTCGCCCCGTCGCGCGACCGCGGCCGCCGCCTCGGCTGACGGCGGGTACCAAGCCGGCGAGGGTCGGGTGGACGGCGACGTCGCGGGTCAATCGCGAGGACGCGCGGACCGGTCGTTGCGGTCCGTCGCCACCGCCCCGACCGATCGCGCCGGGACCGGCGCCCTACGGCGAGATGTCCTTCAGCCCACCGCCCGTGGCCGGGACCAGCACCGCGGCGGTCGGTGCGATGACGCCCTGGGCAACCAGTCGCGGTACGGCGGCGAAGGCCAGGGCGGCCGTCGGCTCGAGGTAGAGGCCCTCGACGCGGGCCAGCTCGTCCCGCGCCGCGCGAATGTCGCGCTCTTCCAGCGCCACCGCCGCCCCGTGCGTCGCGCGCACCGCCGCC
>Ga0194121_10006573_pt1 | contig 15518 bp, 9 predicted proteins | sample TA2MahCa50mmetaG_FD_148609 | JGI IMG/M metagenome (GOLD analysis project Ga0194121, IMG submission 148609) | Freshwater microbial communities from Lake Tanganyika, Tanzania - TA2015020 Mahale Deep Cast 50m | ecosystem: Environmental > Aquatic > Freshwater > Lake | place: Tanzania: Lake... | reverse complement strand
AGCAGGTCCTTGCCCTCGCCCAACTTCATGCCGAGCCAGAGGCCCGCCGCGCCGCCGGCCACCGCGCCGGCCACCGCGCCGACGCCCCCCATGGCGAGCCCGGCCAGGCCGCCGATGAAGCCGCCGACCACGCCGGCCGCACCGCCACCCACCACGCCCAGAGCGCCGCCGACGGCGCCGGAGAGGCGTCCGGACTTCATCGCCGCCTTCAGTTCGAGGTTCTCAGCCTCTTTCGGGTCCAGCGGGGCCGGCGTCGAGGGCGTCACCACCGGCACGGGGGCCGCGTTAGGGCGAGGCGCCTGCGCCGCGTTGGGATCGGGCTTGCCGTGGATGCCCGGCATTGCCCAGGCGGGGCTGAAGGCCATCGGTTGAACGGTCAATACACCTCGTGAAATCGCCAAACCTGCAATACAATCGCTCTGCTCGGCAGTCCGAGCTCGCCAGGGCGGTAACCGCTAAGTGGCGCGCGACACAAGTAACTTCGCCTTACGGGACAACGACTGACCCGGGCGTGTCGCGCGACACGATCAAACCGATTTGGGGCCCTGGTGGCGCCGGGTGTGCCAACCCGACTCTAACAGACCACGCGGCCGCCCGAAACGCCTGAATTGTTAACGAATCACTATACACCGCACCGGTCCAGGGGAGGCAGACATTCGTTCCCGGAGAATATCCCCGCATGGAATTCTTCAAGAAGATCAAGTCGGCACTCACCGGCGAGAAGGCGCAAGACGCCGGAGGCTTCCAGACCGCGGAGCGCCGCAACGCGCGCCTGCCCTCCACCATCAAGGCGCTCTGCTCGACCGACGGCGCCGCGGCCTTCTCGGTCACCATTGACGACCTGGGGCTGACCGGCGTGCGCATCGAGTCGCCCCGCCGCCTGGAGACGGACAAGATCGTCGATTTCCGCGTCCCGGTCAGCATGAATTTCGAGAACCGCGACACCCAGATGTACGTCGCCTTCAAGGGCCGCGTCATGTGGACGCGGAAGGGCGCCGGCGGTCACGAGGCGGGCATCCGCTACGAGGGCGAGCCTAGCCCCCTGCACGATCAGTGGATCGCGAAAGTGCTGGCGCTCTACGGCTTCGAGGTCATCGACGACAACAGCCCGCGCCGCGGCGAGCTGCGCTGCAAGGCGGACATCCCGCTCGAGGTCCGCCTTTCGGACGGACAGTCGCTGCGCGGCAACGTGATCAACATCAGCATGGGCGGGCTGCTGGCGGTCGTCAACGGCCAGGATCTGGCCGCCGACCTTCCGCTCGACCTGCACGTCGGGGCGCCCGGCGACATGGCGGTGCTCCGCTTGAAGGGCCACGTGGTGCGTACGCGCGCCGAGCACACGGAGGGAAGCTGGCTGCTGGCCACCGCCTTCGACGAGGTCACCGACGAGCAGCGCAAGAAGCTCGCCCACCTGCTCTCGCTGCTCTCGCGGCAGACTTAGTGGCGCGCGATACAAGTAGCTTCGCCTTACGCGACAACGACTGACCCGGGCGTGGCGCGCGACACGATCAAACCGATCTGGGGCCAAGTGGTCCGCGCCCGGGGCTCCATCATGATCAGGCTTGCGCCGCGGACTGGCCGCGGGGGACTCCGTGATCGTGACGGAGTGGCCGCGGGGGACTCCGTGATCGTGACGGAGTGGCCGTGGGGGACTCCGTGAGCCTGACGGAGTGGCCGTGGGGGACTCCGTGAGCCTGACGGAGTGGCCGTGGGGGACTCCGTGAGCCTGACGGAGTGGCCGTGGGGGACTCCGTGAGCCTGACGGAGTGGCCGTGGGGGACTCCGTGAGCCTGACGGACCACTCTGGCGTCAGTCGAGGCCTTATTCCACCAGCCCCTTGCGCATTGCATGCGCGACCGCCTGGGCGCGGTCGCCGACCTCAAGTTTTCGAAAAATCGAGCGCAGGTGCGCCTTCACGGTTTTTTCCGAGATCACGAGCTGGTCGGCGATTTCCTTGTTGGATTTTCCCTCGGCAACGTATTGCAGCACTTCGATCTCGCGATCCGACAATTCACGCAAGGTGTGGAAGCGCGGCTGGCCGGTGGTCTCGCGGGCCAGGTGCGCGAATTCCTTGAGCACCTTGCGGGCCAGCCCGGGCTGAATGAGCGAGCCGCCGGAGTGCACGATGCGGATGGCGCGCACCAGGTCGTCCTGCGATGAATCCTTCAGCAGATAGCCCGTGGCGCCACCGCCTCCACGACGTACTCTTCCTCATCGTACATGGAGAGCACGATGACTTCCACGTCCTGGAATTCGTTCTTGATCATGCGGGTCGCTTCGATGCCGTTGATGCCCGGCATCCTGATGTCCATCAGCACAATTTCCGGCTTCAGGCTGCGCACCATGTCCATTCCCTCGCGGGCGCTGGAGGCCTGGCCCACGACTTGAAACTCCGGCGTGAGCTCGAGCATGCGTGCCGTGCCCTCACGGACGATGGCGTGGTCATCGACCACCAGGATCTTGACCTTTTCTTGCGTCGTGTGTTCCAATGCCCGCACCTCCCTGTATGTATTTTTTACCCTGTGAGTTATGTGGGAGAGCGAAAATCCCCCGGTCCCGACTGTTATCTTTATCGACCCGCGGTACCCAGGAATTGACACTCTTTCCTGGTTTTCCAAACTATCCCTGTCAGGGCGGCTCGTTCTCGACAGCCAGTATCGAGCCCGAGGAGTCCAGCCCCTCGCCGGCCTGCTCGCCCAGGCGGGCCAGGGCGCTTCCCACCGCGGCCAGCGCGGACGACGTTCCAGTGCGCTCCACCACGACATCCTCCAGGGAATCGCGCATCGACGAGGCCGCAGCGAGCGGCTTGCGCGGAATCGGAATCTCGACGCGGATCACCGTCCCCTTCCCTTCCTGGGAGGTGATCTTGAACGTGCCGCCAAGCAGCGCCGTCCGCTCCTTCATCCCCTCCAGGCCGTGCGACTCGCCGCGGGTAAACTTGTCGGACACGTCCAGCCAGCGGAAGCCCTTCCCGTCGTCCACCACCTTCACCGCGATCTTGTGCGCGTCCACGTTGATGCGCACCCACACGTTCCTGGCGCCGGCGTGTTTCTTGATGTTGTTGAGGGACTCTTGGACGATGCGGAACAGGGTCGTCTCCAGCGCGGGCGGCAGCCGCTTGCGGATCTCCCCCACGATGAGGTGGGTGGTGATCCCGGTGTCTCGCTGGTAGCGCTTGATGTAATTCTCGATGGACGGCACCAGCCCCAGGTCATCCAGCGAGGAGGGCCGCAGGTTGAAGATGATCTGGCGGACCTCCTTGACGCTGTCCGCAATCAGCTTCTTGAGGTCCACGAGCTGCGCGCTCACCTGATCCAGCTCGTTGGCGGACATCAGGGCCTGCGCGATCTGGATGCGGCTGAGCATGCCGGCCAGGGACTGGGCCACGCTGTCGTGGATGTCGGCGGCAAGCCGCTTGCGCTCCTCCTCCTGGGCCTGGATGACCTTCCCAAGCAGCTGCTCAATCAGCGCCTGCTTTTGACGGGTGGTCTCGTACAGGTTCGCGTTCTCGAAAGCGATGCCCATCTGGCCGGCCAGCGTGGACAAGAGCTGAACCTCGTCAGGCTGGAACTGGTGGAGCTGCCGCGAGCCCACCATGATGACGCCGATGATCTTGTCCTTCACCAGCAGCGGGATGCACACCATGCTGGCCAGGCGGTCGCGCGCCGCGGCACCCATCAGCGCCGAGGGGTAGCGCTCGTTGATATCCGCCACCACCAGCGGCCGCCGCAGGGTGAGCAGCTCGTCGATGAGGGGATCGGAGAGCGACAGCCGCGCCTTCTCGTGGAACTGCTCGGACAGCCCGAGACGCGCGGCGCAGACGAACTTTTCGAGCTGGTCGTCGTACAGGAGGATGGCTCCCGCCGTGATGGGCGACATGCGGACCAGCAGGTTGAGCGCTTTCTCGTGCAACTCGGCGAGGTTGAACGGCGACGAGGTGATGCGCGCCATCTCCGAAAGGATGGACATCTCCTCGACGCGCTCGTTCAGCTCGCGGACCAGGTCGCGCTCCTTCAGCGTGGACTGGTCGCGCTCCGAGAGCAGGTCGCGCATGAAGCGCAGCCCGCGCCCGCTCAAGACCTCGGCGCCGCGCTCCTGGGCCCAGCGGCGCAGCTCGGGGTCGCCCGCCTCGCGGGTGTCAATCACCAGATCGACCCGCTCCAGGCTGGAGGGAAGCTCGGACGCCGTGCGCAGCTTCAAGTCGCGGGCCAGGGCAAGCCCCTCGGCGTGCTGCGCCTCGACCACCGCGGCAATCTCCACCGAGGGATTGCCGACCAGGGTCTGCAGCACCTGGGTGCCGATGCCCATCGTCCCCATCAGGACGACGCGGGTCCGTGCCTCCGGAGGCACGAAAAACTCAACCTCCTCCGGGAGGTGGCCGGGCCTGGGTCGCGTCTCGTCCTCGAGACGGTCGTCGCGCTTGCGGCGCCCTTCAATAATGTCGTCGACGATTTCAATCAAACGCAGCGGATTGAACGGCTTGGACAAATAATCCGCGACGCCCTGGACCAGTTCCCGTTCTTTGCGGTCGCGCAGGGAAACGCCGGTCATCAAAATTACTGGAATATTGCGGGTGTGGGGTTCGGATTTAAGGCCCTTGAGCACCTGCCAGCCGTCCATGCGAGGCAGCATGATGTCGAGGATGATCAGGTCGATCTTCTCGCGCCGCGCCAGCTCGAGCGCTTCCTCGCCGTTGCTGGCGGTTAGGGTGTCGTAATTCTCGAACTTGAGATTGACATCCACCAGCCGCAGGATGTCTGGATTGTCATCCGCGACCAGGATCCGCCCTCGACCCATTAAATAAAGGGGTCGGCGCAGCCGACGCCACCCTGTGTTTTAGCGGCCTGTGTCACGGCCTACCTCCATCGTCTTACCGCCCTGGCGGGCTCAGAGCACGTCTTTGAGGCGCGCGGCCGACTCCTTCGTCTCCCAGCGCACCAGCCCCAGGTTGGCCTTTTTCCCGGCCAGCACCATCAAGAATACTTCGTCGTTGACCGCATTGAGCAGGTAGCGCCCGCGGGCCGCTTCGAACACCAGCGTCTCGACGGCCCCTCCGTTGGATTTTTCGGACATCATCTGCTCCGCGGAATTATACATCTCCGACGCGGTCGCGGCGACGGCGTCCACTTCAAAGTCGTCGGTGCGGCCGGCCTGGGTGATGACCAGGCCGTCCTTTCCCACCAGCAGGCTGGCGTCAATTCCGGCGGTATTGCTCAGGGTTTCGAGAATTTCGTCCATGGGAGCTCCTTTGCTATTGGAAGACTGAGGTCAGCATGTTGGCGGCTGCGTACAGCCGGTTCTGCCACACTTCGCGGGGCGTCGTGGGATCCAGCATGGTGATGAGGATGCCTTCCTTGTCAAGCGGAATCAACGAGACCAGCAGGTCCACCCCGTCCTTCACCAGCATCTGGCGCAGGGGAAGCAGTTTGAGTCGGCCCAGGGAGCGCTCGTTGTCGACCACCATCTGGCTCATCACCGCGGCGGTGATGTCCGGGGGAACGTCCTCCGACTCCAGCAGGCACTCGATGAGCAGGCCGTCACGCCCGGCCACGATGTTGCCGCGAATGCCCTCGACCATGGAGAGATCCTCGAGCACCTTCTTCAGCATGGCCTCGCGCAGCACCATCTCGCCGGGCAGGGCCGAAGCAGTTTCCTCCTCCAACTCCCGAAGGGGACGATGCTCGCGCAACATGATCAGCACGCCGGTCTCGGTGCCGCGCACCACGAAGCGGTCGCCCTGGCTGTCCACCTGGATGCGGGTGGCCCGCGGCAGTCCCAATTCCTCCAGGCCGCGCACGATGACGTCGTGCACCTCGGTGGCAAGCGCCGCGCTCATTTCCGCGCCTTCCCCATCGGACCACGCCTGCGCAAGCACGAGGCCGCTCTCGTCGGTCAGCAGGGCCACGTGGTTGGGAATCGCGGTGATCTCATCGAGGAGGCCGGCCAGCGCGTCGGCGCGCCCCAGCACGCCGGCCCCGTTGAGGTCCTCCACCACTTTTCCGAGCACCTGCTCCAACCGCTCGTAGAGAGGACGCTCGGCCGGCATCAGGTCCTCGACCTCGAGCACTTCCGGCATGTCCTCGATGATGATGGGCGTGTCGAGCAACTCCTCGTGCATCCGCATCGACGGGTCTTGCTCCGGCTCGGCCCCGACCGGAACGCTTTCCTCGACCGCCAGCGGCTCGTCCACCTGGGCCGGCTCGATGACCGGCTGGGGGACTTCGGCCGGATCAAGCATCGGGACAGCGGCTTCCTCAACCGGCGCCTGCTCTTCCGCTGCCCCAGAATCGGCGATGATCGGCCCGACCACCGACTCAGCGGCTTCGATCAGCACTTCGCGGACCTTTTCTTCCTTGCCGAAGAAATATTCGTAAACGATGTCACCCACGTCCACCCGGGTGCCCGGCTCGAGCCGCGCCACCATCTTGCGGACGTGGTCGCGCTGGGTCTCGGACGCCACGCGCCGCACCTGCTCCTCGATGTCGGTGAGGTCTTCGATGAGGGTGACCGGCACCGACCCGCCGCCGGACAGATATTTTTTTACCTCCGCGGACACCGGGCGGGTCGTCATGTAGAAGCCGAGATGCGGCTTGTAATATCCGAGCCGCGAGAAGAACAGAAAAACGTCCTCGAGCCGCACTTCGTCTTCCTTGATCTCGAACATCACCAGCGTGCCGTCGTGATTGATGAACAGATCAAGCGTGCTGTCGGCGCCCCGCATCAACATGTCGGTGCGCTTGATGCCGAGGTGCTCCAGGCTGTTGGCCACGACCAGTCCGAGCCAGTAGTTCTTGCGCGCCAGCTGAACGCCGGCCGGGGTGGCTGCCAGCAATTGATCAATGCGCTCTTCGGCGATGGGACGGCCGCACGAAAAGCATTTGAAGCCGCGCCGGGTGGCCTCCTCGATCTGCGCGAAGGAATTTACCCGCGAGATCTGATTTCCGGCGTCGCGGCAAAATACCACGAATTCCTTCTGGATGAGGCCCAGGCTCTCCAGCAGACCGACCTCCTGCCCCACTTCCATGGGCGGGCGGCCGTTGGCCAGTTGATCCATCAGCATGGAGCGCGCGCCCAGGATGGTGCGCAGCATGGAGCGCTTGGACGGGTCGGTGAGCGCGGCCGCCGCGGAGATCTGCTCGGGACTGAGGGCCAGCCGCTGGGCCTCCTCGCGGACCAGATCGAAGGTGTCGTTGCGATCGGTGTACGGGCTCCAGAACGGCTCCTTCTCTCGCCCCCCGGGCAGCACCATGTCCTTGATCCGCTCACAGAAACCCTGAAAAATCTGCTCCCCCTCGTTGTGCGGCATCACGCAGCCGGCTTCGATGTATTCGCCGCGCGGATCCACCGCGTAATACATGAGGACGCCCTGATCGGCGAGATAAAGCTCACCGTGAATCCGCTCGCCGGACTCCACGAAGGGGAGATGAAACGCCTGCCAGTATTCGCTCTTCACCTCGTGGACGTAGGCCTTGTAATCCTGGCGGAGATCATCCCAGATGAACATTTCCGCGCGGGGGGCCACTTTGACCGCCAGCCGCTCACGTCTGAACTGCATGAGTCATTCTCCTAATCAACCATCAAGACTTCTATTCAGGCGGCGCGCCGAGCCGCTCCAGCTCGTTGCGAATCTTGGCCTTGAACGCCTCGTTATTCTTGGTGACGGCGACCTTGTAGGCCAGCTTGAGCTGCTGCACGCCGGCCTCGCGCATGCGCTTGCGCTCGTAGGCCAGCGCCAGGTTGCAGTGAGCGTTGAGGTCGTGGGGATCCAGCTCCAGGGTTTTCTTGTAGGCGTCGATCACCTTGTCGAGCTTGCCGGCCTTGGCGTACGCGACTCCCAGGTTGTAGTAGATCTTGGAATCGTTCGGATTGAGATAGATCGCCTTCTGATATTCCTCGATGGCCGCGTCCAGCTTATTGGCCGCGGCGTAGGCGATGCCCAGGTGGCTGTGCGCCTCCACCATGTTGGGATCAAGGGAAACCGCGCGCTTGAGCGCCTTGATGGCGGCGTCCACTTTTTTGAGACGGTAATACACCAGTCCCAGCTTGCTGTGCGACTGCGCGTCGCGGGGACTGAGCTCGACGGCCCGTTCGTACATCTCCGAAGCGAGGTCCCACTGGCTCTTTTGCGAGTGGATGAGCCCCATGTCGGTGTAGGGGCGCGACCAGTTGGGAGCGAGGTAGGCGGCCAGCTTGAACTCTTCGAGCGCCCCCTCCACGTTGCGCTTGCGCAGCATGACGTTCCCCATTCCGTTGTGCGCTTCGGCGCACTTGTCGTCCATCTGGAGCGCCTTCTTGAAGGTCTGGGTGGCCAGCTCCAGCTTGCTCTGCTGCACGTAGACCTCGCCCAGCAAGGCCAGGGTCTGCGGGCTGGGCTTGATGGCGTTGGCCCGCTCGTGCGACTTCACCGCCAGATCGAAGTCGCCGCGGCGGGCGTACGCGCTGCCGATGGTCACCTGCAAATCGGCCTCCGCCGGATTGAGGTCAAGCGCTTTCTGGAATTCCTCGATGGCCAGGTCCAGCTCGGATTTCTGCTGGTAGATCTTGCCCAGCTCCACGTGACAGCCGGAGAAATCCGGGTAATCCGTGAGAATCCGCTTCAGCTCTTCCTCCACCGCGTCCGTCTCGCCGAGGTGGGCCATGCAGACGGCCGTGTGGTAGCGAATTTCCAGGTGGTCGGGATTGAGCTCGCGGGCTTCCTGCAGCTCCTGCAGCGCCAGCTCCGGCTTGCGCTGCGCCATGAAGAGGCGGCCCAGCTGATAGTGCACCAGCGGCAGCAGGGCGTCGTCCGCGGTGATGTGCGCGCGCTTGAGCTCGGTCTCGGCGTGGTGATAGTCTTCCAGGCGGACCAGCAATTCTCCGATCAAATATACCACGTCGCGGAACCGCTCGTGATCGGTGATGCGGCGGAAAACCTCGATGGCGTCGCGGTAGCGGCCGAGCGCCACGTAGCCCTTGCCGAGGTGGTAGCGGATGACGTTGTGCTCGGCGGCCGGCCCCTTTTGCTGGGCGACCTCCAGCGCGGCCGCGGCCTTCGAGTACTGGCCCAGGGTGAGGTAGCCCTGCCCCAGCCAGTAGTGACACTCCCAGTTGTCGGCGCTGAGCTGGAGGGCGTTGAGGTAGCGGTCGACGGCCTGCGCCACCTTGCCGTCCTGGTGGAAGGCGCGGCCCAGGTAATAATGGGACATCGGATTGTCCATGTCCTGACGGAGCGCGGCCTGCAGCTCGGTCACCGCGTGGGCCATGTCCCCGTTCAGGAAATAGGTGAGCCCCAGCTCGTAGCGCACGTCGGCACGATGTGAGTCGAGGTCGAGCGCGCGGCGATATTGCTCGATGGACTGGGGAAGGTGGTTGCGCGACCGCTGGGTTTCCGCCAGCTCCAGAATGTAAGAAGTCTCGTGCGCGGCCAGGGACACGGCGCGGCCCAGCCGCTCCGCCGCCGCATCCAGGTTGCCCAGCCGCTTCTGCATCATGCCGGCGTGGAAATTGTATTCCGCGGAGTCGGAATTGCCCTCGATGGCGGCGTTGAACTGCGCCAGCGCGCGCGGCAGGTCGCCCATCTTCTCCGACACCAGGCCGAGGTGGAAATGCGCATCGTCCCAGTGGGGATTGATCTCCAGGCAACGCGCGAAGGATTCGCCGGCCAGCGGCCACAGGCTCAGCTCCTGGTAAACCTTCCCCATCTCGAAAAAGGTGAGATGGCTGCCCGGATTGATGGTCACCGCGTGGCGATACTCCTCGATCGCCATGTCGAGCTGGCGGATCTTTGCGTACGCCGTGCCCAGCGCGTAGTACACGAAATCGTTCTGTGGATTGAGCTCGATGGCGCGCTTGTAGGCTTCGATGGACTCGTTGAACTGCTTCATCCCGAGGTAGGCCTGGCCCATCCAGTAGTAGATCTGGCTCTGGTCAGGCTGCAGCTGGAGCGCTTTCTGGAACTGCGAGATCGCCAGGTCGAGCTTGTCGAGCTCCATGTAGGCAAGGCCCAGGCTGGTGTAGATGCGGGGATTGTTGGAGTCGAGCGTGACCGCTTTCTGGTAGCGCTTGACGGCCAGGTCAAGGCGGCCCAGGCGGGCGTACGACACGCCGAGCTGGAAGTGCGCCTCGGCCATCCCCGGATCCAGCTCGATGGCCTTCTGGTATTCCTTGTTGGCCGCCGTGAAATTCCCCAGGCGGCCGTAGACCCGGCCAAGCTCGAAATGGGCGGCCGCGTTCTGCTCCTCGAGCTTGATCGACTCGGTGAACTCGCGCATCGACATGCCGAGCTTGCCGGCCCGCCCGTAGGCCTGGCCCAGGTTGTAGTGGACCTGGCTGTCGTTCGGATCAAGGTCGATGGCCTTGAGAAACTCCTGGATGGCGAGATCCAGGCGCCCGTCGGTGGCGTAGGCCAGACCCAGGTTGTTGTGGGTGTAAGGGTCGTTGGGATCGAGTCGGATCGATTCCTGGAGCTCGCGCACGGCGAGATCCCCGCGACCGGATCGCATGTACGCGCGCCCCAGGTTGTAATGGAAGCGCGAGTCGCTGGGAACGATGCGGACGGCTTCCTCGAAATTCTTGATGGCCTCGTCGTTGTTGTTCTGCCCGACGTAGGCCAGCCCCAGGCTGGAAAGCGCCTGGGCGTGCCGCGGATCGGTAGCGATGGCCCGCTTGTACTCCTCGATGGCCTCGTGGGCCTTGCCCATGCGGACCAGCACCTGGCCGAGGTTGAAATGGGCCTCGGCGTGGGTGGGCTGGGCCTCGAGGACCTTCTGGAACTCTTCAATGGCCTGCTCGTAGCGGCCCTGACGCGAGAACACCAGTCCCAGGTTGAAGCGCGCCTCGGCGTTGGAGGGATCCGCGCTGACCGCCTTCTGGAAGTCGTCGGTGCCCTGGAGGCGCTCCAACTCTTGCTGGATGCGCCGCTCGCCCTTGGAGTCGTGCTGGATCTGCGAGATGTTGAGCGCGTTCTGCAGGTGGGTGACCGCGCGCTCCTTGTCGCCCTTGCGCTCGTAGGCAAGCCCCAGCGCGTAGTGGGCGCGCAGGAAGTTGTTGTTGTGCGCCAGCACCTCTTGCCACTCGCGGATCGCCAGATCGACCTTGTCCTGGCGCTGATAGACGGTGCCCAGGTCAAAGTGGGCCTGGACGTGCTCGGGGTTCAGCGCGATGACGCGATTAAACTCCTGAATGGCGAGCTCAAGCTTGTTCTGGAGCAGATACTGGGAGCCGAGGTGGTAATGATACTGATCCTCGCTGCCGGTCATCATATCCACCTGGGTGCTACTCCTTCACTCGTGACGTATTCCAACGGGTCCCCCGAAAGGTTCGCGTCGCACCCAGCCCGTGAAGGACATGCCGCCCACCCCTGCGCTTCTTCGCGGCGCGGGCCTGCGTGGGGGATGGAAGTCGTGGAAGCGCGCCGATTCGCGGTTTGTCCGCAAGTTAGACTCATCGGGCTGTTTCTCCTTCCACGACCGCGGCGCCCCTATCCTATGGGCAACCTATGGGCAACGCTACTATGGGCAACGCTACTATGGGCAACGCTACGGGTTGCCATGGGCAAACGCCTCCCCGGACCATTTTGTAAACTCCTGACATGATCGTAGACAGGACTTCGATTTTGGCTATAATAGGCAGGTCGCTCAAGCCCGCAACCCAATCCGGCCCCTTGAGACGGCGCGGGAACAAACTTCCCACCTGATGCGACCCCTCGCAGACGCGCCGGGGCCGCACTGCCCTGGCCGCTCGACACAGACGAGAAAGAGACTTCCACATGGACAGACAGGCGGCCGCGGAAATTGGAGGCTACAGAAGAAGGATGAGAAAATACAGGATCGCCATCGCAGCCTTCCTGTTGCACGCCATCCTGCTCGGATCGATGCCCGTCCTGGCGCAGCACCGGCTGTACACGGTGTACGTCAACGGGGTGAAAGTCAGCGGGTATCCCCTGGTACGAGACGGCGTGGCGTACCTGCCAGTGAACACGCTAGCGGAGGCGCTCGGGCTCAACATCCGATGGGATGCGAGCCTCAACATCATCAAGGTCAACAACAAGCTGGTGGCAGCTCGTCCGCTCAACGAGGACGGCCGCCTCTTTCTGCCGGTCGAGGCCGTCACCCACTCGCTGGGTGGCAGCGTGGAGTGGGACGGCCCCAGGCAGGCCATCCGCATCCACACCGGACAGGCCGTCGCGGTGGAGGCCCCGGTTTCCGCCTCGCCGTCGGTGCCCTCCCCGGTGCTGACCGTGCCGGTCACGCCGCTGCCGGCGCCCTCCGTGCGGCCGGTCGTGCCGGTCGCGCCGGCCACCACGACGACGACCAGCACCAACCCCTTCACCATCCGGCCAGTTCCTCCGGCCACCACGACCACCACCACCTCGACCTACACCCCCCCGCCAACCTATACACCCGCGGCCCAGCCGCCGGCTACCTACACTCCGCCGCCCCCGGCGCCCACCACGACGACGGCGCACACTTCAGACCCTTCGTCGGCGTATGCCTCGCGCAGCGTGTACGTGCCCAAGACCGCGCAGAACAACGTTTTCGCGGTGACGGTCACCAACATGGAGTCGGTCAACACCATCAAGGACTTCTACCACCCCCGGCCGGGCTACCGTTTCGTGATCCTCTACCTGTCGCAGCAGAACGTGTCCAACGAAGTGCAGATCTATACCGGACGCTTCTCCCTGCTGGATCAGAGCAACCGCTCGCACGACTACATCGAGGGGCTCAGCAATTTCTGGCTGGTCATCCTCCGTCCGTACGGAATCAACTTCGGCTACCTGGTCTTTGAGGTGCCCAACGACGCGCAGCCCACCCGGCTGGCGCTGCACGCCCTCAACCAGTCCTTGACCTTGAATCTTTAAGTGGTCCGCGGCGTCCCGTAAGGCGACGCTATTTGCGCCGCGGACTGTGGTCTCTGGATATAGTCTCTGGATACATACGCCGCGGCGAACGCGGCCGGCTCGCCCGATCTCGGAAGGACGCGGGCGGCGAGAGAATAGGGAGTGCATCGATGTCTGTGTTTGGCAAAGCTTCTTACCAGGCGCTCACCCGCTGGACGGTGGGCGCGCTGGCCCTGGCCCTGGTGATGGCGGCCACCCTCTTCGGGCAGCCCGACGAGGCGCGCGCCCAGGGCCCGATGACCATCACCTTCTGGCACGCAATGCGCGGCGACAAGGAAGCGGCGCTCCGCGAGCTGGTCGGCGAGTTCGAGCGGGCCAACCCGGGTATCAAGGTGGAGCCCCGCTTCGTGGGCAGCACCAACAAGCAATGGGGCAGCGACTACAACTCGCTGTACCGCGGGATTCTCGAAGGGCTGGCCGCCCAGCAGCCGCCGGACGTTGCGATGGTGTACGAGAACTGGACCACGCAGCTCATCGATTACGGCTACATCGTGCCGCTCGAGGATTATTTCCGGGACGGCTTCAGCAAGGCGGACGTCACCGACCTGGTGCCGGTCTTCCGCGAGGCCAACACGTACAACGGCAAGATGTGGACGCTCCCGTTCAACAAGAGCATTTACGTGTTGTACACCAACAAGGATCTCTTCAAGGCGTTCAACGCCACGGTGCCCCAGACCTGGGACGAGCTGCGCGCCACCGCCCGCAAGCTGACCCGCCCGGACCGCTCGGTGTACGGAATCATCGTGCAGCCCAACGTGGACGCGCTGGGCCACCTGTTGTACGCCTACAACGGGGAATTCATCAACGGAAACCAGGCGGTCTTCAACAATCCGCTCGGCGTGCAGGCCCTGAAATACTGGGTCGACATGGTGAACGCCGACCGCACCGCCTTCCCGACTTTCGACCCGGGCGCCGGCTTCGCCGACGGCCGCGCGGCGATGTACATCCACACCACCTCCGCGTACAGCGGACTCAAGAGTAAATCCAAATTTCCGGTAGGCACCGCGGCGCTCCCGGTGGTGAAAGGCAAGGGCCGCCACGTGCAGTTCGCCGGCACCAACCTGGCGGCGTTCAAGACCACGCCGGAGCGGCAGGCGGCCTCCTGGAAATTCATCCGCTTCCTGGTTTCTCGGCCGGTGAGCACGCGCTGGGCGCTGCGCACGGGATATCTGCCAGTGCGCACGTCGTCGATCGCGAGCCCGGAATTCCAGGCGTACCTCGCGGCGAATCCCGATTATCGGGTGGCCGCGGTGGACGCGCTGAAACACGCCCAAGTGCAGCCGAAGGTATCGGCCTGGGAGTCGATTCGCGGCATCATCGACGACGCGATGTTCGAGGCCATCAGCCGCCGCTCGTCGGCGCAGGAATCGCTGGATCGCGCGGTGGCGCTGTCCAACGATCTCATCCGCAAAATCCTGGGCGGCCAGCCCTGAGACATCGCGGCCTGGGCGCCGTCCTTGCCCTTGCGGCGATGGCGGCGCTCTTTTCTTTCGTGGAGGCGGCGCCCCGTCAACTGGCGGCGCGCATCTACCTTGGCGACAAGCTTGTTGGATACCGCGCGCTGGTGGTGAACCGCGTCGCCTACATTCCGGTGGAAGCGGTGCACAATCCCCTGGGCGGCAAGGTGGGTTGGGATCCCCTGACCCACGCGGTGTCGGTGAACGGACGGCCGCTGGGAGCCACGCCTCATTATTCCGGGGGCGTGATTTACGTCCCGGCGAGCGCCGTGGCCCGGGTCCTGGGGTTGAAGGCCTCGTGGCACGCGCGCTCGCGGGCGGTCGTCTTCACGCACCCTTCACGGGTGGCCCCGCGGCCTTCACCCACCCCGCCGGTGGTCGTGCGGCCTTCACCCACCCCGTCGGCGAGCGCCACGCCCTCGCCGGGCGCCTGGCGCGTGCCGTTCACGCCGGTGGCCGGCGGAGACGGCGTATTCCAGATCCACGTCACCGACCTCGTCGAGCTCAACCAGGTGCGCGGCTACTACACGCCGGGCAGCGGAAACAAATTCGTCCAGGTGAATCTCTCCCAGCAGAACACCTCCAACGAGCTGCAGATCTACACCGGCAAGTTCACCCTGGAAGACGAGCAGAACCGCACTTACGACTCGGTGGAGAACCTGAGCAATTTCTGGCTGGTGATTCTGCGGCCCGGCGGCATCAATTTCGGCTACCTGATCTACGTGGTCGGGCAGGACGCGCAGCCGCGGTCCATCACGCTGCACACCCAGAATCGCGCGCCGCTGACCGTGCCGCTCAAACGTTGAGTTGTTCCATGAGCACCATGCCCTGGCGCCGCTCGCGCACCAGGTGCCAGATTTTCTCCTTGAACGCCGGCGGATCGGCAACCCCGTAAATGAACAGATCGCGCTGGGTCTTGTCGGTGCTGATCAGGAGCAGCGTCCCCACGCCAAGCATCCGCTGGAAAAATCCCTGCTTGTACTGCACGTCCTCGATGCGCACCAGCTGGATGTCCTCGGATTCTCGGGAGAAAAGCCCGCTGGTGATGGTGATGCGCTCGGTGGTGATGCGGTAGTGGATGCTGCGCTGCTTGAGCCACACCACGATCGCGAAAATCAGGATGGGCACGACCAGCAGAAACGAAACCAGCCACCAGCCGTTCAACATCCCCTTCCAGGGAATCG
>Ga0194121_10006571_pt1 | contig 15522 bp, 15 predicted proteins | sample TA2MahCa50mmetaG_FD_148609 | JGI IMG/M metagenome (GOLD analysis project Ga0194121, IMG submission 148609) | Freshwater microbial communities from Lake Tanganyika, Tanzania - TA2015020 Mahale Deep Cast 50m | ecosystem: Environmental > Aquatic > Freshwater > Lake | place: Tanzania: Lake... | reverse complement strand
GCGGATCCGGATCCGGATAAAGGTTTTTTGCTGAATACGTATCCCGGATCCCGGATCATTGATCCGGATCCCGTAGCCCTCCACCTACAGTAATGCTAATTGACTAAAAAAAATATTTACATTTGGGATTATAGCTGGTATTTCTTCACATAATTTACCTGTAGGACGACAAGGACGACCTAGATGATGAAAAAAAAGACAAAGAGGATGACAAAAACTACGAGGATGACGACAAAGCCAGGATGACAACAACTTTTCTGGGACCAATTAAATCAAAATTTAACGGCTGTATCCGGATCCGGTATCCGTCTTCGGAATACGGATCCCGGATCCGGATTCCTGTGTCTGGTGAATACTGATCCAATGGGGATCCGGATCCTGAGCCGAAACACTTGATTATATGGAAAGGGCATTGAAAGTGTATGAAAAAAAAAAATAGTTGTTATACTCACCATTATGGGTTTTGCAATCGTTGTTCCCCGATGTAACATAATTGTAGATATATCTATTGTAACCAACCATTTTTACTTGTTATATTGCATGTCCGTTACTTTGTATGATCCATCAAGAAATCTCAATATATAATATGTAGACGTCAATTTTTTGATGCAAACAAATGTAGGATATGTGCTGTTCCAGAGTCATCTCCAGAGTTAACAGTGCCGAGAATTAGAGAATTACGCGAGGAATCCGCTGATTCGGTACAGGAGGGTGTTGATGTGTTATGGGAAGTCACCAATCATGTGAACAACGTAGAACAAAACGTCCGTAAAAATTACTCCATAAATTTCACAAAGGAGCGACGCAGAATATACAGTTATTGTAAGAAACTTTCAGAAATGAATGGCTCTGTGATGGATGTCGTTGTTGTTTTGTCAGAGAAATTTACTGGTGACTATTCATTGGAAGTGAAGCAACTATGTGCCGATTGCATAATAGACGTTAAAAACTTGGTTAAAAATACGCTAAATATTGGAGAAAATTTGTACCAGGATGAAGATAAGAAACATGTTGAGCATAATGTTCATACCTTGGAAAAAAGCTCTGACAGGTTGATATTGCTATTGAAATTGTGCATTATAAAAATATTGATGAGAGACATTATGCCTAAGTCTAACCTCTTCGTTGAACTGGAAAGCATTGAATATGGGGAAGAGGAGAACGTTTTTGAATTCCTTTTTAAAATACTTACGAGAGATGACAGAATGGCAGGGCTGAAGTTGTGTAATTTCGAGCTGGAGAATGTATACTTGATTTATTTGAAAAAGAAAAGTGATGGACAGAGACAAGTTGTGATATTCGACAGCAAACAAATAGTTTGTGAAACAAACGAATCAGAGCTGTCGTACCTTAAGAATGGTGATGTTTTCTACCTGTGTCTGAAAGGTTTATGTGAAATCCTTTTTTAACAAATGTGCCTTCTAAAGCTTTTATTAAATGTATGGGTATGGAAAGTTATTTACCCTTTACGAATTTTGTTGAACACTAAATCCAAAGTTTTATTATTTGTATCGTTCATATAGTAATTTTTGTTTGGTTCATTAACGATATTAAACCTTTACTTTAAAATTTTACACCAAAAGTTTACATTTTGACAAAAAGGGCAGTAACTGTCATAAATCCTTTTTTAGAATATTGGTAATGGTACTATTATTTTTTTTTATAAAATTAAGTATTTTAATTTACACCTGTTGTGACCAAAGCTGACTATGTCAGATGAAACTTTTTGCATAAACGCAACACAGTCTATATGAGCAGTGTTGTCGGAGCCGCCCATTTTGTCTGGTCTGGGTCGAAACTTTTCAATTTTTGCTGATCCGGCTCCAGCTCCAGCTACACCCAGCTCCATTTAAAAATTGTCCAACAAACCTGTAACTTGTACACTGCCAAATGTTTTAAGAATGTTATGATTGAGATGAATTTATTATTTGAAGAAACAAATATAGTTAGCAAATTAACTGTTAGGAAATGTTAAGAGTTTAACTTTAAGTGACTTGTAGCCGGAGATGTAGCTGACCTTCAGTTTAGTAATGTGAATGATTTAAAAGTTAATTACTATTCTCAAAATCGAATTTTCACATAAACCTACTAGGGACTGCAATGTTTCTACGTGAAACCACCACAAAAGTTGTTGAAAGTCACGAAATGGAAGCCTTTTTCGAGTTGCTAAAGAAGGAAACCGATTTCCGCAGCCCCCAATTTTCCAGGCGAAGTGGAACATTCGTAGTGAAGGCGAGGGATTTCTTTGAAGATCTTGAATCCAATAATAATAGAAATTTCTGTAAGAGGAACATAGTTGTTATCGAATTTCCACGAAAAGTAGGATGTCAGTGCTGCCTAAGAATAGATTACCAGTATAAACAAATGAAACGTGTGGACCAGCCGTACCTGAAAATAAAGGCGAGTTGTAAAAATGGACCATGTCGTCACCAGTACATTGTTAGAACTAAGCCTCAGTGTGACGAATGCATTGTGCATTACGATGTGGATGGAATTTTCCTTGACAAAGAAAGCCTGAAAACAATGCATCATACATATGCCAGTAGCCCGATGAAAGGCAAATATCGTAGTGACATATTTGAAGATGCGTTTAAACATGGTTCGGCCGCCTGCTATGCGAATTCTCTGAATTTATACAATAACACCGAGGTAGAAGGGAAAAATTTAACCTCCTTGGTTTCGCCGCTTGTCATCAGAAAAATTGTCAGCGAGAGAGTCAAAAATAAATTCGTATTGTCTCACGTAAAAGCAGAGGTTGAGAGATTAATGTCTTACGAAAATGACCCGTCGAACCGGTTCAATGGACTGATAAGGACAATGTTGACAGAACCATTTTCTGTTTATATGTACAGTGAAGATCAGCTAAATATTGCAATAACCGAATTCCAACATTGTAGTTGGAACAATCCACTACAAATTGTCCTTGATACCAGTGGTGAAATGCTGTGCCCCGTGAGGACATCTACTGGAAAGAAAAAGTTATATAATTTTGCTTTATGTCTCGTTTGTTCGAAAGGCAATAACGTAAAGATATTTTTTGTTTATTACCGTAACTTTCTTCCCCCCTTCTTTTAATATTTTCAACACATTCCTAGATTTATCCTTTCCTCCTTTTACCCCCACCCCCCCTTAAAAAAATTTTTTTTTTTTTTTGTTTTTTCATTTTCCCATCCTTGAATTTAGGAAAATGTTAGCAGTTTTTATCTTTGTATAATAATCTTCCGTTATTTTTAGGTAAATTATATACGGTTATTTTTTTTTGTTATTAATTTCCACAAACTACGTAGACATTTTCTGAACGAAAAATCAGTAGTGAAATGGACGTACCACCTAAAAAATACCTGGAAATCTGAAAGATTATATTTTATGTTGCCTCTATCTGAAAAGGTATTTCAAAATATCCTGTTGTACGGTAGATAATAATCATTTTTTGTTTACACGAGCTGCAGTTTTCTGGAAGATTACTATAATAATGATCCTTCCCTCCTGATCTTTTTCTGTTCTGTTCCTGATCTTCCTCTGTACTGTTCCTGATCTTCCTCTGTTATGTTCCATATCTTCCTCTGTCCTGTGCCTGATTTTCCTATGCTCTGTTCTGTTATTGATGTTCCTCTGTTCTGTTCCGGATCTTCCTCTGTTATGTTCCTGATGATCCTCTGTTTTGTTAGTACTCTTCCTCTGTTTTGTTCCAGATCTTCCTCTTTTCTGTCCATGCTCTTCCTCTGTTCTGATCCTGATATTCCCCTGATCTGTTCCTAACCTTCTTCTGTTCCCTTCGTCATCATCCCCTGTTCTGTTTTCCCTTCTTGTGAAAAATTAAATAGAAAATTAAATTTTTTCCTTTTTCCCTATATTAAAAATGTCTGCCCACTTTAATGTTACTTTAATTAACATTCATATGTTATCCTGAAAAACTATATTCCAAGTTGTGCTGCACTTAGAACATCATTTTTTGACACACTTGGATGTCTTTCCTTAGGTACTAAATTAAATAAGTGATCAACGCCAACACTACACAACATGATTTCCACTACCTCCACCTAGTTTTTCCATTTACTGGTTTTACAGACTCAGTGTATTGTATCCGGATCCGGATCCGCATGGGAACCGTATTCAGCAGACCCAGGGATCCGGATCCGGGATGCGTATTCCCAATGCTGATCCCGTATCCTGATCCCGGAGTTCAATTTTGATTTTACTGTTCCCAGAATAGTTGTTGTCATCCTGGTCTTTATCATCCTCTTTTTTTTGTCATCCTTTAGGTCGTCCTTGTCGTCCTACAGTTAAAAGCTGTGATTAAATCACAGATATGATCCCCTATGTAAATTTTTTTTTCTATGTCAATTAGGATTATGTGTAGGGATCCGTTATCCGGATCCTGGATCCGGATCCGGGATCCGTGATCCTTAATAGGCTTAAGACCTGGATCCTGATCCGGATCCGAATTCAACGTATGCTGATCCGAATTTTTGTTTATTAAAATATCGTTAATGTTAACGGTAACTTCTTTTCGGTTAATTGTTTTCCATTATTTGTTTTTGAAATAAGTAAAAATTTGCATAACATCCATGAGAAGTACGATAATTCAGTAGAAATATTCAAAGTACAAGGGTTGCTGTATGTTAAAATAACCCCAATAAAGAAAAGAATGTAATAGCATTCTAATATGACATCTTAACGTTATTGCCCATAGGAGAAAAGAAATGTATACCACTTTGTGAAATGTTCAGTTTAAAAGTTGATGTAAAAAATGTCAGTACGTTTTTAACCTACTACTTGGGGGATATTGAAAATTGTTTGAAAAGTAAACAAATAAAAATACCCCAAATATTTGTAACTGATTACACGTGGGTTAACATCCACCCCATATTGAATGTTTTTTTAAAAACGAACATTAGAAAATATTTGGAACAAAAGTTCAGAGATTTTTCAACCGATTGTTTGTCAAATGACTCCGTTATCTTAATCGACAAATTGCACTTTATTAAATTTTTGTTACAAAATGCCAGAAGAATTGCCAAAAAAAATGTTGTTGCCGAAACGTTTGTCTGCAGTGTATTACAATTGTGTCAGTGCAAAGTGAAACAAGATATTTTGACCATTTTTTCTGCCATCGTACGTTTGTTCTGTAGTGATGTTAAATTGAGAGAAGATGAGAAAGTTATTGAAACCTGTTACCATGGTTATAAGAAATTTTGTGAAGAAACAGAATCCATCGGAGAGATAGAAAATATGGAAGATTTTATGTATTCTGAAAGCAGCAAAACTTTGAAGAAAGAGTCTCCCTTTTATATTTTTTTTAACAATTTGAAATCAAAGGCTTTGGATGAATTGTTAGATAGAGAAGATTTTGGTACGAATCACCACCCCCTTTTTTTTACGAATTTTTGCCTTATTTTTTGCTACCAAAGAAACTCAGACCTTTTTTATTTTAAATGTTGTTGTTCACAGCTTAATTGTAGTTAATTGAAAGTAAATTTTTTTTTTTTTTTCTATGAAATTAATAAACAAATATAATGGTGGTCGTATCAAAATTTTTATAGGAGAAGAGAACGTTGCAAACATTTATAAATGTGATGACCTTGTGAATTATTTGATGGCTAATTATATGTCTCTGTTCCCTTTATTTTCTTTATACTTTGTGAACTCACCTGAAATAATAGAGTTAGAGACCTCGTCATATATAGAAAACCATTGGAAAAGTGTAAAGAATGTAATGAAAGCTGTACCTCTCTATCAGCGGGATGTAACCATATATTTATCTCACTATTACAGTTATGTCAAGAGTAAAGTTATAGAATTTAACCTTGTTGACCGCAATGTCAAGATAATGAAAAAACTTGGGAAAAGGAACATTTCCAAAAATTCAGATGTGTTTAAACCCAATGTGAAAAAACGTCTAAAAAAAGACGTTATTGACAGTGACTTTGAAGAAGATGATGGTTACATGAAGAAAAATCCCAAAAAATTAAGAGTTTGTAAATTTGTGCGTAGGAGAATCAATTTTGCTGCGATCGAAAAGGACATTGAAGATTTCAGAAAAATCCCAAAAAAAAAAAAACCTAAAACTTTGTTGAAATGTGTTACGGGAAAAAAGGTACATTTACTTTGGATTGAACACGTTAATTTTTTTTTTTTAAAAATTAAATTTAATGCGTATAGAGTTTATCAATGAAATATTTAAAATTTTAAAATGAAAAATTGATTTTTATTTGATTGATTTTTTTGAAGTAAGAAAGTTTGAAGAATTTTTAAAATGTCAATTCAAAAAAAATGTACCTTTTTAGAAAACTTCAAAGAAGAGTATTGATGACATATTGTTCCGAGATACAAAGTACGAAAAATACCTGAAAAAAAAATGATTTATTTCTGTCAAACATATAACCTTAAAAATTGTTTTCGTTTAATAAAAAATTTATGCGAACATTGTTGTTTTTATATTTAATGATGAGAGAGATGTCCTAAAAATCATTAACGAATACAGTTAATATTTAAGTAAGGAAGTTAATCTTTGTAAAACTTATACCGGTTTCCCCAGTATTCAGAGTTGTTTTTCCTCTAGAAATTTATTGATATTTAGTGCCTGCGATGTTTTGTCTACCGCGCAATGAGTGGGATACGATCCGCTCCGTAAAAACGGCCCTCCGCCCCGTGTCCACTGAGCAGAGCACTGTATATTTTCCAGAATTACAACAGTGTGTTTAAAAATTCTTAGCAAATTACAGGGTGATCTAAAAATGTACAACCGTACCGGAGCATTATATTGGCCATTCTCTACCAACCCATGGCCTTAACTTACCACCTTATTTCGTGAGAAAATCCCTTTAAATAATGCGTTGGTCCGCGCCGTGTTTACAGACATGATCGCCGCAATTACGTAGCGGAAAGTTCCATCCGCTTAGACACACAATGGAGCCCCCCATTTTTTACGTTTTACGTAGCATCGCACATAAAGGGACACTGACACGAGATTTTTGATCAAAATTTTTTTTGCTCATTATTTTACTTCTTGGACCATGAATAGGGGTAGAAATAGCTTTTTGCATATAAATTCGAAATCGCGGCGGAAATCGATTTTGAACTGACTTTCCGGGAGTATGCTTCTCCTGACAAGTCGAAAATTTTTTGATTATTTAGAACATTTTTAATTTTTAATAAACTTATAACAAAAGTGAGAACTTAACTTGTTTTATAACTTTTGCTGAATTGTTCCTTTCAGAAAAACTAGAGGCCTCCAAAGCGATTACCGGGAGTATTCATTGAGTACCGGGAGAAGCATACTCCCGGAAAGTGGCCTTTCCGGGAGTATGCTTCTCCCGGAAAGTCGACTTCCCGGGAGTATGGTTCTCCCGGAAAGTCGACTTCCAGGGAGTATGCTTCTCCGGGGAGTCAAATTTTAAAAATATTACACTCAGCAAATGTTTAGTCCAATTTTTAAGAAATTACAAATTTGAAAATTTTGCTTTTACTCCCGGGATGAGCGTACTCCCGGAAGTAGACTTTCCGGGAGAAGAATACTCCTGGAAATTCACTTCAAAATCGATTTTCCCCGCGATTTCGAATTTATATGCAAAGAGCTATTTCTACCCCTAATCAGGGTCCCAGAAGTAAAATAATGTGCGAAAAAAATCGAGGTAAAAAATCTTTTTTCAGTGTCCCTTTAATCCTTTTTATATAGGGGAGCGATAAATGTTTTCATTATTACCAAGGGGAGCGCCTGATGTTTTCTGTCTTATGGTGAGTGTGTGATTAAAAATTTATTGCAAAATTGATGTTGTCCAACAAATGTAAAAACCATATCCGGTCATGAAATGTACACTTTCTTTACCCACCCATGGCCTTTATTTAAAAATTATTTTCGTGAGACAATCCATTCAAATAAGGCGGTGCTCCTTGTTGTTCTTACAGACCGAAACGCAGCATTACGGAGAGGAAAGTTCCTTCCGCGTACACGAAGGGGATTGTATATTTTTTGTTATTATGGAAATAGTATTGTACATTTTTTTTAGACACGCCACACGGTTCTGTACGAAACTTGCGATACCATGCAAGACGATCCACCCAGCGAAAACTTCGCAAGATTAAAGGTAAGGTAAATGAGAAAAAAAGTTAAGAAAAATTAAAATTGCAAAAAAATTAATGAATCATTATTTACAAAACAATGTGCCGTCACCAAATACAACCGGATTAATGGAAATTTCTAAAGTAACATTGTGAATTTTATAATATTATTTGAATTGCAATTCGTACAATAATCTTATAAAAAAGACGATTTGTTAGCAAGCTAACTATTGTGTCATAAGAAAATTTTATCATTTTGATTAATTTTTTATGCAAAAAACAAAATTTGTATAAAATCATTCCTGAAGTAAATCCTGATACTAATTTTTTCACGAACGAACTCTTGGAAGTCAATTTATTTATTTATTTTTTTTTTTTTTAAATAACGTGGTTATTAAATGCTGCAGAGCAGGAATGCGTTACTTTTCTATTTTTCTTCCATATTTCCCTCCCGCGTTCCTATTTTTTCCTTGTTCGTTTCCCGTTCTCGCGTGTTTTATAAATTTTCTTTTTTTTCGCGTTTTAATTATTGTCATTTTCCCTATTTGCCTAAATTGTGTTGCGTTCCTAATTATTTTTGTTTGGCGTTACACAATTTCTTCGCGCGTTGGCCGTTAATGGAAGGAGATGAAGGACGACGGAAGGGAAGGAGGGCGACGAGCAAATGGGTGACGAGAATGATGGCAGATGTAGGCACTTTGTCCGTAAATTCAGTTATGTCCGATATGCGTAGTTATGTTTTTTTTAATCGAATAACGGACCATTTTGTGTAACGCTTTAACAAGTAACGTACCATTTGTTTAACATTCCAGACCAAATAACGTATTAACGTATTTAAATTGATTGGTGATTTGGTTAAATTCTTAAATTCGTTACCATTTTGCTGAAAAAAGGCCCCCCCCCCACCGCAGCGCGCGAAATTAGTTATGTCCCTCGCCACAAGGTAAGCAAATACAGCAGGGTGGGGTGGCTTGCCGTTATTTTTGTGAAACGTTGTTACCGATATAACTCTTTTAATTTGTTTAACGTTTCAACGATGAATGTACTGGTGCCTTAACGGCTGTAAAAGCTTTTAACTGTAACGGATAAAAAAATTTATCATCCAAACGTTAAAATAGTTAACGAAGTTCTCCAGCATTATTTTGTTTGTTTGTACCTATATTTCGCTATTTTCGCCAAAAATAATGAAAGGGCGTCCAGCAGGAAGGAGTACAACTGTAAGGAGTACAACAAGAAAAATTAGAATCAGAAGAAGTGAAACGAGAAGGAGTACAACGAGAAGGAGTACAAGGAGACGGAGTACAACAAGAAGGAGTACGTCAAGAAGGAATACGACAGGAATTATTACGACAATAATGAATATGACATGATGAAGTATGACAGGAAGTAGTGACAGGAAGGAGTACGACAATAAGGATTACAACAAGTTGTACGACAGGAAGAAAGTAGGACAGGATGGAGTACAATGAGAAGGTTGATGAAAAGAAGCTGGACGACGAGAAGGGAGACGTTGAGAAAGGGGACGATGAGAAAGGTGAGGACGAGAAAGGAGAAAACTAGAAGGGGGATTACTAGAAGGGGGACGACGAGAAGGGGTAGATGTTTAGGGGGACGATAAAAGTGGGACAATGAGAAGGTGGACGACGAGAAGGGGGACAATGAAGAGGGGGACGACGAGAAGGGGGAGACCAAGAAGGGGAAACCAACGGGGACAACACGAAGAAGGAAGAGGAGAGGGTGACAAGTCTAACGCGGTTGAGGAGAAGGTAGACAAGGAGAAGGGGTACGTGGAGAAGGGGGACGATGAGAAGGGTGACGACAAATAGGGGACAACAAGAAGGGAAACGCCGAGAAAGGGGACGACGAGAATGGGGAGTAAAAAAGGGGGACGAGGAGAAGGGGACAACACAAACTTCTTTATGACATGTACTTCATTGTATCGGTTAACGTGTAAAGGATGTCAGTAACAAAATTCAAAAGTGTTAAAAGCGTAAACCTTGATTGGTACATAGTTAACGTTTTTTAACATTTTGAATGCTATTAACTGGTAACTTCCTTTTTTTTTGGTTAACGCCAAAAACTTTTAACTGACTTGTTTTTTGACGTTTTTCAGTTATCTTTGAAAGCCTTTAACGCTGTTTATTTTTGAGTTAGTTATGCCCACTAATGATTAGTAACGATACAAGTAAAGTCCCACCTGTTTAAAAAAACCTGAAACCTAAAATGACCCTTTTAGTGTTATATACAGTACTGTTAATTAGACATCGTTAACCGCTACTGAAATGTCTTCTCAATAACAACGGTACCGTACAACTTTGGTAATACATTTGCCATGGTATTGTCTAACCTAAGTTTAAAATTATTTTCAGTTAAATCCACCGAGAGAACCGTGCAGACCAGTGATATACAAGAATCGTTGGATATATATCCCACATTAGACAATGTTAGTGAATCGTTGGATGACCTACGGGAAACTCATTCAGAAGACCACACATCTGGTATGAATGGTGAAAGCATCATTGAGAACGTTGCAAGCAGCACCGTAGGCAAATCTTTGAGCAGTACTACCTATGCTAAATATTCTGTTTTGAATAATACAGAAGAACCTTTTGATGAAGGTGAACATTTTGGAGAAACCATGAAAAGAGAGAATGCCACGAGCAATGATGGAAGTGATCATGAAGGCAGAGTAGAGGAGGGAAAAAAAGGACTGAAGAAGCCTGATGTTGTGAACAGTAAAAGAAAAAGATCCTTGAATGATTACAATTGCAATTTATGTACCAAGAGATACAAGCAGAAGGCTAATTTATACCGACACATTCGTGAAAACCATAATGTTGATGAGCAGATGTGCAGTACGTGTAATCAAGTTATGAAAAAGCGTTCACTGAGTAAGTTTGACAAATGTTATTTATTTATATATGAAATTGTTTAAAATTTGTACCTGTTTATAAATAATAAGCTAAAATATTTTTTTTTAATTTAAAAATTTTTTTTGTTTTAATATTTTTTCTGCAATCCTTTAAATTTTGAGTTACTGTAACATTAGAATTCCTTTTTTTGTGTTTTTTCAATATTACAATTATACATTTTATTATAACGGAAAAATTTGTTTGTACTTTTGGCAGTAAAGTTCCAAACGTTCTGAAATTCTTAATGTCTCCACTATTATGAAAAGTTATTATTTAAAAGCAGTGTTGTGGATCCGGATCCGGATCCGGATCAGGATTGGATCCGGATTCAGAGGTCCCTCCTGATCCGGATCCGGATCCAGAATCCCAATCCTGATCCGGATCCTTAACAAGGCTGTAAAACCGCCATATAAAACAGGACGACTGTCACATGGACCACGTGTAAAAAGGGTAACTTCATTACCAGAACATTACAGTGCAATCATGAATTAAGATCAAGTGTATAAAAAAAAAACCAAAAGGACATTCTTGTACAGAACAATGCCACTCATTATTTTGCGTTCCGAGTTTAATAATATCAGAATTCGGATCCGGGATCAGGGATCCGGATCCGGATCCGGATCCTGATTGAAATTTGTTGCCTGGATCCTTATCTGATTCCGCATCTGGAAAAAATGAGGCATGATCCCCAACACTGTAATTTGAATTTTTTTTTTATTTTTTTATTTTATTTAAATAAATTTATTTTTATTCAGGACGTCACATACTGAAGTGCGGTGTGAACGACGACTCAACAGGTATTGTAACTCTGTTGTCCTAAAATGTAATGATAGAATTGTTATGGTCCTAAAATTGTCCTAAAATTTAAGGATACAATTGTTATGGTAACCATTATTTTTGTGTTAAATATTTGTTTGAAATTAATAAAATTAGACTTTTCTGAAGTGAATATAAGAATCTAGGGATACAATATTGAAATTGAAATACTAACCAAGGAATAGTTTAAAGTTTATAAATGTGTAAAAGAAATGTTCTTACTACTATTTGATTTAGTAAATAGGCATGACCGGAGATCTTATAACCTACCGTTATTAATAACAATTTCACCAATTAGATGACCTCGAAGTGGAAGAGGATAGCGACTTCATGGAGTCCACAGAACCTGTGAAGATAAAGTAAGTTTGAGACCATATACTAAACTAACCTTAATATTACCTTTTTATTGTGAAATATATATTTATAGGATTATTGTAAAACTAAAGAAATAAATATTTTTTAATATAAAACTACAAGAAATTGTTTTTTGTTTCATAAAGGAAATTGTTATTATATGAAACTGATCACATAACCAAGGTTGAAAACATTTAACATTTTCTTTTGTTCCAATGAGAGGAAGAGTATTTTATTTTATAACGTTATTGTTAAAAACTGTTCGTTGTTTAAAAATAATTTCTTTTTGTTCAACCAGTGTTGCGGATACTGGTCATTTTGGACCGGATCCGGATCCGGTTTCTAACCTCAGACTGATTCCGGATCCAGATCAGCCTCCGGATCCTGCTTATAAGGATGAGGGGAAAAATATAAGAAAACACCTTCAGGAAAATCATACTGAGCAAAGCTGGATTTACTAGAAAAAGCTAGGTACAAAGCAGTGTTGTGGATCCGGATCTTGAGCCGGATTTGATTCCGATACCGAAGTCCCTCCGGATCCGGATCCGGATTCCCAATCCGGAACCGGATCCGGATCAAGGCTGTAAAATCGCCGTAAAAACAGGAGGAATGTCACATGGTCCACGTGAAAAATGCTACCTTCATCACCAGAACTGGACAGGGCAATCAGGAAATAAGATCAAATGTATACAAAAACACAAATAGGACATTATGGTACAGAAATAAGCCACTCATTATTTTACGTTCCGAGTTTATTACTATCATGATCCGGATCCGAATCCGGGATCCAAATCCGGATCCGGATCCGGGAAACTGAATGCGGATGCACAACAATGGTATAAAGATTTTTACTCTTATGATATAAATTTACAATTTTAGAAATTATTTTAAGTCAAGTGTTGTGTGAAATAACATGTCTGCTCTTGAACCTGAACCGGATCCTGATGGGGATCCGGTTTGAAATAACAATTCGTGTTCTGGATCAGACCAAAAGGTGGGGATCCGACCAAATCCAGCTCCTTAACCGGATCCCTATTCACAACACAGTTTATAACTGATGTAATGTACTAACCTAGGGACACCAACTTATCTGCCTTTTCTTCCCCATTGAGTGGAGTTTGCCCACTGACAGGTAAATGAAAATATTATTTGTAAAACCTTTACTAAACTACATTTAAAATGTGTAAACATTATAAAAAAATTTTAGATAACAGCGATGATGAAGATGGTTTGGACTCCGACTGTTCTGATTTCATGGAGAACAATTTCGGGATGTTACTCAGCGTGGAAGGCAAAGATTCACCAGTTGAGGTACTAAAAGTTACAACAAGCTTGTTTTAAATAATTTGTAAGATTTAATTTTTTAATTTTAACCTAGTATATAGAAAATATTTTAAACCATTGCCGATATTGTTGCTATAATATCATAAATTTATTAAAGTTTACCTTCCCTTTTCCCATTAATTTATTTCTGTTTCATACAAAAATTATTATGTTATTTTTTATTTTTTAAGATGGCCGAGACGGAGGTAGCCGGAACTTTTTTGAACTGTACCCCAAGCCAGGTATACATCGGACAGTTGACTATATATATTCTGTTAGTGTTTGGATGCGAACTTCTTGCATTTTAAATATTACCGGTACCTGGTACATAATGAAAGGGACAGTCTCACGAGAAGTTTGGGTTACTGATGTTTGAAATAGGAAAAAAAAAATTTGTAAATAATGTGTTTATGTATTTTTTTTAATTTTGTCGCGTTTCCATATCGAAAGTTTTGAAAAAGTATCTAAAGCCGGTAGATCTTTTTATCATTAGTGTTCCTACGAGACTTTGCTGACGGTGATTGATAAGTCACCGCACAGCTGATAACAGTCTCTCGGCAAATATTACCAGGCAACTTGCCAGTTATCCCCCCCCCCTCCCCCCAGTTTTACACCTCGCTGTCACAGCGAGAGGTGGAGGGGAACACCAGCACACGCATGTGCACCACTTTGGTGTTATCCCTACAAGCTCTGTCATTGGTTTTACGCTCCCCAGCAATTGATTGATCTCTATTATATCAAATCAACGCTAAACTGACCACGTGGTCAGTCATTCCCCGGCAATTGGCGCCCTCCCCAACAAGTAAATCGCTCCAAAACTGCCCACGTGGTCAATCATTCCCCTCTCCGGCGTTTGGCGCCAGACGGCAAGTAAATATTTGTTAGAGTTCCATCTCCAGTCAATGATATTGCCGTGTTAACCGCCAGTGGTTGATCTACGGAAATTGGCGTTGTGCAGAGCTTGTAGGGGGAATTTAATTAACTATGGAATGAAACCTCCAACTTGGAACATTTCCTGGTTCTCTATTTTGCTCCCCATGATCAAAGATTCATTTTTGCGCAAAAGTTAAAAAGAATTACCTGATCGTATATCGTTTGTATTTTTTAGATTAAACCGAGATTAGAATTAAAAATAAAGTAACACATATCCATCAAAATTACTAAAGTGCACTTTATTTGATTCAACAATCAGGAGCTTTCCAAAATCGCGTGATACTGTTTGTTTAACCTACATTAATGATGAGAAAAAAATGATTTTGTTTTTGTACCTTATTTTAATGTAATGAATTCTTATGAAGAATATTTGTAAACTTTTCTTCATTGTGAATCTTATATGATGTCATTCTTATAATGTTTGCTAATAATGAGTTTTCTATTTAGAATGATGATGTTAATGATGCTTCAAGCCCCGGTAGTGGTACATCTGGAAACTCCGAACAGGAAAAGGTAAAATTTTAACCTGTACTTACTTAAAGTAAGTAACAAAATTTCCTGATAATAATATATTTGAAATGGATTTTAATAAATTTTTTAATCTTATTTACTATTAATAGGACGAAAAAACTAATAGGACCTTCAGAAAACGCAGAATAAATTGTTAAAGAGTACCGAAAACTTATTATTTTAGTAAACTAAAGAAATGTACCAATATTAAAAAGGTATATTCTTTCCATTATCTTCCATGGTATACTTTTGAGAATAAATTTAACCCTTTAATTATTTTGATTTGAGAAATAATGGTGTGATGTAACTGTTTGACAAGTTGAATCCTCAAACCATATTTTGTTAAGAAAATATCATTGTATTAAACAAAACTTTTCCCTAAATATTTCCTAGTAAAATGTAAACCCTATATAGTAGGTTCGTATATGTAACATTTAAGTAACTTATAATAAAAAGTGTTATAAAATCCAAAATACCAGAAAATATATTAACTTTATAGTCCAAAATTAAAATAATGATTATTACGAAAAAATATATTAAAATATCCTTTAACCCTTTTTCCTCATCAGAGTAACAAATTATTTGTAATTTTTTTTTTTGTTTTTTTTTATTA
>Ga0194121_10006567_pt1 | contig 15526 bp, 11 predicted proteins | sample TA2MahCa50mmetaG_FD_148609 | JGI IMG/M metagenome (GOLD analysis project Ga0194121, IMG submission 148609) | Freshwater microbial communities from Lake Tanganyika, Tanzania - TA2015020 Mahale Deep Cast 50m | ecosystem: Environmental > Aquatic > Freshwater > Lake | place: Tanzania: Lake... | reverse complement strand
GTTCATCGTTGCCACCCATGATCTGGTTCTTGCCTCTGGAGCGTCCGACCGCATCAATTTCGTCGATAAAGATGATGCAAGGGGCTTTTTCGCGGGCTTGTTTGAACAAATCCCTCACACGGCTGGCGCCCACCCCCACGAACATCTCCACGAAATCCGAACCGCTCAAGGTGAAGAATGGAACCTGGGCTTCGCCGGCAACGGCTTTGGCCAGCAAGGTTTTGCCCGTGCCCGGAGGGCCTACCAACAATACCCCTTTGGGAATTTTACCGCCCAAGGCCGTGTACTTCTTGGGATTCTTTAGGAAGTCAACTACCTCCATCACTTCCACCTTAGCTTCCTCAAGTCCGGCCACATCATGAAAGGTGATGTTAACCTTGGTGTTTTTGTCAAAGAGGGTTGCCTTGGATTTGCCGATATTGAAAATCTGACCACCGGGACCTCCACCCGAAGTAACTCGTCGGAACAGGAGAAACCACAAACCGGCCAGGAGCAAGAGCGGTAACAAAAATCCCAAGGAGTCTGTGAACCATGAATGCCGGGTTTCCCATTGAACCTTGAGTTCGTCTTTACCCTCCTTTTCGGCTAAGGCTTTGAGTCTGTTTTCCAAGCTTTCAGGGGAAATCTCGGTTAATAGATACGGATTGTTTCGGGTATCGCCAAAAAATTTTTTGTTATGAAAGTCTTTGAACTTGTCCGATCGGATCGCGGCATCGGTAAGGTGAACCTCAATGTATAACAGGTCATCTTGTTTATAGCCAACAAGTTTATCCACCTCTCCCTTAGTGTAAATTCGCGAAAATTCCTTCCATTCAATCGGCTTGATTCCACTGCCAGGATTCAGAAATTGGATGCCCAGAAAAACCAAGGCAATAACAATATAAATCCAATAGAAATTAAATCCGGATTTGGGCTCTTTGGCTGGTGGCGGATTGCTGTTCTTAGGTTTGGTAGCTTTGGTTTTGGCGGCCATTTTAAATCAGGAATTGGAGGCTAAAGTTGCAGATTCAGGATAGGTTATTCGAGCGTCGTTCCATAATTTCTCGAGATTATAATACTCTCTTAATTCTGGAATGAACAAATGAAGTACAAGCTCGGCGTAATCCACCAGAATCCAACGGCCATGGGTTTGGCCTTCGGTTCCCCAAGGCTTGAGACCCATATGTTCGCGAACTTTTTCATTCACCGATTCGGCCAAGGCTCTGAGCTGCGTGGAAGATTCCGCCTGTGCAATTACAAAAAAATCTGCCATTCGTTCAGACAAATGCCTCATATCCATTATGCAGATTTTTTGACCCTTTTTGTTTTCGAGGCCTTCGATAACGGCTTGTACAAGGGGGTAATCGGAATAAGAGGCTGGGCTGTTCATGCGGGATTGGGGACGCTTTCGAAACAAAAAACGAGGAGTTCGGGGATCTTTGTGCAAAAGTAGGCAGATGACGAGCGATTTCAGGTTTAACCATAACGCAGTTCCTTTTCATGGGTTTTGTTGCTATCGATTTGAAACGCTGGGCAGTACTCAAGATTTGCTCAAGGAGTGGGTTTCCCAAGGCTTGGCAAAGCCGGGTACCGTGGTGCTGGCTGAAGGACAAACCAGCGGAAGAGGAAGGCCGGGCCATATCTGGGAGAGCCTCCAAGGCAAGGGACTTTGGATGTCCGTCTATTTCCAACCCTGTATTCCGGCGGAATGGGCTTTTGGTTGGAATATGCGTTTGGCTTTGGCGGTTTGTAAAGTGCTTGATGCCCTAGTCCCCTCGGTTCCATGGCAGATCAAATGGCCCAACGATTGGGTCACCTATCAAGGCCGCAAAGTAGGGGGCATGCTCGTGGAGAATCAGCTGAAGGGCTCCTGCATCACTGATTCCTTGGTAGGCATTGGAATCAATGTGGATGAAGATGCGGTGAATTCAAGCCTGCCCTACGCCACTTCTTTGCGGGGGGAATGGAAACGTTCGACACTCGCCGAGCAGGAACCTAATGATTTTCGGAAGGAAGGCCTTTTACAGGCCTTGCTTGCAGAGTTTGAATTCATGATGAATCCGGGCGGGGATTCTTCCAAAGGGTTCAATTTCGCCGTGAATAACCCGATAACCGGGGGATGGAATGTCGAGAAGATCATCGGGGATGTAGAAAGTCGGCTTTATGGATTGGGCCAAAGATTGCCCTTTCAATGCGGCGATCGTACCGAATATTGGATAACCCTGGGTCTGGATCAAGGAGGTGGATTACGTGTTCGTTCAGAGTCAGGAGAACTTCAACAAACTTTAATCCATCCGCATTACCGGTTGGCCTATACCCTAAATTTGTCATAGCCGACCAACGAAAAACGGTGGTTTTGGTATTCAAACACTTTGGGGATAGTAACCGGCGTTAGGTAATTATGAATTCAGGCTTGGAGTGGACGGTGGATGCCGGTAATACCTTGGTAAAGTGGGGGGTATGGGATACACAGGGATCTTTGCTCCGAGTTTGGAAGGAGCCTTTAACTAGGGCAGGCCAGGCGTTGCCTGAAATGCTGGCCTTGGGAAGACCCGACAGGGTTGCATTGGCTTCGGTTTCCTTGCCTAGGGCTCATTGGGACAGGTTGTTGGTGCATTATGGTTTGGCCAACTGGCAATGGATGGGGGATTGGAAGGATTGGCCTTTTGAAGGGTCCTATGCGAGGCTGGAGGATTTAGGGCTAGATCGGAAATTGCAAATGGCAGGCGCTTTGGCAAGGCACAAGGGGGCCCTTTTGATCTTGGCCTTGGGAAGCTGCCTTACGGTGGACCGATTGAATAAGCCACACGGTACCGGAGGTCCAGGGATTTCCCAAGCCGTGCATGGCGGAGGGCTTATCGCGCCCGGTTTGACCATGCGTTTCCGAGCCCTGCACGATTACACGGCTGCTCTCCCCGAATTGACCCCGGGGAGTTCCCCGCCAAAAGATCGTTGGGGGCTAAGCACCGAGGAGGCCATTCGTTCCGGTGTCCACGGTGGAATGCAGTCCGAAATTAAGGCTTTGGTGGATGCCTGGGCCAAGGAATGTCCGCAAGGGATTTTGATCACCTGCGGTGGTGATGCCCCCTCTTTCGACTGGACTCAAATTCGCAGGGAAGGGCTCATCTTTGCCGAGCCTGATTTGGTCCTTTACGGGCTTAGGTCTTTAACTCAAAATTTGCCGTCGTTTTGATTTCCCTATTTCGTTTCCATCTGGTCAATTGGTGCAAGTTGGTTCTATGGTGCAGGTCGTTTCAGTGGTCCAGAAAAGTTCTTTGGGGATTTTTGGTCCTTGGATCAGGACTTGCAGAGCCATTGGTGGCCCAGATCAATAATTTCGGCTCTCCCTATGCCCGATTCGGGATGGGTGAATTTCAGCCTTTGAGCGGAGCAGCCTTTCAGGGCCTTGGCGGCATGCAGGCGGCCATTGCGCATCCGCAATGGATTAACATCGAAAACCCAGCTTCCCTGGCCCTTGGGGCACTAACCCGCGTGGAGTTGGGGACCCAGGCAAGGTTCTCCAAGCTCCAAACCAGTCAACAATCCTTGCTCAAGTCCAATATTAATTTGGCCCATCTGGCCTTGGCCATCCCGTTGGGTAAATCCTTGGGCACGGCTTTGTCCTTTGCCCCTATTTCCCTCCATAATTACGATGTTTTGGGTTCGGGATTGGTCAACCCTGGCGGTGGGCAAATTCCATACAAGGTTGATGAGTATTATACTGGACGTGGCGGGATTAATCGTCTTTCTTGGGGTATTGGATGGCAGGTTCACCCCAGTTGGCGTGTTGGTTACGGGCTTAACGCCATGTTCGGTCAAACAATCAAAGAATTTCGTAAGGTCTTTCCCGATTCGGTGCAGGCATTCAATGTTCGCGTTCAAGATCAATGGTCGGTTTTGGGGGCCTGCCATCATCTCGGTTTCCAATTCCAACCAAGCCCCAAAGCCCAGAGTTGGTCCGAAACCTGGGGAATGAGCCTCCGATTGCCCGCCAATTTGCCGATGAGGCAGAACCTTCTGGCCGAGCGTTTCACCCTGATCGCGGGGAACATGCGGATACGGGATACTGTGGTCAACAAGCCTGAGCAACAAGGGCTCATGCATCTGCCGTTGCAGTGGGTGGCGGGGTATTGGATCGAAAAGTCAGGAAAATCGGGGTTTGGTATGGAAGGAATTTACGAACCCCTTTCGAAATGGAGGGTGATGGGCCTTGCTGATTCCTTGCAAGATCGGTGGACAATCAAGTTGGGAGGTTATCGCGTGGCCAAGCCTGCGGGAAACCGGGCTGTGGATCAACTTATTTACCGTTCAGGCCTTCGATTCAGCCCTGGCGGGCTACGTCTTCGGAATCGTTCAATTCACGAAATGGCAGTCTATGCAGGCTTGGGGTTTCCCTTACGCCGTTCGGCTTCCATGCTCAATTTGGGCCTGGAATTTGGTCGTTGGGGAAGGCTGGATGAAGGTCTGGTTCAGGAAGATTTTGTGCGGGTTAACCTCACTTTAAATCTCAATGACCGATGGTTTATTCGTAGGGTCTACGATTAATTTCGCCCTTCCTTAATTTACTTATTCTCAAGTTCTCAAGGAATTGTCTCTTTTTAGCCAAATAACTCTCTTCAATGTCTTATCCGTGTAGCTTTCTTTTTCCTTTCCTAGCACCAGTTGGTCGAATTCTGGGAGGTGTACTGTTGTCCATCATCATGGCAATTCCGTTTTGGCAACCGGAGACCGCCCATGCTCAGGTTGACTGCTCCAAAAAGTGGGGCATCGATAGTGTAGAAACTGTAAAAAATATTTCCTTGTACCGGGAATTTTTCAAGCAAAAGAATTATGCCTCTGCCCTTGAGCCTTGGAGATACGTATTCTTCCAAGCCCCATGCTCTCGGGAGCAAACCCATATCGACGGAATCGCAATGTTCAAAGACGCGATGAAAGTCCAGAAGGACTCGACGCTTCGCACCCCGTTTCTGGACACCCTCATGATGATTTATGATGCCAGGGCAAAGTTTTTTCCGAAAAGTGCCTCCAATGCGCTGGGTCGCAAGGCGGTGGATATGCTTGATAATATCCCAGGCCAGAATAGTCGTATTCGCGAAGCCTTTGAGGCTGCGGTAGCCGTCGGGGGGAATGCAACCGAGCCTTTTATTCTCGGCTATTATTTCAAAGTAGGCATCAAAGATTTCAAAGCGGGGGTTATCGATCAGCCTGCAATTTTCAGCTTGTACAATCAGTTGGCAGGGATAGCCGATGCCAATTTGGCTCGAACCGATTTGGACTCCACCAAGCGTCAACGCTTTATCGAAAACAAAGCAGCTTTGGATGCGGACTTATCCATCTCCGTGATCGAAAATTGCGAACAAATCTTGTCCGCTTTCGAAGCTAAATTCAACGAAGGAGCCGTGGACATAGCGCTTAGAGATTTAATTTATACTCAGTTACGCCTTAAGAATTGCAAGGAGTCAACTTTCTACGAGAAGGTGGCTATCAGCAAACAAAATGACAATCCAAGTCCTTTATTAGGCATTGAATTAGCTCGCCGATTTCACAAATCCGATCGTAAAAAAGAAGCGGAACAATATTACCAGAGCGCATTGAGCTTGGTCACTGATGATTCCGTCAAAGCCCAATACACCTATGATTATGCTGCTTTGTTCAGTGAAGACAAGCAATTTTCCAAAGCGAGAGTTTTAGCCCTGCAGGCCCATGCTTTGAGGCCGTCGTGGGGGAAACCCCTCATTTTCATTGGCAACTTATATGCATCAAGTTATATCGAGTGCGGGGGTGGTGGTATTGCCGCTCAGGCGGTGTATTGGGCCGCGGTGGACAAATACAAGGCCGCTGCCAAAGCCAATCCTGCTTTGCAAGAGGAGTGCGATCAGCTCATCAGCAAATACAGCGGATATTTTCCCACCATTCAGACTTTGTTCTTCAATAAACCCCCTTTTAAGGTTGGTGATGCCTATCGAGTGGGTTGTTGGTTAGATGAGAGCACAACGGTTCGCTCATCGGACTGATTCAATTGACCGATTGTGTTTGTGACGGTACCATCCTATTTGATTAGGCGCTGGACGTTTCTCGGTATGGGTCTAGCGATGGCCGCCTGCTCCAATGGACCCAGTGGGGCAGAGCGTTTCAGAATCAAGCCCGAGGTTGGGGTGGATCGGATGGAGCAGGTTGAGCTTTGGTTTTATCAAAACGGGTCCGAGAAGGCTTATATGAAGGCAGGGACCATGTTATGGTATAGGGCGGAGAATCGCATAGAAATGGAGGATGGATTCAAGGTGGATGTTTACGATTCCAAGGGGCTCAAAGTTATTAGCCGTATTTCAGCGAAGCGGGGTTCACGGGATGTTGCCAAGGCCTTGCTCATGGCCAAAGGCTCCGTTGTGGCGAATAATTTGGCCGGGGATACGCTGTTTACGGAGCAACTGTTTATGGATGAAAAGGCGGGAAGGGTTTTTACCGCTGCGCCTGTCCGAATCCGTACACCGAGGGAATGGCTTGTGGGGGATGGTCTGGAGGCCAACAGGGATATGAGTGAATACCGAATTCTTCGGCTCAAAGGCAATGTCCGCTTAGATTCATGACCTAATTTCGTGCCATGTTGGGCGCTTTGTTGGCTTTGATGGCTTCGGCCTTTTTCTCCGGTATGGAGTCGGCCTACCTGAATTGCAATCGCTTTAGGTTGGAATTGCGGCAGAAGCAGGGCCAGGGTGCCGCTTTGATTCTGGGACGCTTTGTGCGTCAATCGGATGAGTTTTTGGGCACCATCCTGATCGGAAATAACATGGCGCTGGTGTTGTACGGGATGTTTTTGACCCCCATACTGGAACGTGTGTTGGAGAATGGATTACCCATGCTGGCTGAAATGGATTTGGCCATGCTTGGTGTTCAGACGCTGTTAAGCTCAATCGTTGTGCTCCTGTTCGGGGAGTATTTTCCCAAATCATTTTTTAGGGCGTATGCCGACACCCTTTCCTTGGCGTTGGCCCGGCCTATGCTTATTGTATATTATTTGTTATATCCATTTGTGTATGTGGTGAGTCGTGGTAGCCGCTGGCTGTTGGATCGCTGGAGCGGGGGGCATAGAAACAAGCCCCTTCTTGTATTTGATAAGGCTGAACTAAGCCATTGGATCAAAGACCAAGTGGATTCAAGAGAGGAGGCCGAAGAACAAGAAGTGGATCTGGGATACTTTCACAAAGCATTGTATTTCAGTGATGTCAAGGTTAGGGAGTGCATGATTCCCCGGACTGAGTTGGCGGGCATTGAAATCAACAGTGTTCGTGATGATGTGCTTCGTGCATTCAACGAAAGCGGTTTATCGAAATTGCTCATTTTTCAAGACAGCATGGACCATGTGACGGGGTATGTGCATTTTCAGTCGGTTTTGATTTTGGACGAAAACAAAGCATTCAGCCTTCGTGATTTGCAATTGCCTTTGGCCATTGTCCCGGAATCCATGTCGGCCTCCCGCCTCCTCAAAGATCTTACCACCGGTCGCCGTTCCATGGCCCTCGTCGTGGATGAATTGGGCGGCACATCGGGGATGGTCACGGTCGAAGATTTATTGGAGGAGATTTTTGGCGAAATCCAGGACGAGCACGATGAACCGGAAATGACGGAACTTGTACTGGGCCCCGGCTATTATCGGTTTTCCGGAAGGTTGGAGGTGGATTACCTTAATGAGCAGTACGGATTGGGTATTCCCACAGGGCCTTATGAAACCTTGGGAGGCTGGGTTATGGAATGCTTGGGAAGCCTGCCGGAAGCGGGTCATATTTGGACCGAAGGGCCATGGGAGGTCAAGGCCGAAGCAGTGAGCCTGACACGAATTGACCTGCTAAGCCTTAGGCGGTTGAACTCTGAATCGACGATAGCTTGGAAAGGGGCATTTTGAACCTTGCCTCTTATTTTTGCATCCCTTCCCCCAAGGCCCTGTCTTTTAAATCTTTTTTTTCATTTTTTTTTTCAGCCTTTAACTGCCCCGATTCTTCGAATTAACTTAAGATTATGTCGATTATTACCACGATACGTAGCAAAGCAGGGCTTTTGGTGGCCTTGATCGGACTCGCTCTGGTTTCCTTCCTTGCCATGGATGTGTTCAGCGGAAATGGCATTTTTTCGCAACGAAATCCTACCGATGTGGGTGAAATTGATGGAGAAAAGATCAGTTTGGCTCGTTTTGACGCCAAGCTCCAGGAAATTATCGAGAATTACAAGGCCAATACCAAAACCGAGCAAATCGATGAGGCGACGATGGCCTCGCTCAGAGACCAAGTTTGGAGCGAATTTCTCAGGGAGGGCATCATGGGGGGCACCTACGAAAATTTGGGTCTGGAGGTCGGCCTGGAAGAATTGTCCGATATGGTTCAAGGCAAAAGTCTTCATCCTGAAATCCAGAAGGCCTTTGCGGACCCTGCCACGGGGCAATTTGACCGCAATAAGGTTGTTGAATTCCTTAAGAACTTGTCCAAGCAGCCTGCTGATATGCAGAAGCGTTGGAAGGCATTCGAGGACTATATCCTCAGGGACAGGGCGACTGGCAAATACGCTACTTTGGTTGGAAAAGGCATGTACATCCCTGATTTTTTCGCCGATGAATACGTGAAAGGAACCAACATCGCTGCTACGGGCAGGTTTGCATTCTTGGATTACGCTTCGATTGTGGATTCCACTATCAAGATTTCCGATGCCGAATACCAGGAAGCCTACGAGCGCTTCAAAGCGGCTTTCAAGCTCAAAGATGATATTCGCGCCCTTGATTTTGTGAGTTTTGATGTCAACCCCAGCCCCGAAGACTCTGCCAAAGCCCGACAAACGTTGACGGAACTCCGTGAGGCTTTTGCATCCGGCAGCGATGACAGCGCTTTTGTAGCATTGCGCTCCGATCTACCGTACGATGACCGCTACATCCCGGTTTCCACCCTGACCCAGCCTGCCTTGGTGGCTTTGGCAGCTGCGCCGGTTGGAACCCTCACCGACATTTACCTCGAAAACGCAGCCTTTGTTCTGACCAAACTTTCCGGCAAAACCAGCAGGCCCGATTCTGTGAGGGCCAGGCATATTTTGCTCAAGGTGGAGAATCAGCCCGACTCAGTGGTCAAAGCCAAAGCAGATAGTTTAGCCGACGCCATTCGCAAAGGTTCCGATTTTGCGTTCCTTGCCGTGAGCCTATCGGCTGATCCAGGCTCTGGGTCTAAGGGGGGTGATTTGGGCTATTTCGCGGAAGGCATGATGGTGAAGCCTTTCAATGATGCATGCTTTGGCGGTCGTAACGGAGATCTCAAGGTGGTTCGCTCAGACTTTGGTTATCACATTATCCAAATCAATGACCAAAAGGGGCAGAAGCCCGTGGTCAAATTAGCTTCGGTCGCTGCTCGGATTATGGCGACCACCGAAACTATTAGAGCCCGTTATGCAGAGGCCACGCAATTTGCTTCTGGTCTTAAAAATGCTGAAGACTTCCAAAAAGCCGTGGATAAAAAGGGCCTTCCCAAAAGGACGGCGGACAATGTCCGCATCGGCGACCGTACCCTCCCCGGCGTGGTCAATGCCCGCGATATTGTCCGTTGGGCATACAAAGCCTCCGTGGGTGAATTAAGCCCCTTGTTTGAAGCAGACGATCGCTTTGTGGTGGCTGTTCTGACCAAATCCCTCGAGAAGGGTTACAAGCCTATGGAAGAAGTCAAAACGGATTTGGAAGCCCGTATCCGCCGCGAGAAGAAAGGCGAATTGCTCGCCGCCAAATGGAAAGGAATTCTGCAACGTCACAAGAATTTGGATTCTGCCGCGGTCAAGGCAGGCACAACCGTGCAGCCTTTGTTGGGCGCATCGTTCATGGGTTCTTTCATCAACGGTATTGGCCAGGAACCCAAGTTGTCCGGGGCTTTGTTTGTTAATCCCGTGCGTACCCTATCCAATCCTGTTGCAGGAGAGCGTGGTGTTTATGTCTTTGTGGTGGATAGTGTGAGTCCCTTGCCCAAGGATTATGACCTCAAATCGGCCAAGGCCTCTATGGAAGGTCAGTACCGCGGTCGCGCGGGCAATGAGCCCTTCGGAGCAAAACGGGAATTGGCCAAGATCAAGGACGATCGGCATCTGTTTTATTGATCAACTTTGGGAGCGGTGACGATCCGTAACAAAGTTCAGGAAAGTGGATTGTTGATTCTGGATCCGGCCACCTGGCTGTTTCCGGAAAACCAGGTGGTAGGCTTGGATTTGGCCCTTATGATGGACTGCTACGGGGTGCTTCGAGAGAAAACCTTTCGAGAAGCGGTGCAGGCGATGGATCCTCGCGCTTATGACGGCATGATGGTGGCCCTATATTGCTCGGTGGAGGCTATTTGGCCGCCGTGGGCGGTGATGTTATTGACGGCCAGGCTTCAGGAAGGCGGTTTTGTCAGCGGTCCAGCAGCGGTTCATTACGGAACGCCCGACGAAGTACGTCTAAAATTGTCCTTGGAAAGAATAAGCAGAATGGACATCGAACCTTACATCGATGGACGGGTCATGATCAAAGCCTGTTCCAAAGCCGATTGGGCCCCAGCTTTGTACCAAGCATTAAGTAGCCGTTTGCTCCCGGTGGTGCAGAGCCTGTGGTACGGGGAGCCGTGTTCTGCGGTGCCCGTTTACAAACGCCCATCGTCACGCTAATCCTCAAACATTCCCGGAAAAAAGGAAGGGAGTGACGAGGCAAGCCCCCGAATTACGAACTTTACGGGAATGAAATTGCACTGGACACCCACCTCTTGGATCATGCTTACGATATTTCTCGTGGGAGGCTTTGTAATCGCCTTGATACTAGGCGGGGCACTCACTGGATTCAAGACCGAAGAGGAGAGGACCTATAGAGAGAAATTTTGGAACGATTACCGGGTTTATTCTGTTCCGATGCCCGAGGAGATGTCTTTTGCCGGCGAGAAAGTTCCGCTGTGGGACTTTGAATTTCGGGAGAGGGTCGAAAGAGAATTGTTACAAAATACCTATGGGCAGGCCACTATGTTGCTCTACATGAAAAGGGCCTCGCGCTGGTTTCCGATGATCGAAAAAGTGTTGCAGCAAAACGGAATCCCTGATGACTTTAAATATCTTGCCGTAGCTGAAAGCGGACTTGTCAACGCCATTTCTTCGGCAGAGGCCGTGGGCTTCTGGCAATTTCTGGCTACCACCGCCCGTCAATATGGATTGCAAGTCAATGAAGAGGTGGATCAGCGTTATGACCCGTGGTTGACTACCGAGGCTGCGTGCAGGTATTTGCGCAAATCCCATGCCCAGTTTGGCAATTGGTCCATGGTGGCGGCTTCCTATAACATGGGCACATCAGGGCTACAACAAGCCGCCAATTACCAAGGCAAAGACCAATATTCAGAATTATATCTTAACAATGAAACATCTCGGTACTTGCCCCGGATTCTCGCCATCAAGACCATCATGAAGCACCCCGAATGCTACGGCTTTCATCTGACAGAATCTCAGCTTTACCTGCCCTACGAAACTACGGAATGGACCATCCAGGAACCGGTTCCCAATTGGGCGGCTTATGCTCGCAGTCAGGGTATGGACTTTCGTCAACTCAAAATTTTCAATCCCTGGATCCGCAAGCCCTTTTTACATAACAAAGATCGTAGAATGTACACCCTGCGTAAGCCTACCCCTGAATTTACTCAGAAGGCATCGCGTTGGGTTTCGGTTCCTGTTTCGGAATGGGGACTCCATCCCCAAAGTTCCAAAGGACCTAGTAGGTGAATTCGGCCAAGGTTACCTATTGTGGAGTCTCATCTGCTGCCCCGCAAGGGGGTTCGTCTGCAGTTCCGCACAGGGATATCATCCGCATTGAGGGTGCTGCGGAACATAATTTACAATCGCTGGACCTTGATATTCCCCGTCAGTCCCTGGTAGTCATCACCGGGCCCAGCGGGAGTGGTAAATCCTCGTTGGCTTTTGCCACCTTGTATGCCGAAGGCCAGCGTAGGTATTTGGAGTCCTTTTCGGCCTATGCGCGGCAATTTATGGGCAAACTGGAGCGACCTGCTGTGGATCGCATCGAGGGCCTAAGTCCCGTGATTGCCATTGAGCAGAAAACCACCTCCCGCAATCCTCGCTCCACTGTCGGTACCACGACTGAAATCTATGATTTCCTAAGGCTGCTGTATGCCCGCATTGGGGAGGCGCATTCATGGATTTCCGGCAAACCGATGCAGCAATTCAGCAGGGAGCAGATCATGGACCTTTTGGTCAGCGAATACCATCATCGGGATTTGATGCTTTTGGCGCCGTTGGTCCGCAGCCGCAAGGGCCATTACCGCGACCTCTTCGAACATTGGCGTAAACAGGGTTTCACCAAAGTCAGGGTTGACGGGGAGGTTACCGAATTACGATCCCGCATGCAAGTGGACCGCTACAGGGTGCACGATATTGAATTGGTGGTAGATCGGTTGATCCCAGGCAAGGACCCTGCTCATCGCCTGAAGAGTAGCGTGGATCTTGCTTTGAAGCTGGGGAAAGGCATCCTTTTGTGCGGAAATCCAGCCAGCGCAGAGGCAGAGGCTCAAATGCAGTCCCAAACCCAGCCTCAAGCTCAAGGAGTTTGGGAATGGCGGTATTTCAGCAGGTTATTGACCGATTTGGAAAACGGACTTGCCTACGATGAGCCGCAACCGAATACCTTTTCCTTCAATCTCCCCTACGGCGCATGCCCTAAATGCCAGGGTTTGGGGTATAAAGTCGAAGCGGACCCGGAGCTCATTTTTGCTGATCAGGATTTGACCATCGCGGCCGGGGGGATTGCTCCGCTGGGCGAATACAAAGACAATTGGATTTTCAGGATCATTATCGCATTGGGCAAGAAGCATGGCTTCGGGTTGCAGACAGTGGTCAGGAAGCTCAAGCCAGAACAAAAGCATGTGCTTCTCTACGGTCAGAAGGAACCCGTTGCCATGGATATGGGCAAGGAAAGAGGCGTGGAATACTACGAATTTGACGGTCTGATGGCCTTGATCGCCAGGCAAGACGAATGGGGCACGGCCTCGTTGCAAGAATGGGTGCAGCGCTTTGTCCGTCAGAAGCCCTGCGTAGAATGTGGAGGTGGTCGCCTCAAGAAAGAGGCCTTGCATTTCTTGATCCAAGGGAAGAGCATCGCCACACTGTGCGCGATGGAGCTTGATGCCCTTCAAGTCTGGTTAAACGCCTTGGGGGGTACCTTTGAAGGCAACAGAGCCGTCGTTGCCGGTGAGATTCTCAAAGAATTAAGGACAAGGTTGCAGTTTCTTTTGGATGTGGGCTTGGGCTATTTGCACCTGCACCGGACCACAGCGACCTTATCCGGCGGGGAATCCCAACGTATTCGTCTGGCAGGTCAGCTTGGCTCCGGCCTCCGTGGAGTCCTCTATATATTGGATGAACCCAGCATTGGATTGCATCAACGCGATAACCAACGCCTGATCGGTGCCTTGCGCCACCTTAGGGACCTGGGCAATACCGTGCTGGTGGTCGAACATGACGAGGAGATGATCCGGGCCGCCGATTGGATCCTTGATTTAGGACCAGGGGCCGGAAAGGAAGGCGGAAGGTTGGTTTCTCAAGGTCCGCCTGCCTTGATGTTCCAATCCGAGGGCTTAACCGCCGATTATCTGGTCGGCCGCAAGAAAGTCGGAGTCTCCAGGCAGCGCCTAGGTCTCGGAACTTGGCTGGAACTCCAGGGGGCTTCCGGTCATAACCTTCAAACGGTGGACCTTCGACTTCCTTTGGGCTGTCTGCTGGGAGTCTCCGGGGTTTCCGGGTCGGGCAAATCCTCTTTGATCAACGAGACCTTGGTTCCTGTCCTGATGAACAAAATCTCCGGCAGCCGTCGAATGCATCTCCCCTACAAGACCCTCAAAGGCTTTCAAAGCATCGACAAAGTGATCGAAATCGACCAATCCCCCATTGGCCGCACCCCTCGTTCCAATCCCGCCACCTATACCGGTTTGTTTACGGATATTCGGAATCTCTATGCCGAGATGCCCCTATCCAAAATGCGGGGTTACGGGCCGGGTCGGTTTTCGTTCAATGTATCCGGGGGTCGTTGCGAAGCCTGCGGTGGCGCCGGGGTGCGGGTGCTCGAAATGAACTTTCTGCCGGATGTGGAATTACCCTGCGAATACTGCGCAGGGCGTCGCTACCAAAAAGACACCTTGGAGGTACGCTACCGAGGGCGTTCCATACACGATGTCCTCGAAATGCCTATTCGGGAGGCCGTGGAGTTCTTTGAAGGGATGCCCCATCTGCGCAAACGCCTGCAGACCCTGGACAAGGTCGGCCTTGGTTACCTCAAATTGGGTCAACCGGCCACCACCCTGTCCGGTGGAGAAGCGCAGCGGCTCAAATTGGCCACCGAATTGGGCCGCCGTGAGGGCGGTCATACCTTCTATGTCCTGGACGAGCCCACCACAGGCCTGCATTTGGATGATATCAGGGTGCTGGTGGATTTGCTACAGGCCCTGGTGGACAAGGGGCATACCGTATTGGTCATCGAACATCAACTGGACCTGCTGCAAGCGACCGATTATCTGGTGGATTTGGGCCCTGAAGGGGGCAAAGGAGGCGGAAAAGTCCTATGGCAGGCCTTTTTGGGGGATATTCCCTCCCTTCAACCGGTAGGCCACACGCTCTCGTACCTGTTCCAGGCGCCTTAATCGCGCCGAATACACCGCACGCAATTGCGGCATTCTTTTCCGAACGAATTTTTTCAAAAAAAATGAATTAAAAGTTCGTTAATCAAAAATTTTTGCTAAATTTATCCATCTAACTAAATCGTAAGGCATGAATACATCCTTGACTCTCCTCAAAAGCATTCCAAATCGCCTCCCTATGGCCATTAGGACAATGCTCCTTATGCTGGTCCTGTTGGTAACAGGCACAGCCATTGTCCATGCTCAACCCACCATCTTGGTCGATCCGGCCGGTGCAGGGGGGTTCGAACTTGGCAGTTCTTTTGCTGACAACGGCTGGACCGCAGCGAATAGCGCCAACAACCCTTGGGTTTTAGGGTTATCCAATACCACCGCGCCGTTTGGTGGGTACTCAGCCTACATTTCTGCGGATGGCTTGACGCCTGGGTATTTGAATACGGCTGCCGCCTCCAATTTCTTCTGGAGAGACATCGTCGTGCCTGCCGGTGAGGAGCGGGTCAATGTCTCGTTCAATTGGCTCTCTGGCGGGGAATCATCATTTGATCTCTGGCAAGTGTTCTTTGTTCCTATCACCACAACACCAGCTGGAAGTACAACCTACCCAGGATTAGGCCTAACGGCAATTCCAAGTTCGTTGCCTGGGGCAGTATTGGTGACTAGTGGCAATTTGCAAGCAACGACTGTTCAGACTTTCTCTGGCGCTGCTTATCTGCCTGCGGGTTCCTATCGGATTGTTTTCCATTGGAAAAACGATGGCAGTGGCGGTACACCACCGGGTGCCTCCATTGACAATATTTCTGTCAGCTCTCAAGCCCCAGCCACTTTTACATCCGTTGCAACGGGGAACTGGAGCGCACCCGCAACTTGGGGTGGTT
>Ga0194121_10006565_pt1 | contig 15530 bp, 14 predicted proteins | sample TA2MahCa50mmetaG_FD_148609 | JGI IMG/M metagenome (GOLD analysis project Ga0194121, IMG submission 148609) | Freshwater microbial communities from Lake Tanganyika, Tanzania - TA2015020 Mahale Deep Cast 50m | ecosystem: Environmental > Aquatic > Freshwater > Lake | place: Tanzania: Lake... | reverse complement strand
GCGGACGGCAGTCGCGCGAGCGGCGCGCGGTGCAGGCTCCCGCCCAAGCTGCTGGTCGCGGCGCGGCGCGTGGCGCGGGTCGCCGACAGCGGACGCCAGGCGAGGTCGGCGGTGCGCCGGGAGAGATCCTGCTCGAGGTGCTCGACCGCACCGGCGAACTTGCGCAGGCTCTCGAGCGCTTGCGCGCCGCCGAGCTGCTCCAGCGAAGGCAGGAACTCCTCGCGCACTCGGTTGCGCGTGTGGCGCAGGTCTCCGTTGGAGCTGTCGTCGCGCCAGCGCAGCCCGGCCTCGCGCAGCAAGGTGCGGATCTCTGCCCGGCGCATGCCGATCAGGGGCCGCACGAGCAGCAGGTTTCCCAGGCGGCTGCGTTCGGCAGGACCGTGCAGCCCCGCCAACATCGAGCCGCGGATCCAACGCAGGAGCAGCGTCTCGAGCCCGTCATCGGAGTGGTGCCCCGTCAGCAGCACGCGCACGCGGTTCCGCGCGGCCTCTTCGGCGAGCACGGCGTAGCGAGCCTCGCGCGCGCGCGCCTCGAGGTTCGAGCCCGCTGCGAGCTCGATCCTCCGCGCACGAAAGCGCACTCCATTGTCGCGGCACAACTGCGCGCAAAACTCCCGGTCGGCATCGGACTCGGCGCCGCGCAGGCCGTGGTCGACATGCACGGCGAGCACCGGCGGGCGCGGTTCGCTCGCGCACAGCCAATGCAGGAGCAGCACGCTGTCCGCCCCGCCCGAGAGGCCGAGCACGAGCGGCTCGGACGGCTCGACGCCGACCGCCGAGGCCAGCCGTGGCCAGCGCTCTTTCCAGTCGGCCGGGAGGGGGTGGGGGAGCGCTGCCATGGGCCTTGGTGCTGCGTTGATCGAATCGGCGCGGATGGCTACCCTCGCGCACCGATTTCCGCGGATTTTCTGCCGCCGCAATGGAAGTGCAGGTCGGAGCCACGATTTACGCGTGGTCGCGCGCCCTGGGCTCAAGGTCGGCAGGCACCGTGGTAGCCTCCCTCCCTCCAACCTCCGCCCCTCGTCCCCGAACATCTTGGATACTGGCCCCATGGGCATGCGCATCTCGATCAATGGCTTCGGTCGCATCGGTCGCAACGTCTTCCGCGTCATCACCGCGCGCTACCCCGACATCGAGGTCGTCCACATCAACGACCTGACGGATCCGGCCACGCTGGCGCATCTGCTCAAGTACGACTCGGTCCACGGGCCGTTCGCGGGCAAGGTCGAAGCCGGCAAGGACTTCATCAAGGTCGACGGCAAGAAGATCTCGATCACCGCCATCAAGGACCCCGCGCAGCTGCCCCACGCCGCGAACGCGATCGACTTCGTGGTCGAGTCGACCGGCATCTTCACATCGCGCGAGGCGTGCCAGAAGCACATCGACGCGGGCGCCAAGCGCGTGCTGCTCACCGTGCCGCCGAAGGACGAGGTCGACGCGATGATCGTGCTCGGCGTCAACCACGACACGCTCAAGCCCGAGCACCGCATCATCTCGAACGCCTCGTGCACGACGAACTGCCTCGCGCCGCTCGCCAAGGTGCTCGACGCCAAGTTCGGGCTGGTGCGCGGCATGATGACCACGGTCCATGCCTACACGAACGACCAGCAGGTGCTCGACCTGCCGCACAAGGACCTGCGTCGCGCGCGCGCCGCGGCCTGCAACATCATCCCGACGACGACGGGCGCGGCCCGCGCGGTGGGCAAGGTGCTGCCGCAGCTCAAGGGCAAGCTCGACGGCGTCGCGCTGCGCGTGCCGGTGCCGGACGGTTCGGTGGTCGACCTCGTGGCCGAGCTCAAGACCGACGCCACGATCGAAGCGATCAACGCGGCCTACGCCGAGGCCGCCAAGTCGAAGGACCTCAAGGGCATCCTCGAGTTCACGAACGACCCGCTCGTCTCGAGCGACATCGTGCGCAACCCGCACAGCACGATCTTCGACGCGCAGTCGACCATGGTGATGGAAAAGCGCATGGTCAAGCTCGTCGCGTGGTACGACAACGAGTGGGGCTACTCGAACCGCGTGGTCGAGCTGATGCGGCTGGCCAACAAGATGAAGCTCTCCAAGGCGCCCAAGAGCGCGCCCAAGCCCACTGTTCTGGAGTCCGCTGCCGCGGGAAAATGACCAGCGCGTCGGGGGCCGGCGCTGCTGGACTCGACGCGCTCGAAGTACAAGGCAAGCGCGTCCTGATGCGGGTGGACTTCAATGTCCCCATGGACGCGAGCGGTGCGATCACCGACGACACGCGCATTCGCGCGGCGTTGCCGACGATTCGTGAGGTCCTCGCGAAGGGTGCGCGCGTCGTGGTGCTGATGAGCCATCTCGGCCGTCCCAAGGGCGTCGACGAGAAGCTGCGCCTCGCTCCCGTGGCGCTGCGGCTCTCCAAGCACCTTCAACTGCCGGTGGTCGCGCTCAAGGAGAGCACGGGGGCCGCGGTGGAGAAGGCCGTGGCGCAGGCGGCGCCGGGCAGCGTCGTGCTGCTCGAGAATGTGCGCTTCAACGCGGGCGAGCAGAAGGCGGATCCGGCGCTGAGCGCAGCCTATGCGCGCCTCGGTGATGTGTTCGTCAACGACGCCTTCGGGACTTCGCACCGCGCCGAGTGCTCGGTGAGCGAGGTCGCGAAGCTCCTGCCAAGTGTCGCCGGTCGCCTGCTGCAGGCGGAAATCGAGGCTTTTGCGCGCGTGCTGACGCAGCCGAAGCGGCCGCTGGTCGCGATCCTCGGCGGGGCCAAGGTGAGCGACAAGCTGCTCGTGATCGACACGCTGCTCGAGCGCTGCGACACGCTGCTCGTCGGCGGCGGCATGGCGTACACATTCCTCAAGGCCATGGGGCAGGGGATCGGCAAGTCGCTGTGCGAGGACGAGCGCATGGAGGTCGTGAAGGCCGCGCTGGCCAAGGCCAAGGCGCGCAAGGTCGAGCTGCTCCTGCCGGTCGACCATGTGGTCGCCGATCGCTTCGCCGCGGACGCCGCAGCGAAGACGGTCGAGGCCATACCGGACGGCTGGATGGCGCTCGACATCGGCCCGCACACGCGCAAGCTCTTCGCCGAGCGCATCGCGGGGGCCGCGACGATCGTCTGGAACGGCCCGATGGGCGTGTTCGAGATGCCGGCGTTCTGCGAGGGCACCAAGGCGGTCGGCAAGGCCGTCGCGGCCGCCGTGGGCTACACGGTCGTCGGCGGCGGGGACTCCGTCGCGGCGCTCGAGCAGCTCAAGCTCTCCGCCAAGGTCAAGCATGTCTCCACCGGCGGTGGCGCCTCGCTCGAGTTGCTCGAAGGCAAGGCCCTGCCGGGCATCACTGCGCTCTCGGTCCGGCGCTGAGTTTTCCGCTCTGTTTCCATACGCACCCGCGCCGGCCTCGCGCCGACGCGGGTGCGCTCGTGTTGGCGTGGGGCTAGCATCCGGCCATGGTCGCGCTCGGAACGCCGCGCTTTCGCATCGCCCTCGCGCTCGGGCTCTTGTGCGTCTTCGCGCTGGCGCTCGGCCGCAAGGTGTGGCTCGATCCGCGCACGCCATGGCTGAGCGAGCGAGCGGGGTCTGCGTGGATCACGTTTCCGTCGGCGCCGACCGCTGCGCTGCGGCGTGTGGCTCCGGTTACGACGAGCTTCCGCCGCGAGTTCGAGCTGGCGAGCGTGTCGGAGCGAGCGGAGCTCGAGGTGCGGGCGAGAGAGACTGCGAGCGTCCGGCTCAACGGTGTCGCCCTCGCGCTGGAAGGCGCTGGCACCTGGAAGGACGCGCGTCGAGCGGATGCGAGCGCGCATGTGCGCACGGGACGCAACGAGCTCGAGGTGGATGTGACCTGCGAGCGCGGCGCGCCGTGCTTGTGGGCACGCTTGGAGTGCGGCGACGACAGCTTCGGCTGTGACGAGAGCTGGAGCGCGAGCTGTGCCGGATCGAGCGAGCGCGCGGCACGGCTGGCCACGACGCCGATGAGCGCGTGGAGTGCGGACGGCCCGGGTGCCGCGAGCGCGCTCGGGGAGCTGCGCTCCGACGAGCTCAATCCGCGGCCATGGGACGCACTGGGCGAGCGCTGGCCACGCCTGACGGCTTGCTGTGTCGCTGCGCTTCTCTTCGCGTTCGTGCTGCGAAGACGAGGCGCAAAGTGGAGTGCGCGTTCGCTGGCTCTGGCCGTGCTGGTCTCCTCGATCGCGCTCGGCGCACTGTTCTGGAACAACCGCGCGCTCGGGGCGGAGCAGGGCTTCGATGCGCTCGGGCATCTGGAGTATGTCGAGCATGTGTACCGCACCTGGAGCGTGCCGTACGCCGATCAGGGCTGGGAGATGTACCAGCCGCCGCTGTACTACTTCGCGGCCGCGGGCCTGTGGAAGCTCCTCGGTGTCGAGCCCGGAAGTGCCGCGGCGCTCGCGGCGCTGCGCATGTTCGGCTGGCTGGCGCTGTGCGTGCAGCTCGCGGCGCTCGCAGGCACGCTGTGGGAGCTGTTTTTCGAAGAGCGCGAGAAGCTCGCGAGCGGACTGCTGCTGGCCGCTGCGATCCCGATGCAGCTGTACCTGTTCGAGTATGTGACGAACGAGAGTCTCGCCGCGATGTGGATCTCGCTCGCCCTCTATTGCGCCGTGAGGATTCTCAAGCGCGCTGACACGCGCAGCGCGTCGCACGCCGTCCTCGGACTGCTGCTCGGCTGCGCGCTGCTGACCAAGTTCTCCGCGCTGCTCGTAGCGTGTGGCGTCGTGTCCCTGCTCGCGGTCGGCGCCGCGCTCCGCCCCGGGCCGAAGCTGCGCGCTATCGCGCGAGGCCCCGCGCTCGTGGCGCTCGTGGCGCTCGCCGTGTGCGCGCCGTACTACGCCAATGTGCACGAGCGCTTCGGATCCGTGCTCGTGTGGAACCTCGACGAGTCGACGGGCTTCGCGTGGTGGCAGGATCCGGGCCATCGCAGCGTGGCGGACTACACGAGCTTCGGCGAGAGCCTCGCGCGACCGCTCTTCAGCGCGCTGCACTCGGTGCCGGATGCGCTCTTCTCGACCTTGTGGAACGACGGAATGCTCGGAGGAAGCGCGCGCGTCGATGTGCGTCCGCCGTGGGACTACGCGGGGCTCGCGGCGCTCACCGTGCTCTCCGCGCCGTTCTCGCTCGTGCTGCTCTTGGGATTCGCACTCGCGCTGCGGCGTTGGATGCGCGATGGCGAGCTCGGCTGGAGCCTGATCTTCGGCCTCGCGTGCGTCACGCTGGCCGCGCTCGTCTCGCTCACGCTCGACTTGCCCACCTTCGCACAGGCAAAGAGCGTGTACGCGAGCTCCGTGATCGCGGCGGTGGCCGTGTGCGCGGGACTGGGGTTCGGCGCGCTCGCCTCGGGCCTGGGGAACGCGGGCTGGATCGTGCAGGGCATCGTGCTCGGCTGGGCCTGCGCCTCGTACGCGTGCTTCTGGACGGACGGCTCCGCGCGCGAGCGCGCGCCCAGCGCGGCGCTCGTGCCCGCGCGCGCCGACCTGTTCGCGGGCGCTGAAGGGGACGCCGATCGTGCGCTCGAGCTGGCCCGCCTCGAGTGGGAGCGCGCTCCCGATCAGGCTTGGGCGGCGCGCAATCTGGCCTTCGTGCTGCTGCGCCGCGGCGAGCGCGAGGCGGCGCTGCGAGTGGCGCGCGACGGGCTCGGCGTGGACCCTTGGAACGCGGACCTGCACCGGCTCTTGGCGGCGCTCGTCGAGACATCGGACGCGCGCGCGTTCCGCGCGCACACGGAGCTCTCCGGCGAGCTGGACCCCGGCCACGCCCCCACGGCCCTGCTGCGAGCCCACTGGCGGCGCGAGGCTCGCGACCTGCCGGGAGCCATCGAGGTCCTGGAGCGCGCGCGCAGGGCTCTGCGCGGCGCTCCCGTGGCCGAGCGGGAGCGCGTCGAGGCGCTCCTGCGGGACCTTTCCGGCGGGTAGGGGGTCGGCGTAGCATCATTGGCCCACGCGTGCCCTTTGATGCAGCCGTCCCTGATCTCGCCCTCGCTCCTCTCCTGCGACTTCGCCCGCCTCGCCACCGAGGTGGCGCGAGTCGAGGAGGCGGGGGCCGACTGGCTGCATGTCGATGTCATGGACGGCCACTTCGTGCCCAACTTGACCATCGGTCCCCCGGTGGTCGAGGCCATCGCGCAGGTGGCGCGTCGCCCGCTCGATGTGCACTTGATGATCACCGATCCGCTCGCGTACGCGCCGCACTACGCCAAGGCCGGCGCGCATGTGCTGACCTTCCATGTGGAGGCCGCAGGAACGCTCGCCCACTGCCGCACCATCATCCGCGCCTTCCGTGACGAGGGCGTGCGGCAGGTCGGCATCGCGCTCAATCCTGACACGCCGCTCGAGCGCGTCCTCGATGTCGTCGACGAGGTCGACCTCGTGCTCGTGATGAGCGTGTTTCCGGGCTTCGGCGGCCAGCGCTTCATGCCCGAGGTGCTCGGCAAGGTGCGCGCGCTGCGCGAGCGCGGCTTCGAGCGCCACATCGAGATGGACGGCGGCCTCAACGCGGCCACGCTGCCCGCGTGCGCGGAAGCGGGCACCAATGTCTTCGTCGCGGGCTCGGCCATCTTCGGCGCCAGCGATCTGCGTGCGACCATCCAAGGACTGCGTGCGAGCGCCGCGCGCGCGCGTGCCCCGGAGCGCGCCTGAACGAGACGGACCATGGCAGACACACCCGATAAGGACGACGCACGCATCCCCGACTCGAGCCTGAGCGAGACGCGTTTCTCGCGCTTGCGCAAGAAGAAGGACATGCCCGGCGGCCTGTGGCTCAAGTGCGAGAGCTGCGGTGCGATGCTCTACCGCAAGGAGCTCGAGGAAAAGGGCCGCGTTTGCCCGACCTGCGAGTTCCACTTCACGCTGCCGGGCCGCGAGCGCGTCGCGATGACGATCGACGAAGGCACATGGCGGGAGCGCTTCGCGGAAGTGACCGCCCTCGACCGACTCGGCTTCAAGGACGGCTCGACCTACGCGGAGAAGGTCGAGAAGGCCCGCGCGCGCACGAAGCAGAACGAGGCGCTGATCTGCGGAACGGGCAAGATCGACGGGCGCGAAGTGGTCCTCGCCGTGCTCGATTTCAGCTTCCTCGGCGGCTCGATGGGCGAAGTGGTGGGGGAGAAGATCGCGCTGGCCGCGGAGATCGCGATCGCCGAGTCCAAGCCGCTCGTGATCTTCACCGGCTCCGGCGGCGCGCGCATGCACGAAGGCGTGCTGTCGCTGATGCAGATGGCCAAGACCTGCGCGGCGCTCGCGGAGCTCAATGACGCAGGCGGATTCTCGATCTGCGTGATGACGCATCCCACGACCGGTGGCGTGACGGCCTCGTTCGCATCGGTGTGCGACATCACGCTGGCCGAGCCCGGCGCGCTGATTGGCTTCGCCGGGCCGCGCGTGATCGCGACGACGCTCAAGCAGGAGTTGCCGGCGGGCTTCCAGCGCGCGGAATTCCTGCTCGAAAAGGGGCAGGTGGATCGCATCGTGAAGCGCGGCGAGATGAAGTCGGTGCTCGCGCGCCTGCTCGACTACACCAAGGGAGCGAACCTCGCTCCGACACCTCGGGCCAAGGCCTGAATCGAGGACCGCACCATGCTCTCCAAACTGTTCTTGGGTTGGGTTTCGGCCGCGGCGCTCGGGCTCGGCTTCGATGGCGCGGCCGACGTGGCGCGCATCCGCGAGGAGCTGCGCAAGAAGCAACAGGATGCCGCGGCGCGCGCGGACGCGGCGCTCACCGGAGACTGGCTCGACACGCTGTGGAAGGCGGCGGGCGAAGCGAAGGACGACGACGCGCGCTGCGCTGCGCTGCTGCTCGCGATGCAAGTCGCCGAGTTCGGCTCGACGGATGCGTGCAAGGAGTGGCGCGGCAAGGTGCGCGACGAGCTGCTCGCACGCTACGCGGACGACGCGAAGCGCATGGGGGACCTGCTGCGCGTGTCGTTCACGCCGCAGACCCGCGAAGCGGTGCTCGCGCGCACGACTCTGAAGAGTGTGAAGGCGATGTGCCTGTGGGGGGAAGCCTCGGGGTACCTCGCGACGATGCGGCGCGAGAAGCTCGGCGAGGAGGCGCAGAAGCGGCTCGACGAGCTGATGGCGCTCCTGCGCGGCGAGTACAAGGACGAGCTCGACAGCAAGGGACGGCGCTTCGGTGACGTGGTCGAAGGCAAGCTGCGCCAAATGAACGATCTCGTGGTCGGCAAGCTCGCGCCAGAGATCGACGGCAAGGACTTGGACGACGCGCCGTTCAAGCTTTCCGACTACCGCGGCAAGATCGTGGTGCTCGATTTCTGGGGCAACTGGTGAGGCCCTTGCCGGGCCATGTACCCGCACGAGCGGTCGCTCGTGGCACGCCTCAAGGATGAGCCCTTCGCCCTGATCGGTATCAACTCGGACGAAGATCTCGGGAAGCTCAAGGGCACGCTGAAGGAAGAGAACATCAGCTGGCGCAGCTTCTGGAACGGCCCGAAGGGCACCTCCGGTCCGATCGCGACGAGCTGGGGCGTCAACTCGTGGCCGACGATCTACGTGCTCGATGAGACGGGCACGATTCGCTTCATCAACGTGCGCGAGCAAAAGCTCGACGAGGCCGTCGACACGCTACTGGCCGAACTCAAGGCGAAGCGCAGCGACGGAAAGTAGTCGCGCTCGACTCACGGGGCGCGGAAGCGCATCACCCACGAGTCGAACGCGGCGAGTTCCTGCGTCGGGCCCGCCCGCAGGCGGTTCCACGCGAGCAGCAGCGGCGAGAGCGCGCCGCCAAGGCGCGTGTCGGACCAGTGCGCGAGCTGGGGCACCGGACGCGTGAGTTGGTAGCCGGCGGTGGCCTCGTGGCGGAAGCCGCGCCGCTCGAGCTCGTGGCGGGCCTGCGCGGCGAGGAGTGCGTTGAGCTCGCGCGCGGGCAACAAGGGGCGCGTGGAACGCCGTTGGCGCATGCCGCGCGAGTGTGGATTGAGGTCGCCCAACACGAGCGTGCCGCCCGGCTCGACGCAGCGCGCGAGGCCGTCGAACCAGCGCGGCTGGTCCGGCGAGAAGCTGACGACGCCCGACGAGATCACGAGGCCGAAACGCTCGTCGAACGGCGGCGCCTCACCGAAGCCGACGCGGCCGACGAAGTTCGTCAGCCCTTCCGCGCGCGCATTGGCCTCGGCGATGCGCACCATCTCCGGCGAGGGATCGAAGGCCGCGAGGGGCGCACCACCGGCGGCGAGGCTGGCCTCGATCCCGACCCAGCCTGCGCCACAGCCGAAATCGAGGATGCGCACGCCGGGGCGCGGCGCGGCGAACAGGCCGACATAGCGGCGAATCCAGCGGAAGTGCCCATAGCCCGGCTGGCCCCGCTCGCCGTTCCAGCCGCCCGCGTTCTGGTCGAACTTCGCGACCGTCACCGTCGGGCTCATCACTTCTTCGCGCCGACGCGCCACGAACACGCAGCCGGTGAACGGCACCGCCTCCGCGATGCGCGCGCTGCCCTGCAGCGTGACGCGCTCGACGCCGCTTGCCGTGCAGTGATAGAGCGCGACGACATGCAGCGCGGGCCACAGATCGTTGCGCATGCGGGCGAGCTCGGTCGCCTTGGGTTCGCCCGGCAGCGGGCACAATCCCCAGCCCGAGCGCTCGATCGCGCGCAGCGCCGCGAGGTCGCAGGAGAGGCTGCTGCGGCCGTCCGCGCACTGGGCCATGAACTGCTCCATGGGCACGCCGATATCCCCAAGCAACGGCGCGAGCGCTTGCGGAGTGGGGAACCAAGCCATGGGGTGAGCCATGCTAGCGGTCGCGCACGCTTCGTTCCCGCGCGGCCTCTGGTACTCTTGCGCAGCGTTTTGAGCCAAGGAGGCTCCTCGCCATGTCGAACCAGCAACCGACCGCCACCTGGCGGGTGATGCAGCTTGAATTGGGCTTGCACGAGAGCGAAGCGCGCCTGAAGGAGCTCGCCGCGCGGGAGCTGGGACTCGAAACGAGCGCGCTGCGCGGACTGCGCGTGGCTCGCAAGGCGCTCGACGCGCGCGTGCGGCAGGGCGTCCGGCGCATGGCGTGGATCTACCACGTCGATGTGGTGACCGATCGCAAGCCCAAGAGTCGGCGCATGGAGCTGGCGCTGCGCAGCGGGCGAGTGCGCGAGGCGCCGCGGGAAGGCAGCGTCGTCGCCTCGTCGGTCGATCCCAGCCTGCGCCACGCGGCGCTCGAGCCGGTCGTCATCGTCGGCGCGGGGCCCGGCGGCCTGTTCGCCGCGTGGGCCCTCGCCCGCAACGGCGTGCGCGCGATCGTGCTCGACCGAGGCCCCGCCGTGGAGGAGCGCGGACGACATGTCGTGCGCTTCCATCGCACGCGCGTCGTCGACTCCGAGCGCAACCTCTTGTTCGGCGAAGGCGGAGCGGGGACCTACTCCGACGGCAAGATCTACACGCGGGTCGACGATCCGCTCGAAGTCCCGATCCTCGAAGAGCTCGTCCTGTGCGGCGCGCCGAGCGCGATCGTGTTCGACAGCCTGGCGCACATCGGAACGGACAAGCTGCACCGCGTGCTCCCGCGCCTGCGCGAGCGCCTGCGGGCGCAGGGAGTGGAGTTTCGCTTCGAGACGCGCATGGAGGAGCTGGTGCTCGCGGACGGACGCGTGCGCGCAGTGCGCACGAGTTCCGGCGAGGTCGGATGCTGCGCCGTGATCCTCGCCCCCGGCCACAGCGCGCGGGACACCTGGCGCACGCTCGCCTGTCAGGGCATCGCCTTCGAAGCCAAGCCCTTCCAGCTCGGCCTGCGCATCGAGCATCCGCAGGAGCTGATCGACGCTGGCCGCTTCGGCGCGCGCGTGCCGGAGCTCGGAGCCGCGAGCTACGGATTGCTGTGCAAGGCCGGCCACGGACTGCCCGCGACATTCTCGTTCTGCATGTGTCCGGGTGGGCGGATCGTCGCGAGCGTCAACGAGCCGGGCCTGTTGTGCACCAACGGCATGAGCAACTCGCGCCATTCCTCGCCGTGGGCCACGGCCGCGATCGTCACGACCTTCGGACCGCGCGAGTTCGGCGACGGCCCCTTCGCCGGCGTCGCCTTCCAGCGCGAGCTCGAACAGCGGTTCTTCGTCGCTGGCGGGTCCGACTACACCGCGCCCGCGCAGGGGGCGCAGGACTTCCTCTCGGGCCGCGAGACCGCGCACCCGCGTCGCTCCACCTACACCTTCGGCACGCGACCGGGTCGCCTCGATCAGTTGCTGCCTCCGCTCGGTCGCGAGGCGATCGCGCGAGCGCTGCTGCACTTCGAGCGCAACCTGCGGCATTTCTCGAGCAACGAGGGACAGTTCGTCGGGCTGGAGTCGCGCAGCTCCGGCCCGGTGCGCATGCCGCGCGATCCCACTACGCGGCGCTCGAACGGATTGGCGAACCTCTATCCCGTGGGGGAGGGTGCGGGCCATGCCGGCGGAATCATGAGCGCCGCGCTCGATGGCGCGAATTCGGCCCTCGCGCTCCTGCGCACGGGCGTGGGACATAGCTGACCGCACCCTCCTGCTAGACTCCCGCTCGCCATGTCGACCGATCCCAAGAACGAACGACGCTCGCGCAAGGTCACAACGCGCTCGCTGCGCTCCATGAAGGAGCAGCGCGAGCCGATCAGCTCGCTGACGGCCTACGACTACCTCACGGCAGAGCTGCTCGACCAAGCAGGCATCGACATGATTCTCGTCGGGGACTCCGCCGGCATGGTCGTGCAGGGGCTCGAGACGACCGTGGGGGTGACGCTCGAGCAGATGCTCTACCACTGTCAGGTGGTGACGCGCGGCGTCGAGCGCGCGCTGGTGGTGGGGGACATGCCCTTCATGAGCTACCAGGTGAACGCGGACGAGGCGCTGCGCAACGCGGGCCGCATGATCAAGGAGAGCGGTGTCGAGGCCGTGAAGCTCGAGGGCGGCGAGAAGCTGTGCGAGACGGTGCGGCGCATCGTCGATGTCGGCATCCCCGTCATGGGGCACCTCGGGCTGACGCCGCAGTCGATTCACAAGTTCGGGACCTACCAAGTGCGAGCGACCGAGCCTGAAGAGGCGGCGCAGCTGCGGCGCGACGCGCTCGCGCTCGAAGCCGCAGGCGCCTTCGCGGTCGTGATCGAGAAGGTCCCCGCGACGCTCGCCACGGAGATCTCGCAAGCGCTCGCGATTCCGGTGATCGGCATCGGCGCCGGAATCGGCTGCGACGGCCAGATTCTCGTCACGCACGACATGCTCGGCCTCTACAACCGCTTCCACCCGCGCTTCGTGCGCCGCTACGCGGAACTCGGCCGGGACACGCTGGCGGCGTTCGCGCGCTACCGCGCGGATGTCAAGACCCGCGAGTTCCCGGGCCCTGAAGAGAGCTACTGAGCCGAGCTCCGAGCGCGCGCGCGGCGGCTTGGGCGCTCAGCCCTGCTTGTCTCCGAGCGCCTTCTTGAACAGGCTGCCGAGGTTCGTCTGCGCCTTGGCGCCGCGCTGGCGTTCGAGCACTGCTTGGATCACCGCGCCTTCGACCGAGTCTTCGGACCCGATCAGGGCGCCACGCTCGTCGAAGCGCGAGAGGGAGATGCGCTTTTGTTGCGCGTCGACCGCCTGCACCCGCACGGCGAGCTCCGCTCCGACCTTGAGCACATCCTGAGCGCGCCGCACGCGCTCCTTGGACACTTGGCTTACATGCAGCAGGCCCTCGATGCCGGGCAGGAGCTCAAGAAAGGCGCCGAAGTCCATCACGCGCACGATCTTGCCCGTGATCACCTGACCGGGCGCGATGCGCTGAGCCAGCTCGTCCCACGGATCGGCTTCGAGCTGCTTGGTGCCGATGCCGATGCGCTTCCCGCCTTCCTTGATCTCGAGGATCATGGCCCGCACTTGGTCGCCGGTCTTGAGCGCGTCCACCGCGCTGGAGACGCGCCTGCGCGAGATGTTAGAGACATGCAGCAGCGCCTCGACGCCGCCGCCGATGTCGACGAATGCGCCGAAGGGCTCGACGCGCGTGACCTTGCCGGTCACGAGCTGGCCCGCGCTCAGCGCGCCCATGAGCTGCTTGCGCGACTCGTCGCGCACGCTCTCGAGCACACGCCGGCGCGAGAGCAGCACGCGGCGCTTGCCCGAGTCGAGCTCGACCACCTCGCACTCGAGCGTCTGCCCGATGTAGCGGTGGAGGTCGTCCTCGCGGCCGAGCCCGACCTGCGAAGCGGGCATGAAGGCCGGCACGGGCCCGATGCGCAGCTCGAGACCGCCGGTGTTCTGGCCCGAGACGCGCGCCTCGACGCGGGCGCCGAGCGCGAGCTCGTCCCACGCGGCGAGCGCCTTGGTTTCCTTCAGCGAGAGAAGGTGCAGCCCATCCTCCATGCCGTGCTTGGTGAAGTCGAAGGCCATGCCGACGGCCGGCGGCTCGTCGAACTCGGTCTTCTTGATCACGCCCTGATCGAGGGGTCCGAGCTCGATGATCACATCCTCGCCGCTGAAGCCCTGCACGACGCCGCGCACCATACCCGAGGCCTTGGCGCCGCCCTTGCGCGGAGCGCGACCTTGAAGGTCGAGGTCCTGCAGGTTGATGCCATCGAGGGCAGCGTCGACTTCGCGGGAGAGGGCGTCCTTTGCGGATGACGGGCGCTGGGGGCGTTGAGCCATGTGGAGGAGTTGGAGCGCGTTGAGCGCGCCCGAGTAGGATACATTCCCTCGGGTCGGGGCCCTAGGGTCGGGCATCTGGGGGCCTGACTCGGTCGATGGACCGCGCTCACTTTAGGGAGCGATGTGGAGCGCCCTGGCGCACTCCTCGGCCGTGTCGGGGAGGTTGGTTCCCGCGAGGGCCTCGCGCGCCGCGCGAGACACGCGCGAATCGCTGTCCGAGAGGGTCTCGACGAGGTGCGGCAGGCTGAGCGGGGCGCCGAGCTGCCCGAGCGCGTGGCAGGCGGCCTCGCGCAGCACGGGGTCGTTGTCGCGCAGCGCCGCGACGAGCGCGAGCGCCGCCTCGTGGCGACGCCAGGTGCGAGCGCCGACGCTGGCGACGGCCGCAAGTCGAGTGGCGCGCGAGCCGCGGACGAGTTCGTCGATGCGCTCGCTCGCCTCGCCGTTCCACCACTCTCGCTCGCTGGCGAGCCACGCCACCCAAGCCTCTCGGCGCGGGCCGAAGTCGAGCCCACTCATGCGGCGCAGGGACCAGTGAGCACTCTCCGCGAGCGCGGGCTCGGCGGCGTCGAGGAGCTCGACCAGCCGCTGCGCCGACGCGGCGTCGCAGAGCTCGCCGAGCGTGCGCGCGGCAGCGGATGCGAGCTCCACGCGCGCGGCGCAGAGGTGCGGACGCACGGCGCTGGAGAGCGCTCCGTTCGCTTCGTGGTCCATCGATGCGCCCACCCGGCGGGCCTGCGAGATCGCGATGGCCGCCAGCTCGGGGTGGATGCTCAGCGCACTCGCCAGCGCGGGAATCGTGCACGCATTCCCCGTGTCGCCGAGGGCGAACAGGATCGGACGCGCTTGGTCAGCGCGCGCGTGCAGGTGACCCTCGGCCATGGCGCTCTGTCCGCGCGTGACCACCATCAACGCCGCTCCGAGCACCGCCGTCAGGAGCACCGACGCGAGTACGACTTCGAGCAGCGTGAAGCCACGGCGGGCGCTGCGCTTCATGAGCCCGCTCCGAGCAGGGTGGCGATGCGCACTTCACCGTTGCCGGCCAGGCTCGACCAGCGCACTCGCATGACCACGGGCAGCACGCGATAGTCCGCCGAGCGATCGAAGGCGTCGATCACCCCGTTGTCGAGGTTGAGGTCCATCGGCGTTCCGAACTCGGAGCGCGCGAGGTCTTCGCGCAGCGTTCCGGGTTGATCGGCGAGCACGGGAAAGAGGACGTCGCCGGGTTGGGTGATCCCGAGCGCGGGTGAGCTCTGGACCCCGAGACAGCAAAGGTCGCTCCGGGCGCCGTGCCGGGACCGGCGAGATCGTCGCCGCGGTGCCGGTTGTACTGCCGGAAGACGTTGGCGAAGCCGGCGGTCTTCATGACCTCGACCTGACGACGCGCGGACTCGAGCGCGAGGCCTTGCTCGTGGCTCATGCGCTGGGCGCGCATGGCCGTGACCAGAGCCTGCGTGAAGCCGAGCAGCCCGACGGACAGGGCCGCGATCGCGACCATGAGCTCGAGCATCGAGAAACCCGCGCGAGCGGTCTGGCGTCGGCCCTGCGGCCCTTGACGGTCCATCCGATTCCCCAAGCGAGCCGTCCCGGCTCGTTTCCATGCCTTGCTTCGTCCCCACCGGGCCCTCTTCGCCCGGGCGCGCTATTCGCAGCACGCGCAGGTTGGATCGACACGCCCACGCGGGCGGCGAGATGGAGACACGAGGAAAGCGCGAGTCCTGCGCTGTGGAGCGAAAAGTCTTTTCACTCGTTGCACGCTCCGTCGCACTGGCGAAGATGCGCACCATGACGGCTCGTCCCCGCATTCCCGTCGCAGTCCTCGGCGCCACGGGCGCTGTCGGCCAGCGCTTCGTGGCCCGCCTCTCTCGCCACCCTTGGTTCGAGGTCGCGGAGCTCGTCGCCAGCGACCGCTCGGCCGGACGGCGCTACGACGCGGCCTGCGCTTGGCGCATCCCGAGCCTGCCTTCCTACGGCGGACTG
>Ga0194121_10006563_pt1 | contig 15532 bp, 19 predicted proteins | sample TA2MahCa50mmetaG_FD_148609 | JGI IMG/M metagenome (GOLD analysis project Ga0194121, IMG submission 148609) | Freshwater microbial communities from Lake Tanganyika, Tanzania - TA2015020 Mahale Deep Cast 50m | ecosystem: Environmental > Aquatic > Freshwater > Lake | place: Tanzania: Lake... | reverse complement strand
TTTTCACAACCATATAAATTGAATCTGGTTTCATTAGTGATAGTTTTCAATGATCCTTTCAAAGAGATCAATGTTTCAATATTATTGTTGCCGGCGACTTCAAAATTTTTTGTTATTTCTTGGGGACAGCCTTTAAATGATTCTAGATCATGCCCGCAGTAAAGACTTTGAACTTTTTTAAGAGATCCCTCTAGTGTTTTTAGCTTTGGAGTCCGCCGGCAGTCAAAACTAACTACTTCTTCGGGAGCTCCTTCTAGAGAGGTTAGGTTATCACAGTCTTTCACATTATAATCCAATACCATGTTTTGAGGGCCTCCTTTTAAATTTTGGATAGAAGTCCCGGAGCAATTGAATTCGTTCTCAACAACAGTAGGAAAGTCTTCTAGGGAAGTAACCCCTTTACAGCTTGCTAGATTTATTCTTTGAGCCTTGGCCGGAAATCCTCTGAAATTGCTAAAATTTTCTCCACTGACCTGGAATGTTTTAGTCACCTCACCGAACTCTAAATCGTAGGGTATCCCATCCTTATCTGCAGATTTTAAGACACCGCTATCTGTCAAAACAAAAGTGCCATCAACTTTGATTTTTCCGTTAGACTCTTCTTTCCAATATCCACTAGCACCGTTATCCAAAAAGGCTCTGACCACGGAGGTAATTTTTGATTTTTTGACCGATTCAGGGATCTCTTCGTCACGAAGTTTTAATTCTTGACAAACTTTCTGAAAGTCGGCTCCTTTGTCGTTACATAAAAATTTGAGCTTCTGGAGGAGTGAATCTAGTTCGCTCTTAGAAAAATTTTCATATAACTTTGGATCAATTGGAGAAATATCTGTCAGATTTTCAATGATCCTGTTGGTGGAAAACTGGGAAAAGTTATTTAATCTCACTGGATTTTTTTTCTTATATATATCTTCACTCAACGAGAAAGAATTGGAGGAAAAAATCGGCAGTCAAACTATTTTTGGGAAGGAGATCTCAGAACAAGAACAACTAAAATTGCTCCAAAAACGGTTTGAAAAGAAAGAGGGACACCGAAACCCAAGAGATTTAAACCCCAGATCAGTAACATAGGGCTAACTATCAGCAGTCCCAAAATAACGATCAAGCCCATGCCCAAGGCTCCTCCCAAACCAATTTTGGCTAGGATTTTTTTTGTTTTAGAATTTTCCATTTATTTTGGATCTTTATTTGACAAACTCGTAAAGGATTTCCCCGTTCAGATCTATCCTACTGATGTCTTCTTTAAAAGACAGACTCTGGATGTATCTGGAGTAATCCTTGATCTTATCGTATGTTAAAATTTTCCCATTTTTGAGGTGGATTGTCAATTCATCTCCTCCTGGTTTAAGACTGAGAGAATTTTTTCTGAATTCGTCTGATACTTTGTGTTCCTTCATAAGTTTTAATTTTTTTGTTCTCGCTAATTTAAGAAAATAAGGCATTGAAAACCCCTCATCCTAGATACTTTCTGTGAATTTCAGTCAGAATCGAAATGGGTACCTTTCCAGATCCTAAAGCCTTTTTAACCTGCATGAGATCCTCGTAATACAGAGATATCTCCCCTAGATTGTGACTGACCGTCAAATCCCGAGCTAAATTCTTTTTGTGGGAAACGATCATATTTTTTCTTTTCTCCCTCTCTGCTTTCCGATCTCCCCTTTTTCGTTTCTCTTGCCAAAAGTCTAATTTTTTTCTCCAAGAAGTCATTTTTTAGGACTTGGTTTTTTCTCGGTGACCATGCCTATCATATGCAGACGAATAGAATTTTTATCTTCTTCCCTCAGTTTAGATTCATTTAAATCTCTGACAGCTTCCTGCATTTTAAGATAAACGTTCCTGGCGGTAGCCAGAACAAGTTGATTATAGTTAGCCTTAAGCTGTTGTGTTCTTTGATCTTCCATACTGTGTACTCTTATTTGTTATTTTGATGTTCCAAAAATTCAACCCCAGGATTAGTCAGAAGACAAACACATTTCCAGCAGAGACAAGAAACAGCTTTTTCATCGACATTCTTAACCACAGAGCGGCAATTCTGACACTCCAGTTCTCTTCCTTTTTTGAATCTAGCTCCCGACTGAATTTTTTTGGAAATTGACATCTTCGATCTGTTTACCCTTTTATACGGGTCCAGGTCCAATTTGTTCTCTACTCGTCCGTATTTTGTGTCTGTGACTGCAGAGTCAAATTTTGGCAAAGCCCTGATTGTTTTAGATCCAGAAAAAGAAATCTCCCATGAGCTAATACCACAAATTCTGCGTAGAAATCATTTCTCAGATCCCTAATTTTCTCCCTCATTACGGTCGCCCTGTTATGGGTTATTTTTTCCTTGATCTGATAGTAATCACGCTTATTGTTAGTGTTGCAAAAAAATTTAACCACCATACATATATTGTTTAAAAATTATAGTTCAGTATGAATCCGAATCAATAGTGTCCAGTAAATCAGGGGTAAAGTTTTCTTCTAGCCATTCCACCACTGCCTCTTCTGAAGTTAGTTTTTCGTAGTACTTGTTCAGCTCTCGGTAAAGAATCCTAGATTTTTCTCGGGCCCAATCTGTGATTTGCTGCTCTAAATTTTGAATTCCCTTATTAACCATGTTAACATTCTCTTTGGAGGGTTCTTCTTCAGGCCAGACCTCTTCATACCATTCTACGTGTGCTGAAATGGTAAATTCGTGAAAATGCCTCTCAGGAGAAATTCTTTGAATTTCCATCACTAAATCACCAACAGGAATTTTAAATCTTTCTTTTCTGATGACTCCTGCTTGAACCAAAAGATCAAAGTCGGGATCAATTCTGGATTTTATCTCATCTAAATCCAACCAGTTTTGTTGTTTCTTCCCTATTTTTTCCCAATTTTTTTGGAAAAAAAGAGAATTGTCAGTGACATCTCCTGTAAAAGAGGCTCCATCACCTTGGGAATAAAAACCAGAAAACTTAATTTCTACATTCTCTATACCAAATTCTCTCATTTGAGATTCGAACTCGTCAAAAATTGGCTCATACCAATCATATTCCGAGTCCTCAATTAAAATGTCACTCCATTTTTCAATCAATTTTTCTTTATCCTCCTGTGAAAGATCCTGAAATGTCATAGAAATTTTTTGAAATTTAAATCGTGTTCCCTTTAGAATCCATCGGGATCCAAACATATTTACCAAAAGGTGGAATGGTAAAACCTTTATCTAATTTACAAATGAACCAATAAACTTTTTTTGCGTACCTATCGATTCCATACTGATCTACCTTCGGAAAATGTGCCATAGTATCGGTAAAATAACAAACAAAAGAGGGTTTTTTCTTTAATTCCTCAATTAGTTTAAAAGGAGGACCAAATCCATTATCGTTACCCCCTGTTGTTGCCCATAATTTTAGATTAGGTTGTTTTCCCCTTTTAACTATTTCCCAGTTATCTATTTTATCTGAACAATAAATAATAAGGGTCTCATCAATTTCGAACTTTTTATTGAGTCTCATCATTTCTTCTAGAAACACGTTTGATTGTTTTTGTGAAATAGATCCTGACGTATCAACTGCATAAACAGCCGTTTTAAATCCTTCTACTCCAGCTCTTTTTCTGCCGTACAAGATAGGGCTTCCGGGTAAACCTAGCATTCTCCGATTGGGTAATTTTTCGATTATTTTTCTAGTTTCCCTGTCGTATAGTCTGGCTAGTTCTTTTTTCCAATCTATTCTGGGAGGAGAATTCAAAATTTTCTGAATCAAGGATTTGGCTTTTTCACTCAATCCCCCGAAACCAGAATCCATCATTTTTTTCATTGATTTTTCCCACATATTAGAAACCTCTTTTAAAGTTCCTGGGGCTCCTAAAGCTCTTTGAGCCCTGTAAATTTGTTCCTTTTTACCCGCTACTGTCCCAAGCCTTCTTTTTGTCGACTCCTTCCCACCCTGTTTCATAGTAGCTTCTGCTTTTTTGAAATCTTCTGGGTTGATTAATTCTTTAAATTTCCGATCCCCATCTTTCTGCCCATCTTTGCCTCCAGGAATGGTCTTTTTTCCCCCTTCCAAAATAGTGTAATCCTCTTTGGGAATTTTTAACGAGGTTAAAGATTCAAAAATTTTAAAGTATTTCAAATATTTCATAAACGGATGTACTGCTATTTTTAAAAGGAAATTTTTGGGGGTTTAGAGTCTCTCCTTCTGATGGCTTCTTCTTTAGTGATTTCCTCTAAATCCATCTCTCCAGTAGCAGGGTTAACCGAAGAAACCTCTGCATACTTACCCTGTAAAGGACCCTGATCTATTCTAATTATATCACCAGCTTGTGCTTGTCTTTTTTCTTGTGGAGGTCCTTCTTCTCCACCATCGGTAGTATCGTCCATATCCTCATCATCGGAATCTGAACTATCTTGAGCCGAATCATCTGAATCATCAGGTGTAGGATCTTCAGGACCCATTTGGTCTATTTCATCTTCCGTATTGTCGAATTGGTCATCCTCGTCTTCTGCCTGTTTGACTACATCATCAGGAGAATCTGGTTTTGGTAGAGGCTTGTCATAATCATGAACGTCGTCGAGTGGTTTTTTATCAGGCGGAACCCCATCTATTTCTAATTTTCCATAGATTTCTTCTGCGGGCATATTGAGATACTTTTCCTCATAAAGACCCATTTTTCCACCTTGATCATCTTTGGGCCATTCAAATTCTTTGCCCCATCTTTGGCATTCTGCATCTAAAATTGGATTTATTGCGAAATCTGTTGCATAATTCCAAAGTGTAGGTTTTCTTCCGAGCCTTCTCGTCATGTGTTGGAATAAGCAATGTAAAACCTCGTGGACAAGCACAAATCTAATCGCTCCATTCGATTGAAAAGAAACAAATTCCGGATGGTAAACAATATTCAACCCGTTAGTACACATGGTTTTTGGATTTATTTTACTGCTTCCATAAATATTCAATTGCTGAGCAGTAGCGTAAAAAAACCTCATATAGTTGGCGAGCCAAGACAAATTCGTTCTGATCGTCGCGGCAGCATATCTACTAGAAAATCTAGGGTCTATCTTATCATACTCATCTAGTAATTTCTTTATTTCACCCCTATTCTTAAAGCTATCTGTTTTGGAGTTTCTTAAAGTGTCAATTTCACGACAAGCCATTAAAAATTCTCTCGAGTCCATAGATTCATTGATTGAATCTGTAAATGTACTAAAAAATTGAAGATGATTCATTTTATAAGAATTTTTAAAATTTTTTATAATGCCTCTCCTGCCTTGTGTGCTTTGGAAGAATCTAAAGCTTTATCTCTATATTTTTCGGCCAATAATGCAGCTTGAACTAATGGATCATTTTCATCCCTTGTTCCGTCTTTGAATTCATCTAAATATACTTCGTAAGGTTCGTCTAATAAATAATTATTATTCCAACTAAACATTGGCCACATTTTACCCAAATCTGAGTAAATAGCTCCTGATAACTCAGACTTTTTATATCTTGTCAAATAGTCAAACAAATTACCTACTTTTTGTAAATCGTCTATCTCATAATAGGTTTTGCCGTCCTTTTCCTTTTTGGTGGAGTGCTCATCCGCTAGTATTTTAGCTAAATAAGATGAAAATCCAAGCAAAATTGCATCAGGTTGATCCCCTATTTGATTTGTATTTAAATTTATCATTTTGGCTTCTTCTGGTTTACTGAAAATTGTTTCAATTTCTTCTCTGGTCAGAAGTTTAAAGTTTTTTAGGTAATTCATCATTTTCTCAGCTGCATCCCTGCCTACGTGAAGCACAAGTAATTCTTCCAAATCTTCATTCGAGATATCTGTCCAATCTCTCAGACGCTTCCTTCTGATAGTTTTGCTTATATCATGGAAAAAAACTTCCCAACTAGCTGGACTTGCATAGGACGGTTGCGTTTTATCCCCCATTTGCAAATTATGAAATAATTCTGGATCTTTTACAATCAAATCAACAATAGCTCCAGGGAATCCCTTTTCAGTAGAATAAGATCGCCATATTTCAGGATCAGGTACGAAATTAACTGGTAAAATTCTTCTCCAAAACGATGAGTCAAGATTTTCAACGTCCCCTTCTCCGGGTCTATTTCCAGCTGCGACTAACATCCATTTCGCTGGTAATTTGTAAGTTCCTATTCTTTTATCCTGGACAAATTGCGCAATGACATTTAACACACTCCTATTAGCTGGCCTGTTTGCTTCATCTAAAAAAATTATCCCTCCTTTGCCGGATTCCCTAGGTAAAAAGAAAGGAGGATTATCCCTTGTTACACCTGCACCGACTTCTTTAAATTGATTTAATCTCCCCCTAGCCGACGCAATTTTTGGGTCATTGGGATTTCTGCTTTCCATATCTTCTATTTCTTTTTCTAGATCTTCAATATTTCTTGCTAAAGTTTCTTTGCTAACGTCTTCTTTTGATGGCACGCCCGCTAAATCTTCGATGTTTCTAAGAGAAACGTCCAAGTCTACCAAGGGGACCCTGTATTTTTGTGCAATTTGACCAACTATCATAGTTTTTCCGATGCCAGGAGCTCCAAAAATAAAAAAAACCTTTCTAAGCGGATCCCCGTCGAGTGTGTCTTTAAATTCATTTTCTAAAAGTTCGTAAAGTTTTGAAGTCCCTACATTCATTATTCCTTTCGTATCTTCCGATGCATCTGAGGTAAGTTTAGCTGGTTCACCTTCATATAAATACTGGTTCTCAAAATCGTAACCAGAGGATTCTGATATTTTTTGGAGTTCTTGAGGACTAATTGTGTTCATAGACCCAAATTTAGTTCCTGCATAAGCTTTTTTGATTTGAGAAACAATGTTACCGTCTTCCGGCAAAAAGATTTTCACTGGAGATGTACCCGATTTTGGGCCCGAGGTAATAACTCCAAAAACCTTGTCTCTGATGGCTTTTTTCAAATTAGAAGCCCAATCGATCATAGTTGAGACTGCCTTTTTCATCATCCCCCCTATTTTACCAAAGTTCATTTTGTCCTCTTTAATGTAATAATTTTCTCCTAAGAACTGGGAAAAACTGTAAACTTTACGTGGCATGTGATAATTTTTTTGGATATATATCATCACAAATTTTTTAATCGTAAAAAAAAATCCTAAAAATTATGAAAAACGTTCACACATTCGAGAGTTTCGACATCTCTCATGAGGGGTGGGAAACCCCATACACTGCTCAAAACGAAAATTCAGACAGGGAAATTCAAAACTACATGTTTTTCCAAAACCTGATGATGATCAAAGATGCAATTAACGATCTTCTGAAAATGGATCGTCATCAAATAGATCAGATTTTGAGTAAAGGTCATGGTTGGGCTCTAGATCACATCTCCACCTCAACAGATGACATTGAAGAGGTGTACCATTTTCTGAAACATCACGACGAGTCAGAATCAGATCACGACGATGATTACGGAGATCATTCTGGGTCGGAAATGCCAGAGATAGAAATTCTAGGTAACAACGACCAAGTGGAAATAGAATCAGGAGAAGAAGAATGAATTTCTTGGGATACCCCCGATTAGTTAATTACTTTTGATCCACCAATTTTTTTGCTTCGTCGTAATCATTCTGCGATAACTTCCAAGCCGGTAGTTTTTTCTTGATGTATTTCTGAACTTCAGCGAAAGAAGCTTTTTTGTTTTCATCGTCGCCTAGAAAGTCCAATAAGATGTCTCTAACCGCAGGATGAATTCCTTCTGTTTCGGAGTTGGATTTTGATTCAGCTAAGAACTGAGAAAAGTGTTTGAGATTTTCCATTTGTTTCTTTATTTTAAAGTAAGTAAATATTTGGTTTGAAAAAGAGTAGCGAGAATTTCGTCAATAATGTTCAAAATTTCGGAGTCGGTTTCAGGGTTACATGCTTTCTTGCAAGTGACCTGGTAGGAATGAATTATTTCTTCTAAGTAAGAATGCAAGCTGTACTCGCCAGTCTCCTCGTAATTTTTGAGACAAAGGGTTCCAGCTTCTCCTGTTAAGTAGCCCCTGCCATATTTTCCTGAAACAGTTTCAACCAAATCGTCGGTTAACTGGACAAACTTTTGGAAAAGCTTATCCAAAGTTTTGTGCTCCGCATAGGATTTTGTTTGCCAATGAAAGAGCTTAATTTGTGCTGTGTGAGTCAAAGCCTCCTTCGTGATGCAAGAAGAGATGTCCACTTTAGGGGGTGTCGTTGTTCCAAATGAAGGAAAATCGGACTCGGGTTCAATCTCTATTTCTAAATCGGCTTCAGCCGGTTTTTTAGAGATAAAAGAGCTGTAAGTGATATCATCTTCTTTTCTGTCTGCTGGAGGGTGAATGATTCGTCCCAAGGCATCAAGATTTATTGTTCTACCAGTGTGATTCATGTTCCTATATATCTTGAAATAATTTGATTTTAGGAGGAGAAATAGCCAACTCCAGAACTAGAATTATTTCTTGAAGTAGAATAGAGCATGCAACAAGTCGAAAATTGGAAAAGACTCTCTGATGGAGGAACAGTGGATCTTGTGTCCTATCTGACCACTTGGATGATCTCCAATCCAGGATATCGGGTTTACATTGGGTGCGATTCCAAAAACGCAAACACCAAAACTGTTTTTGTCACTGTTATCGTGTTGCATTATTCGAGAGGAGGAGGTCACGTGATTTTTCAAAAAACTACGACCGATCGATTTCAGGACAGACACAGAAGACTGTGGCAAGAGGTGGAATTTAGCGTCTCAGCTGCCCAGATCATCATGCAACACGACACCACCACCCCTGATTTTATCGACATCGATTTGAATCCAGATCCTAAATACAAATCAAATTCAGTGCTGAGATCGGCAGTCGGTCTGATAGAGTCAATGGGTCTAAAGACTAGATACAAGAGTATTCATCCCTGGGCAATCTCAGTGGCAGACTACATTTGTCGGTAAAAAATAAAATCGAAATCATGATGAACCCAAAAGGTACAATGAACATGAAAACACAAAATCCGCCGCCAGTAGAGATGGAAATCCTACAGCCCCTCCCCATTTGTGCTAGTAAGATGGGAGATGATGATGACGAAAGATCCGGACCAGAGTTTGTCAAGGGCACTTCTAATTCAAAAACACCAGCCTTAGACGCTTTTGGGAGGGATTTGACAGAAGCAGCTGCCAACGACGAAATCGACCCAGTGATAGGAAGGGAGAAAGAAATAGAGAGGGTCACTCAAATTCTGGGCCGGAGAAAGAAAAACAACCCCGTTCTGATCGGGGAGCCTGGGGTTGGAAAATCCGCTATAGCCGAAGGCTTGGCCCTTAGAATCATCCAAAGGAAGGTAAGCAAGAATCTTCTGAACAAAAAGATTTTCCTTCTTGATTTAGGATCTCTGGTGGCAGGTACAAAGTACAGGGGTCAGTTCGAAGAGAGAGTCAAGGCAATCATTGACGAACTCCGAAAGAATAAAGACATCATCATCTTCATCGATGAAATTCACACGATCGTGGGAGCGGGAAGCGCGTCGGGCTCGCTCGATGTTTCAAATATGTTTAAACCCGTGCTGGCCAGGGGGGAAGTTCAGTGCATCGGGGCTACCACTATTAGCGAATATAGAAGCTACATCGAAAAAGACGCTGCTTTGGAAAGAAGATTCCAAAAAATCATTGTGGATCCACCCACGGCCGAAGAGACCCTTAGTATTCTGCGTAACATTAAAGACAAGTACGAAGAACATCACAACGTTCAGTACACAGAAGACGCCCTAGAAAACTGTGTTAAATTGACAGCTCGGTATGTTACAGATCGCAATTTTCCGGATAAGGCTATCGATGCCTTAGATGAGGCTGGCTCCAGAGCTCACTTAACGGAGGTAAAGGTTCCAGACGTTCTGATCAAGCTGGAAAAAAACCTTCAGAAAGTGTCGACGGAAAAAAAAGCTGCTGTTGCCCAACAGGACTACGAGGCAGCAGCCAGACTTCGAGACACCGAGAAGAAGATCTCCCTGAGTATCGAAATAGAGACAAAGCAATGGGAAGAAAAACTGAAGGAGAAAAAGAAAATAGTCGACGGGGAAAAGGTAGCGGAAGTTGTTTCGTTGACCACTGGTATTCCCCTCCAAAAATTAACTAAGACGGAGGTTCAAAGTCTTTCTAATTTGGAAGAGACCCTGAAATCCCTGGTGATAGGACAGGATCAGGCCATCGAAAAGATTTCAAAAGCTATTCTGAGAAACAGATTTGGAATCAAGGATCCGGCTCGTCCTATTGGCTCCTTTATTTTTCTGGGACCTACAGGGGTTGGGAAGACCGAACTAGCTAAACAATTAGCAGCTACGGTTTTTGGCTCTAAAGATGCTCTGATTAGAATAGACATGTCTGAATACAGTGAAAAGTTTAATGCAACAAAATTAATAGGAGCTCCTCCGGGATATGTCGGTTTTGAAGAAGGTGGTCAATTGACAGAAAAAATCAGGAAAAAACCCTATGCCGTGGTGCTGTTCGACGAAATTGAAAAGGCCCATCCGGATATCTTTAATCTGCTTCTTCAGATCATGGACGAGGGCTTTATCACAGATTCGCTCGGCAGAAAAATTCATTTCAGCAATTGTCTTCTGATTTTGACCTCCAACATTGGCCAAAGAAAAGCGGCAGATTTTGGTAAATCAATTGGTTTTACCACCTCTAGTTCGCCCGATAATAACAATGCAGTCATCGTGAACAAGGAGTTAAATAAATTCTTTGCCCCTGAATTTTTGAACAGATTGGATGAAACCATTTTCTTTAATGCCTTGACAAAAGAAGATATTTTGAAATTGGTGGAAATTGAAATCAAAAAAATTATTCCGCGGTTCGAAGAAATAGGTTACAAAGTTTCAATCACCAAAGATCTGAAGGAGAAGCTGGCTGAATCTGGTTACGACACAAAATATGGGGCTAGACCTTTGAAAAGAATGATCCAAAAATACATAGAGGACACCGTAGCTGATCTAGCGGTAAAAGGAAAAATTCAGATGGGTAGTAAAATTCAAATTTCTCACGATCCGAAGAAGAACTCAGCTCAGGAAGTTCCAGTCAAAGTAAAAATCACACATCAAAAAATCATTATTTAATGTCAGGAATAGTTAACGTTCAATTTGGAACAGATGTTAAAATCTTTGGTCCAGTCAATGCATACGGGTGCAAAATAGGAGACAGAACAAAAATAGGACCTTTTGTAGAAATACAAAAAGACGTTTTAATCTCAGAGGACTGTATTATCAGCTCACATTCTTTCATCTGCTCTGGAGTTTCAATTGGGTCAAGAACATTTGTGGGACATGGGGTGATGTTCATCAACGATAAATTCGATTCTCCTGATATTACGAATTGGAATTTTAAAACAACAGAAATTGGGCAGGGTGTTCGAATCGGATCAAATGCAACAATTTTACCTGTTAAAATCGGGGATGGAGCAATTATCGGAGCTGGAGCTGTAGTAACAAAAGACGTACCCCCTGGTGCAACCGTTGTTGGAAATCCAGCTAAAGTATATAAATAGATAAATAATTTTTCCATGGAAAAAAAAACTTTAACAATAATAGACTTTTTCAGAACAGAAGATCGAGAAGAGGAAATTTTCATAGAGAACTGTAAACGCTTAAAAAAATCGGGACGAAAAATTCTTTTGATAACAGGGGGAAGCATTTCACAAAAAATGCAGGAAGAGATTGACTATTGTTTTTATAATTCAGAAAACCAACTTTTTGAATATGAAGGCTATAACTACTTCCATCCATTCCATCTTAAAACTTTCAACGATGGCCACATTCATACTTTGAAAACATTCTCGGTCCAGAGACACGGATTGGCTTTTATACTCAATATTTTCAATTCGGTAAAAATTGCAAAGTCTCTAGGGTTTAAATATTTTGAAAGAATTCTTTGGGACGTGCTTCCAGGAGAAAAATCTTGTTCTTGGATGGATCAAGTCAGTAATATCTGTCAAGAAAAGGATAAGAAAGCTTTTTTCTACTACAATGAAATGAACATCTTCGATTCAAAATCATATCCGGACATAAATGGCAACTATTTTTTTTCCGACATCGAATTCTTTTTACAGAAAATTCCATCTTTTATAGACGAATTAGGGTACAGAGAAGTTTTACTTAATTTTTTTTCCAACGAGGATTTCCTCATTACTGAAAAATTTATCTATGAATTTTTAAAAGACGATCCCCAAGTTTATTTTAGATCCAGCGACAACTTGTCGTTGGACTTCAGTGATGCCGAAAGGAAAAACTCATACAGCATCTCGGATCTCAATTTTCCCAAAAAATTTGGTGGAGTTTTTATAAATCTAACCAGGGTAATCGATTCGGAAGATATTGTTTTGTATCTAAAAAGTTTTGCTAAAACGGATAAAAAAAGAGAAATTGTAATTTCATTCAACGACGGTAGCGTTCAAGAACTAGAAAGGATAATTTCACCAAATACCTGGGAATTTTTGTTTTTGAATCACGGTGTTCAAGAGATAACAGTCTACGAACATGGTAAATTAATACACAGCGAAAAAGTCGGAAAAAGCCAAAACACAATTCAATTTATATGAAAAAAATATTTCAACAAACTTGGTGGGATACCATCATTCACCAAAAAGAAGATTCTTTCCTTTACGGAATAGGCGGGTCTGAAGCAGTTTCTAAGGTTTATTCCAGAAACTATATTATGTCCAAAAATTATAAATCTATTATAGATGTTGGCTGTGGTCCAGCTACAGAGTACTTTGCTTATAAGAAAGACGGTTACGAAATAAACTATTTAGGGGTCGATTCAAGCAGTTATTTCTTTAATAAAAACAGGGAGAATGGGGTTCCCATGCATTTGTCCCCCGCGGAATTTACTAATCTACCGTCAAATTGCGCGGATGTGGTTTTTTCTAGACATGTATTAGAACACCAGCCTAATTTCGATCCAATTTTGGATGAAATGATCAGGCTTGCAAGAATTGAAGCTATTCACATTTTCTTTTTTAGCCCCTGGGAATTTGAACAGTCTTCGAACTATGATCAAACGGAGAATCTTTGGCACACTACTTACTCAAGAGGTGACATAGAAAATTATTTGTCAAGACACCCCAAAGTAGAAAAATTCGAATGGAAAAAGGTACCAAACGAAGAACCTTTAAAAGAAGGCTTCACCCCAGAAGAAATGCTCCACATTTTTGTAAAAAATACACAATCCGAAAAAAAATGGGTTAGCGAATCCTTCCAAAAATTAGTAATTAAAAATCCAAAAACTGGTAAAAATATTCCAATAGAAATAGAACCGAATGATGAATTTATTTTCACTGAATATACTTTTTAAAATTTAAAAATTAATTTATAAAATGAAAAATATACAACTTTTCAAACCTAAGTACAGAAAAGAAGAAGTTCTAAAGGAGATTTCAGAATGCCTTGATCTGGGTTGGACTGGTTTGGGTTTCAAAACATCGATTTTTGAAGAAAAATTCAAAGAGTATTCTGGCTTCAATTTTGCACACATGGTTTCTTCAAACACAAACGGATTAGAAATGGTTTTTCATATACTCAAGGATGCTAATAAATGGAAAGATCACGATGAAGTTATAACAACTCCACTGACATTCGTTTCGTCTAACCATTCAATAGTTAGAAACAGATTAAAGCCCGTTTTTGCTGACGTTGACGAATCTCTTTGCCTCGACTTAGAAAGTGTCAAATCAAAACTTACGAAGAGAACTCGTGCGGTTCTTTTTGTTGGTATTGGAGGGAACATCGGACAAATGATGGAGATCCAAGATTTTTGTAAAAAAGAAGGAATTAAATTTATTCTTGACGCCGCTCATATGGCAGGGACAAAAATCCATAAAACCTACGATGGTGTAGTCCGATCTTATTCCCAAGTCGGATGGGATTGTGATGCTGTTGTATTTAGTTTCCAATCAGTAAAGAATTTACCTACAGCAGATTCGGGGATGGTGTGTTTTAATAACCATGATTATGACTTTCTTATTAGAAAACTCTCCTGGCTTGGAATCGACAAGGACACTTTCAAAAGAACATCGGAAAAGGGTAGTTACAAATGGGATTATGATGTCGTGGACTTTGGTTATAAATCGCACGGGAATTCAATAATGGCAGCCATGGGAATTATTGCTTTAAAATATCTAGAAGAGGATAACTCAAGAAGAAGGGAAATTTCGGAAATTTACGACTCCCATTTAAAAAATTGTCAACAGATTATCCCAATAAAGCACAGCGAGTTTTGCCAATCATCAAGGCATTTATACCAGGTGAGAGTTAAAGACCGAGAAAAAGTTTTTGATTATTTAAATAATCATGGGGTATATCCGGGTGTTCATTATAAGGACAATACAGAATATGATCTTTATTCATATGGAAGAGGAACGTGTCCAAATTCACATTTTATCAGTAAGCAAATAATATCTTTACCTATGCATCTCTTTTTGACCGATAGCGATATAAATTATGTAGCAACTAAAATCAAAGAAGCCTGTTCCGTATGACAATCCGTGAATTTAATAAGGATGATAGGGAAGGAGTACTCCAGGTGTTGAAGGAGGTCTGGAAAATAACAAAAATAGGAGACGAAACACTTCGAATATGGATGGAAAATAATTATAATTTCGTTGCAGAACAAAGGGGTTCTATTATCGGTGTTATAACCCTGCATACTCAAATAAAGTTAATTAGAGACGGTGGAATTTCTGGATTTATAGAAGACTTAGCAGTGAAGGAACAGCACAGGGGAAGAGGAATCGGAAAATTGCTTGTCGGTAAAGCACTTGAAAAAGCTCAAGAAATTGGTTGTTATAAAGTAGTTTTAAGTTGCTTTCCCGAAAGAATAAAATTTTACGAGCGTTGTGGGTTTTACAACGAATCTACTTTAATGAGAATCGACATAAAATAACAAGATTAGATTATAATGGATAAAAAAATCAAAATAGCTTTAGTTGGGTATGGGTACTGGGGAAAGATTCTTCATAAAAGTTTGAAAGAGATTGAATTTGAAGACATTCAAATTTTCGACGATGTTCTGGGTAATACCGAATCACTCGATGGTAATTTTTCACATTATCTCATTGCCACTCCATTCCAAACTCATCAAGGGATTATTCAAAGAATCTGTGGATATAGGGACAAGTGGATTTGGTGTGAAAAACCTTTGGTGAGCACCTTAGATCAAGCATCTTTTTTGTATGAAATGGCAGAAAAAAAGGGTAATCATTTATTTGTAGATTGGATTTACAATTACAATCCTGCTATTGATTTTCTTCAATCTCATTTAAAAGGAAAAAGGGTAAAACAAATCATGCTAAACAGGACTAACAATGGTCCCATGAGAACAGATTGTCAGTCTTATTGGGATCTATCTTCTCACGATTTAACGATTCTACTTAAAATAATGGGTCACAATTTTCCATTCAAATTCAAATGGAACGAATTTTCCTTGAAAACAAATGAAAGTTTTGGCTCCAATTTATCTTGGCACTATTCCGACGGGATTCAAATTATTGTAAATTCGAGTTGGCAACACACTTCCAAAAACAGGGTTATACTTTTTATTTTGGAAGACGATTCAATTATTGT
>Ga0194121_10006561_pt1 | contig 15533 bp, 15 predicted proteins | sample TA2MahCa50mmetaG_FD_148609 | JGI IMG/M metagenome (GOLD analysis project Ga0194121, IMG submission 148609) | Freshwater microbial communities from Lake Tanganyika, Tanzania - TA2015020 Mahale Deep Cast 50m | ecosystem: Environmental > Aquatic > Freshwater > Lake | place: Tanzania: Lake... | reverse complement strand
TTTCAGCGCTCCACCGACCGCGGCGCGTCCTGGTCAAAGCCCGTGCGCCTGTCAAACGCCGCGGGGCTCTCGCAGCGGCCCTCCATCGCGGTGGAGGGAAACACCCTGCACGTCGCATGGTTCGACGGCCGCGAGGGGAAAACCCAGATCTATTACCGGCGCTCAAACGACGGCGGACGCTCGTGGTCTCCGGAAACCCGCCTGAGCAATGGGCCGGGCGACGCGGCGCATCCCAGCGTGGCGGGCTCCCATGTCATCTGGCACGCCACCGTGGACGGGCGCTCCCACATCGAGCATGCCCGGATCAGTCGTAAGAAAACGGATTCGTGAAAATCGGTCCGAGGAAGCCTTCGTCGTCGGAAAATCCCGGCATGGGAGTCGGCGTTTCGTGCGCGTCCAGGTGGGACGGCGCTGCGGTGCTTGCTTCCGGCTCAAGCGTGAGCGACTGCGGAATCATTCGACGGCCTCCAGAAAATGGCTCGCGGACGATAAACCCTTCCGTCAGCACGGCCAAACGCTACAATAGCATAAATACAGACCCGACGCCCCAATTCCGCCAGAAGTTTACAAATTGTTCACAAGCGCGGCCCGCATGCGCTCCACCGGAAACAAGAAATAGGGGTACTCCCGAGAGCAAGCCACCCGCCGCTCGTCCTCGGCGGCTTCGGCGGCCTGCAGCCGTGCCCGCAGGTCGGCCGCCTTCCCATCGAGCGTCTGCCACATGCGCTCGTTCAAAGCGCGGATATCCCGGGTCAAGCGCGCCTTTTGCGTGCTCCCATCCAGGCCGGCGATCAGTTCCATCTTGGTCTTCGCCAACCGCGCCGCCTCCGGCCCCCGCGCCACGCGCTGCGGATTCCAGCGCAGGTCGCGCAGCCCGCGGCGCAGATCGCGGACGCTTTCCCCGTGCCCCTCCGGACAGAAGGGCAGCCGCATGGTAATGGAAGCCGCACAATACGGCGGGGGCGCAATCCCAAAAAATTGCTCGACGATATGATCGGTCACCCGGTCATAGCGCGCGCCACCAATTCCGTGAACGAAAAGATCCGCGGCGGCCAGCCGGATGAACATGGTAAGAGTCAAAGCGCGGGGCCGGATGCGTCGGCTGAGCCCCTCCAGGCGCTCCGGCCAGGACGTCGGATCACCGTCGAGGTGCACGAAGACGTCGTCCCGGCTCTTCAACGTCCATCCGGTGCCCTCGCGTTCAGCGAACAGGCCCTTGCGCTGACCGTCCTCGTGGAGATACCAGAAGGGCGTCTCCCACAGTGCGTCCCGCTGCTTGAGGTCGGGCACCGGATTGGCCCGCGTGCGGATGCGATGCCTTGCCCGATACCCCGCGAGGCTGTCGTTGTACGCGTGCCAGAAATCCTCCAGGCGGAGCAGCACTTCACTGACAAAGCGGCGGAAAGCGAGGCTGCCGCTCATTCGGGAAACTTCCAACTCCAGGTAGGCGGGCTCGCCTTCGTACGCGCGCCGCGCCCAGGCCAGCGATCCCGCCAGCGACCCGGCCGCCGCCACCCGCTCTGACGAAAATATCGCCGTCCGAAATACCTGAAGGGCCGCCGCCGCCTCCTCGCTGTGGAGCGTTCCAATCGCCGACTCCGCCTGGTCCAGAAGGCCTTGCCAGTCGGACGGCCGCAAGGGCGGGAGCGCCTCCCAGGGGATGCCCGCTCGAGCGCCCGGCACGCGCAGCGGCTCTACGTGCATCCGCCCGTCGCGACGGGGCAACGGCACGACCGCGCCGGCCAGGTCGCTGTCCACGATCAAATTCAGTCCGGGGATATTTTCCGCGCGGCACACCGCGTCCACGATGAAATTCTTGACCCACACGCCGGGGTGATAGAGATCCGGCTGATGTCCGGTCACCAGCAGATTTCCGGTCACCGCTCCCCCGCCGGCCAGACCTGACAATTCCTGCCGCGCGGCGGAGCGCCACTCCCCGGCCGCCGTGCCGGCCACGGAGAATCGCCAGCCGGCCACGGCCTCGCGCGCCGCCGCCATCATCCCCGAATATTCCGACAGCGCCGGTGTCGCCAGCAGCGCGTCGGACTCGGAGGGTACCGCGAGCGTCACTGCGCGCCGGCCGACAAAAGCGAGCGGCCCAGCTCGTCTTCAAGCACTTGCAGGTAATAGGCGCGGCGCTTGCACGGATCGCCCAGGCCCAGACCGAAGCTGCGCGGCACGTCGAGGTAGATCTTGCCCACCGGCAGCTCGGTGATGCGCAGGCCGGCCCGTGCCGCCTGCATCCAGAATTGCATTGGAAACGCGTAGCCGGTTTCCGTCAAACCCAATCTGGAGAGCGCGTCCACGCGATACGCCTTGTATCCGCAAAAAACGTCGGTCAGCCGCCAGCCGGTGAGCGCGTTGATGCGGGCCGTCAATTCCCGGTTGATGCGCACGCGATCCGGCGGGGCGACGCCCTGCGATGGGGAATCCGGGTGGTAGCGCGTGCCGGACACTACGTCCCACTCCGAGGCGAGGGCCAGGAACTGGGGCAGGTGCGCGGGGTCGTGCTGTCCGTCCGCGTCGACGCTGGCGACGCGCTGATAGCCGCGGCGCACGGCGTAGGAAAATCCCCGCTGCATGGTGGCGCCGTAGCCGGTCTGGCGTCCGCTGCTGCACACCCGCGCCCCCGCCTGGGCGGCGACGCGCGCGGTGTCGTCACGGGAACCGTCGTCGATCACCAGCACGTCCGCGGCAACCGTCTGTCGAATGGCCCGCACGACCGCGCCCACCGTCGCGGCCTCGTCGTGCGCTGGAAGGATGATGAGGTCCAAGTGCAATCCTCCGGAATTTGGCCCAGGGGTGTCGCCTCCGGCGCCCCTGGACCCCCAGGGTGAGAATACTACACAGGCGTCCCCTCGGCTATTGGATGTTCCGGCAGGTTCAGCGCTGCAGGGTAAACTTGTGCTCCCCGTACCGCTGTGGGTCGAGCCAGCGCCACGTGCCTTCGATGCGGCCGCCGTCCTTTGACACCTCGCCTTCGAATGTCGCGGGCCGCTTCTTCTTGCTCTCGTCGAAGCCCAGCGCGCTCACAATTCGGCCCCGCACCATACGGTCCCGGGTGTCATAGCGGCCCACCCACTGGCCGCGCAGCCAGTCACCCTCGAAATCCCCCTCCCACGTGCCGGCCAGGGCGGTCCCGAAGATGGTGAGGTCGACCTTCACCCGGCGGTGGCCGTCCACCGTCCCCACATAGCAGCCGTACGCCAGCGGCCCCTGGCAGGTGACGCGAGGACCCGTGACGGCGAGGTCCTTTTCGCCGCTCACGTCGCCTTCCTGGCGCACCGGAGCCAGGATCGCAAAGGCCTGCGGCTCGGGGGCTTCCAGCCGCTTCCAGTCGTCGTCGTCGACCGGGGAAGCCAGCAGCCCGCGCTTGAGCAGTTGGGACAGCGCCTCGCGCAGGGCCCGATCCCCGCTGCGCGCGGTGACGGCGTCTTCGATACGGTGACGCTCCACGTCGTCGAGGCGCTTCAAGCCGCGGCTCCTCAGGGAATGCAGGAGCGCCGCCAGTTGATCGAAGTTGTCCCGCTCGTTGCGCAGCTCAGCCATGGACACGCCCTGGGGACGGCGCGCGCGGCGCACCAGCGCCGGGCTCACCATCTCCAGCAGGGTTCGCGCGAGGTAGCCGTCCAGCCAGCGGGGGGCGTCCACCGCCGGCATTGCGGCCGCCACCTGCATGTCCGCGCGAATCTTGAGATCCTCGACGGACAGGCAGCCGGCGCCTCCCAGGTCGCCCTGAAGGTGGCCGTCCTCGCGCTTGAAGGCGTCGGCCCACCCCGCGGAGGCCGCCGAGAGGAAGGTGACGGCGCCCTCCTTGTCCTTCGTGAAGAGCGGCCAGGCGTCCTGATCGGCGCGGGCTGAGGAGAGCTGCGCCCGCCGACCGTCGTCGGCCACCAGGCGCGTCTCGGCGGAGGCGCCCGCGTCGGCCAGCACCACCACGCTCTGCGCGCCCACCGAGACCACCGCCTCGCGCACCTCGCGCGCCTTCAGGAGCCCGTCGCTGGCCACCAGCCCGGCCTTGTCGCCGGCGCAGATGAGCGCCACCAGGAGCCCGTCGGCGCCGCGCGCGCGGCCGCTCATTGCGCGGATCGTCTCGACCACCCGGGCCGCGGTCACCCGCCCCAGCTCCAGGCGGACCGCCTCGACGCCGTAGGCGCGTTTCACCCGGTTGGCCAGCAGCCGCGCGGATGCTTCCGCCTGGGGCAGCTGCGGCACCCGGGTGGACGCGTCGTAGCTGGAAATACCGATAATGACCGCAAAACGGCGCGGTGGCTCGGGCGCCGCCAGCACCGGCAGCGCCGCGAGCAGCAGCAGCGCGACGAGGTAGTTAAGCCTCAAGGGCCTCCAAAATACGGCGGCGCACTTCGTCGGAAAGCGCGTCGGCGTCGTCGGGACCATAGTCATCAAGCGGGACCGGCGGAATAAACACAATTTCCTCCCGGCCCGGGAAAATCATGTTCGAGCCCTCAAGAAATATTTTTTCCGCGCCGCGAAACGCAACCGGAATCAACGGAACACGGGCCTCGAGCGCGAGGCTGAAGGCGCCGCGCCGAAACGTCCCCAGGCGGCCGTCGCGCGCTCGCGTGCCCTCCGGAAAAATGAACACCGGGGTGCCCGCCCGCAGCACATCGGCCGCGCGCGCCATGGAGCGGGCGGTGAGGGCGCGGTCCTTGCCGCCCACCGGGATGTTTCCCCAGCGGGTGATCATCGTTCCGTACAGCGGCCACTTAAAGTGGGACGCTTTCTCAATGGCGACGCAGTAGCGGGGAACGGCCAGGTACATGAACATCGGATCGAACATGTTCACGTGGTTGCTGACCAGCAGGCAGCCGCCCTGGGCGGGAAGATGCTCGCGCCCTCGCACGGACAGGTCGTTGCGGGTCAGCACCATCATGGTGTAGGTCGCAAAGCGCAGCATGCAGTGGATGCGGCGGGCCGGAAACAAAGTGCTGGCCAGCACCATCAGGGACGTCCAGAACAGCATGTTGACCGCCACCGCGGCAAAGGTCGCGTGGGCCAGAATGCGGGACCGGAGGTCCCGGGGCAGGTCGTCGATCACTGGTCGCATCTTTCGATTCGCCCCGGAGCAGTCCTGGGTCTGGCAGACTCAGGAAAATTGGTAACATCCGGGTCCTCGATTTCTCGACGACCCGTGAAGTAAGATGAGACGAACATCCACCGATAAGGAACCAGAGATGACCAGCGAGATTCGCTCCTTCCCGCAAACTCCCGTCACCAACAGCGCGCCGCGCGGCGCACGTCCCGACGCGACGCGGTGCGTGCCGTCCGACTGCGTGTCGCTCGGCGAGCCCACGTTCCACGCGTTGCCCGGGGCGCCGCAGTTTGACGCGATGACGGTGTGCCCGAAGGACATCCGCGACAACAAGGAGTGGGTCGGCGAGCAGATGGCCGCCCACCTCGGCCAGTGGCCGTCCCTTTCCGCGGTGGTGGCCGTGGCGCCCGACGGCAACGGCAACACCTCGGTCATCGTGGCCAGCCGCCCGGACGCCGTTTCCGGCTCGAAGCTGCAAGGCGCGTACGAAGTGATTCAGCGGCTCTCCTCGAGCGTGTCGGTGAAGGCCGCCGCCGTTGCCCATCCCGTCGCCTACGCGGCCGCGCAGGCCTTTGACGCCGCCGGCAACTGCACCGTGGTGCGCCTCCCCGGCCAGCAGGACGAGGCATTCGTGGCGAAGGCGCTCAGCGAGGGCGCGAAGCCGAACCAGGCCGGTCAATTGGAAGCGCTGGTGGACAGCCTTCCCCAGGGCAAGCGCGTGGCGCTGCTGGTGGGCGGACCGTCCGCGGCCGGCAAGTCCACGCTGATCAAGCAGATCAAGGAACTGGCCGGCGACCGCAAAGTGGTCGAGTTCCCCGGGGACATGTACTTCCGCGACGCCGACGACACGAAGCTCCCGCACACCGCGGACGGCAGCGTGTACTGGGACGATCCCCAGGCGATGCACTTCGACGAGATGGCCGGCGCGGTGGCGTCCCTGATTCGCGAGGGCCACGCCGACATCCCGGTGTACGACTTCAGCGCGGTGCGGCCCGGCGGCTGGAAGCTCCCCAACGTGAACACCTCGGGGATGCGCACCGACAAGGTGACGCCCACCGACATGGGCTCCGACGACATTCTGGTGATTGACTCGATCCACGCGACGAACGACCAGGTCATCGACAAGCTGTCCTCGTTGGATTTGCCGCACGCCTCGGTGTACCTCGACAGCGAGAAGGCCGAGGATCGCCTGGTGCGCCGCATGGTCCGCGATTACGAGTCGCGCGGCCGCACGCCCGAGAAGACGCTCTCCGACTGGGACGCCACGACGTTCCCCGGCGAGGTGAACTTCATCCGGCCGACCATCACGAATCTTGATCCCGCGAACGACATGTTCATGGTCAACAAGTTCCCGAAGGATCAGGGAATGAGCCGCGAGGACATCAACCACAAGGTCGCCGAGCAGAAAAAGTACGGCCTGGCGCCCACCTACGAAGCGTTCCAGACGCCCGACAGCGGTCTCGCGGCGTTCGCGCGCAGCGAGGAGACGCGCTTCGAGGGCATCCTCGCCTCCCCGACCGCGACCGACAAGGAGAAGGCCGCTGCCCAGAAGGCCCTCGACCAGCTCCGCGCCGCCCGCGGGTAGGCCCGGCGCGCGGAGACGAAGCTGAAGGAACGGGCTGCGTGGAAGAACAAAGGATACGGCAAAGGATACGGGAGTGAGCAAGGAACTCACCACCCGCCGAACGCAAAGAGGTGCCCCCCATGGAGAAGAGCCTGGAGCTCCTCGAGCAGCGGCTCTGGACGCGACGCGAGTACGAGAAAGCCGCCGAGCTGGGGCTGTTTGGGCCCGATGAGCGCCTCGAACTGATCGAAGGACGGATCGTTCGGAAGGTGACACAGAACACCCCACACACGACGGGCACTCAGCTGGCCCAGGACCTTCTCACCACGGTGTTCGCGCACCAACACACCATTCGCGTGCAACAACCGCTGGCGCTCGACGACTACGGTGAGCCGGAGCCAGACGTTGCGGTCGTGGTGGGCGCGGCGCGGGACTTCAGCCAGTGCCATCCTGCGACTGCCGTTCTCGTCGTGGAGGTGGCGGATAGTTCCCTTTCGGTCGACCAAACAACCAAAGCGGGGATGTACGCGCGGGCGGGTATTCCTGAGTACTGGATCCTGAATCTGGTCAGCCGCATGCTTGAAGTTCACCGGGAACCGTCCCTCAACCCGGAGCAACCGCTCGGACATCACTATCGCAACGTTTTGCTGTTGTCGGCTGCCGACCGGATTTCGCCTCTCGCCGCCCCGCAATCCGAGATCCAGGTGGCCGATCTGCTGCCTTGAGTCTGAACGTCCAGTCACCTTTCGCCTGGCGCGCCCGCCGGGGCCACGCGCACTCGGAAGGCGGCCGGCGGGTGCGGCACGAATAGCGGGCGCCGTGAACCCGATCCGATTGACCGAGTACGTCTCCTGCGGCGGTTGAGCGAGCAAGGCCGGCATCGGCCACCTCGCGCAGGTTCTGCGTACCCTTCCCTTAAACTCTGACCCCCGCGTCCTGGTGGACACGCGCACCAGCGACGACGCGGGGGTGTTCCGCCTGTCCGACGAGATCGCGCTGGTGCAGACGGTGGACTTCTTCACCCCGGTGGTGGACGACCCGTACACCTGGGGCTCGATTGCGGCGGCCAACTCGCTGAGCGACGTGTACGCCATGGGCGGCACCCCGATCACCGCGCTGAACGTGGCCGCGTTTCCCAAAGAGCTTCCGGTGGAAGTGATCGGCGAAGTGCTGCGCGGCGCGGCGGACAAGTGCGTCGAGGCCGGCGTCGCGGTGCTGGGTGGGCACACGGTGGATGATCCGGAGCCGAAGTTCGGACTGAGCGTAACCGGCGTGGTGCATCCGGACCGCATCGTGACCAATGCCGGGGGCACCGCCGGAGACGTGCTGATCTTGACGAAGCCGCTGGGACTGGGAATCCTCAATTCCGGGATCAAGAAGGGGATCGTGACGGGCGCCCTCTACGACGAGACCGTCGACTTGATGCGCGCGCTCAATCGCGCGGCCTCGGAGGCGATGATGGAAGTGGGCGCGCATGCCTGCACGGATATCACCGGCTTCGGGCTGCTCGGACATCTCGCGGAAATGTGCGCGGGCGCCGGGCTGGGTGCTGAAATTCATCTCGCGGCCGTGCCGGTAATCGCTGGAGTGGCGGAAATTCGCGCCCAGGGGGCGACGACCAGCGGACCCAAGAAAGTGTTCGAATATCTGGGCGAGCGGCTGACGCTTCCGGAAAACATCGACCGGACGCTGCGGGAAATCCTGGCCGATCCGCAGACCTCCGGCGGCCTGCTGATGGCGGTGGACCCGACCCGCGAGGCCGACATGCACGAGTCCCTGCTGCGGCAGGGCGTAAGCGGGGCGCGCACGATCGGGGTGCTGGTGAGCCACACCGGAATCACGGTGGCTTGAACCGAACCCACGCGAGCCTTCCATCGCTCACTCGCAGCCGGTCGCCAGCAATTGGACATCTGTTAACAACCCGTTCGTTGTGCGGCGAATTCTCCTACGGCATAATGCCACATGGCCAAGAGCCCCGGAAGATTGGAGAACCCCCATGCAGGTCACTACCAACCGTTACATCATGATGTCGCAAGATCGCGAGCGCATCGACCGCGCCGTACAGGCCAGCGGTGGCAAGCTCAAGATCGTCGAGGACCTGCCGGTGTGCGACGGCGTTCTGATCGAGGCGGCGCCGGGGTACGATCCCGACCTGTTCAAGGGCAAGATCCCCGGGCTCTCGGTGGTGCCCGAGCGGAAGCTGCACTGGATCGAGCCGGTGGCGGTGGAGGCGGCTCCCAAGCACACCATGGCGTTCGACGGCGACAAGGTCGGCGCCGTGGCCGGCACCCTCCACATGGACCAGGTGTGGGCCCAGGGCTTCACCGGCAAGGGCGTGGGCGTCGCGGTCCTCGACTCGGGGATCGTCGAGCACGCCGACTTCGACGGCCGTCTCGCCGTCTTCAAGGATTTCACCGACCCCAGCAAGGACGGACAGCCCTGGGACGCCGCGGGCCACGGCTCGCACGTCGCGGGTGACGCGGCCGGCAGCGGCAAGTCCTCCAACGGCGAGCACCGCGGCCCGGCCTACGAGGCCACCATCCTCGGGCTGAAAGTCGGCGACCAGTGGGGTCCCGACGAGTCCGCCGCGCTCAAGGCCGTGCAGTGGGCCATCGATCACAAGGACGAGCACAACATCCGCCTGATGAACATGTCCTTCGGAGGGCCCACCCAGAAAGATCCGCTCGACGATCCGCTGGTCCGCGCGGTGCACAAGGCCGCCGACGCCGGCATCACCACCTTCATGGCAGCCGGCAACGAGGGGCCCGGCAAGAGCACCATCGGCAGCCCGGGCTATGCGCCGCGCGCCATCACCGTGGGCGCCTCGGACGACCGCCGCACGGCGAGCCGCGACGACGACCGCCTGGCGCGCTTCTCCTCGCGGGGACCGACGCCGGACGGCCAGCAGAAGCCGGACATCGTCTCCCCTGGCGTGAACATCGTCGGGCCGGACGCGAGCAGCCGCGACCGCTACGTGTCGATGTCGGGCACCTCGATGGCCAGCCCGGTCGCGATGGGCGTGGCGGCCACCTGGCTGCAGGCCAATCCTGACCTGACCTCCGAGCAGCTCAAGCAGATCGCGAAGGAGAGCGCCACACCGCTCACCCAGCCCGAGCTCACCCCGAACGACCAGGGCGCCGGCCTCATCGACGGGCTCAAGGGCCTGGAGAAGGCGCTCGCCCTGAAAGCCGCCGCGGCGGCAGCCGGCTCGCCGGCGGCCGGGGCTGCGATCGCCCTGGCGGCGTAACCACCGAGGAGTCGAGGGGCTTTCCCACGAATGGGGCGCCATCATCTGTCGCCCTGTTTGTTTTTCCGGGGGCGAGGAGGGCACGTCATGGCAAACGTCAAGCGCGAGAACTCGAATCCGACCGCGGGGGTCGAGGATCTTCTGGCCGCGCTCAAGGAAGAGATCAGCTTCAATGAGTCGTACGACGAAGAGAACGAAGAGTGGGTGCTCGACGTGTCCATTGACGGCCAGCGCCGTCAGGACATCACGCTGAGCCCGTTCACCGAGGCGGGTCGCGACTATATCCGCCTGATCACCGTCGTCGGCAAGACCTCCGATTTCAGCCTGCAGAAGCTGCGCTCCGCGCTGGAGCTGAACTCCAGCCTGCTGTACGGGGCGCTGGCCATCTACCAGGGCGCCACCGTGCTCACCGAGACGATCGCGGTGAAGCGAACCGACAAGAGCGAGGCCATCGACATCGTGCGCTACCTGACCCGCATGGCTGACTCGTACGAAAAAATGCTTTTCGGCCTGGATCGGGCATAATATTCGCCACGACATCCGGCTGGCCGGCGTGGGCGGCCAGGGACTTATTCTGGCCGGCATGATCCTGGGTGAGGCGGCCACCATCTACGCCGGCCTCAACGCGGTGCAGACTCAGTCTTACGCGCCGCTGGTGCGGGGCGCGCCCAGCATGTCCGAAGTGATCATCAGCGACGCGGAAATTGATTTTCCAGTCGTCGAAGAAGCGGACGTTTTGCTTGCGCTGGTGCAGGATTCCTTCGATGAGCATGCGTCCAAGGTGCGGCCCGGGGGATTGATTGTGGCCGCCGATCGCGGCGTGGTAATTCCGGAAAACTGGGACGGCGCCGCGGTACGGCAATTGCCGCTCGCGCAGGCCGCGCTGGACGCGGGCGCGGCGCCCATCGCCGCCACCATGGTGGGCTGCGGCGCAATTCTACGACGAATAGAAGTCGTGCCGCTGGAGGCGATGGCCCAGGCGGTCCGCCTTCGCGTGCCCCGCGAGGTGCGCGACGCGAACGTGCGCGCGTTGGAGGCGGGATACGCGCTGCTGGGGTAGCCCGCTGAAAAATGTTCCCTTCCAGTTCATATTCCCGCGAGATGTGACACTTTCCGACGTCGCACGAAGAGGGCCTTGAGGAAAACTGAAAGAAACCCCCGTGCCTATGGGCCTGCGCCTTCGCTTCACCCTCAGCGCGCGCGGCGGATCCGTGCGCAGCGACGCCTCGGCCGCCCTTGAGGTTTTCCGCTACCTGCGGCGCGGCGGGCTCATCGACGAGCGCTCGGCGCAATGCTCCATCCTCAGCGCGGATGGTATCCCGGACGCGGCGCGGGACGCCTGGGCCGCGCCCCACGAGGTGGAGTGGAAAATCGAGCGCGCCGCCCGCGACGGAGCGCGCGTCATCACGCTGAGCGGGCTGCGCACCACCGATCGCTTTCCCAATCCTTTCCATGAGTACACCATCGACGAGCCGACGCTGGCCGCCTTCATCCGCATCCGGTTCGTGTGCGGCGCCACGCCTGCAGCCCAGGGATTCGAAATGGAATTCACCGAGGTCGATTTCCTCGCCGATACGCCGCGCATTCCCATCGACGCCCTCATGCGCGCGTTGCAGGAACGCGTCGGCGCGCCGCTCTCCATGGGCTGCTACCAGGAAGAAATGGCCGAAACGGAGTAGGTGGCTCGGCAAACCATGACTACGAAGCGCACGCTGCGCGTGCTGTTGATGGAGCCGCGGGCCAGACATCGGAAAGCGCTCGTTGACACCTGGACGGCGGCCTGGAACACCAACCAGGAGACCGCCGCCCCGGCGCTGCACATCGAGGCCTCCGGAAGCACCCACTCCTTGCAGCAGCACCTCCAGCAAGAGACCTGGGAGGGCATCGTCTTCCCACTTCTCGACCATCACGCGTCGATCGAGGGCGCGTGGCGCACGCTGGAAAGCGCCGGCTACGAGATTGGCTACCTGTTTCACGTGCGGACCGGTCATCGGCCCGGGTCGCACGAGCGCGTCCCCTACGTGTGCAAGACGCGCTTCGGCAACCACCAGCACATCCTCATCCTGCTCGGCCTCATGGACATGTCCGTGCTGGAGGTGCGCCCCCCCGACGAGACGCCGCACGAACGCTACCGCAAGATCCTCAACCGCATCGAGGAAGGCTTCTGGGACGTTGGCCCGGACCTCACCGTGGCCTACACCAACCGCGCCTTCAAGAACATGGTGGGCGACAAGGCCGCGGACGGCCAGAACCTGCTTGAGTTCTTCGATGAGGCCGACCGGGCGCGCCTCAACTCCATCCTGTCCGAGCAGAAGGAAGGCATCATCATCCCGTTCATGATGCGGCTGAAAGCAAGGGATGCGGGGCAAAGCACGGTAGTGCAGATCGATCCCTCGCCGCGCTTTGGATGGGGCGGCGAATACCTGGGCGGCTCCGCGCTGGTGCGCGAGGTCACCGACTCGGCGGTGTCCAGCGAGGAGAGCCTGCGCAAGGAGCGCGAGCTGTACACCCTGTACGCGGTCGCCTCGACCCTCTCGCGCACCTACGGCCTGGAGGATCTGGTCCGCGCGGCCACCGAGATGGTACGCGAGCAGATGGCGGTCGACGCCACCAGCACCTGGCTCATCGGAGAGGACGGGGTCCCGCGAGCGCTGGAGCCGGTCGGCGTGGGCAACCTTCCCCTCGACCCGCACGTCCTGCACCTCGCGCGCCGCTGGTGCGAGGAACTCCCCGCGGGCAAGCCGGCGGTGGTCATCCGCGACACCGCCAAGGCGCGCAACCCGATCTCCCGCAGCGTGGCCGAGGCCGGCTACCGCAGCATGGCCGGCATTCCCCTGCAGAGCGGCCCGAAGCCCCTGGGATATCTCTGGCTGGCCTGCCACGACGCCTCGGTGATGAACCGCGAGTGGGTGTCGCTCTTGATCTCGATCGGGCACCAGTTCGCGCTCGCCATCGGCAACGCGCTGCACGCCGCGTCCCGCCTTCACGAGGAAGCCAGGCGCAAGGAATTTTATCGCGAGGCGGTTTTTGCCATCACCAACGGCAAGCTCTCGCTGCTCGACCGCGAGGACGTCGCGCCCGTCCTGGTGGGGACGGTTCTGGGCGAGGTGCCCATCGTCGGCCCGGAGGACGTGCGCGCGTGCCGCGAAGCCGCTGAAGCCCACTTTGCGGCGAACGGCTACACCGGCGAGCGCTGCTTTGACATCGCGATGTGCGTCTCGGAGGGCGCCACCAACGTCTTGCTGCACGGCGGCGGCGGCCGGATGACCGTGTTTGCGCCGCCCGACGCGGAGCAGACACAGACCGGCTACGACCGCCTGCGCATCATGTTGCAGGACGGCGGCCCCGGCATCAACTTTTCCGAGCTGCCGCGCGCGGTTCTCAAGCGGGGATATTCCACGGCGGTTTCGATGGGGCTCGGCTTCACCATGATCCTGGAGATGATGGACGCGGTGTTTCTCTGCTCGGACGAGCGCGGGACGACCCTGGTGATGGAGGCCGCCGCAAACCCGGTGAACGCCGAGCTCGAAGCCTGGCTGGCGAAGGTGCAGGACTGAGTGAACCGTCCCCCCCGCTCCAAATCGGACGCCCCTCTCGAAAGCCTGGCCAATTGGGAGGACAACCTGTTTCTTTCCGCGGCCGAACGCGAACTGCAGCCCATCGTGGGGGATGAAGCCGCGGCGCGCGTGGTTGCCCGAGCCCGCGACTTGCTCGACCGTGCAGTGGATCCGGAGGGGATCAAGGCGATGGTCTTCCAGATCATCCGCAATCGCGACCCCGAGATGAAAGTCAACCACATTACCGAGCTGAACCTCGCGGACACATTTTCCCGGGTGCCGGGCCGCGTGCTCGAGGTGGAGCGACGGGCCAATCCACGCAACGAGCGCAAGGTGGACTTCGGTCTCGACGATCCTGATCACACCTGGCTCGTCGAAGTAAAGAACCTGAACGCGCCGCTCATCAAGAAGGCCCAGGACCCCCTCACCCAGGCGCTGCGCGACGCGGTGAAGGGGACAGCCCCGGGCAGTGACGTGCACCTGACCTACCTGTTCTTCCGTCGCCCCCGCGAGCAGGACGTCCCCGAGCTGCGTCGCCTGCTGGTGGATGCCTGGCAAGACTACGAGGGATATCTGGAGGCCGGACGGCTGCAGCACGTGGCGCACGGCGAGCCGCTGGCGCACTTCCTGCCCGCCAATCGCCCGCGGGTGGCGGCTTTGTTCGTGCCGGCACGGCCCGACACCGGCGGACGGGTCATCGTGTACGACCACGGGCACCACCTCACCACGCACCCCGGCGCGCGCATCCGCGCGGCCCAGCAAACGGCGCGGCGCGGCCCCTCCCCCCGGGAGCGCGTGGAAGAGCTTTTCGTGAAGGACAACATAGCCCGCCGCCTGCAAGACGCCGAGGGGAAGTTTCCCGTTGAGAACGTCAGCGCGATGACCCGAGTCGTGGCGTTCTACCTGGGCGACTGGGCCCCGTATCCGCGACTGGAGCGCTACGTCCGGGAAGTGGCCCACTGGTACGTGCACGGCTCCCCCGCGCCCGAGGACTTCTGGGGCGGATACTATTTCCACTGGGCCTGGCGCTGGCGATTCCAACCGCAGCACAACGTGGACGCGGTAGTGGCGCTGCGCGGGAGCGGATACGAACGTCCGTACGAAGCGGTGGCGGTCTATTCACGCGTTGACAACCTGCTCGAACGCCTGTTTGGGGCTTAGGCGGCGCGCGACGCGGCGTGGCAAAGCCTGAAAAAAATGTTGATCAGATTCGGCGATTGGGGTAAGTTACTATGGGAACGTGGGCGGGCGAACCTGATGTGAAACGCAGAGCGAGGCCTGCCCGAATTTGCGGCATGCAGAGCGGCCAGTTCAAGGGCAATAACGGTCAGGGCGTAGAAGAGAACAACGACAAGTTTTGCTGTTCACGCTGCGCGGAGGGTACCGGCTGCACCTGTTAAGGGATGCATCGGTAGCCGAGGCATGGCCAATTACACAAGACAATTACACAAGAGAGAGACAAGGGCCGTCGTCCCGGGGCAACCTGTAAGGCGCCTCGCGAATGACGGCCGCAGACATCATGGCTCCACGGGCCGCGCGAGCGGCCTCTAATCCGAGGAGGTACTGCGAAGTGGCATACAGCGTAAAGTCAAAAAAGAGCGGTGAGATGTACTACCTGCACAAGAAGCTTGTCTCGCTGCGGGGGGGCAGGAAGCAGACGATCTACTTCTTCGCCCGCGACGTGCGGGACGGCGCCCTGGACGATCTTCCCGAGGGATTCATCGTCATGGAGAACAAGCGCACCGGGCTGCCGATGCTGAAGAAGGGCGAGACAGCCAGGGTGGGCTGAGCGTCTCGCGATTTCCTGTTCCATGCTGAAGCGGGGCGCAAGGCTCCGCTTTTTTTTATTTCTTCTTGCGGCGGCCGCCTGAGGAAGCGACCGCCTTGGAGCCGTTGCTCGGCGGCGCAACGGCAACTTCCTCGAGGGGCACTTGCGCCGCCTTCTTGCCTTTGGCCAGTTTGGGCACCGGCGCGGGCGCGGGCTCCGCGGCGCCCGCCTTCCCCTTCTTCACAGCGGGCGCGACGGGCTCGGCGGCGCCCGCCTTCCCCTTCTTCACGGCGGGTGCGACGGGCTCGGCCGCGCCCGCCTTCCCCTTCTTCAGGGCGGGTGCG
>Ga0194121_10006557_pt1 | contig 15541 bp, 1 predicted proteins | sample TA2MahCa50mmetaG_FD_148609 | JGI IMG/M metagenome (GOLD analysis project Ga0194121, IMG submission 148609) | Freshwater microbial communities from Lake Tanganyika, Tanzania - TA2015020 Mahale Deep Cast 50m | ecosystem: Environmental > Aquatic > Freshwater > Lake | place: Tanzania: Lake... | reverse complement strand
TTGAACAGTTTGACCACGGATTCCACGGGCTCGACGGTGATCGGCGGCAGTTCGTTGAACGCGACGACGCTGACCATTGCGGATTCGGTGACGATTTCCGCATCGACTCTGACGCTGAGTGGCACGACGGTCACTCTGAGCGGGACAGTCAATGGGAGCGTTGCGGGAGCCAAGAATCTGGTGATCAATGCCAGCGGCGTGACCACGATCTCAGGAATTGTCGGTGGGACGACTGCGCTGGGTAGCATCCAGACTGATGCGCCGGGAACTTTGACTTTGAGTGCCAGTGTGACCACCAGCAACGCCGGTGGCGCGACGGGTGATCAGCTTTACAAAGAGGCTACCACCTTGGGTCATAGTCCGACCCTGACAGCGACTGGGGCCGGAGCGGCGGACGTGACCTTTGACAGCACCATTAACGGCTCGGCCGCGAACACCCGTTCGTTGACCATCACGGCTGGCGGCGTGACGACTCTGAGCGGCGCGGTGGGGGGGACGGCCAGTTTGTCCGCCTTGAGCGTGAGTTCGACGACAGGCACTCTGGCTTTGAACGGCGGCGCGGTGACCGCGACCACGCAGACCTACAGTGGCGCGACAACGCTTGGCGTGAACACGACGTTGACCGGCACGACCTCAGTCACCTTCGGCAGTTCCGCGACGATCAATGGGGCCTACACGCTCGCTATCACGGCGGGAACCACAAGCCTAGGCGCCAAGATTGGGGCGACCACAGCCCTGACCAGCCTGACCACCTCTGGAGCAACAACCATCAGCGGCGGCATCACCGGCGCGGACACGGTGACGACCACTGGTCTGCAAACCTACGGTGGCGCGACCACTCTAGGCGCCGCGACGACGCTCACGAGCACTGGAAGTGGAGCCATCACTTTCTCATCTACCCTCGGCGGCGCCTTTGCGCTGATTGTGAATACGTCGGGCACGACGACCTTCACGGGAGCGGTTAGTGGTGTGGCCAGTATCGTGACCGACGCGGGAACGGCTGGCGGGACCACCATCAGCACGACTTCCGTCTCCACAACGGGAGCGCAAACTTACAACGATGCGGTCACGATTAACGCCAATACCACGATCGCCAGCACAAGTTCAGGAGCCATCACCTTCAACAACACCGTGAATGGCAACGCGGCCAACACGCGGACGCTGACAGTGAACACGGCGGGCACGACAACCTTCGCCGGGATTGTCGGAGGCAGCGCCTCGCTGGCCAGCTTGACCACGGATTCGTCCGGCGGCACGACGATCAACACAACGGGCATCACAACCGGTGCCGCCCAGACTTACGGCGACGCCGTAACCCTGAGCGCGAGTCCGACCCTGACCGGCACAGCGATCACGTTTAGTTCGACGATCAACGGGGCTCAGAACCTGACGATCAACGGGAGTGGCGCGACGACCTTTAGCGGCTTGGTTGGCGGCTCGACGGCACTGACCTCGGTCACGACCGATTCCAGCGGGACGGTGGTCTTCAACGCGGCAGGTGTACTTGCCACACCGACGATCAAGACCAGCGGAGCACAGACGTACAACGACGCAGCGACTCTTAGCGCGGCAACTTATTTAACAAGCACGGGCGGCGCCATCACGTTTGGATCGACGGTGAATGGAGCCGTGGCGTTGACCTTGGATACCCACACCACGGGAACGTTCGGGGGGGCTGTGGGCGGGACGACGCAGTTGACCAGCATCACGACGGTGGCGGGAGGAAGCACGGCGATCAACACCGCGGTGGTCAAGGGGACGACGCAGACCTACAACGACGCGGTGACCGTCGGGGCCAATCCGACTTTTACCGCAACCACGATTACCTTTGCCAGCACCCTTAACGCCGACGCGGCCGCGAACAATCGCCAGGCGACGGTCAACGCGACGACGACCGCGTTCAGCGGGAACGTCGGAGGCACGGCCGCCTTGGGCGCGCTGACCACGGACAGCACGGGTACCACGACCATCAACGGCGTGACTGTCTCGGCCACGACCGTGACCTTCAACGACGCGATTTCCCTGGCCACCGGCGGTGTGACAGTTTCCGGCACCACCGTAACCTTGGCCAGCACGGTCGATGGAGCGCAAACACTGGCGGTGAACGCCAGCGGCACCACCCGCTTCGGCGGCGTGGTGGGCGGAACCACGGCTTTGACCAGTTTGACGACCGATTCCTCCGGGACCACGATCTTGACCGGCAACGTGAGGGCTCCAACCCAAACCTACAACGACCCAGTCACGCTGGCTGCGAATACCACGATCATCGCGACGACTTCCGCGACGTTTGGCTCGACGCTGGATGCGGATTTGTCCTCGAACAGCCGGACGGTCACTGTGACCACTCCGACGGCGACGTTCTCGGGAGCCGTGGGCAGTCTCGAACCTCTTTCGAGTGTGGTGACTAGCGCAGCAACGGCGATTAACGGCGGGTCCGTCCGGGCGGCGACTCAGACCTATGGCGGCGCGACTACGCTAGGTGCCGACACCACCCTGGTTGGGGCGACGGTGACATTCTCGAATACGTTGGATTCGTCAGGTTCGGCGCGTGATTTGACGGTGAGTGCCACGGGCACGACCACCGTGTCGGGTGCGGTGGGCGGCATCTTGGCGCTGGACGATCTGACATTCAACAACGGTGGGACGACCGTTATCACTGCGGCTATCACAACGTCTGGCGCGCAGACCTATACGGATGCGGTGACGGTGACCGGATCTCAGACGTTTCATGCAGGTGCCGCGACTATCACGTTCAATTCGACCATCAATGGCGCGGCGGACCTGACCGTTTCAACTACCGGAGCGACCATCTTCAATGGTGCTATCGGCGGCACGACAGCGCTCTCGAGCTTGGTAACGGCCGGCGCAGGCACACTCAGCGTTGGGGCCTCGATCACGACCTCGGGCCTGCAGACTTACGCGGAAACGATCGTCTTGACTGGGAATGCGACGCTGACGGGCACCACTCCGACGTTCAATGCGACGGAGGTGACGGGATCGGGCTATGACCTGACATTGGCCTTCTCCAGTGGCATTACGCTGGACGCGGGCACGTCCGGCCTGCGGCACCTGACCACGACCGGCGCGGGCACGACCACGATCAACAACGCAACCATATCGGTGACAGGCAAGATCACCTTCGGCACGCCGGTGAGTTTGTCCGGCGGCGCGATTACCTTCACGGCTTCGGACATCACGCTAAGTGGGACGGTGGATGGAGCCCAGACTCTGACGCTCACGGCGACAGGCGCCACCACGATCAACGGTATTGTAGGTGGAGGCACAGCGCCTACGAGTGTCACGGTCACAGGCGGCGGCTCGACCATCATTGGCGCGAACATCACTTCCGCCACTCAGAATTACACGGCGGACACGGTGGTCTTGGGCAGCGACGTCACGATTACGGCGGGAACGGCTCTCTCTCTGGCCAACGTGGCCGGCAATGCCAAGAGCTTGACGCTGGCTGGGGCGGGGACCAAGTCAGTCAGCACGGGTTCGGCCATGATCGGCGTTGCGAATCTGACTGTCAGTGGCGGGGCTCTGACCGTGAACGGTGGCACGATCTCCACGTCAGGAACTCAAACCTACAGTTCACCGATCACCTTGGCGACGGGGGCTGAGACCTTCGCGAGCACGGGCAAGGGCGCGAGCGGAAATATCACCTTCAACGGGACGATCAATGGGGCGTTTGGATTGACGGTCAATACCGCGGGCACGAGCAGCTTTGCAGGGATTATCGGCGGCACGGCTGCCCCGACATCCCTCACGACTGATCCTTCGGGCACGACCTCGCTCTCAGCCGCGATCACCACGGCGGGGGCCATTACTTTCAACGATGCCGTGTCGCTGGGTGCAGCAGTCACGATCACCTCAGACGGCAATGCGGTGAGTTTCAGCTCGACGTTGAACGGCGCGCAGACACTCTCGATCGTCCGTGGCGCGGGGACCCTGACCTTCGGCGGAGCGGTCGGCGGCAGCACCGCTTTGACGAGCATTACCGTAACCGGCAACGGCAATGTGAACATCAACGGTGGGACAGTGGCCACCAGCGGCGCCCAGGATTACGCGGCGGCCAGCACCGGCAAGATTCAGTTGGGTGCCCATGCTACCATGAGCGGATCGACCTTGGCCTTCCAAGCCGGCTTCGAGTTGCCTTCAACAGCACGCGTCACGGAGTCCGTGGACGGTGATGACATCTACAACCTGACGTTGAACTTCACCGGCACGACCACGATTGTGGATGTCACCTTCTCCGAGACCGCGGGGAAAATGGTGCAGAACCTGACCTTCGGGGCGGGCGGCACGGCGACGAGCTTGACCGGAACGACGCAGACCACAGGGACGCAGACTTACGGAAGTCCGGTGACTCTGGCAGGCGCTACGACCCTCACGAGCACGGGCGCGGCCTCGGCTGGAAATATCACCTTCAACGGGACGATCAACGGCGCTCAAACGCTGACGGTCAATACCGACGGCATCACGGCATTCAACGGAATCGTTGGCGGAGGGACGCCTCCGACGGCGCTGACCACCGACGCGAACGCGGGCACCAGCTCTGCGGAAAAGACCACCATCAGCGCGAACATCACGACTGCTGGAGCGATCACCTTCAACGACGCGGTCACGGTGAGTGGAACTCGATCGGTTGTCGCCGGGGCTAACCTCATCACATTCGTCCTGACGCTTGATGGCGCTTCTGATCTGACGCTGGGCAGCTCAACCGGCACGGTGCAGCTAGGTGGAGCAGTCGGTGGGACCACCGCGCTGACGAGCTTGATCGTCGCTAGCACGGGTGCGATTAGCGTGGGTGGCGCCACGGTCGCGACTTCTGCGGCTCAAAGTTATGCTGGGACGGTTAATCAATCGGCGGCGCACACGAAGTATTCGGGGACCGCATTGACTCTGGCTTCAGGTGGTATCATTGGTGGTCAGATTACGACGCTGAACTTCTCCGACGCGATGACGGCGCTGGGAACGACAGCCACTGTGACGGTCGGCCGATTGACCACGGGTGGTGGTGGAACGACCACCATTAACGGCAATATTACCACCACAACCAGCCAGACCTACAACGACGCTGTATCCTTCACCGGCAACTCAGTCTTGTCCGGAACGGATATAACATTCGCCAGCACGATAGGTACGGCGACGTTTAACATGACGCTCACGGGAAGCGGCGTGACAACTCTGAACGGAGCGTTCACGGCGACTACGGGCAGCACGGTGCTGGTGAATGGCGCTGGTTCCACGGTGTTGAATGCCAATGTTGACAGTGGCACTGGCGCTCAGACCTACAGCACTGGCACTGGCATCCGTTTGGCTACCGACGTCACGCTGACGACGAGCCATGCGACCGGGGTTACAATCAGCATGCCCGTGGACGGCACCAGCAATGGCACCGAATCACTGACGATCGCTGGCAAGGCCGTAATCAACAACAATATCGGCGCGACGGCGGGCAAGAAACTCGAACTGACCAGCATCTCGGGAACATCGACACTCGCGGGTGTGTCGGTCACAACGACCGGCAATCAGACCTACACCGGTACTCTGACACTGAGCGGTGCCTCTGTGACGTTGACGGGTGCTACTCCGAGTCTCCCAGCCACGATTACCGGTGCCGGCGCAAACCTGACCCTGAATTTCTCGGGCACGACGGCGCTTGTTGCGACCCATGCGGGTATTGCCGCGCTCACGACTGGCGGGGGCGGCACGACGACGATCACGGGGGCGCTCACGACGACCGGAGCGATGACGTTCAATGACGCGGTGCAACTGGTGGGGAACACGACGCTGGATTCGGGAGCGACCGCCCTCGCCTTCAACTCGACGGTGGATTCGGATACCGGGAGCCGAACGCTGACGATCGCTAGCACTGGCACACAACTCTTCGCTGGAGCAGTCGGGAGCACCAAGACGATTGGCGCGCTGGATACCGGATCAGGCGCTATCACGATCAGCGGCGGGAGCATCAACACGGGCTCTGCGAATCAGAAATACGACGGGGCTGTCACGTTGGGTGCCAATACGACGCTGACGGGTGGCACTCCGACCTTCGCTTCCACGGTGACCGGCGCCGGATTCAACCTGGCGTTGAACTTCACCGGCACGACGGCGATCGTGGGCGCTAATTTCACCGGGATCAAGAACCTGTCCACAGGCAACGGCGGGAGCACGACGTTGACCGGGACAATTACTACTACCGGCACTCAGAACTACGGGGATGCAGTGACGCTCGCGGGCAACACGACGGCGGTGAGCAGCGGCACGGGCAACAACGGCAACATTACCTTCGGTTCGACGGTCAATTCGACCACGCCCGCCAGCGATACGTTGACGGTCAATACAGCCGGACAGACGATCTTCGGCGGCTCGATTGGTTTGGGAGCTGACGGCGCGTTTGGCGGCGGCGATGACAAACAGTTCCTGACCCTGACCACGGACTCAGCCGGCGGCACGACCATCAGCGGCGGCACGATCTTCGCGACCACGGCGGACTTCAATGACACGGTGACGCTGGGCAATGGCACGACGATCAAAGGTACGACGACCAACTTCGGCGGCAAGACGGCGATACTCGGCGGCGGCAACAGCCTGACGCTGAGCGGTTCTGCTGTGACCACGATCGCTGGGAATGTTTCTGGAGTGAGCAGCTTGGTCCGGGACGCGGGCACAACCACGCTCGGCGCTTCCGCAGGTGCCACGGCGATCACGGTGACGACGACGGGCGCTCAAGTCTATACCGGTGCGATCACGCTCAACCAGAACACGACGTTGACCGCCACGAGCGTGACGAGCTTCACGACCGCAATCACCGCCCCCGGAACGACGACGATCACTACCAAGACATTGACGGTTAACATCGTGCCTTGATCGGGGTCGTAACGCGCAGCTTGCAAAACAGGCCCCGCCTTCTAGCGGGGCCTGTTGTTTTTGAGCGCAATCTTTTCAGAAGCCAAGTAATCCAGAAAATCCTGAAGTGGCAAGTGATCAGTATTCAATGTCTCAGAAGTTTTAGTTGGGACGTTGTTCCCATCTGCCGATTTAACGATGTAACTTTGTAACGACCGTGTCTTGGCGTCTTTGCTGCTTAACGGCGCTCGCGTCTGAGCGAGCCACAGCACAGAGGCCAGGACGCATAGAATGAACCGCCGAATAGACGTAACCGGGCGAGTTTCGTTAAGTTCACACAAACGCCGTGAAGTTTTCAATTTCACGACTCTTGTGAATGGATGTCGTGTGCTTTTGTCCTTGATCGGTAGGGCGAGTCCGTCCCCGGCGAGCCGTATCGAAACGTTGACTGCCATGTTCGGCTCGCCGGGACGGACTCGCCCTACCTTCCGAGCAGCGGGGAGCACACGCGCCCTCGCGTCTTCCGACCGGCGCCTCGCCGGTCGGGACCGTCTGGACGCACAGGCAGGAGATATTCCGGCGAGTTCCGAGGCGTTTGACCCGTCTGAGCCAGTCGGGCCCTTGCGGAACGCAATTCCGCGATACGGCAGATTGAAAATCTGCGGTACGTCGCACACATACCTCTCTGTCTCGTTAAGCGATAGCTGTTCTGGGAGGCAGAGCCTGGTCGGCGAGGGCGCCGACCACTGCACGCGAGGGCGCGTGCGCTCCCCATTCCAAGGGGTTGCCAGGCTTTTTCGTTCGCTCTGCGCACCTTTGAGCAAGTCGTTTTTCTCCGCCGTTTCGTTTATCGTGTCATTCGTGTGTTTCCTGGCATCCGCAATTTCTTCCAGATTCAACGAGCGCTCCAAAGTAGGGCAAGCTGCCAGCCTGCCTCTCGAAATCGTGCCATTGACCACGCGACTGGCAGGCAGGATGCCGGCCCTACTCTGGCTGTTTCTCTTCGCTTTACACACGCACGCTAACCCCATCGGCGAGAGTGTTTCTGCTGGAAGCGTCACGTTCGACCGGACCGCGCCGGGCGTCCTCTCCATTCGTCAGACCAGCGATCGCGCGATCATCAACTGGCAGGATTTCTCGATCGGCGCGGGCGAGTACACGCGCTTCTTCCAGCCCGGCGCCAACGCCGCGGCGCTCAATCGCGTGCTGGGAGGAAATCCTTCCGAGATTTACGGCACACTTCGCGCCAATGGCCAACTGATCCTGCTGAATCCTGCCGGGATCATTGTGGGACCGAGCGGGCGGATCGACGCCAGTGGGTTCGTGGCTTCGACATTGAACATGAGCGATGAAGGATTTCTGAATGTTGGCCCCCTCTCCCTGCCCTCTCCCCTCGGAGGGGAGAGGGTGTCCACAGGACGGGTGAGGGGTCCGTCGGGCTTCACCTTGACTGGTAATTCGGACGCTTCAGTGAAGAATGCCGGTGTGGTGAAGGCCGGGAATGTGTATCTGGTGGCGCGCGAAGTGGTGAATGCGGGGACGATTGCGGCGAGCAGTGTCGGATTGGTCGGAGGCACAGAAGTCGTGTTAGGCGACGCGGGCCAGGGTGTGGCGGTGCTGTATGTCGGCCAAACTGGTAAGGACGCGTTCCACCGCGTCCCTGATTTAACCTCTTCTGGCGAAAACAAAGCCAGGGACGGAGTGGAATCCGTCCCTACCCGAGTGACGAACAGCGGATTAATCGAAGCCGCCCTGGTCGAGTTGCGGGCCGCGGGAGACAATCCATACGCACTGGCGATCCGCAACACCGGGATTGTGCGGGCGACGACGGTAGCGAACGAAGGCGGGAGAATCGTGCTGAAGGCTGAGCAAGGAACAACGGTGAGCAGCGGGACGCTTCAGGCCAAGGGCGATCGGGGAGGAGGAATCGAGGTCCTGGGGTCGCAGGTGGTTTTGCAGGGGAACGCCGTTGTCGATGCAAGCGGAAAGAACGGCGGCGGCACGGTATTGATCGGGGGCGAAGGTAGGGCAGGCATCCTGCCTGCCCAGACGTCGCATCCGCACCAACAGCCGTCAGTTGCCAGTGATCAGTTATCATTAATCAGTGAGGGTCAGGCTGAGGGGAAAGCAAACGGCAAGAACTCTCAGAACACGTTCGTTGGCCGGGACGTTATGATTCGAGCGGATGCGGTTGAACAGGGGAAGGGCGGGAAGGTGATCGTGTGGTCTGACGAGGTGACGGAGTTTTACGGGAGCATTTCTGCGAAAGGGGCAGTGGTCAGTGATCAGAGTCAGTGGTCAGTTGTTAGTGGTCAGTTATCAGTGGATCGGAATCAGTCCACTCCGTACTCCGCACTCCGCAATGAATCAGTGGTCAGTGATCAGTTGTCAGTAATCAGTGACCAGACGAACCTACAGCTTGAAATCCGCACTCCGCAATCCGCACTCCGCAGTGGGGGCGGTGGCTTCGTCGAGGTATCCGGCAAGGGCAGTCTGGGTTTCAACGGGAAAGTCGATGTTGGACGCGGCGGCACAGTGCTCTTGGACCCGCGCGATTTAACGATCCGAGGCACCGGCGCACACGATTCTCTGGCGTCACCCTTGGGGACAGGGATAGCATTTGCTGACGGCGGGATTACCGCCAACGACGACAAGACAGTCTCAGCGAGCGCGCTGACTGCCTTGACGGGAAACATCACCCTCCAGGCCGACCGTGACTTGAACATCAATTCCATCCTTGATTTCACGCAACAGACCGCTGGTGAATCGGTGACTTTCCAGGCGGGCCGCGACTTGGCGATCAATCAGCCAGTCAGGACAGCCGGCGCGACGTTAAGCTTCGTTGCGTCGGACGCAGGGGCATCCATCGTGGCCACGACTGGTGTAGGAAGCGCGGCGACCGCGACTTTGACGGTTGCGGCGCAGGTTGGAGATCGAAACACGGGGAACGTTACGCTCAGCAACGACGGGTCCGGAGGAATTCGGCTCGGCGATAACGTGACAAGCTCCGGGAGTATTGCCTTAAACGGTCCTGTGGTTTTGACGAGAGATTCCGTGGAGACTGGTTTCGGCGTAACCTTCGCCTCGACCATCAATGCCGACGCGGCTGCGAATAACCGACGGTTGACAATCATAGCCGACGGAGCGACGACGTTCAACGGGGCGATTGGCAGCACGGCAGCGCTGGGCGGCCTCACGACTGACGCGTTGGGAACAACCACGATCAATGCACCCGGAGTAACGACTACCGGGGCTCAAACCTACAGTGATCCCGTCACGCTGGGCCAGAACATGGTGATGACCAGTTCGAGCGGAGGGAATATCGTGTTTGAATCGACCCTCAACGGAGCCGCGGCCTTGACCATCAATACCGCCGGAATATCAAAGTTCCGCGCCAGTGTTGGCGGGATAACTCCGCTGGCAAGTCTCACGACGGACTCTGCTGGAACAACGGCCTTCCAAGGACCTGCCATTTCCACATCCGGGAACCAGACGTTTAACGACGAGGTAGTTCTGGGCACGGACACGGTGCTTTCTCCCGGCACGGGCAATGTGACTTTCTCCCGGACTCTGAACGCAGACCTGGCAGCCAATAATCGGTCCCTGACGTTGAATGGTATTGGAACCAACACTTTCGTTGGCGTGGTGGGTGGCGTGCATCGCCTCGATTCCCTGAAAACCGATGCAGGAGGGGCCACCATCATCGGCGGAGGCAGCGTTCTAGCCAGGACACAAACTTTTGGTGACGCCGTGAAGTTGACCTCAAATACCACGCTCAGCGGCACAACCATCACGCTGGACGGGACGTTGGATGCTACCACAGCCGGCGCGCAATCGCTAACTCTGAACGGAGACGGGGTAACGACTATCAATGGAGCAATCGGCGCTACTGCGAGACTCAGTGCCTTAACTACGGATAGTGCCGGCACAACGACGATCAGCGCGAACGTCACTTCGGCTGCCCAAAGATACGACGACGCGGTCAAACTGGCGGGGAACTCGACTTTGACCAGCACCAGCACGGTAACGTTTAATAGCACTGTGGATGGTGACATTGCTGGCGGGCATCAATTGATGGTGAGTGCGCAGACGACGACAACCTTTAACGGAGTCGTCGGAGGTGCGGTCACATTGAATAAGCTGACCACGGCTTCTCCGGGAACTACTCTTCTATCGAGTGCCGTGGATTCTCTCAACGCCATCACGTTATCGCTAGGGGATCCGCTGACGATCTCAGCGCCAACAACGACTTTGAACGGAACCACCGTGACATTGAATAGCACCGTGAATGGAAGCTCGACGGCGCGCAATCTCGTCATCAATGCGGATGGAACTGCCACGATCGCAGGCACGATCGGCGGGACGCGGCCGTTGGGGAGTCTTCGAACGGACGCAGCCGGGACCACTGTTTTGAGCGCAAGCGTGTTCACCAGCACGGACGGTGGCGCTACGGGCACGCAGGTCTATGAAGATCCGGTTATTCTGGGTGGAATTCCGGGTTTGAACGCACCGGACTCCTCCGTCACTTTCGAGCAGTCGATAAACGCCTCGCTGGCCGGTGCTCGCGGTCTCACGGTGAACGCGACAACCACAACCTTTGATGGACCCATCGGAAACACTGCCCGCCTCAGCAGCCTGACCACCGACAGCATTGGCTCAACCATGATCAATGGCGGGTCGGTGCATGCCACGACGCACACCTACAATGATGATCTCGTGCTTGGCGCCAATACGGTGCTGACCGGATCGTCGATTAACCTGGGAGGTTTGGGGAGAACCGTCTCAGGTTCGGGATACGCGTTGGATCTCAACACTGCGTTCGTGACCGGGTTCAGTATTGGCTCCGCGGGAGGAAGCGGCTACACGAGCGAGCCGACGGTGATGATTGCTCCGCCTTCGGGTGGTGGAATTACAGCGACAGCGACGGCGGTTGTATCAGGTGGAAGAGTTACGGCGATAAATATTACCAACCCAGGCGGCGGTTACACGTCCACGCCTAGCGTGACTTTGACGGGCGGCGGGTTTACGACGCCGGCGACCGCGTCAGCCACGATTCCCGTCAATCCCACGGCGAATCTGCGCGCCGACGTGAGCGTGGCTCAACTGACCACAGACCGGGGTGGCACAACAACAATTAGAGCCGGAGTTACGACGACTGGCAGCCAGACGTTCGGTGGCGCGATCACGCTGGCCATGCCGACAACTCTGGTCAGCACTGGCGGCGGGAACATTACTCTGGGCGGGACTGTGAACGGATCTTTTGCGCTCGCGGTCAACACGGCAGGCGCGACGACTTTTGGTGGAGTGGTGGGGGGAACTTCACGACCCGCAAGTCTGACTACAGACGCCGCAGGCTCCACAACGATTAACACAGCGTCAATCACGACTTCAGGAGCGCAGACCTTCAACGATCCGTTGACTCTTCAACAGAACGCAACGCTGACCAGCCAGAGCGGCGGCGCCATGACCTTCAACAGCACGATTGATGGAGCCAACAGGTTGACGGTTGTTTCCGCCGGAGCAACGAGCTTCAACGGTGTGATCGGCGGGATTACACCTTTGATAGGAATTTCGATAGATTCGATCGGTTCGACGGTGATCAACACGTCCAGCATCACCACGAGCGGCACTGGCGCGCAGTCCTATTCCAATCCGGTTACCTTGAGTACGAGCACGACCTTCGCCAGCACCGGCGGTGGTAATGTCACATTCAACTCGGTGGTCAACGGATCCCAGAATCTTACGGTCAGTACCAGTGGTGACACACGGTTCAGCGGACGAGTGGGCGGGACAATGCCTCTGGCGAGTTTGACAGTTGATGGAATTGGAACCACTTCTTTCAACAGTTCGGGCACGGCAGCGGCCCCGTCGGTGACTACAACTGGGGATCAAGTCTATCGTAACCCGGTGCGAATGCTCTCTGCTGCTGTGCTCTCGGGCCGTAACATCTCATTCGACTCGACGGTTGATGGCCCCCAGTCGCTGACGGTGATTACGCCAACTGGCACTGCCACTTTCAGCGGGAGGATCGGCGCCACTACGGGTTTGACCAGTTTGACGACAGGCACGGCTGGGAGTGCAGCGGGAACTGCGGTCTTCAACACGACGTCCCTGCAGGCAACCACTCAGACGTATCATAACTCGGTTCTGCTGACGACGAATCTGACCATGACCGGAACTACAGTAAGCCTTGCAGCCACCGGATCGATCAATGGCGTCCTGGATCCGGACGATGTGTCGAATAATCGGCACCTCACGGTGAACGCGACGACGACGACGTTCAATGGGTCTATCGGAAGCAGCCGTTTGCTCGGGAGTCTGACCACAGACAGTGGACCGGGACACACGACAACTTTGGGAGGCACGACGATCACGGCAATGACTCAAGCCTTCGGCGATCCGGTCATTCTCACATCTGGTCCCACCACTCTGAATGCCACAACGGTGACTTTCTTCAATCCCGTCAACGGCGCACAAGCTTTGACCGTAAATGCCAGCGGAACCACTTCCTTCAATAGCGCTGTCGGCGCAACCACCGCTTTGACCAGCCTGGCGACCGATGCCAATGGCCGGACTGTGTTCTTCAATAGCATGAACGCAGCAACCCAGACCTTCAACGACCCGGTGACTTTAGGAGCGAGTCTCGGGCTGACGGCCAGCGGTTCGATAACTTTCAACTCGACGTTGGATGCAAGCACAACGTCGAATAACCACTCCGCGTCATTCAGTTCGCCGTCGGTGGTGTTCAACGGGATCGTTGGCAGCATTCAGCCGTTCACCAGCATTGCCACAAGCGGTGGCACGGCCACTGTCAACAGCGGTTCGATGGCGAGCGCGAACTTGAATTTCGGGGGCAGTACGTTGGTTTTGGGGGCAAATACTACCCTGAGCGGCAGCACAGTTACGCTGGGTTCGGTCACTTCTTCCGGCGGACCTTGGGATTTGGTCGTGATCGGCACCGGAAGCATCACCCTGAACGGAACAATCGGGAATGCCCCAGCGTCTCCGACTCTCAGGAACCTCCTCGTGTCCGGCGGCGGAGTCGTCACCATCAATACATCTGCGATAAACACCACCGGCTGGCAGCGGTATGCGAATACCATTCGCCTCAACACAAGTCCGACGTTCACGAGCACCGGCTCCGGCATCTCTGGGGATATTACGTTCAGTTCTTCGATCAACGCGGCCGCCAATGGAGTTCAAGCTTTGACTGTGAACACGAGCGGCACCACCACTTTTGCGGGATCGATTGGGTTGGGCGAGGACAATACTCTGGGCACTGTGGACGACCGGGCGCTCGCGACCTTAACCACCGATGCGGGATCAGGAGGGGGAACCACAATCAGTGCCCCGCAAATCAAAACGACGGGCAATCAAACGTACAACGACAATGTGACTTTGGGTGCAAGCACGATTCTGACCGGGACCGGCACTACCGCGAAACCGGTGTTCGCGGGCCCTGGCACACCTAATGTGTTGGGCGCTGGAAACATGCTGACTTTGGATTTTTCGGGGTCGGGCGCGGGAAATGAGACAACGATAGACGGCTCAAAATTCAGCGGCTTGCGGGCGATAACGATTGGTGGCGGCGGCGACTCGAAACTATCGGGAACGATCAGCACATCGGGAAATCAAGTCTATCAAGACGCCATCGCCCTGTCGGCGAACACGACGCTTCAGGCTGCCTCCATTGTCTTCAACAACTCTGTTTCCGGGGGGACATTTGACCTCACACTCACGGGCAGTGGATTAACGACATTCAACAGCAATGTCTCTGGTCTTGGCAACCTCGTAGCCAACGGCGGCGGTTCGACCTTGATCAATGCGTCGTCGATAGGTGCGACAACGATCAATACGGTTTCAGATCTACTGCTCGTTAGCGCCACTACGACGCTTTCCAGTTCGACAACTATGACTTTGGGATCCTTGATTTCGAATCGACGGAATGTGGCGCTCGCGGGGGCTACGGTGAATCTGAACGGGATTGTAAGCGGTGTGCAGAATCTGGACGTGACAGGTACTTCCGCAATCAACCTTAATCACGGAACTGTCACCACCGCGGGCACACAGATTTACAACAACCCTGTCACTCTGGCGTCGGCCACTACTGCCACCAGCACGGGAACAGGATCCTCCGGCAACATTACTTTCAGTGGCGCGGTGAACGGAGGTTTTCCATTGACGGTCAACACCGCAGGCACGACGACCTTTAACGCTCTCGGAGGATCGACCGCGTTGACGAGCCTCACGACTGATGCTCCGGGAACGACGGTCTTGAATAGCGGAACGATCACTGCCGTGAATACAATCGCTTTCAATGATGCGGTCACGCTCGGAGCGAATCTAACGCTGATCAGCACCGGAAACCAGAACATCACCTTCGGTTCAACCATCAACGGGAACTTCAGCCTGACGCTGAATACCACCGCGACCACCACTCTGGGGGGCGCGGTGGGCAACACGACGGCCCTGGCCAGCCTGACCACCGACGCCGGGGGCACGGTGGCTATCAACGGTGGATCGGTCGGTACTGGATCAGGCGCGCAGACCTACAATGAAAATGTGACCCTGGGCGCGGACACGATCTTGACCGGGGGAACGCCGACTTTCGGTGGAACGGTCGCTGCCAACAACCGCGATCTTGCGCTCAATTTTTCAGGCACGACGACGATCAATCCCACTGTTTTCA
>Ga0194121_10006553_pt1 | contig 15547 bp, 13 predicted proteins | sample TA2MahCa50mmetaG_FD_148609 | JGI IMG/M metagenome (GOLD analysis project Ga0194121, IMG submission 148609) | Freshwater microbial communities from Lake Tanganyika, Tanzania - TA2015020 Mahale Deep Cast 50m | ecosystem: Environmental > Aquatic > Freshwater > Lake | place: Tanzania: Lake... | reverse complement strand
GGCTGTGCAGATATCGACGAAGTCTGACTGAAGCAGAGGAAGAATGTTCAGTGCTTCCGGGTCGCCGAAGCGCGCGTTGTACTCGATCACCCGAATGCCGTCCTTCACTGCGATGAATCCACCGTACAGTATGCCGGTGTAGGGACTTGAGCATTCTTGAATAAGGGCATCAGCGACCAGTCTGTTGAGCTCTTTTCCTCTCGCCAGATCCGATGTCTCCAGGAACGGTAGGCTGTGATTCACATCGGTAAATGTTCCCATCCCTCCGGTATTGGGTCCCGTGTCTCCTTCAAATGCGCGTTTATGATCCTGGACGGCCGGCATGTCGACGACGCGGCTCCCCGACACGAAACTCAGCAGGCTGAACTCCACGCCGGTCAGTTTTTCTTCGATGACCACCTGTCCGCCCTCCGCGATGCACTCTTTCGCGTAGGCAACTCCCTCTGCGATGGTAGAAAGATGATCCCCGCTGACTTTCACGCCTTTGCCGCCGCGAAGTCCGTCGTACTTCACCACGTACTCTCCCCGTAGATCATTTTCAATGTATGCATGCAACGATTTTTCCTCCCCACTGCGGAATATCCGGAATTTCGGTGACGCATCTATGCCGTGCTTCCTGAGGAGTTCACGTGTGAAGCCTTTGCTCGATTCAATCCGCGCAAGGCTCTTGAGAGGAGCAACACTCGGGATTCCCTTGTGCAGAAGCTCATCTGCAAGACCGGCACCGATGGGATCGTCCGGCGCAATGAATGCGAAATCCGGCTTCTCTCTCTCCGCGATTTCGAGGATCGCCGCAAAATTCATCAAATCCGTTTCGTATGTCCGTACCGCGAGCCTTGCGATTCCCGGATTGCGAGCCGGTACGACGGAAATGATTTCCGGTGCAGCGGGGCTTCTTGCAAGTGCATCAGCCACGGCGTGGCCTCTTGCAGCCAGTGAAAGAAGCATGATTTTCATGCGACGATCATATCGCTTTGCCGCTTTCTTGAACAGCGTTTGCCTTCATTGACAACGAAAAACCGGAGCGCATGCGCTCCGGTTTGAAAGGTACAGAGGGAAAGCTCAGCCCTTCCTGCTCGTTCCGAGCACGATGCACACGAGAGCAACCACAGCGTGCAGATAGTTGTCTGCATCGTTGGCGTGGAAGAGACCGAGAACGTCGCCACCCGATGTGAAGCCGACGAAAGCAACAGCGGCGTAGATCACGCCGAAGACAGTGAGGAACATCCGTTCCTTGCCGGCGCTGGCCGCCCAGAGGGCGACGAGACCCGTCGCAAGGTGGACGACATTGTGAATGGTGTTCACTTCGAAGATGAATACCATGTCACCCATGAAGAAGCCGGCGATGCCGAGGAGGACGAAGACGACGCCGAGAAGCTGGGTGACCGGGCGTACGAGAGCGGACATAGTGAAGAGGGGAAAGAGGGTACTGAAAGGAATGCTAGAACAACTCCATGAGTCCCCGCAAGTCGTCTTACACCAGTGTCATTGTCTTGTACGCTTCGCCTTCCTCGTCGCTTGCCAACTCGTTATTGCCGTGTTCCCGTGATTCATTGCGGCATCCGCCGAGTTCGTAGAGGAGTTTCTGCGTGATTTCGGGAGTCGGATAGTGCTTCGTGAAGCAGCCCTCGCTGAACCTTTTGATCTTGGGGTTTCCGTACCGGATGGACTTATGCAGATCTTCGATGGTTCCGTAGAAGAGGCCGTCTGCCCCCATAAATTTACGGATGTCTTCGATGGAATGGTCCGCTGCGATCAACTCCTGCTCCGTCGGCAGGTCGATACCGTACGGATCGGGACCGATGATCGGAGGTGATGCAGAAGCGAAGTACACTTTCTTCGCTCCAGCTTCGCGCGCGATCTCCACGATTTTCTTGCTCGTGTTTCCTCGGACGATGGAGTCGTCGACGAGAAGGACGCTGTTGCCCTTGAATTCCAATTCGATCGGGTGCAGCTTGAACTTCAGGCTCCTCTTGCGGACTTTCTGCCCCGGCATGATGAAGGTGCGTCCGATGTACCGGTTCTTCACGAAGCCTTCTCGGTAGCGGACTTTCAGCTTGTCCGCGAGACCTGCGGCCATCGGGCGGCCCGTGTCGGGGATCGGGATGATGGAGTCGATGTGAATGCCGGATGCTTTGATCTGCCTCGCGAGATACTCACCCATGCGGAGCCTCGCCTTGTAGACGTTCACACCGTCGATGGTCGAATCCGGAGCCGCAAGGTAGACCCATTCAAAGATGCAGGGATTCAGCGTCCCCCTGCGGACAACCTGGCTGTGGAGCTTGTTGTGGCGGTCGATGAAGATAACCTCGCCCGGCTGGATGTCACGGATGAATTCAAAATCGAGTCCTTTGAACGCGCTGTTCTCGGAGGCAATGATGTATTCCTCCTTCATGCCGAATTTCCGCTTGCCAAGTTGCAGCGGGCGGATGCCGTGCGGGTCCCTGAAACCGACGATGCCGTGACCGCCGATGAGAGCAACAGCCGAGTATGCGCCGGTGCATTTCTTGAAGACTGTTCTGCATGCGTTGAACACGTGGTGCGGAGTGAGTTTCTTCGGACGCTGATTCGCGAGCGCGACGGCGAAGACATTGAGGAGGATTTCAGAGTCGGAGCTGGTGTTGAGATGGCGGTAGTACTTTTCGAGAAGTTCCTTCTTCAGTGCAGGGTAGTTGGTCAGGTTGCCGTTGTGTGCGATGGCGATGCCGAAGGGATTATTGACGAAGAACGGCTGTGCCTCAAATTCACTGCTGCAGCCTGCAGTCGGGTAGCGAACGTGTCCGATTCCCATGGTTCCTCGGAGCCTGCTCAGCGACTTTTCATGGAAGACATCCCTCACCATGCCGTTACTCTTCTTCAGATGGAATTGACTGTTGTAGGTCACGATGCCGGCAGCGTCCTGTCCCCGGTGCTGGAGGAGAGTGAGTCCGTCATACAAATCCTGAATCACTTCACCGAAGCCGGAGATGGCCATGATTCCGCACATGCTAGAGAGTGGGAACAGGCAAGCGAGCCTGACGGAAACAATTCCGCAAGGCCGAGAAATGATCACGGTGGAATACCACGGAGGCATTTTAGGGACTTTTTTGTAACAGGCAAGGAAGTCTCCTTACTTGTTCAACTATCTATGCCCATCTGACGTTCCTTGGCGCGCACGCAGTTACGCAGCAGACTCGCTACGGTCATAGGTCCCACACCGCCGGGAACGGGCGTGATAGCGGAGACTTTCTTTCTCAAGGCTTCGAAATCGGTGTCTCCGCAGAGTGCGCCGTCGATGCGGTGGATGCCGACATCAATGACGACTGCACCTTGCTGTACCATGTCTGCAGTAATGAGTTTTGCCTTACCTGCTGCGGCAATGAGTATGTCTGCTTTTCGCGTCATATCACCGAGATTCTTCGTTTTGCTGTGGCACACCGTGACGGTTGCGTCGCGGTTCAGGAGCATGATCGCCAGCGGCTTTCCGACGGTGTTGCTCCTGCCGACGATCACGGCGTGTTTTCCTGCGACGGGAATTTTGTAGTGCTCAAGGAGACGGACGATTCCCGACGGCGTCGCGGGCGGAAGATCTTCAAAATCTTTCGACAGGAAAACTTTCCCGAGGTTGTAGGCGCCAAATCCATCGATGTCCTTCTTCGGATCGATCGCGCGGATGATCTGCGGAGTGTGCCGTTCGAGGTGCTCCGGCAGGGGAAGTTGCACGAAGAATCCCGTGACATCGGGATCGTTGTTCAGTCTGCCGACGATTTCCAGAAGCTGATCGAGGGATGTATCCTTCGGTACGTGCATGTGCTCGTTCCGCATGCCGATTTCCGTGCAGCTCTTCACTTTTTGCCTGATGTAACTCTCACTCGCAGGATCGTCGCCGACCTGTACGACGACGAGCTTGGGATCCAGTGTCTCCACGAGCGGTTTGAGAAAGTCGAGCAGGGCCTCCGCAGCTTTTTTGCCGTCGAGAAGAAGCGTTTCCATGTCTGCAGTATAACCCCGTTCCCTGAAAGCATCTACGCCTGCACGCTCGTTTTCTTTCCCTGATCGAAGAAGTGCAGCACCTGTCGCAGGATGAAGTCCGCAACGTCTTCCGTGGTACCGGATGTATCGACGAAAACCGTCGACGGATCCTCTACCATCCTGTATTCCTCGTATACGCGGCGCTGGAGATTTTCCGTTTCAAATACATCGATGTGTCCGCGTTTCTGAATCCGCTCCATGCAGACGTCGAACGGCGGCAGGGCGATGATCGTAAGATCCGGTTTGGGGAACGCATCGTTGACATTCTTCAGCCATTCTTTTGACAGTCCCATGACTGCACCGTAGACGATGGTGGAGAGTGCGTACCGGTCGCAGACGACGACTGCGCCACTGCGGAGAGCGGGTTCAATCACCGTGGAGACATGATTCGCGCGGTCCGCGCAGAACAGAAGCTGTACGGCATCCGGTGACGGCATGGTCTCGCTTGAGAGAATAGTGCGGATCTCCTTCCCGATCGCGGAGTCCGTCGGTTCTGCTGTGGTGATCACGGTCATGCCACGGGCACGCAGACTTTCGGTCAGCATGGCGCTGTGTCGCGTTGTGCCGCTCCCGTCCGGGCCCTCGAGGACTATGAATGTTCCGTGCATAAGGCGCTGGATCATACCATGCCTGTTCCTGTACCTGCGAATGGAAGACTTTTGGCACGCTGGGTCGGTAGTCGCCCCCTGCTATGAATGCCCGAAATGGCGGCATGTACCGAGCCCGCCACACCTTCAAAGGAAGCCAAAAATCTGCTATAATAAGAGGAATAACCCAAAAACCATGCGCGCGGTCAATGTCGTCCTCCACCCCTTCCTCTTCGCGGGCATCACCGTGCCGGAATTCCTCCATTGGTACTTCTTCGAGCGGCCGTCCAGGATCGTCCGTTCCTACCTTGCCTATCTCCGTGCCCTGTCCGATATTTTTGCATTCGCGTTCCTCATCAGGACGCTCCTCTCTCCGTGGAAGCAGATCACCGCTGTGTACCCGGTCAAGGGAATGAATCTCACGGCGATTGGCGAGAGCCTCACACTCAATTGTCTCAGCAGAACGATTGGCATGCTATTCCGGTTGTCGGCGATCTGCATGGGTATGGCGGTCATCGCGATTCTCACCGTGTTCTACGGGGCGTACACCCTCGCATGGCTGGTGTTTCCGTTGTTCTTCTGGGTCGCTCTTGCACACATTTCCTCCGCGCTTTTCTGATCATGGAGCTTCGTTTCGATCCGTCGGCAACGAGAGCGTACACAGCGCGCGTCCTGAGACGGTTTGTCGAAGGTCCTGCGATTGTTGTGATCGCCGTCATCATTCTCATACCGTTTATCCTCGAAGAGCTCCGTACGCAGAATGCGTCGCATCTCATGACGGCGATCCTGCTCTTCGGCATGGTGTTCCTCATCGTGAAGGGCTTCATCACCGAACGTCTGGAGAGTGACGAACTGCCCGTGAAAGATAATGGCAATCTCGCGTCGCAGCTCACCCAGGATATTCTTGCACGTCTCTCAGAAAATGCGTCGATGGCCCGGGAAGTCGTCGAAGCTGCGTCCCTCTCGACGAGGGGCGGATTCATTCTCCATGAAATGGGAATTTCCCGCGAGAGGTTTCTCCCACTCGTGCGGCCGATTCTCGAGGACCAACTGGCCACGCCGTTCCTGACGAAGGTCATGGCGGCTATGCAGCGATTTAAAACCAAACGCATTGATTCCGGTTGCATTCTCTTCACCCTGTTCCAGAGGAAAGGCGTGATGGAGGAGCTATTGAATTCCCTCGATCTATCGCTCCAGGATGTGGCGATGATTACGGAGTGGGAGCGCTATCACCACACCGTCTGGACGCGCGAAAGCTTCTTCAGTCCCCAGAGTCTTCTGCGTTCATTTGGTGGTCTCGGTCGCAGGTGGATCACCGGGTACAACGATGCTCTCGATGAGATTACGACGGACATCAGCGAGACTATTTTGTACCGATGCAAGCGTAAGGTCACCATTCATCTCGATAAAATCAAAGACGCGCTGCTCGTTCTCGGACGTTCTTCGCAGCACAACATCATCGTCACCGGACAGGATGGCAGCGGTAAGCAGAGCTTCGTTGAAAATCTCGCACACCATCTTCGTCTCAATGAAGTACGTTCCGGGTCTGCCTATACCCGCGTGCTTATTCTGAAGGTGCAGGATCTGCTTTCCGGCGGGCAAAATCCCGATACATTTCTTCTGCAGGCGCTCACACGTGCTGATTCGCAGGGACGATTCATCGTTGTCATCCAGGATATCGGTCTGTTCCTGTCCTCCGGTGACGAGAAGCTGCGGGGCGTGCTGATCAAGTTTCTCCAGGCCAAGAATATCAACATCATCGGCATCGCCGATACGAAGGACTATCACACGCTCATTAAAACTGATGCGTCTCTCGACTCGCAGTTTGAAACCATTGCCCTGGAGCCGACGAATGTCTCGGACACGATGTCGGTTCTCATGGAAGAGTATTTCCGCATCGAGGACAAGAGTCATATTCACGTGACGTACAAAGCACTCAAGGAAATCATCGATCACGCAGACCGGTACATCCGGAAGAGTTCATTTCCCGGAAAGGCAATCGACTTGCTCCACGACACCGTTTCGCACGCGAAGCAGCTGAGTAATACCTACGTAAAGCCGGAGGATGTCCGTGCGATGGTTTCCCTCCGTGCTCACATGGATATCGGGGAAGTCGGTGAGCACGAACGTCTGGCGCTGAAGAGTCTTTCCGATGCCATGCACAAGCATATCGTCGGGCAGGATTACGCCATCGCGGCAATCGTCAGTGCCCTGAAGAGGGCGAGAGCGCGGATCGGTCTCAAGAACAGGCCGCTTGCCACATTCCTGTTCCTCGGTCCCACCGGTGTCGGTAAGACGGAAACGGCGAAGGCTCTGGCGGAGGAATACTTCGGCAAGATGGCTTCCGGAGGGTCGAAGGCTCCCATGATCCGTTTGGACATGAACGAGTACAGCTCTCCCGAGTCCGTCTCGGCCATCATCGGCTCCACGGACCCGGCGAAACCGGCAGAGGGATACCTCGCTCGCGAAGTGCAGGATCATCCATTCTCACTCATTCTCCTCGATGAGATCGAGAAAGCGGACAAGAAAGTCCTGAACCTCTTCCTGCAGGTGCTCGATGAGGGGCACTTCATCGATGCTCAGGGAACCAAGACCGATTTTCGCAATACCATCATCATCGCAACATCCAATGCTGGGGCGGCGTTCATCACAGATTTCCTGCATAGTAATGCGAATGCTGCCGGCTTGGCGTTCAAGAATTCTCTCATCGACGAAATTATTCGCACTGGCGTGTACTCGCCGGAGTTCCTCAATCGCTTCGACGACGTCATTCTGTATCTGCCGCTGACGAAGGAGGAAACGATTGAAGTTGCGAAGCGTATGATCCGTTCTGTCGTTGCCGGTGTAGAGCGTGAGCGTGGCATCATCATACGTGTCGACATCGATGCTGTCACCGCCATTGCAGAAAAGGGATTCAGTCATGATTTCGGAGTTCGCGAGATGCGCAGGGCGATCGGCGAAACACTCGAAACACATATTGCGGATTTCCTTCTCAACAGGCCTCTGCGCCGGGGCGATATCATCGAAGTCCGTCGGGAAGACCTGCGCATCTGATCCGTTCCATGGTCATATGGAACGCCTGAAAGCTTTCTCTGGAGCGGCTTTCTCGCATTCGACGAAAGAAGTGCACGACGGGACCATAGATGCGTCATGGGCAGGCTGCAACGATGAGCGCATGTCCGGATTCCTGCGGTTCTGGCGAAAACGATCGGGTGCGCAGCCCGACGTGGCGGGATGGCCTTCGGCAATCCTACTGCTCAGTGCTGCAGGTGGACCGCGCTTCGGGGCCGTGCGTTCAGGACGCTTTGAGCTCTCCCTCGAGGGAGAGCTCGCCCGTGAGTGTTGGCTTGCCATGCCCTCGGCGTTTCCGTCTCTGAAGCTGGATGTCTTTTCTTTCCTGCCGCAGGAATTCCACGCGATTCTGCACGACACCTCCCGCAACGGTCAGATCGAACATTCCGTCGCATGGTTCATGTACCAGAGCGAGGAACAGATACGGACACTGAGGGGACAGGGGATTCGCCGAGTATGGTAGAACCCCTCCATTCGCTCTCTTGGAGACGATGAGCAGTTGCAGTTGGAGAGGATGCAGATTCTCCTTCAGGCGAAGATTTGACACAGCACTGTTACTTTTTAGACGACGCCTGCGTAGTACAGGTGACAAACGCCTTCGCTGCGTCGTTCCTTTCTCCTCCGGCCTCTTGTATCATCATAGGCATCTATGGATGCCACTGATGAGCAGCTCGTTGCAGACTACCGCTCCGGAAGCAGCGATGCCTTTGAAACGCTCTACGAACGGTACGTCCGCCGCCTCTATGATTTCGTCTACTTCAAGACGCATCACCGGGAGACTGCGGAAGACATCGTCAGCCAGACGTTCCTGCAGGCGTTTCAGAATCTCGGCACGTTTGATTCCGATCGTGGGGTCTTCTCCGCGTGGATCCACCGTATCGCGCGCAATCTGACCTTCGATCATTTCCGCGCTATGAAGTTGTCGGTGCCCATCGACGATGCCTGGGACATTCCTTCGAATGCCGATGTTGCCCGTGATGCGGACGCCACTCTCAAGGTTGAAAAGGTAAGAGCGTATCTGCAGACGCTCTCTCCCGATCAGCGTGAGATCATCCTTCTTCGTCTCTGGCAGGATCTGCCATTCAAGGAAATTGCAGCAATTACGGGAAAATCCGAAGCTGCCTGCAAGATGGCGTACAAGCGCGGAACGGAGAGACTCCGAGACGAACTTCTCATCGCTTTCCTTCTCCTCTTCCTCTCTTGATGCCACAAGACCCTTTCACCATCGTCAGCGAGCTCATCGAAATTGACCCCTCACTGGAACCGCACCGCGCCATGCTGGAGCTGAACGTCCGTTCGATTCTCGTGAGCAGGCCGGATACGCAGTTCTCCACGGAATTCAAGCAGCGATTGCTCCGTGAACTCACGGAGAAACTCGACCTCGTGCAACCTTCTACTCCCCATTCCCTCATGATCATGGTCAACAAATTTCTCTACACCGGTGCAGGTGCCGTCGTTGGCGGCCTGTTGGTCTTCTTCGTCTCCCGGAATCTTCCGATGCCCGGTCTCACGACGCCGGAGCCGGAGAGCGGCAAGAAGGCTGTAGACGTAGCAGTGGATGCCGGTGATGCAGTTCAGGGTGACGTTCCTTCACAGCCATTGCCTCCCAAGGCATTCGGCGATCTGCCTCAACCACAAGCACATCCGACTATCAGTGCGCGTCCGCAATCCGCCGGAGGCGGTGCAGGTGGCGCAACAGGTATGGAAGGCATGGAGTACCGTGAGGAGAGTGGAACGGATGCTAAAATGATCGCCCCGGTTGAACCCGGTATGTACCAACCCATCTCCGTCGATTTCATCTACAAGGGAGAAATTACCCTTCCAGAGGATGACGTTCTGGTCATGCGCCGCGAAATGCCGAAGACCGAGGCTAATGCCTCACTCCTCAAGGGTACGTTTGCTTCGTCGCTCATTGATGTCTCTAAGCTGCCGAATTTGCCCTTACAATCAGTGAACCTGGGGAGGACGGACTTCGGGTCGTTCAATGTCACCGTCGATTTCCTGAACGGCACTGTTTCCATGTACAAGAATATCGATTACAGCTCACGTCCCGAGAGCACGTGTTCAGATGAAGCCTGTTTTGCACGCTACCGCGTGAAGATGAGCGATATTCCGTCGGAGAAGGAGCTCTTCGCCATGACCGACAAGTTCATGAAAGAGTACGCAATCGATAGGAGGAACTTGGGTGAGCCGATGACGCAGGATGACTGGCGCTACTGGTACGAGACGTCGACGGATAAGACGAACTACTGGTTCCCGGAGCAACTCAGCGTCATCTATCCCTACGAGATCAATGGGAAGCCCGTCTTCGATGAGTGGGGGAACCCGGTCGGCGTCAACGTCACCTTCGATATCCGTGAGAATGGTGTAACGGGTGTCTGGGGCCTCCAGACGATGGATTTCACATCCTCGTCCTACACAGCAGCAGATGATCTTGATGCCGTGATGAAGGTTGTGCGGAAAGGTGGCAGGAATGAGTGGAGAGATCCTGCAGCCAAGATCGTCGAAGCATCTGTGAAGGAACCTGTGGATGTCTACGTCCAGATCAACGTATGGGACCAGAAGTCGATGTTCGGAGAGACGCTGTATGTTCCTGCAGTAGCGTTCCCGGTCACGAGCATGCCGATGGAAGCAGGACTGGTCCGCAAGTACGTCGTTGTCCCTCTGGCGAAGGAGTTTCTCACGGTGCCTCAGGATCCCGTCGGTATTCCCCGTCCTATGCCGCTCATGGAAGGCGCTGCTGGATAAAGGAGCGAAACGAGTGACAGGATGTACAGGAAACAGAGGAGTGCACACTCCTCTGTTTTTTTAGCGTGCAAAAAACCGACATCGCACGCGGGGCGCGTGATGTCGGTCGGGGGCTCTTCACTTTGCCTGTCTCATCAGGCGGCCAGGCCGCACTTCACGAAGGCGAAGGCTTCGCACTGGAACCGGGCGATCTCGATGTTGAACGGGTCGCCCGATACCGTGATTTCATAGCTGTCCTGTTCTTTTTCAGCCACATTGATTATCGATATGCCCCTGCCCAACAGGATTTTGCAGCACTTTAACAAAGGGCTCTCGAGGGCAAGTCTGTTACCTTCTGAGACAAACACAATCAACTTTCTACTCATCATGACCTCCGTAGGTGTGAAGAACCATGTCCTGAAACCATTTCGGGACACAATATTTAAGCTTATAGAAGCTATAAAGTCAATATCGATATTCTCAATCGTGAATAGACGAAAAGCCGCCCCCACATTTTGTGAGGGCGGAGAAAGCGGTGTGCATCACATCATATCCATCCCTCCCATTCCTCCGGGCATGCCTCCTGCATGCGCCTCTTCCTTCTTCGGAATCTCTGAGATGGCGCATTCGAGCGTGAGGAACATAGAGGCGACAGAGGCGGCGTTCTCGAGAGCTGAGCGCGTTACCTTCTTCGGATCGATGACCATCGCCTTGACGAGGTCTTCATACTCTCCCGTGAGCGCGTTGTACCCTTCGTTGCCCTTTGCGTGCTTCACTTTGTCCACGACCACATCTCCGGCAACACCGGCGTTCATGGCGATGTTCATCAGCGGTGCGACAAGCGCACCTTTGATGATCTCCACGCCGACTTGTTCGTCCTGATTGTCCGTCTTCACCTTATCCAGTGCGCCCATTGCACGGATGAGAGCAACGCCTCCGCCCGGCAGAATGCCTTCCTCGGCGGCTGCGCGGGTTGCAGAGAGCGCATCTTCCACACGGTGCTGCTTCTCTTTCTGTTCCACTTCGGTGGCCGCACCGACCTTGATGACGGCGACGCCGCCGGTCATCTTCGCGAGGCGCTCCTGGAGTTTCTCGCGATCGAAGTCTGACTTCGTGTTGTCGATCTCGGTTGTGATCTGCTTCACGCGGGATGCAATTTCAGCCTTCTTGCCCTTGCCGCCGACGATCGTCGTGTTGTCTTTGCCGGCGATGACGCGGTCCGCCTGACCGAGGTCCTGCAGTTCCGTGTTCTCCAGCTTGAGTCCGACCTCATCGGAGATGACGCGGCCACCCGTGAGAATGGCGACGTCCTGGAGGATTGCTTTGCGACGCTCACCGAAAGCCGGAGCTTTTACGGCGAGAGCGGAGAACGTTCCGCGGAGCTTGTTCACCACGAGAGTTGCGAGTGCCTCTCCTTCCATGTTCTCGCAGATGACGACAACCTCTTTTCGTCCACGCTGAGCCAATTTTTCGAGTACCGGTAGGATCTCCTGAATGGAACCAATCTTCTTGTCTGTGATCAGGATGTACGGGTTTTCGAAGACTGCCTCCATCTTCTGCGTATCGGTGACGAAGTACGGAGAGATGTACCCGTTATCGAACTGCATACCTTCGACATATTCCGTCTCGATGCCGAGCGTCTGACCCTTGTCCACCGTGACGACGCCGTCAGCTTTCACTTTGTCGATGACTTCCGCGATGACCTCACCAACCTCTTCGTCCTGCGCAGAGATCGTTGCGACTGCCTTGTACTCCTCTTTCTTGCTGACCGTCTTCTTCATCTTCTCCAGCTCGGAGGTGATGGCAGTGACTGCCTTGTCGATACCGCGCTTGATCGAAATGGCGTTTGCGCCTTTCTGAAGGTGCTTCAGGCCCTCGTTCATGATCGCGTAGGCCAGAACCGTTGCCGTCGTCGTTCCGTCACCAGCGGCGTCATTTGTGCGCGTAGCCGCTTCCTTCACCAGTTGTGCACCCATGTTCTCGAACTTGTCCTCCAGCTCAACTTCCTTCGCCACTGTCACTCCGTCCTTGGTGACCGTCGGTGCGCCGTAGCTCTTCTCAATCAGCACGTTGCGTCCTTTCGGACCCATAGTTGCGGAGACCGCATCGGCAAGTTTCTTCACCCCTTTGAGGATGAGTTCGCGTGCGTCTTTTCCGAAGATGATTTGCTTTGCCATAACGTAGGAGGTAGGAAGTAGTGAGTAGGTTGTAGTAAGTAGTGAGTAGTAAGTAGGTTGTAGTAAGTAGCTAGTGTGAGCGAATCGCACGCACGAGAAATGTCTATTCGACTTTCCCGAGAACGGAATCAAGGTGCAGAATTTTGACTTCAATATCCTTACCGTCTTTCGTCTTCATCTTGATATCGTCCCCGGCGTAGCGTCCGAACAGTACTTTGTCGCCGACCTTCAGGTATTCTGCGGGATTTGCACAATCCTTTCCGATGCCGCCTTTCCCCACGGCCACCACGACGCCTTCGCTCGGTTTTTCACCGTGTGCTGTATCCGGAATGACAATACCGCTCGCTGTGATCTGTTCCTTTTCGAGCGGAACGACGACCACGCGGTCACCGAGAGGGGAAATTTTCGTAGCGAGTTGCGGAACGCTTGCCATAGCAGTGGGGTAAGGAAACGAAGAGAATGGTAAATTGGCCGTAAAATCGCCACCGGAATGCAAATTGCATCTCGTTAGCAATCGGAATTATAGAGTGATAATCCCAGTCGTCAAGAGACGAATTCCGGAGAATGGTAGGATGCGTACGATGAATGCCCTCACTCGTAACATCGGAATCGTGATGCTTTTCTTCGCGGTGACGATTGCAGTCTATGCCACTGCGGTCCGGGGAAATTTCTTCGTGGAGTGGGACGACTACAAGCTCATTGTCGAGAATCCGATTCTCCAGGAGGTGTCGGTTCGGAATATTCGAACGGCATTCACGGCATACGATCCCGAGCTGTACATACCTCTGACATTCATGAGTTACCACGCAGACAGGATTCTCGGTGGAGGGTGGAATCCTTCTGTCACGCACGGAATCAACCTCATTCTGCACACACTGAATGCGCTTCTTGTCACGTGGATACTCTCTGTACTGACAGGCAACAGGAAAGCTTCAGTGATCGCAGGGCTACTCTTCGCAGTACATCCTCTCCATACTGAAGCGGTGATGTGGGCCAGCGCACGTAAAGATGTTCTTTCGATATTCTTCTTTCTCCTCTCATGGTCGTCGTATCTTCAATTCCGTCGTGATGATGCGAGGCCGCTGCGATGGTACGCGACTGCTGTTTTTCTGCTTTTTCTTGCCCTGCTTTCAAAGGTTGTCGTTGTGACGCTGCCCATTGTTCTTCTTATGACGGATTACCTGCAACGCAGGAGAATAGATTTTTCGAACATTCGGGAAAAGTCACCGTTCTTTCTACTTTCGTTTGTCTTCGGTGTCATCGCACTCTTCGGACAACGCAGCGGATCGTCTCTCTACTACGAAAAGTTTCTCATCGGATGCAAAGCAATATTCTTGTACCTTGGAAAACTGGTGGTGCCGATGAAGTTCTCGATTCTGTATCCGTTTACAGAAAGCATTTCGATTTCCAATCCCGGCATACTCTTCTCCGTTCTTGGAGTGATTCTCATTTCCATTCTCGTTTTCCTCTTCCGAAACCATAGATCACTCCCGTTTGCCTGGATGTTTTTCACTGTTACGGTGCTTCCGACCATGTCAAATTTTACGAAATCCGATTACTACTTCCATGACGTCTACGTAGGCTCAGATCGGTACGCCTACATCGCTTCGATCGGTGTGTTTTTTCTCCTCGCTGGACTGATTTCGAAAGTACAGGGGCGTTTGAATGCTGCACTCTATTCTGTTTCAGCCCTAATCCTAGCCGTTTTTGGTTATCTATCCTATCAGCAGTCGTTCCTGTGGAAAGATACCGGTGTTCTCTTCGTCAATGTCATCCGGCACTATCCGAATTCCCATCTTGCGCACAATAACGTCGGTGCCATCCTCGAGAAGCAGGGGAAGTACGATCTTGCCGTCGGGCAGTACCGGGAATCCCTCGCTATTCGTCCGAATGAGCGGGCGTACTACAACCTCGCGCAGCTCTACGTGAAGGCCGGAAGGACCGAGGAAGCACGTGGTATGTATCTTCTCACACTCGAGCAGAATCCGGGCCATACCGATGCGAAGGTGAATCTCGCGGCGCTGCTCATTCGTTCTGGATCGTACGATGAGGCCATTGTCTATTTGCAAAAAGCTCTTGAGGAAGAACCCAAGCACGAGGAGGCGATGTTCAACCTCGCAAGGGCGTATGAATTGAGTGGTTCGAGGGAGAATGCACTGGGGTGGTACCGGAGTCTCCTTCAATTGACGCTGGAAGATCAGGAGATCCGGGAGAAAATAAATGCACTGCTCAGGTGAAATCCAGTCGGCCTTTCGCTAGTGTGTGCGTGTGCCCAGATGGCGGAATTGGTAGACCTGCCTGCCGGCAGGCAGGCGCGCACGATCACCAATGTTTACGGTTTATGCTCTACAAAGCAGAAGGCGCAAATACATATATGTTGGTTTAACGATCAATTTGAGCCGGAGAATTTATCAGCATCAATCCGGAAGCGAACGAACGACGCGTTCGTACAGACCATTCAAGTTGATCTATATTGAGGAGTTCGCTACTCGACAGGAGGCAAGGAGTAGGGAAAAATATCTTAAGTCAGGAGCAGGTAAGGAATGGCTGAAGAAGGCTTTTCCTCAAGCTGACAGTATTGATCTTTGAAGTGCCCAGATGGCGGAATTGGTAGACCTGCCTGCCGGCAGGCAGGCGCGCTAGTATGCTCGCAGCACTCTTTCTCATCATAGATTATTGAACAATGCCCAGATGGCGGAATTGGTAGACGCGCACGCTTCAGGAGCGTGTAGGAGCAATCCTGTGGAGGTTCGAGTCCTCTTCTGGGCACCATTCGACTCGCGCCTTCGGCGCTCGCTCATGGTCGTCGCGCCTCCGGCGCTCCGGCCACCCTTTCGCCGAATCGAATGACAGTGAGCGAGCGAAGCGAGTCGAACTGGCAAGTACCCCTTTCTTAAGACACATTGCTAGGAATGAGGAATCGTGTCGTTTCGTAGCGTAGGGTAAACGTCTGCGGTGGCATCCTGAGCGCGG
>Ga0194121_10006548_pt1 | contig 15549 bp, 10 predicted proteins | sample TA2MahCa50mmetaG_FD_148609 | JGI IMG/M metagenome (GOLD analysis project Ga0194121, IMG submission 148609) | Freshwater microbial communities from Lake Tanganyika, Tanzania - TA2015020 Mahale Deep Cast 50m | ecosystem: Environmental > Aquatic > Freshwater > Lake | place: Tanzania: Lake... | reverse complement strand
CCGCGGCGCGCAGGCTTCGCCGCGTTGACCAGAGCCGAAGAGGCGGCGGGACTTTACGAACGAACGGCGACCATTGGCTTCAAGCTCAACTGGGAACGGTTGCTTCGGGAAAAAGGCAGCAGGACCCCGTGCGGGCCGTGCGGACCTCAGCCCCAATTTTGAACTCGCCCTCCCGCCTCGAACCGGCCAAGCTTCTGTCAGTTCGGTAACCGAGGGAGGCTGCCATCTGCGATTCGCGCGGTGACCTGCTTCCCACCAAAGGAGGTTTGAATGATAGCAATTGATCGGGGTCCACGCTTTCGGCTTGGACGGGTGGTCATCACTCATCGAGCATCCACTGTTATTCCCAGGGAAGATGTCATGGCGGCGCTCGAACGCTTTGCCCACGGCGATTGGGGGGAGGTGGATCGGCATGATGCCGCCCAGAACGAGCAAGCTCTTCAAGATGGCGGCCGTCTGCTGGCGGTCTTTCGCAGCAGCCGAAGTGTGTCGTTCTGGATCATCTCCGAGGCAGACCGCTCCGTGACCAGTGTGATCCTTCCGAACGAGTATTGAGCCGTCGGGCGAACCGAAGGGATTCACAACTTCGCGGGCCATCCGACTCGCGTTCGTCGCTTGTGTCGCTTCCTCCTTGATCGACATTTGGCTCGACCGCGCACCCGTACGCTGCAAGGCTTTTCCCGGATCACATAAATTGCCGGGTGAGCGGAATAAATGTCCAAGTGAGCTCAGCGTGAGAAAGGTTGATGTGAAAACCCTGTCAAGCACGCCGCGTGGGCACACCCAGGCGCTTGCGCGCTGGGCAAAGCACTGGGGAACGCCCGACCTCATTCGTCGCGTTCGCATCGCGTACTCACCCCGTCTGCGGAGATCGCTGGGCCGGGTCCGGCCGAAGTCCGGCATCATCAAGCTGCATGCCGGGCTTGCGACTGCGCCGCAAGCCACTCTCCTCGAAGTTCTGTGCCACGAAGCGGCTCATGTCGCTGTCTATATGATCCACGGCTCGCGTGCGAAACCGCACGGGCCCGAATGGCGCGAGCTGGTCCGGGTTGCCGGGTATGAGCCTGTAACGCGCTTGCATTGCCCCGGGTTGCCGGTGGAGGAGCGTTTCGTCCAGCCGCTCCCGCCTCGGAAACGCTGCCGCTGTCCGGCCTGTGGGACGGACTACTTCGTCCGCCGCCTTCGGTCCCAGGACCATTGCAGCGTCTGCCTGCAACAGGGGCGCAACGTTCGACTCATGTTGGCATCTGCCGCCTGACCCGCACCCATGCCCGGTGACTGCCCATTCTGTGCCCCGAATCCCGGCCAAGTCATCTTTGAGTCCGAACTGTGCATTGGCCTTTGGGACGGTTTCCCGGTTTCCGAGGGCCACGCCTTGGTTATCCCCCGGCGCCATGTCGCAACATGGTTCGACGCAACCCCCGCAGAACAAAGCGCGCTGCTGAGCGGGATTGAACGGGTCCGCCAGGAAATCCTTCGGCGGTATCAGCCGGATGGCTTCAACATCGGCATCAATGTCGGCGCGGCGGCTGGCCAGACGATCTTTCACCTGCACATTCACGTCATCCCCAGGTATCGGGGCGATGTTCCCGACCCTCGAGGCGGCGTGCGCCATGTCATCCCGCGGAAAGGGAACTACCTCCACCGGGCTCAATCCGGCGCTCAGTTGTTGGGTGACATCCCTCACGACGGCGCGCTTATTCGCGGGACCGACGACCCGCTCCTGCCGCACTTGCTGGCGCACCTGGATCGGGCGGTTTCCGTTGACCTTTGTGTCGCGTTCGTCCAGCTCAGCGGACTGCGCCTGATCAGCGCCCACGTTCAAGACCTCCTTCACCGCGACGGCCGGATTCGCCTTCTGACCGGCGATTACCTCGGCATCACCGACCCACGCGCCCTCACCGAACTGTGCGATCTCGCGGGTGAGTTTCCTGGCACGAAGCTCGGCTTGCGCATCTTCGAGGCGGGCAGTCTCAGCTTCCATCCCAAGGGTTACCTCTTCCATTTCCCGGATGGCACCGCCACGGCGTTGATCGGCAGCTCAAACCTCACCGATTCAGCGCTCCGCACCGGCATCGAATGGAACTACCGCGTCGTGACGCTCGATGACGCCCGCGGCCTGGGCGAGGTTCAGGCTGCCTTTGATCGGCTGTGGGAACATCCATCCACCAAGCCAATCACGCCGGATTGGATCCGCGACTACATCCGGCGTCGCAGAGCCCCCACGCCCGGGTCTGGAGCCGACCCACCCGAGACACCGCCCGAGCCGCATTCGATCCAGCAGGAGGCGCTGCTGGCGCTCGAAAGCACCCGTCGCGACGGCAATACCGCCGGGCTTGTCGTTCTCGCCACAGGCCTCGGCAAAACCTGGCTGAGCGCTTTCGATAGCAACCGCCCGGAGTTCGGTCGAATCCTGTTCGTCGCCCATCGCGAGGAGATTCTTTCCCAGGCGCTCCACACCTTCCGTTGCGTTCGCCCGCAGGCGACGCTCGGGCGCTACACCGGCACCGAGAAGTTTCCCGAGGCGGATGTGCTTTTCGCCTCCATTCAAACCCTCGGCCGCCAGCCGCACCTGAACCGCTTCGTCCGCGAATGCTTCGACTACATCGTGGTGGACGAGTTTCATCACGCTTCCGCGCGGACCTATCGCAATCTCATCAACCACTTCACGCCCAAGTTTCTCCTTGGGCTGACAGCCACGCCGGAACGGACCGACGGCGGAGATCTGCTTGCGCTCTGCCAGGAGAACCTGGTCTATCGGTGCGACGTCGACCGAGGCATCACCGAAGGACGGCTTGTTCCGTTCCATTACTTCGGGGTGCCGGACGAAGTCGATTATCAGAATATTCCCTGGCGCAACAACCGCTTCGATGAAGCAGAACTCACTCGCGCCGTGGCCACTCAAAAGCGGGCCCAGAACGCGCTTGAACAATACCGGCGCCGGACCTCACCCGGCAGCCGCACGCTGGCCTTCTGCTGCTCGCAGCGCCACTGCGATTTCATGGCGGATTTCTTCGGGCAGAGCGGGCTTCGGGCTGTGTCCGTGCATTCCGGCCCGAGCTCATTCCCACGCGCTGCTGCGCTGGAGCAACTGGCCAAGGGGCAACTGGACATCGTGTGCGCCGTTGACATGTTCAATGAGGGCGTCGACGTCCCCAGCATCGACACGGTTCTGATGTTGCGCCCGACGGAATCCACGATCCTCTGGACGCAACAATTCGGCCGCGGCCTGAGAACGGCCACCGACAAGACGCACCTGACCCTCATCGACTATATCGGCAATCACCGCATTTTCCTGGCCAAGGCCCGCACCCTCCTGAACCTGGCGCCCGGATATGCTGAACTCGAACGGGCGCTGAATCTCCTTTTAGCCGGAGGATTTGCTCTGCCGCCGGGATGCGAAGTCACCTACGACCTGAAAGCCATCGAGATCCTCCGGAATCTGCTTCCAAAGAAATCCGGAGCCGACGCGGCCAAGGCGGTCTATTTAGAGCTCCGCGAACGCACAGGGCACCGCCCGACAGCCACCGAAATGTTTCACGAGAACTACAATCCGCGGGCCTTGCGAACCAGCCACGGTTCCTGGCTGCGTTTCGTGAAGTCGATGGGCGACCTGTCATCCGCGCAACAGGCTGCCCTCGCCGAAGGAGAAGACTTCCTCGCTGAACTCGAACGCACCCAGATGACCAAGAGCTTCAAGATGCTCACGCTTTTGGCGATGCTGGACGAAGATGCCTTCCCGGGGACGCTCTCCATTGAAGTCCTGGCCGACGCCTTCGCCCGCCGTGCGCGCCGCGCCGCCGTTCTGCAGCACGACGTCGGCGACCGCCTCAATGAACCAGCCGGTCTCATTCGCTTGATCGAAAGCGAGCCGATTAAGGCATGGACGAAAGGCCGCGGCACCGGAGGCCGCGCCTTCTTCGCCTACGCGAATCGCCAGTTCAGCTCCCGCCTGTCTGTCGCTGCGCAGACTCGTGAGGCCTTCCAGGAACTCGTCCGCGAATTGGCGGAGTGGCGCCTGGCTAAATATCTCAGCCGGCCCGGATCGCCCAAAGTCCGCCCCGTTTCTTAACTGCCGCCCAGTGACGTTTGATTCACTGGACCGGCGACCGCCCCATCACCATCGATTGAAGACTCCGGTGCCGGAACGGTTGCATGAGTTGTTTCGGATTCATCTGAGGTTTCAGTAATCAACTTATAGGACTCGCGCGAGCGCCACTGCCGACCGATTTGAGGTCTTCTCGGAAAAGCAACCAAGATATTCGAATTTGGATTCCACGGCCGCTTCTATTGAGGACATCCTTTTGACCCCGACGCGTCGGATCGAGCGGCAGAGCCCCCCCTGTTCATCGGCAAGCCGCGATTTCTTCCGCGGACATGGGCGGTGATCGAGGAGGAAGTCCACGGATTCCGAGAGGTTCTTGCGCGAGGCGTGGAGGCACGCGACGGCGTGCAACGGGATGTTTGCTTCCCTCAGCTTCTCGCGGAGCCAGTTCTGAACGGGCCCCGGCTCGGTCCAGTCCGCCGGGTCGCCGTGCTCAGTAAACGAGGTCAGTCCCACATATTGACACTTTCCTTGTCCCCGCCGCTGCGACGACAGCAGATTCGAAAGACTCGCGCCCGTCCCCATCTGCAACCGGGCGGCAATCCACCGCAAGGTCACCTGCCTGCCGGGAGGCAGGTCGTCGTCTCCGCCCGCAACTTCACGGCCAGCTTCAACTTCGACTTGTCACCGTTCTTCCGCGCGGCCAGGGCCGCCTCCCTCCATCCCAGCTTGGCGAGCCCTGCGCGCACCAACCGCTCCGCCTTCTCGGTTGCGCTCTCTTCCAGCCTGACCTTGGGCCACGGTTTCATTGCGCGCCTGCGAGGTCCGCGCCGGTTTGACAGGACGCACTCCTTGCCGGCATCTTGTCCGCGTCATGAGCATCACCGTTCAGCTGGATCTCTCCGAGTCCGTGGCCGCAGCGGCCAGGGCCAAAGGTCTGCTTGATCCGCAAAAGCTCACGCAGTTGGTGGAGCGGGAAATCGAACTTGACCGGCCCATGCGGGAGTTCCGCGAGATGGTGGAACAGATGCGAGCCCATCCTGATGAACCGATGACCATGGACGAAATTCAGGCCGAGGTGAACGCCGTCCGCGCCGAACGTCGCGCCCGCCGTGAGGGTTGTCGCTGACACCAACGTTCTGGTTTCGGGTTTGATCTGGCCCGGACCGCCGGCGGAACTTGCAGCGCCGATTGAGTTGCGCGATTCGAAGGACCTGCCTGTGCTTTGTTGCGCGGTGGGAGGCCAAGCCCAGACGATTGTCACCGGCGACAAGGATTTGCTGACGCTCAAGGAATTCCAGGGCGTCGTCATCGTAACGCCCAGGATGTTTCTCGCGACGATTGGCCTGTAGCAGTTCATGGTTTTTCCTGCTTCGCGAGCAGCTTCTGGATGTTACCCATGATTTCCGCGATGCGCTGTTCCTGTTTCAGGATGCCGGCGGCGAGTTGTTCGGGAGGCAGGTGCGTGATGTCCTCCTTGGCGCGCGGGTTCTTGCGGTCAAGGTTGCAGCCGTTATGTAACAGCCACGCTCCTCGATTGAAATCTCTCCGCAGGGTCAACAAGCTCAGCGCATTCGGTCCAACCGCCGGCGCACTGCGTCGTGGCGAAGGCCGATTTGTTCGACGGGAATGGGCCGGAAACCGAGCTTCCACGCGGGCGAATCCTGCGGCAGCTTGAATCCGCGCGCCGTCACGACCACCGCGTGGGTGTCCTGGGTCACGAAATTGTCCCGTTCCTCGAAGTCTTCACGCTTCGCTTTCCAATCGGTTTCGAACCATTTCCCGACGCACACATTGCGCACGATGGAATTGCCGGCGGGCGGGACACCGGCAAACGCGTCGCGACTGATCGGCGGGCCCGCCGGGGGACCGTAGTAGGCGTCGAGCGCCATCATCGCCGGATAGCGATCGCGGTAGAGCGCGGACGGGACCGCCGCGAGTCGCTCACGCATGGTGTCGTTCACCATGTTGCGCCAGACCGGGGCGCGATCCAGCCCGCGGCCGTCCGCGCGCACGGCCGGATCGCAGTCCACAAAGAGATTGTTCTCCACGCGATGATCCCGTCCGCCGCCGATGAACATCGCCCAGTGCACTTTGTAGAACACGTTGCCGTAAACCTCGGTGCCGCTCACGCAATCGTCCATATACACGCCCATGGAGCCCATGCCCACGCCGCCTGTTTCGTGAATGTAGTTATGCCGGATGCGATTCCCGCGGTACGAATAATCGCGTCCTGTGTAGATCGCGCCGACGTCGCCCGTCTCCAGCGCGATGTGGTGGATGTCGTTGAACTCAATGAGGTGATCGTTGCCATTGTAGAGAATCGCGCAGTGCGGATGGTCGTGAATCAGATTGTGCGACGCGCGCTGTCCGACGCCATTCATGAGCACCGCCGGCACGTAGCATTTGGACCAGCGACCTTGACGTTGAAAGTGGCAGTTCTCGACGAAGTGTCCTCCTGGAGTGAGCGTTTGCCGATCGCCGCCGGTGAGCGCCACGCCACCGTCGCCTGTGTCGAAGATGTCGCAACCGACCACGCCATGGTTGGTCCCACCACTGATGCTGACGCCCAGGTTGCCCAAATTCCGGAGCAGACAACCCTCGATCCGATTCCCCTGGCCGCCACTGATCTCGATGCCGGTCCCGCGGGTGGCCTCGATGGCGAGGGCGCGCACCGTGACGAAAGCGACGCCGGTCATCCGAATGGCTGGTGGATCGAGCAACGACAAGAGCGTCTCGGCCGAACCGACGGGCGCTGGCGGCCAGAAGTAGAGGCGGCCGTTCGCGCGATCGAGGAACCATTCGCCGGGCTGATCGAGTTCCTCCAGCACATTCAGAAAATGAAAACGCTGGCCCGCCCGAAAGCCGTAGAGCCCGTGCGGCGGCGCGGTCTGGATCCAGCGCTGGTCGAAGGCAATCTTCGCGATGCGTTCATAGGAATTGGCCCAATCGTACGCCCAGTAGCCATGGACCCACACATCACTGGTGTCGCGCCAGCGCTGCGGCCGGTCGCCCGGGTAGAGAAAACCACCGGGAAGCTCCCCGATGGTGCCGCCGTGATCGTCGCCCTGGCCGCTGCCTTTCGGAAAGCCCGCGATCTTTTGCCAGGCGCCTTCGTTCGGCCAACGCGCCAGCGTCATGGGCTGGTGATTGAAAAACAGCTCGCAGTGGGAGGGAGTGGTTGGGCGGGCGAAGCCGCGCGACTTCATCTCGCCAAAGTCGGTGATTCCGAGACGACGCAGGTCAACCTGCATCACGTGACTTCGGGCGGATTCATGCAGCCGGGAACGAACCGCCCCATCAGTCAACGGCTCGAATCCGGTCAGAATGCGGCCGCCGAGCAATCGCACCGGTTCGTTTCGATACGCGCTCCAGACCACGGGCGAACTGGCGGTGCCTGAATCCGCCGCGGACAATTCGAAGGCATTGGTTCGAAGATAGTCGCCACCTCGAAGCCAGACCGTGACCGGGTTGCTGGAGGCCTCACGCGCGCGCACGGCCTCACGCGCGCGCTCCAGAGTGGCGAAGGGTTTGCGTTTCGTTCCTGGGTTGGCGTCCGAGCCCGTCGGCGCCACGTAGAAGTCCGCGTAGCCAGACACCGCTGCCACCAGTGTTACCGCCACCACCCACACCATTTCTCGAATCTTCATCACCTGTTCCTCAATTAGATTTCAGCCACGAATCCCCGGCAGCCACCGCGGATGATCCGCTCCCTTGTCGTCGATGCCGCGTGTGAGCAGGCGCGCGTGCCGCCCATCGGCGTCCATCACCCACAACCCGGGCACTCCACCCGTCTCCGCGCGACAGAACACGATTGACTTCCCATCATCCGAAGCGCTGGCGCGGAAGTCCCAAACGCTGGGTGTTTCCGGTGTCAACGAATTAATGCGTCCCGCCGCCGGATTAATGCGGTTAATCTGCACGCCACCACGCGCTGCCTCCGGTTTGAAATCGCGATTGAAGTGGTCCACGTCCGGACGGTTCGTCTGATACTCCCACGGCACTTTCGCGCCGGGAGAACGTCGTGGAAAAAGAATCTGCCCGTCAGGAGTCCAGGCCGGGAGGTTCGAGCCGCCGCCGCGATTCGTCGGGTTACCGTACGTCGCCGCGAACCACATCACCTGATCGGTCGTCAACGAGCGGAAGTCTCTCCCGTCCGGTCGCGCGATGCAGACGTCGCTCCAGTCGTGTCCGGGGTCGTTCTTGAAATGGCAGTTCTGGAACAGCAGCCATTGTCCGTCCGGCGACCAGGTCGGCCCGAAGTAAAGATGGTCGCGGTTCGCGGCGACGCGAACGCGCTCCAAGCCATCCACATTGCTCGTCCAGATTTGGTAACCCTGCGGACTGGCCAGATGATACGCCACGCGCCGTCGATCCGGGCTCAAGCTGAGACCATACGGCAGGCCTTCGCCGAGTCGGGTGAACTCACGGGCATCCGTGCCATCCAGGTGCATGCTGAAGATCTGCCCGCCTTGATCGCGCACCACTTGCACGAGGATTCGCTCATCGGAAACCAGCAACGCGGGTGTGTAAAATGGCGCGTGGCGATCCTTGGTCGCAATCTCGGTCAACGTGTCCCGGTCCAGGTCGTAGAGCCAGAGATGAGTCGGCGTCTGGTGATAGAATTTGTCGAACGGACGCCCGGGCCCGTCGCGACGTTCCTCCATGCTGAGGAAGATGACGCGCCGCCCGTCGGAGAGGAACGGCCCCGGTTGCCACGTCACCTGGTTCGGAACTTTGAAATCGAAGTATCGCAGCCCGCGCCCGTTGGCATTGATGACACCCGTGCGTCCTTGCGACGTGAAGAAGAGCCGAGCCGAACGCGCTCCGCCAACTCTCATCGCGCCATTGCCATGACAACCGCTCAACACGGCGAGCGCGGCGACAGAGGCCCCTGTGGCAGCAAGAAATCGACGCCGGGAAACAAGCGTCGGGTCTGTATGGTTCATGGTTCGGAACCTACCAATGCCCGAATCAGTTGAACATGGAAAGTTCGTTCAGACTGGGCGGATCTCACTTTTCTCGACTCGCGTCCGTCTCCCTCCCCTCGTAATCGTAATCGAAGACGCATGAACCGCCCTCTCGACCCTGAGAAACCAGAAGTCTATCAGGCGTCCCTGAACTCGATTTGCCGCCTGCACAACGGAATCCTTGGCATCGAGGACCAATAGCCGATTACGATTACGATTACGACAGAGCCATCCCATGCGCGGGACAAGAGGAGGAAAGCATCGGGACTTCCAGGGAATCGATGGTGCGAGGCCGGAGGGAGGGAAACCGCGGTTCAATCCGCAGGCTGCATGAAGCCATCACGGAATCGGATCGCCGCGACGGATGCGGGTCTTGCCTTCCCACACGGCCTCGTCCGTGGCCGGGTCGTAGGTGAGAATGCGATCGGAGCTGCGAGGCGCGAGGGGCGCGTCGAGCTTGGGCTGCCAGCGGCGGTGCTCGGCCAGCACAGCGGCGTGGCGAGGATCCGCGGCGAGGTTCGTCCACTCGTGCGGGTCAGTCTGGTGATCGTAGAGCTCTTCGGTGCCGTCGGCGTATTGGATGTAGCGCCAGCGTTCGCTGCGGATGCCGTGGTTGCCCTGGTTGTGGCTGGTGATGGCGGGGCGCGTGCGCTTCGCCTGCGCGTCCTTGAGTTGAGGCGCGAGGCTCAATCCTTCGAGGTCTGTGCGCGGCGTGAGGCCGCAGAGTTCGATGAGCGTGGGATAAATATCCAGCAACTCGGCGGGTTGCGTGCAGCGCGCGGCCTTCGCCACGCCCGGCCCGGCGAAGATCAGCGGCACGCGCGTCGAGTCGTCCCAGAGCGTGTTCTTGCCCGTGATTCCTTTCTCCCCGAGATGCCAGCCGTTGTCGCTCCACACGACGACGACCGTGTTGTGGGCCTGGCCGGAGGCTTCGAGCGCATCGAGCAGCCGGCCGATTTGCGCGTCCATGAAACTCGTGCTGGCGAGATAGGAGCGGACGAGATTGCGCCACTGGTTCTGCTCGCGCAGCCACGAGAGACGCGGCTCGGGCAGTTGCCAGTGGAGGTACCAGGAGAAGCGAGGCGTGTCGTCGCGGTCGTTCTCCAGAACCATCGGCAGCACGCTGTCGTCGTCCGGATAGAGATCGAGCCACTTCTGCGTGACGTAGCACGGGACGTGCGGAAGGAAGTAACCGACGGCGAGAAAGAACGGTTGTTCCTTCGGCATGGTGCGCAGTTGCTCGGCGGCCCAGGAGGTGACGATGAAATCCTGCTTGTCCTCGTCGCGATGCGGGAACACGCCCCAGTCCATGAGCGGATTGTTCCCCATCGGCGTGGGGCCAACGAGCTTCTGCCCGGGCTTCGCGCCAACGCCGCTAGGCGGCCCCCAGACGTCGAACTCGACCTTCTGCTTCTCCGGTCCGCCTGGGTTGTGGTGATAAACCTTGCCCGTTGTGAACGTGCGATAGCCGTGCGCCCGGAAATGTTGCGGCAAGGTCACGCGATCCTTCCAGGCATCCAGATTCCGGAACCACGGCGCCAGCCCGTAGATGCCGGTGGTGGTCGGTCGCACACCGAGCATCAGGCTCGTGCGCGATGGGTTGCAGAGCGGGCTTTGGATGTGCGCGTTGAGGAACGTCGTGCCGCGCGCCGCCAGCCGGTCCAACTGCGGCGTCTTGACCAGCGAATGCCCGCCAAGCGGCCCCACCCAATCGTTCTGATCATCGATGGCGATGAACAGGATGTTCGGTTTCGCGGCGGCGCGGTCAGCAGCGGGCGCGGTGGCGGGCGCGAGGAGCAACGCCGCGAGGCAGTGCAGGAGTGCGAGGATGTTGGCGGTCTTCATGTGAACTGGAGCGCTAGCGCGGCCCGGGCGGCAGGTGTTCGACGAGGTAGCGCGCGATGAGCAGCATCACATGCACCGTCGTGCCGGAGCCTTCGCGCAGTCCGTGGTCGCGATTGGGATAGGCCATGTAATCGAATCGTTTGCCCAGTTCGATGAGACGATCCACCAGGCCCTCCACGATTTGCAGGTGAGTGTTGCGCTCGCCCGTGCCGTGGACGATCAACAGCTTGCCCTTCAAGCCTTCGGCAAAGTTGATGGGCGCCGCCCGGTGGTAGCCGTCCGGATTGGTCTCGCGAGTCTGCATGTAAATCTCCTGGAACCAGGCGTTGTAGAGATGGGGTTGCGGCTTGGGCACGACCGCGATTCCCACATGATAAACGTCCGGCTTGCGAAACATCGCGTTCAAGGTGTTCGATCCGCCGCCGCTCCAGCCCCAGATCGCGACGCGCGATGCATCCACATAGGGCCGGATGCGGGCCAGTTCCTTGAGCGCCGCGGCCTGCTCCTCGGTGGAGAGCGGACCGAGGCTGCCGTGAATCACCCGTCGCCACGCAGCCCCCTTGGGCGCGGGCGTGCCGCGGTTGTCGATGGAAACCACCAGATAACCCAGATCGGCAATCGCGCGATGGTAGTCCGTCTGCGCCTTGCCCCAACCGTCCAGCACGGTCTGGGCGTGCGGCTCTCCATAGACATAGACGAACACCGGATATTTCTTCGACGGATCGAATCCGGGTGGCTTGATCATCCAGGCGTCCACGACCACGCCGCCGCCGATATCGAGTTGGAGAAACTCCGTCGGTTGCGGGATGAGCGGCTTCATCTTCTTGCGCAGTGCGTCGTTGTCTTCGAGCACGCGCACGACTTGATGGTCGGACAGTTTCACGAGTTCGGTGACCGGCGGATTGTCGAACGTCGAGTAGGTGTGGAAGGCCCACTTTGCATCCGGAGAGACGTCGTAAACATGCGTGCCGGGCTGGTTCCCGGGCGTGACCCGTTCCGGCGCGCCGGCTCCGTCGAGACGCACGCGATAAAGGTATTGCTGAGTCGCGTTGGTCGGCGACGCGTAGAAGTAATACCAGCCCCCGGCCTCATCCACGACCGCCCGCTCGATGATGTCGAAGGGACCGGGCGTCAGGCATGACAGTTCCTTGCCGGCCCGCGAATAGACATAGGCGTGCCGCCAGCCGTCCTTCTCCGACAAGACGATGAATGCCTGCGCATCGCGAATCCAGGTCCACCCGGCGTTGCTGCGTTGACTGGCATCCACCCATGCCGGATCGGTTTCGTGGAAGATCCGGCGGAGCGCACCCGTGCGCGTGTCGGCGAGGAGGAACTCGCGTTCGTTGCGGAACCGGCTCAGTTTCTCGATCAAGAGTTCATGCGAGTTGCCAGCCCACTCCACCGGCCCGAGGTAGAAGCCTTCCGCCGGCGTGGGAATGGGAAGCCAGCGAGTTTCCATTCCCTGGGCATCGACCACGCCCACGCGCAGGGTCGGGATGGTTCCACCCACGCGGGCGAAACGATTCTCCCTGACGGTCGGATAGGAAGGATCACCCGGAACCAGCACGGACCTGAGTTTTACGTCGGACTCATCCGACTGCACGAAGGCAATCCACTTTCCGTCGGGACTCCAGACGGCGCCATGGTTCGACACCGGGCCGTCGGGGGTGTTCTTGGTCAGCGGAATCTTCCGATCGTCCCCCCGATGCCGCACATAGAGATTCCCCCGTTCGGAGAGCAGAACACTTGCACCGTCGGGAGACCGCTGGCCGGGATCCGAAGACGGCTTGTGTTCCGAGCCATTCAGCACCGTGCGTTTGCCGTCGGCAACATCGTAATGCACACGCACTCTCTCGTTGGCTCCCGGCACAGACTCCGAGACCGTGTAACCCGAACTGTCGGCCAGCCATTCGGCTCGAAAGCTCTTGGGGCGGTATTCATTCCGTTCGTAAATGGCGCGTAAACGTGATTCCGCCTGCTTGAGGAGAGCCTCGTCGGCGGGTGCGCTGCGGGCAGCCGGGATGGCAACCGCGGCGGCGATACCGACCCACAAGATGCGTGAAATGCTGGTTTTCATTTCGCTATTTTCCTTCATATTGACACTATCCTTGTCCCCGCCGCTGCGCCGACAGCAGATTCGACAAACTCGCTCCCGTCCCCATCTGCAACCGGGTGGCAATCCACTGCAACGTCATCTGCCTGCCGGCAGGCAGGTCGTCGTCTCCGCCCGCAACTTCAACTTGCGTGCCATGCGCCGAAGCCTGCTCAACAATCTGTGGGACTGCCCCTTTACTGCCCAACTTTTTAGAGCAGGCCCACGGGCGTTCTTGGGGACGGCGAATGGATGAAGGCCAGATCGCGTTTGCGCTCGCAGGCATCGGTTCAGCGCTCTGGGGCAAACGGGTGGATGCAACCCGCGTGGCATTCGTGATAAGGGCGTGCTCCTTCCTGCCTCTTCTCAGTCTGGCCGTGTCGTTTCCACCAGAGTTGCGTAATCCAGACCCCAACTGGATTCAGTTCGCCTCGCCCTCCTGATCCGAAGCAAACAGCTCGCCACTGAGCTTCCCTTCGACCACGCCTTTACCAGGATCGAAGCTCATCAACCGCAACTGGCCCGCCGTGATGGCAAGCCCTTTGGGCACTCTCCCGCTGGCGACAGGCTCAAGCAAGCGTGCCTGAGCGGGACTCGCAAAGGCGTCGAGTCGCATCGGTTTCCCAGTGGGATCGGCCCCTGGAAAGCCCGCGTAAAACGTTACCTCCACCGCGGCAAGGTCCTTCGGCCCCGACGACGCTCGGCTGATAAGAACGGTCCATTTCGTGCCACCCCAAGGAGTCTTCTCAGAACCGATGTTGAACGTTGGATTGGCAAAAACGACCGGGTTCCGATCCTTGATCAACGCGATTTGAACTTTGCCTTGCGCCTCTTCCAGTTTCCCATCCACGGCTCCAGGCTTCTTCAAAGCGAGGGCAAATTCCAAGTCGAGCGCGCCCACTTTTGCAATAGCGCCGATTTTCCCGAACGGTTTCAGGGTCCATTCGGGGTACGGAGGTTTTATCTCTTTCTCAATGTTCACGCGCCGGGTCTTGACGAACTCTTCAAGGCTGGCATGTCGCTGTCCGTCGAAGTCACTCGGTTTGGAAGGATAGTCCCTGAGCAATGTGTGCAGTGATTGGAACTGCTCCTTCAGTTCCCCCTCGTTCCACGTTTCCTTCAGCAAAGCACGCATCGCGGCGAAATAGCGTTCGCGCCCTGCAGACAGATTGTACAGTCGCCGCGTCAAGGAGGTTGCTGCCTTGACGGATTTGGGGGGGACGAACGAAGGATCGCCCCAGAACATATTATTCTCTTCGGCCAACTGATCAATTCCCCATGGGATGAACTTTAGACGGCGAGCCGCCGCGTGGTAATAGATGAAGTAGTTGTTGCGGTTGCTTGCATAGCCATCCCAGTGGCCCACGAGAACCTCCATGGCCCAGAAGCGCATAAATGCATCCACATCGAGGATCTTTTCCAGCGCGCTCAGGACCTCCTCATCCGGACGCTCCAGGGCCGCCAAAACCTCGGACAACGGCTCCGCGGCTCCCTGCGGACCGAATTTCCACTCAAACCGAGGAATGCCATCGCGAGAAAAATCCGCAACCGTGCCTTCCCACAGGGAACCTTCGTCCTGCGGGTAGCGGTGTTTGAAAAACAGGGCGTCCACCGACTCCACATTGGAATAGATCCCGAGTGGCTGGCCATTGAGGGTCACGAAGGCCAGGTTGCAACGGGAGGCAAGCAACCCCGCCTTGCGGAACAATGCGTAGCCGATCACCTGGTTAAGACGCGACGGATCTTGCCGGTTATTGTTCAGCGTCAGCGTCTGCAATCCTGCGAATCGCTTCTCCTTGTCATACTTGTCGAGTTTGATCTTGAGCGAAGGGCGGTCGGGACTCAGGGAGCCTACGAAACCCTTTTTCCGGACAGACACAGAGCCGAGGGAAACTCCATTCACAACGAGTTCCGCCGGAAAATCCTCGAAGAATAGATCGCGTTCCTTGGCAGGCAAGTCCGTGCGCAATGTCTTGATCAAAGAGCGTTCCTGCACACGCATTTTGTTCCAGCCCTCGGTAGCCATCTTCAAATCAACTCGCACCAACCGGGCCGTGTCAAAGAATCGGTCGGCGTCGTAAGGCGCAAACTCCTTCGCGAGCAGGCCGACCCCGATCATCCAGATCGGCAACAACCGACAGACTCGGGTGGTGACGCGGAGGAAGGAACAGCGGAAGGTGTGGAGGGACGATGGACACCGGTGCGGCTTGAGTTGCATGGCAGACGCGAAATTAGTGGGTCATTTACTGATAGGCATTTGCTTTTTCGACGTGGCTGGAGTGTGCCGGGCTGGGGGTGGCCATTCAAGGCGAAACGCGGCAGAATTGTCGCCCCTGGCGGGTGCTAGGTCGGCCTTCGGGGCTGCTGGGCGGCCGCCCGCCCGCCTCGAAGGCGGTCGTAGCCTCCAGCAAGGCCGCTCAGGGCACCACAGCCGCTGGAAACGGTGTTGGCGCTGAGGGGGAACGGGCGGGAATCCCCGTTCCGCCCGGCGTCGGTTGCCGTTGCGCCCGCTGGCCCCGCGTCTTGTTCGAGTACCCTCCGTAGTAGCGCACCAGATGGCTGCCCGGGTCCGGGATGTGTTGGGTCACTTCCGCCAG
>Ga0194121_10006545_pt1 | contig 15552 bp, 9 predicted proteins | sample TA2MahCa50mmetaG_FD_148609 | JGI IMG/M metagenome (GOLD analysis project Ga0194121, IMG submission 148609) | Freshwater microbial communities from Lake Tanganyika, Tanzania - TA2015020 Mahale Deep Cast 50m | ecosystem: Environmental > Aquatic > Freshwater > Lake | place: Tanzania: Lake... | reverse complement strand
CGGTAGCAGGGCGTAGAGGGCGCCGTCCGGACCTGGCACGACGTGCCGGATGCGGCCGAGCTCCTTGAAGACGACCTCCTGCGCCACGACTTTGCCGTCCCGCAGCTCGATCCGGCGCAACTCCTGCGCCGCGAGGGTCGCGAGGAACAGCTGGCCCTTCCAGCGCGGGAACAGGTTGCCCTCGTAGAAACTGATGCCGCAGACCGCCAGGGACGGCACCCAATAGGTCACCGGCTGCTCCATTCCCTCCTGGCTCGTGATTTGGGTGATCGCGTCGCCGCTGTACTCCATCCCGTAGGTGATGACCGGCCAGCCATAGTTGCGGCCGCGCTCGACTAGGTTCAGCTCGTCGCCGCCCCGGGGCCCGTGCTCGGTGCTGTAGAGGCGCCCGGTGCCCGGCTCGAAGGCAAGGCCCTGCGGGTTGCGGTGGCCGTAGCTCCAGATGGAGGAAAGGGCCTTGGGATCTTTGACGAAGGGGTTGTCCGCCGGGACGCGCCCGTCGTCGTGCAGGCGGTGCACCTTGCCGATCGGCAGGCCGAGGTCCTGGGCCACGCTCTTGCCGCCGCGCTCTCCAATCGTGAGGTAAAGGAGACCCGCCCGGTCAAAGGCCAGGCGCCCGCCGAAGTGCACGCCACCCGCCTTGATGTAATGCTCGGTCTGCGCCTGGTAGATGGTCTCCTGTTCGATCAGGGTGTTGTCCTTGATCTTCCCGCGCACCACGCGGGTCAGGCTCACGGCCTCGCCCTTGGCGTTGCGCTGCGGATCGCTGAAGGCGATATAGACCCAGCCGTTGCGAGCGTGGTCCGGGTGCGGAACCACATCGAACAGACCCGCCTGGCTGCCGGTGTCGACCGCCGGGAGGCCGAGCAAGGGCCTCGGCGCCAGTTTGCCCTTCTCGATCAAAAAGGCGTGCCCGCGCTTCTCAGTGGCGATCGCGAGGTCCGGCTTCAGGAAGGCGAGCGAGAAGGGCTCCTTCATCCCGCCGACCCACGTCGAGACCTGGTACTCGTGCAGCTGGCTGCGGGCGGTCGCGAAATCCGCCGGCTTGGAGAACTGGATCTGCCCGGCCGCGTGCAACGCCCGCTGCTCGCGGATGTAGATCACCATCGCGCGGATCTCCTTGTCGGGGATCGCGGTGCCCCAAGCGGGCATCCCCTTCTCGGGAAACCCCTGCCGGATGCTGCGCTCGATGCTGGCGTCGTCCGCCCCCGCGGTCCAGACGTCATCCAGCAGCGACCCAGCCTGCGCGCCCTGCAGCTTGTCGCCGTGGCAGTTCGCGCAGAGCTGCTGGTAACGCTGGGCAACATTGTTGGGCCGGGGCTGACCAGCGGAGAGGACGGCGGCGCCGGCGAGGGCGAGCGCGGTGGCAAGGTTGATGCGGAGGAGGATAAACACGGCCGGCGAGATAAGCCGCATCGGCGCGCAGAGCGCAATCCCGGTTTCCGCCCGCGGGATCGGATCGCGGGGAAGCACCCGGCCCGGACTCAGTTCACGAGCAGGTGGAACACGCGCAGCGCCTCGCCCCCCGGTTCACCCGCTGGCCGCGCCGCGAGCCGCACGCGGCAACGGTGCGGCGCCGAGGGCAGGCCGTCCGCCAAGATCAACGCCCACGGCAGGTGCAGGGTGGCGCTCCAGCGCGTCCAGGTATCGATCGCGATGAACGGGCCATCGTCGATGCTTACCTCGAGGCGCGCGGTGTCCGGCCCCACGGTGAGGAAGAGGCCCGCGGCGGTGCCCGTGAAGGCAAATGTAAACGCCGCGCCCGCGCCGCTGCCGACCAGCGCCGGCACGCCGGTGAAGCCCGCGCGCCCCGCCTTGCCGTCGGCCGGGCGCCACGCGGGATCGACGCTGAAGCCGCGCTCCACCCGCGCGGTCGTGGGGTCGACCAGCCGCCCGCGGAAGTAGCTCGCAGGGTCCAGCGGCGCCGCGGGCAGCGGCGGCGAGGCACGCGGCTCCCGCGCGACTGCCCACGCCGCGTCCAGCAGCCGGCCGATCGCTGCCGCGTACACCGCGTGGCCAAAGGGGGAAGGGTGCAGGTTACGAATGTCCTTTTCCCACGAGAACTGCCCCGCCGCGATCCGCTCCGTCAGCTCACGTGCGAGGTCGAGCGACGGATTGCCGTACGCGGCGGCGACGCGCTCGTGCTGGCGGATGACCTCGGGCACCTTCCCCGCGCGATAGGCCTCGAGGTGCTCCGGCATCGCAAAGTGCAGGTGGATGATGCCCATCCGCGGGTTTGCCAGCCGCGCCTGCCGCACCACGCCCTCCATCCCCCGCAGCATCCGCGCGGGCTGGTTGGGGATGTTGCTCGCGTCGTTCACCGCGGCCTCCACGAACAGGAGATCCACCTCGCCCCGCGCCAGCACGTCCCGGCTGAACCGGAAGGCGTGCGGGACGGACCCGAGGGAGCCGATGCCCGCCGCGATGAAGTCAAACTCGGTCCGCGGGAACCGCCGCCGCAGGTCGGCCATCACGCGCTCCCGCCAGCCGGTCATCGCGGTGATCGAGCCACCCAGAAACGCCACCCGCGCCGTCCCGCCCGCCGCGAACCGGACCCGCGCGTGCTCCAGCCCCGCCCGCAGGAGAAAGTAGTCGGTAGCGCCCGGTAGCCTCGCCGGGTCATAACCCGCAGGCCAGACCGGTTCTGCGGCGGCGGGCGGGGCGGAAGGCGCAAGGAGCAGGGCAGCGAGGCCCGCGGCTAGGAAGCCGGGCAGCCGGAAGCGGCGGGGAAACACGCGGGGCATCCCCCTCAATGGCGCCACCCTCGTCCGCGCGCAAGACCGCCGCTAGCCAAGGTGGCAAGTCGCACTTGCGCGGAACCGCGGACGCCCCACGCTCCGCGACGAAGGGTTGCAGCGACCGCGATCGTCCCTTCCCTCCCTCCTGCATGCCCGCGCGCCTGCACCGGTTTTCCCTGCTCCTCGCCGCCCTCGCGACGGCCGCGGGCGCCGGCGCGCGAACCCCCGTCGATCTCCTGATCACCAACGGGCTCATCCTCACGATGAACCCCGCGCGCGCGGTGATCGAGGCCGGTGCCGTCGCGATTCGGGGTGAACGGATCGTCGCCGCCGGCCCCGGCGCCCTCGCCGCGGACTATGCCCCCGCCCGGACCATCGACGCCCGCGGCGGCATCGTGATGCCCGGGATGGTCAACGCCCACACCCACCTGGCGATGACCGTCTTCCGTGGCCTCGGCGATGACGTGCCCGACCGCCTCCGCCGCTTCATCTTCCCCCTGGAGCGGAACTTTGTCACCCGCGACGTCGTCCGCGCCGGCACCCTCCTCGGGCTGCTCGAACTGATCGAGGGCGGGGTCACCACCTTCGCGGATATGTATTATTTCGAGGACGAGGTGGCGCGCGCGACCCGCGAGGCGGGCCTGCGGGCAGTGCTCGGCCAGACGATCGTCGACTTCCCCGCGCCGGACAGCCCCGAGCCCCACGGGGGCCTTGCCCTCGCCCGGGAGTTCATCGCCGCCTACCGGGGCGATCCGCTCATTACGCCCGCTTTCGCTCCGCACGCGCCGTACACGGTGGACCACGCCATCCTCCGCCGGATCGCAGAGGCCTCCGCTGCCCTCGACGCGCCAGTGCTGATCCACTTGGCCGAGATGACCGACGAGGTCGCCACGCTCCGGCGGGACCATAACCAGACGCCGGTGGAGTACCTAGATGCGACGGGCTTGGTCAACCGTCGGCTTGTCGCCGGGCACTGCATCTTCGTCACCGAGTCCGACATCACGCTGCTCCGGGACCGCGGGGCCGGCGTGGCCCACGCGCTGGTCGCGAACCTTAAGTCCGCCAAGGGCGTAGCCCCAGCGCTGCGGATGTTCGAGCAGGGGGTGCGGATCGGGCTGGCCACCGATGGCCCGATGAGTGGCAACACCCTCGACATCATCGGCCAGCTCGGCTACGTTGCCAAAATCCACAAGCTGGACCGCAAGGACCGCAACGTGATGCCCGCCGCCACGGTGGTCGAAATGGCCACGCTCGGCGGCGCCCGCGCCCTCCACCTTGAGGACCACATCGGCTCGCTCGAGCCCGGCAAGCTCGCGGACGTGGTGATCGTGGACACCGAATCAACCGCCCTACTTCCGCTTTATGATCCTTACTCCGCGCTGGTCTACGCCGCGAGCCCGCGCGACGTCCGCACCACCATTGTGCACGGCCGGATCCTGATGGAGGACCGGGTCGTGCGCACGCTCGACGCCTCCGCAGTCAAGGCGGGGATGCGCGCGCTGGCCACCCGGATCAACGCGGCCCTCGCCGGCGGCCTCAAGTGAGCCGGCGCCGCCCCGGCCAAACCCTTTTCCTGACACCAATGAAGACCACCCAACCTAGGTTCCTGCTGCTCGCAGCGCTCGCCGCGTCCGCGCTTTCCCCGGCGCCCGCGGCCCAGCCCGCCGCCCCGGCCCCCGCCGGCGCGCCCACCCAACTCGAGGCCGTCACGGTCACGGGTTCCAACCTCCGGCTCGGTGAGTCCACCGGCGCCGCCAACCTGCGCGTGGTGACCTCCGCGGAGATCGAGGCCTCGGGCCAGGTCAACCTCGCCAACCTCCTCCGCAAGATCCCCGAGCTCGGCGCGCAGGGCTTCGCCGAGAACCGCGTCAACACCTCCTCGCCCGGCACCGCCGCCGTCTCCCTCCGCGGCCTCGGGGTCAACTCCACCCTCGTGCTCCTCAACGGCCGCCGCGTCACCCCCGCCCCCTTCGGCCAGGGCGGTTCCGCCGCCGGCCTCGGCACGGAGCAGTTCGTGGACGTGAATATGATCCCGGTCGCCGCCATCGCGCGCATCGAGGTCCTCAAGGACGGCGCCTCGGCCGTTTACGGTGCGGACGCCGTGGCCGGGGTGGTGAACATCATCCTCAAGCGCGACCTCACCGGCGGCACCGTGAGCCTCTCCTACGGTGACTTCACCGGCGGGATCAGCGCCCCGACGCTCCGCGGCTCCTTCACCGCCGGCGCCAAGTCCGGCGCGACCACGCTCTCCGTGATCGGCGACTGGTACCAGCGCGACTCGTTCCGGTTCGGGGAATTCCCGCAGACGGTGAAGCGCCAGCTGCTCCTCGCCAGCAACACGCCCGGCTCCTTCGTCGTGCCCGCCGGCGCCACCGACCCGATCACCGGCCAGGTCATCCCCGCCGGCGCCGCGGCCGCCGCCCGCACGTTCACCGTGGACCGCAACGCCCCCGGCCCGAACGCCACCTTCACCCGCCAGCTCCAGTCGCAGAATACCTTCGACGCCAACGCCGCGATCCGCCCGCAGCCCGAGGCCGACCGCCGCGGCCTCGTCGCGAACCTGCGGCACGCGTTCTCGGACCGCCTCCACGCCTTCGCCGAACTCAGCTGGCAGCGCAATGAGAACATCGAGGGCCTCTCCCCCGCCCCGATCTCCACTCTCAACACGATCACGCTGCCCGCCACCAACCCGTTCAACCCCTTCGGCGTCACCCTCGTCTCCAACACCACGCAGACGATGTTCTTCCGCTTCCTTGAGCTGGGAGATCGTCTTACCACGACCACCAGCGAGATGACCCGTCTCGTCGCCGGGCTCGACGGCCGCCTCGGCGCCAGCTGGACCTGGGACGCCGCCGTCACTTGGAACCGCCAGACCTCGCACCTCGACCTCAAGAATTTCCCCGGGCAGGACAAGGTGAACGCCGCCCTCGCGGACCCGAACCGCGCCACGGCGCTCAACCTCTTCGCCAACGGCAACACGATCCGCAACAACCCAGCCACTCTCGCCGGGCTCGAGGGCGGCGTGACCCGCGATGCCCAGACGGAACTCGCCGCGGTCGATGCCCGCGCCACCGGGTCCCTCTTCACCCTGCCCGGCGGCCCGGTCGCCGTGGCCTTCGGGACGCAGGGGCGTGAGGAGCGCTTCCGCGACCAGCGCACGCGGGTCCAGCTGCTCAACCAGGGCGCGCCCGTGCCGATCGCCCGCGGCAGCCGCCGCGTGAGCGCCGCCTACATCGAGGCCTCGCTGCCGCTCGTCGGCGCCGCCCAGCGGATCAACGGGATCCACTCGCTTGAGCTGAACGCCGCCGGGCGAGTGGAGCGCTTCTCGGATGATGGCGTGGGCAATACCACGGTCCCGCGGCTCGGGCTGCGGTGGCAACCGGTGGCCGAGCAGGTCACCTTCCGCGCCTCCTGGGGCCAGGGCTTCCGCGCCCCAGCGCTGGCCGAGCTCCACCTCCCTCAGTCGGTCGCGGTGAGCTTCAACATCCCGGATCCCCTGCGCTTCGGCCGCCCCGGCGCCAACGCCAACGACAGCGGCACCGGCCAGCGCCTGATCCGCTCCGGCGGCAACCCGCTGCTCGCCCCTGAGAAATCCGAGTCGACCAACGTCGGCCTCCAGCTGGCCCCGCGCTTCCTCAAAGGCCTCTCCCTCAGCGTGGACGTCTACGCGGTCGAGGTCACCAACCGCATCGGCCAGCCGGCGACGCCCGCGATCATCCTCGCCAACGCGGCCCTGTTCCCGGACGCCGTGATCCGCGCCACGCCCACCGCCGCCGACACCGCGAGCGGCCTCCCCGGGGAACTCCGCGAGATCCGGACCGTGCTGGGCAACTACGGCCGCACGCGGGCCCGGGGCGTCGACTTCGCCGCCGAGTACCGCTTCGCCCCGAATCGCCTCGGACGCTTCACCGCCCGCAGCGTCGCCAGCCTCATCAACTCGCAGACGCTCCGCACCCGCCCCGACCTGCCGCAGGTCGAGACAGTCGGGCTCTACGAAATCCCGCGCTGGCGCGGCGACGCCTCTCTGCTGTGGACCGGCCGCCACGCCTCCGCCGCCATAAACGTGAACTACATCGGCGGCTTCCAAGATACCTCCCCCAGCCCGCTTTTCGTGAAGCAGCAGGTGACAACCGACATCCAGTTCAGCCACGAGCTGCCCTGGGGTCTCCGCGGCACCATCGGGGTGAACAATGTCTTCGACCGGCTACCCCCGGCGACGTCGTTCTCCACCGGCTACGCCGAGCGCGCCAGCAACTTCCTGCCCCGCTGGAGCTACCTTCAGCTGAGCAAGGCGTTCTGAGCTGATCCCATCGCGCGGGGCTAATGTCCCCGCTGCCGGCGCGCCCCGCAGGGCGCGCCGTTTTTCCCCCGCCCACGCCCGACGCGGAACCGCCACAGCGCCTTAGCTGTTCCGTCAAACCACCGTCTCCGCAGGGATCGCCGCGAGGTCGGGATCACCCGGGACCCCGAACGGCGCCGCGTTGAGCGAACCGATGCGGAGCTCGCCCGCCCGCAGGTCCAGCCGCGGTACGCCATCCGCCATCGGCACGTACAAGTCCGGATGGTGTCGCCGCGCAAACTCCTGCAGCGCGAAAGGGAACTGCCGCAAGCCCGTGAAGTAATGGTGCCCGTTGCGCTCGACACTCGTCACGCCAAGTGCCGCCTGCGCCGCCAAATCCTGCAACGGCGAGATCGGCCCAACGCTCCCGAGATCCTCCCCGCTGTGCACCGCCGGCAGCCCGGCCGCGCGCCGCCGCGCCAAACGGCCCGCATGCACGACGCTCTTCAGGACGCCTTTGCAGTTCTTGTGGCTGGTGCCCGCATAACCCAGCCGCAGCGCCACCCGCAAGTCGTCCAGACCGGCGTCGCTCTCGTCGATGATGATCGGCGGCCGCTCCGGCCAGTCGCGCGCCAGGGCCCCCAACCCCGCGCTCAGCGCGACGTCGCGGTGCCACGGCTGCTCCACGTAGAGCAGCTGCGGCCAGAACCGGGCGAGGGCGGGATCGGCTCGCAGCTCGTTAAAATAGTCCCGGAATGCCGCGACCTCGCGGAAACTCTCGTTGCCATCGAGGGAGAACACCGCACCGCTAGGCACTGTCGCCAACACCCGCGCCATCCGCGCGAGGCGGTCGCGGTCGCGGGCCGCATCCCCATTCACCTTCAGCTTGAAGTGGCGCTGGCCGTAGAACGCCACGACCTCCTCGAGGGTCTGCGGCAACCCATCCGCCAACCGCTCGCCCGCCGGCACCTCCGCCGCGGTGATCGGGTCCGCCAGACCCACGGTGTGCCGCGAATGGATCCGTTCCGGCGGTCGTGCCGGCAGAAAGTCCGCGGGCCGCATCTGCGCGAGCTCGGGGTCCAGCGCCGCCAGATCGAGGCCGAGGAGGTCCCCGCGCAGCGCCGCCGAGAGGGTCGTTCCGTTCGCGCGGCACACGGCGTGCAGGAGGGCTCGCTCGACAAACGAGGTTCCGAAATGGGCCAGCAGCGGCGGGCAACCGGCCGCCTTTGCCCACGCTGCCTGCGCCATGTGCACCTCGCGCCAGAAGGCGAACGGCGTCGCGGCCCGCACCTCCGCCGCGAGGCGGATCGCCCCGCGGACCACCCCCAGCATCGCCACGACTTCCTTGTCTAGCGGCTGCTTGGGATCCTTGGTAAACCACTTCGGCGGCAAAAGGTCCGCCGCGAGGCCCCACGCGCGGCCGCCGGGCAGCTCGAAGGTTAGACGCGCGATCACCTGCGGGACGTCCGTCATCGTCGCGATGCCGTAGCGGAACGGCATCCGTGCGCGGAGCTCCAGCCGGTGCAGTTCGGCGGCGACGAGGCGGATCATTTCGCGGCCCGGCTCAGGCGGGCGGGAACAACCCCGCGTGATGCGCATCGGACGCGAAGACCCCCCCGCTCGCCGCATAGTACGAATCGTCCAGCTCGAAGACCCCCGCGCGAGTCCGCGCCCAAGAGGCGTCGGGCGCCGAGTGGTGCGCGCGCATCGCCTCCCAATTCTGGTAATTCTGGTGGCCGTTGGTCTCGAGCAGGCCCAGCCCGCCGAGGCCCGGGAAGGGCGCGAGGCGCGCGGCCACGTTCTTGTTCCACTCGACGAGGCGCGGGCTCACGGTGAGGTCCGCACAGAAGCACGGCACGCCCCGCTCGTGGGCCAGTTGCGCGATGCGCAGGGACATCGAGAGGGTCTTGGCAATCGGTTTCAGCGCGATGGCCCGGTAACCCATCTGGATGCGCCGCAGCGCGTCGGCATCAGTGTGCGCACTCTCGTCGGCGGCCAAGCGCACCGGCACATCGGTCACATCCACCTCGAGCTCCTCGGGGAACGGCTCCTCCACCAGCGCGATCTGGTCGAAGGCGCCGATCGACCGTGCGTGGTCCAGCAAGCGCAGCAGGGTCTCCTTGCGTTCGTAGCGTCCGTTCGCGTCGAAATAGTACGGCAGGCGCCCGTCGGCCGTGTGCGGCGTGCGCGCGCCACCGATCGCGGCATGGATCGCCGAGATCCGCGCCATGTCCTTCACGAGCATCTCCTCCTGGGAGCCGGGCTGGCCGAGCTTCACCTTGAGGAAGAAGTAACCCTGGTCCACGGCGCCGCGGATCTCGTCGATGGGCACCGCGTATGCCATCAGCGGGATGCTCGCCACCCGGCGGTGGCGCGCCGCCAGCGCCGGGCGGTACGCCGCCGGGATGAGGTCGTCGAACGCAGTGATGCCCCGCTCCGCCGCGTACAGCAGCCACACGGCTAGGTCCACGCCCACAAGGGCGTTCAGGGTGAAGGTCTCCCGCAGGTCCCGCTGGCCGGTGAGCACCCGCGCGTGCGCGTGCACCTCGTGCCGCAGCTCCTCCAGCAGCACCATCGGGTCGGTGAAGCGCACGCCCTTCAGACGCTGCGCCGCCCACTCGGTCACCGCGTACATGAGGGCGTTACCACCGCTCTCAGAATGCGCCGCAAACACCCGGGCATCGCTCCACAGCACGCCTTGGGTGCACAGGCCGATGCCGCGTCGGCCCGACGCGCCCTCCAGCAGGGTCGCGGTCTGCCAGATCTCCGATTGGTAGCCCCCTTTGAAGCCGAAAGGCCGCACCAGCGGCTCCCGCTCAAAGTTAGCGCCCACTCGGGTGATGGTGACCGGTCCGGGCACGCTCATCAGCTGACACCCGCTTGCGCCATCCAGCCCTTCAGGGTTTCGAGATCCTTGCGCATCAGCACCGGGAACTGCTGCCGCTTGTCCGCCTCCGACAGCGGGGTGCGCTCGAACGGCGGATACTCCAGGTGCAGCGACATCGGGCCCGCCAGCTGCAGCTCACGCACCAGCCGCAGATACGCCGCGTACGGCACGATCCCCTGCCCGAGCGGCACGTTGTCGATCGCGGCCTTGCCGGGCCCCTGTGCCCAGCGGAAATCCTTGATGTCGGTGCAGCGGATCCACGGCGCGAGCAACCGCAGGGTGATCGGCCAAGACTGGCCCGCCTCAGCCACCGCGTGGCGGATGTCGTACTGCACGCCCAGCCAGCGCGGATCGATGTCCTTCAGCAGCTCGTAGAGATCCCACATCGGGCCGCCGACCCGCGGGCCAGCGTGGTTCTGGATCGCCCCGTGCAGGCCCAGGCTCTGGTTCAGGGCCGCCAGCTCCCGCAATTGCGGCCGGAGCGCATCGAGGCTCCCCTTCACGCCTTTGCTGAAGTCATAATTGAAGAAGCCCAGGCGATAGTACTTCACGCCCACCTTGGCCGCCGCGCGCAGGAGCTTCTCCGTCTGCGGGGTCTGCAGGCCTTGGACCTCGGTCGTGATCATCTCGACCTTCACCCCAGCCGCCTGACACGCCTCGACCGCGCGAGGCAGGTCCTCGGTTACCTTTTCCGGCAAGACGTGGCCCTGCGCGTTCCGCACCGTGAAGTCCACGCCGTCGCCGCCTGCAGCCTTCACCATCGCCGCCGTGTCCGCCCACGACATCCAGTGCAACGGCTTCGAGAAGACGTGCAGCTGGGTCTTGCCGCCTTTCCACGCCGGCAGCGGCGCGGCGGGCTCCATCTTGCGGCCCTCGGCCGCAGCCAGCGGGGCCAGGGGCGCCATGGCGCCAACAGCGGCCAGACGGGAGACGAAGTGACGGCGGGACTCGGGGGTGGGGCCGGAGGGGTGCATCAGGCGCGGAAATTGCGTGGCCACCCGGGCAAAGGCAATGGCGGCGGCGGTCCTCGCGCGCCCGTCACCGGCCACTCAGCGCCGCCCGCGCGCCCCTCCCACCTTGGCCGGCTTGGTCGCGCAGCCGCAATCGGCGCCGCCGCCCGCGCGCCGGCGGCGGCGCAGCCACGCCACGATGAGTCCCGCCGCGGCCCCGGCCACGATCGCCAGCGCCAGCTTCGACTGGAGGTCCGCGTTCACAGGTTTAGAAGCCCAGCAGCCGCCCGCTCTGATATACGAGGAAGGTCACGACCCAGGCCGTGCCCGTCAGGTACGCGAGCTGGAACAACGGCCAGCGCCACGAGTTGGTCTCCCGCTTCACCACGGCCACGGTGCTCATACATTGCATCGCGAAGACGTAGTACACCATCAGCGCGAGGCAGACAAGCGGGGTGAACAGCGGCGCACCGTCCGGCCACTGCGCCGCCCGCAGGGCATCCCGCAGTGGCGCTGTGTCGCCCTCTGCCCCCTCTACGCCAAAGATGACGCCCATTGAGCTCACGAACACCTCGCGGGCCGCAAAGGAGGTCACCAAGCCGATGCCGATCCGCCAATCGAAGCCTAAGGGCTGGATCAACGGCTCCAGGGCCCGCCCCGCCTCGCCCGCGAAGCTGTGCGCGATCTGGACCTCGGGCGATGCCGCAGGATCCGGATGCTTCGGGTAAGTGCTCAGGAACCAAAGGACGATCGAGATCGCGAGGATGATGGTGCCCGCGTTCTTCAGGAACAGCCACGCGCGCTCCAGCATCTGCCGCAGGATCTCGCCGAAATGGGGCGGTTGGTATGGCGGGAGCTCCAGAATCATCAGCGGCGGATCCCCGCGCAGGAAGGTCCGCTTGAACAACCACGCGAAGCCGAACGCCCCCGCCGTGCCCAGCGCATACATTAAAAACATCAGTCCCGCCTTGGTCGCCGCCGGCACCGCGTCCCCTGGCAACAGGGTCGCGATCATCAGGAGATACACGGGCAGCCGCGCCGAGCAGCTCATCAGCGGAGCCACTAAAATGGTCACCAGCCGATCCTTGGCGTTCTCAATGGTCCGCGTGGCCATAATGCCTGGAATCGCACACGCATACGAACCCAGCAGCGGGATGAAAGACTTGCCGTGTAATCCCACCCGACTCATCGGCCGGTCCATCAACGCCGCCGCCCGCGCCATGTAGCCCGTGCTCTCCAGTAGCCCCACGAAGAGGAACAGGATCAGGATCTGCGGGAGGAAAATGACCACGCCCCCCATCCCACCAATCATGCCCGAGGTCACCAGATTCTGCAGATCGCCCGGCTCCATCGCGTCCTTCACTCGGTCCGCGAGGTCCGCAATCACCCCATCGATCAGGTTCATCGGATACTCCGCCAAGGCAAAGATGGCATAGAACATCACCGCCATCACCGCCGCGAAGGCCAGCCAGCCCCAGCCGGAGTTGACCAAAAGGGCGTCCGCCCGGTCCGCCAGCGACGGCCCGCAGTCCCCCGTCCGCCGGATCACCTCGCGGCACAGGCCGTGGATCACCTCGTAACGCGCCTTGATCAGGGTTCCCGACCAATCGGTGCCCTGGCCGGTCCAGCGCCGGCGCCAATTCTCCAGCACCGCACCCGTGACCGCGCTCAACGGGGTCGAGCCCGCCACGCGTACGGAATCCTGGTCCGTCAGCAGCAATAGGGCCTCCGCCCGCGCGATCAACGGCGGCCGCCCATCCGCCGCGACCAGGGAGGCCTGCAGCTCCGCCACCACCGGGGCGATCGGCGCCGGCACGGTCCACGAATGGCGCGCCAACGGCAGCTCGCGTCGGCTCATCGCCAACCGCAACTCCACCACGCCGCGGCCCTGCACCGCCGCACAGGAGATCACCGGCACGCCCAAGGCCTCCTCCAATTCGGCCGGCCGCACCTCCAGGCCCGCGCGCGCGGTAAGGTCCATCATATTCAGGACCACGATCACCGGCCGCCCCAGATCCAAGATCTGGTGCACAAAGTACAAGCAGCGCTCCAGGTTGCAGGCATCAACGACGCAGATGATCCGGTCCGGCTGCGGGGTATCCGCGCGCCGGCCCAGCAGCACATCCCGCGTCACCGCCTCATCCGGCGACCGCGCTGCCAGCGAATAGGCACCCGGCAGGTCGATCACCCTCATCGCGTGCCCGTGCTGGGAATAGGTCTCGCCGACCTTCTTCTCCACGGTCACGCCCGGATAGTTGCCCACCTTCTGGCGCAGGCCCGTCAAAGCATTGAACAGCGTCGTTTTGCCGCAGTTGGGATTACCGACCAGCGCGTACACCGGCATCCGCTCGGGCGGCGTTCGGCGGCGTCCCGGCGGCCCCGCGATGTGCGCGGGCAACGGCAACGCGGGGTCGGCTCCCTCGGACCCGGGTCGGGGTGCGGCGGCCATCAGGCGAAAGGCGCCTCAGCGCGGCGCCAATGGCAGGTGTTCCACCAAAATGCCAATCGCCGCGCGGTGATTCAGGGCGAGGCGCATCCCCCGCACCCGGCACAGGCTCATCGTCGTGCCGGAAAGCTTCGTCACCAGCGCCGCCTCCCCGCAGCCCATCTCCCGGATCCGCTGGCAAAACCCCTCGTCCCCGGTCAGCCGCAAAATACGACCCGTCTCCCCAGCGGGCAACTGGCAGAGCGGGATCAGCGGGAAGGGGGAAGCGGACATACGGGAGTGAGACCGGGTATCAGCAGGAAACTGCGGCTCCGCGGCCTTGGCGAGCCGGATTTGCCGGGGAAAATACGCCGGGGGGTCCCGACCGTCCTTCCTGGCGGCCGCCGCCTCAGCGCCGGCGGCGCTTGAGGGCCAACTGGACGCCCGAGTAACGCACGAGCTCCTGCAGGTGCTCGTACTGCTGCGGATCGAGGTGCTTGGCGGAATCGATCTCCTGTTGGGCACGGCGCAGGGCCGCCTCGACCGCGTGCTCGTCGATCTTCTCCTCGGTGATGGCGTTCTCCGCGAGGACGCGGACCACAACACCCCCCACCTCGGCAAACCCCCCGCTTACGGCGAGGAACGAAGTGGTCGTGCCCTTGGTGATCCGGAGCTCCCCGTGCTCGACTTGGGTGAGCAGCGGGATGTGGCCGGGCAAAATGCCGATCTCTCCCTCGACCGTGGGGATGACCACGGTATCGACGGTGTCCGAGTAAACCCGGGCCTCCGGGGTGACGATCTCGAGGGTGAGAGGCATAACGGGATCAGGCCTTCTTGGCCGCGGCCAACACCTCGTTGATGTTGCCCTTCATATAGAAGTCGCCCTCGGCCACGTCATCGAGCTTGCCCTCGAGGATCATCTTGAAGCCGTGGACGGTGTCCTTGACCGGCACATACTTCCCGGGGCTACCGGTGAAGACCTCGGCAACCGTGAACGGCTGCGAGAGGAAGCGCTGGATCTTGCGGGCGCGGTACACCGTCTGCTTGTCCTCGGGCGAAAGCTCGTCGAGGCCGAGGATCGCGATGATGTCCTGCAGGTCCTTGTAGCGCTGGAGGACGCGCTGGACCTCGCGGGCCACGAAGTAGTGCTCCTCGCCGACGATGTCCGCCGCGAGGGCCTTCGAGGTGGAGGCGAGCGGGTCGACGGCCGGGTAGATGCCCAGCTCGGCGATCGAACGCTCCAGCACGATGGTCGAGTCCAGGTGGGCGAAGGTGTTCGCCGGCGCCGGGTCGGTCAGATCGTCCGCGGGGACGTACACGGCCTGGAAGGAGGTGATCGAACCCTTCTTGGTGGAGGTGATGCGCTCCTGCAGGTTGCCCATCTCGTTGGCGAGGGTCGGCTGGTAACCGACCGCCGAGGGCGAGCGGCCGAGCAGCGCGGACACCTCTGAACCGGCCTGCGAGAACCGGAAAATGTTGTCCACAAAGAGCAGCACGTCCTGGTTCTTCTCGTCGCGGAAATACTCGGTCATCGCGAGGGCCGAGAGCGCGACGCGCATACGGGCGCCCGGCGGCTCGTTCATCTGGCCGTACACGAGCGCGACCTTCGACTTGGAGAGGTCCTTCTGGTCGATGACGCCCGCCTCGGACATCTCGTGGTAAAGGTCATTGCCCTCACGGGAGCGCTCCCCCACCCCGGCGAACACCGAATAACCGCCGTGGGCCTTGGCGATGTTGTTGATGAGCTCCATGATCACCACGGTCTTGCCCACGCCCGCGCCACCGAAGGCGCCGACCTTGCCGCCCTTGGTGAACGGCGCGATCAGGTCGATGACCTTGATGCCCGTCTCGAGGATCTGCGCCTTGGTGTCCTGATCGACCAAGCTCGGGGCCGCCCGGTGGATCGGGTACTTCTTGTCGGCCTTGACCGGGCCGCGGCCGTCCACCGGCGCGCCAGTCACATCAAAGATGCGCCCCAGCACGCCCGGCCCGACCGGCACGGAGATGGGGGCACCGGAGTCGACGACGGTCATCCCGCGGACCAGGCCCTCGGAGGAGGACATCGCGATCGCCCGCGCCACGCCGGCGCCGAGGTGCTGCTGGATCTCGAGGGTCAGGAACTGCTTCGCGCCCGCGGCGGTGAATTCCACGGTGAGCGCCTGGTAGATCGGCGGGATGGAATTCTCGCCGAACTGGACGTCGACGACGGGTCCGATGACTTGGACGATTTTGCCGGTGTTCATTGTCTGAAGGTGAGAGGGGGTGAGGGAGAA
>Ga0194121_10006541_pt1 | contig 15558 bp, 18 predicted proteins | sample TA2MahCa50mmetaG_FD_148609 | JGI IMG/M metagenome (GOLD analysis project Ga0194121, IMG submission 148609) | Freshwater microbial communities from Lake Tanganyika, Tanzania - TA2015020 Mahale Deep Cast 50m | ecosystem: Environmental > Aquatic > Freshwater > Lake | place: Tanzania: Lake... | reverse complement strand
ATATATTATTTCAGAAATCATTATGTATAATGATGTTTATTTGAGCGATATCGATTCAATGAAAGTGTACGCGGAAAAAGCTATAAAAATCATCAAAAGTCAAAAAGACTAATGGAAGTCCATCACCACACGCATCATCCCAGGAAATTCAAGGAATACTTGCAAGAGTTTTTAATGTTATTTTTTGCTGTTTTTCTGGGCTTCATGTCTGAATACTATTTGGAATACCGGGCAGAGAGACATAAGGAGCATGATTATTTAAGCAGCATGGCACTTGATTTGAAATCTGACTCAGTTGAAATGGCTATTCGAATGCAAGGAATAGAGGGTTTAAAAAAAATGGGTAAGAAATTGGAAAAATTACTTTATAAATCTGAATTTAGTGATGACGAAATTGATTCAATTTATTTACTTGGAACAAAAATTACAGCTACAATAATTGCACCCAATTTTTCTTCTGGAACTATTGATCAATTAAAAAATGCAGGAGGCTATCGATTGATTAAAAACCAAGAGATTGTTAGGAAAATATCTGACTATGATAGATGGAAAAATACTATTAATTTACAGGAACATTTAATCTTGAATCATTATGTTAATGCGCATAAAATGCAAAATCTTTTAGTGCATATGACCACAATTGAAAAACCAGAAAAGTTCAATGAAATTATTCTTAATAAATCTGAACTTAATAGAATAGCCAAAATGACAGGTAGCAAATTTCTGCGCTCTGAAAAAAAAGTCTTTTATGAGTATGCAAATTATATTTGGGTTCTTGTTGGTTACGTATCTTATTACGAAATAATGATGAAAATGCAACAAGAAAATGCAAGTCAATTGCTTAAATTGATTGTTGCTGAGTTGGAACATTCTTAGTATTAAACTAATTTGAGTTGTATTTAAGAAACCTAAAAACCTTATTTAGTCAGCCAGTATAATGTATTAAATACAAATTGTTTCCAGTCGTATTCTTTGACTTGCATCCCCGCTGATAATTTTTTACCTCCGGAGTTTACATACATAGCGGTGAACCCATTACAGTCGCCTAAGGCAACTATTTATCCTTTTCCAAATTTGCCTGCGAGTTAGTGTGAAAGTCAAAGTGTCAGCAATTATTTTAAAGCGCTGCTTACAATTTCATATACATAAAATGTCTAAATTTATTAAAATTATGAGATGGAAGCAATTAATGAATTTATAATTAAAATATCCTCGCGGTGTAATCTGAATTGTACTTATTGTTATGAGTATAATCTAGGAGACAATTCGTGGAAATACATGCAAAAAAAAATTTCGATTTCCACAATACATCGCTTAATTGAAAGGATCATTGCACATTGTAAACAATATGAAATTAGAGATATTGTAATTAGTTTACACGGGGGAGAGCCGTTATTAGTCGGGTATACGCTTTTAGAAGAAATTATATTAGAGTTTAAAAAATTAGAGAACCACGACATATTTCCATTAATCACACTGCAAACAAATGCAACATTAGTTGATGAGCAAGTAGTAGAATTATTTTTAAAACATGAAGTTTATGTATCTGCTAGTATTGATGGAGATATAAATCATAATTATAATCGTATATATCATAACAATACAAGCTCATTTCATGATGCTTTGAAAGGGATTGAATTAATAAGAGAGAAGATGCCAAAACAATTCCTTGGCGTTTTAAGTGTAATAGATATCTCCAATGACCCTAGTGAGGTTTACACTTTTTTTAAAAAAAATCAAATAGAAAACTTCGATTTGATTTTGCCTGATTATTCATGGCAAAATCAGCCACCTAGGCCCAGTAAATTAAACTGGAAGCAAGATCAGACAGATCAAGACAATTCAATAATATATGGTATTTGGTATTCAAAAATTTGGGATTTATGGGTTAATGATGATAATGACCCACCAAAAATTAGGTTCTTTGAAAATATACTCCATAATATAGTTACTGGCAATGGGATTTTTGAACTTATGAATAACGATCCAGCAACTTTAATCACAATAAATACAAATGGTGACTATGAAGGGGTCGATACTCTTAAAAGTCTAGGAAATGGTTATCAGAAACTGAATTTGAATATTTTCGATCATGGTTTAGAGTTAGTTATGGAACATCCTAAGTATCAGCTAAGACAAAACCCCAAAGACCAATATTCTAGTAAATGCTTGAATTGCAATAATTTAGACGTTTGCTGGGGCGGTTATTTTCCGCACAGAATAGATGGAGATGCGATAAAAGAAAGTGTATATTGTAATGACTTGTACTATATTATTGATTACATCAAAAATTATCTTTAAAATAAAGCATTTGTTAATAAATTCTTTACATTTAGGCAAATTATAAAAAATGGAAAAGAAAATAAACTTAAAAGATCTTCTGGATTCTGAATCAGAAATTATTAAGAAAATTGGCCAAGAAATTGAGCAGTCTGATGATGGGAGTATTCAATTTAGGCACCTATCAGGTGCAAGACACACGTCTTCTGGCTCTCATAAATCTGGTCACTCATCTAGCGGGAGACACAGCAGTACAACAACTGCAAAAATTGAAAAGCCAATTAAGAGCAAATAAGAAGAGATCTTTTTTTTAATTGATGGGATTTACATAGTAAAATATGGCGATCTCATCTTTTTTTATGACCTATATACCCATACAAAAAACAAGTGATAAAAGATTTTTTGAATTTTTATTGCACGTCTGCAAGTGTTGGGTTGAGCGTATTATCTGAATTTATTTTGTTTATTTCAAATAAAAAAGAAATACTAAGATTATCATTAACATATGATGATTTTATGCTACTTCAAAATTTGTGTGATAACCATAATCTAAAATTAAAGTATACCTCTTTTAAAGCTGTTGACTATGGTGGGGGCTGGGCTAGTTTAGTAAAAAATAATGGACAAACAATAGATAAAAATAGCGACACAATAGTTGTCGTTATTGGTAATACAGCGGATAAACTGAGTCAATATATTGATGCTGAAGCTAAATTTGACTATATAAAGGCAGGAGAGTTGCTTGGCTATCCCCAGTGTTGTATAAAATCTTATTTAGACATTGAGATACTGAAGCATAATTGGTACCAATATTATCTACGTGATGGGAAAATGAAATACCCGTATTGGGCGAATAGAATAAATACAATTTTTGGTGGAGGATCCTTTGTAGGTGAAATGTTCCCGTGCAGTTTAAATTGCAAAAAAGCTATTGATATAGGCAAAAATGCTGCTAATACAATGCATTCATTTGGATTAATTAAACTTGCAGAAGTTATTAAAAGTCATTGTCTATCACCAATATACTTAGACGAGTTTAATAGTATATCAAAAGTTGTCACACAAAAAAAAATAGAGTTTTATTAAATATTTATCATCAAATAATATAATCGCGAGTCATTCAATTTTAGAAAATAGATTAAAGAAATGCACTCTTGAATTTGATATTTTGAAAGACAGATTGTTGGAAAACAGTTATGTAGCTAAGAATTATAGAGGTATTTTAAACGAGATATTAATAGATTGCGATCTAATTAAAAACCCATTGTATAATTCTTGGATTATTGCGGCAAAGCAAATAATCAAAAGTAAAGGATTGGATGCAGGCAGTAATTTCTCTTGGAATAGTATTTTTATTACTATCGACTCTAATAAATACGAGCGAATAATTGATAAGTTAATACTGGAATTATTGGCAATTAGACTTTTTTATGATTTAGAGAAGTCAAGAAAAGTTAAATATAAAATCAAAATATGTTTATTTAGGGGGTTTCATATACCACTATATTATAAGTCTTCAGAAAAAATTAATATAGCTTGTATTACTGCATATAATGGGGAGTTGAAGATTAATAACAAAAAAATAAAGAAAGGATTTGGTTGTAAAAATGACTTAAAAGAATGCCTATACATCTATAATGATTCTGATTTGAAGTATTTATGTAACAATGTCCCCTCTGTAATTATTGATGAGACGGAAATAATTAAAAGGAGTAAAATTAAACGAGCATTTAGTCTTATTAAAAAGCAGTTTCCGTTTGATATTATAGATCTTCTAAGCTTTTGTGATTGTACATACATGATTTACTCAAATGATAAGATGTTTTATAGTGGTAATGATGAAATGTACTTGGGTTTAATCTATTTGCCAAACATCAGCAATGAATATTATTTGGCAGAGTGCATATTGCATGAATTTATGCATCAGAAGTTGTGCTGTATTGAAGATATAGCCAAAATATATAATGGGTCAAATCATCTTAATGAATATTATTATTCCCCATGGAGAAGCGATGCAAGACCATTAAGAATGATATTACATGGATTGTTTGTGTTTACAGCTGTTGTTGAATTTTGGCATTGTTTTATTAACGACCCAAAATTGAAAAGGGAATCAATTGAAAATTGTTATTTGAGAATAATGCAAAATAAGATTGCAATTAAGATTTTGACCAAGCATTCAAAATTTACAAAATTGGGGTTTCATATTTTATGTGAATTAGATCATGTAAATAATAAAATAGAGCATGGTATTATAGATAAACTTACAAAAACAAGCAGGTTGTCTTTAAATAAACAAATAGCCGAACATAAGAAAAAATACAATATGTATGTATCATAGTCAGTTATCTAAAAATATTGCAAAAAGGTACATGTATATATTGCATAGGTGTTTAACGGCCTTAGATATTAGGGATAGAGAAATTATTCAAGAGAAGGGAGTAATTGAATTGAGTGATCTAATTAAGGACTCAAGCTTTAATATTTTTATTTGTTTTATTGAGGAATTAATCAACCAAAATAATCTAAAATCGAAACAAGCAAAATTAATTTTACTTTTTTGTAATGAATTTAATTTTAAGCATAAAAACACAGAACCCTTTTTGCCATTTTATAATCAAAATAAAAATCAATTAATTAGTCAGACAAAGTTCTTAGAGTTTTTTCTACCTGATGCTATGTCATCTAAATTGAAATTAGATGGCAATAGTTATTCAAAACTACTGTACAAACTAAATATGGCATTGAATTTAGCAGATAAGCATTTGCCAGATTGTTTAAAGCAAACTATAAACAAAAAAACAAAATATGTTAATATTAACAATGAATATGGACTTATCAATTCTTTGACTATTTATAAATGCTATGACTTAATATTCCTCAGTTTAAATAATCCTTATTTTCTCATAATTGAACAAATTATTCATGAACAAACTCATATTAAATTTGGCAAATTAATTGAAACGAATCGTTATGAACGTTTATTTGAAGTTCCATATTCTGCGTACTCTCCATTTGCAGAGAAGGTAAGGCCTATAGAGTATATTGCAAATGGGTACTTTTCTTTTTTGTCAGTTTTAAATTTGTATCATTTTTATTTAGAAAAGCACCCATTGATTAAAGGGGAGCTTGAAATCGATAGTAAAATAACAATAAAAAATAGGATAAAGACTTTAACTCCACGTATTAAAACTGCTGAAAAAGTCTTGAATAACATATTCAAGAGTAATTTGCTGTGGAAAAAATTCATCTCGGAGTTTAAACTAAATTACCAATTACCAATTGGTACTGTACGAGTGAATAAATTTAAGTATACAGACATGTTGTCTGATATTCAAAATGCTGAAATTATTTTAGGCCTAAATACAAATAAAATCGCTCGAATAACTATTCCTATCTCTCAGACAAAAAAAATATCCGAGTTACTTCCTATAGATAAATACCTTTTTTCAAACGATGCCTTCGTCGATTCAGACTTTGAAGAGTTGAAATTATTTAGAAATATACATACCAATGTAGGTTCTCATCTTAATTCATTAGATGATGATAGTACATATGTTAATTGTTATATTGGTAAAAAGGTGAGCGATGTAAAAAGAGCTGTTGAAATGGATCAAATCGATAAATCTGGAGATTTATTTAACATACCTAAATGTTGTCAAAAACATTTTCTTTCAAATTGGGATACAATTGTAAAGATGTATAAAGGAGATTTCACAAAGTATGCACTTTTAAAAATTGAAGATAATCAAAGATTTAAATGGCAAACTAACTCTATTGCAATGTATTTTGATGCCGGTTTTACCTGGCATTTTCCTTGTACGTTCAATTGTAAGAATACAATTTTACTCAGCACAAAAAGATACAGAGATTTGAAAAAAGTAAACAAAAAGTTAGCAGATAAACTAGTAGATAATGCTACTGGCGAATTTCATCTTTTATCAAATAACAATTATCTCAGGATTAAAAAATCCGAAAATACATATACAAAGGAGAACGATTCTTGCAAAATAGTAAAAAAAATCACATTTGCTTAGAATATTTGATATTAGTTTCTTGATGTAAAGTGGCCTTATGACTTCTTATCCTTGTCCGGCCTGATAATCAACAATGTTCTTGATTATCAGGCTCTAACTGTGGTGTGGGGCGAACAATCACCGAAGAAATTGCCGGGTATGTAAGTACATTTATTTGCAATGGGGCGATAATTTATTCAAGCCTGTCTTATCAAGTTATTTATTAAATTACACCAACAACCTGTTTGCATTTAGCGAACTTTTGCAATATATTAATGAGCGTAAGATCATATACTGATAAGGAACTGACCGACCTCATAGTGAGTGATTTGGATCAAGGTATCATAGCTTTTACAAACCAGTACAAAGCGGATTGTTTACGATTTATCGCCAGCAAACTACGCCACCCTGATAGCGCCCTTATGTCGGACTATGAGCACGAAGACATATTTATGAATTGTTTGGCTATAACTTTTGAAAACATTCAAAATCAAAAATTTACACCTGTAAATACGATAAAGAATTACTTTTTGGGGATTTGTGAGAATCAGATAAGATATGAATTCAGGAAAAGGGGCATAAGGTCTAATTGGGTAAGTCCTGATATGCCTGATGCTGAATTTATATTAAATGAGATGCGAGTTAAAAGCTCGAAGCGAAAGAAAAGGTATTTTGAGTTTGATCCAGATACAGAATTAGACGACACCTCCGATGAAGGTATGCATGAAAATTATGAAAATCCCGTAGATCTTTTTAGCCCACCTTCAGATTTGAATGAGATTCGGATTGATGAGTCCAAAAAAATTTTAACGGAGTGGGAGAGAAAAGGTAATAATTGTCCTAAAATGATAGATCTTTTTCATTTTAAAAATCAATCTTTGAATGAAATTGCAGAAGAGCTTGGATATGAAAATGAATCGGTAGTTCGAACCCTAATATCAAGGTGTAGAAAAAACTTAAAGAAAGAGGTCGAAAAAAGAATGTTAAATGAATTATGAAACTATTCCCATAGCACGAAATTACTTTCGAACCTTTGACGAAGGTGAGAAAAAAGATATTCTGTTAAAAGCGGGAGAAAAAATAGCCTATTATATCCGTGATTTAGAGAAATATTTTACTTCTGATGATCGAATCGAAGATATAGCCCAGAAGCTTGATCTTTCTGCTTTTGTAAAAGACTTGAGAGACATACAGATTGACTATTTTATTCGATTGGCTGAATTATATAAAGCCGGGAAGCGAACAAAGGCTATCGAGATACTTTTAATGGAGAATAATAAGCTTTTTCAAAAAGTCTGCTCTTGTATTACCGATGATACAACTTTTGAAAAAGAGCTCGAATGGGCAGTAAAGCTTCTCAATCGAGAAAAGTTTATGGCGGCCTATAAGCGTAGTGCCGAAATTCAAGACTTGTCTCCAACTCCCTCTGTTCACCAGGAACGGGCTTTTGCCGCCCAATACCGCCAGATTCAGGGTACACATGAGGGTGGCAACGGGTATTTTAAGTACATATTAATTATACTCGCTTTACTAGGTATCGCGGCCATAATTTTTTATCTCATCTTTAGATAGACCCCATCATATCCCCCCTTATAATCGACTTTATCCGGGTTGCTTTGTAGCCTGAAATGGTATTTTGGGGTGATTTTCCTTGCCCAATATCCATCCGCTTAGGGGTGGTAGGCTGCTGATTTTACCAGAATTATAAATACTTGAATATCAATTATCTATCTATTATCTAAGTAAGCTTTGTTTGCATTTAGGCCGTTTTGGTATATATGGCTGAATATCATTTTAAAAACTTAAAACAAAATCTATGCAGACCTACACCAAAACCCGCCCAGTTTCAGACATCAGCAGCCAGACTCTCTCCTTTGTTAAAGAGAACGGAATCTGGTACGCAGACCTACCCGAGTTCCTCGAGCAGGGGCTGGGCACTAAGGCTAACCTAATGATGGTAGATGGGGCCGACACTTTCTTGGACCTCATGAGCGGGAGGAGTCCTCGGATCACCTTACAAATCTCAACCGATCCCTTTCCAGGCTGGCAAGCGAAAATGGAGAAATTCCGCCGGGGCTTGAATTCCCAGTTATTATCACTGATCGGTCATGCTCCCGTGGACTATGGGGCTTACTACAACGTTACGGAACTCCATGGGAAGCCATTTGAACACCAACTCTGGCTCTGCCCGGTCACTGAGTATGTCTTCGGGCAGTACCCCAACAAAATCTACGCTTCGACCACATCTATTAATTAATCTAAAAAAATAAACTAATGAAAACTCAACGAACAATTTACCACATTATTGTCGACAAAAGCGGCTCCATGAGTAGTTGTATTGGCGATACAATTAGCGGCTTTAATGATCAACTAAAACGTATTCAAGGAATGGAGAAGGAGTTTCCAGATCAAGAAATTCTTGTTGGCCTTAGTCTTTTTAATTCTAAAGTCAGCCATGTAAAAATCGTTCAGCCTGTATCAACAATGTCTGCACTAAATGAGCAAAATTATATACCGTCAGGTTGTACAGCCCTTTTAGATGCGATTGGGAAGACCGCTGTATTGCTTGAGGAATACGAGGGTAATCTATCGAGTATTCCTACAACATTTGTTGTCGTCATTCTGACCGATGGTCATGAGAACTCATCGGTGTCTTATAACTTGAAACAAGTTCGGGAAATCATACAGAGGCTTGAAGCGACCGGTAAATGGACTTTTAGTTTTATTGGAGCAACCTTAGATGCTGTAGATGTTGCCGAGCAAATGGCAATAAAAGCACAAAATAGCTTTCATTTTGAAAAATCAAATATGAAAGAGGCGGTCTGGGACAAGTTATCTACTTCTATGCGCGGATATTTTTCAAAAAAAGAAAAAGGTGAAAACCCCTCAGATCTTTTTTAATGCTCGTTTTACCTTGAGATAGTCCGAAGTAAAAATTATTTTTTAATCATTAAATTTTATCAAAATGAATAGAAGTCAAATTAAAACCCAAAGAGATGCCATCATTTATTTTTTTGAATCACTAGATGCGGACATGATAGGCACATTACTTGATGATGAAAATGTCTATTGTGACGTAGATAAGGAAACATTTGTCAAAAAGTTGAATGAGGTGTTTAGAACTTTTTCTTGCGCCGGAAATACACGATTAGTTGGATTTCCAGGAGTAAGTAAGAGTGCTAGGTCGAAGCGTTATAATTATTCAGAGAATGAAAGTTTTGCTCACGGGTATTCATTTGTAGGGAATAATAGCAGTCACTTCTTAGACCTTCTGTTTGTTGAAAAGGGTGGTCGAGTGTACTCGATTGAAGACAGCAGGGACTTGTATGTGGATTGGCCCGATCATGATGAGATAAATCGACTAGTAGTCAATGAGCAAGAAATGATGCTAAGGGAATACTGCGAGGAGGATGAGTAAAGTCGAAATATGCAAGCAAATAAATTATCTAAATAAAAAAAATTAATTATGTCTATTTACAACCCTATAAAAAACATAGTATTTCTAACTCAAGAAGAGGCAGTAGCTGCAGCTCATTCGCTACATTTTGGGGATTTAAAAAATGATTTGATTGGAGTATCATCTGTTGAAATTAGTGACACTCCTGAAGCATCTAGGGATACAGAAGAAGATATTTATTTTTCATCTGAAACAGATGATGCTTTTTATAGTTATACCATCGAAAAGCATGAAATAACGTTTATCCTAAAAGTTTACAGAACAAAAAAGCATGGAATGATTTCAGCAGCAAAAAGAGGTGATTTTGATGCGTTTATAAAAAACTTTGATAAAAGAATAAAAATGATTGAATTTTCGCTATCTACTGCAATCATACATGATAATTGGGAGATAGTTGAGTATTTAATTGATAACTACGAATTAAAAAATAAGGCAATCTGGCTGGCAATAAGATATGATAGGCTTGAAATTGTTCAGCATCTTCTTCTAAGAGGAGTGAATTTGACCTCTAATTGGCTTGCATACTGTATGTATAGTAACAGTTTTAATGTAGTAAAGGAGCTATTAGGAATTCAGAAATTTCACTTAAAATATTCAAGTGATGAACTCAAGACTAGCTGGTTTTTCAGGGAGGTAAGAAAAGATACCCCCGTGGCAAAATATGTTAAAGAGATTCTCTTGAAGTAATTTTGTAATTTAGAAGATGAACTTTAGTACATGCACATTTTGTCTTTAATTGGTTTAGATGTCTAAAGAATTACCTAATACCCAATCCGAAGCTGTCCTTCATTTTTTTATGAAGCTCGACATCGATATGGTCAACGATCTACTCGATGGTGATCGAACATATTCTGATTTAGAGAAGCCATTATTTATCCATAAGTTGGGTAATGCCTTTGATGAGTTTCTCGCTGCTGGCGACGTACATCTTTTCCTATATGCAGGTAAGTGTAGCTCTGTTATCTGTGACAGTTCTGGTTGCCCGGGCTATGCGTTTGTCGGAAACAAGTCAGGCCTGTTCATGGAATTGGTCTTTAAGGAAGAGAAGAATAGGGTAACAGATATTTACGATTGCAGTGATTTTAAGGCGTATTCCCCTCCACGAAAATTTGATAAACGTGTCAAAATAGATAGACTTGAGTTTCCTTTTTAATCTGGCTTAAAAAATCAAATTTTCTCTTAAGATTAGTTGGTTTTGGGTCACAAAAGTCTCAAAATCAAACAAATTTACAGGCATGTAAGCACAGAAGGTTTGCGCAACATACACTGCCCCTTCGACAATTTGTAAAAGCTAAACTTGTTCAATATGTTTAAAAATAATACGCTAACTCTTAGCGCCAAAACGCCAAAGAAAGATGTTATTGGCGATATAAAGTAGCGGGTATAGGCGAGTTGTGCCTCATTGTAGAAAAGACAGAAACCAAGATATTAAACCATGATATTTGACTTAACAGATAGTGACATAGAAAGAATCTTATTGGTTCACCATTTAATCGTTATCGGATTAACAATTGCAGTTTCGATATTATGGGCAAAAGTGAGTATAATGAAAAAAGAAATTAAACAACTAAAAGACAAGGAAAGCTGATGCATTTACCATTAATACAAGACATTCTTATACTGTTAGGGTTTTCAGTCGTAATTGTTTTTGTACTTCAAAAACTTAAACTGCCTTCGATTATAGGTTTTCTGCTTACAGGAATAATAATCGGGCCATATGGACTAAGCCTAATCAATGATCTTGAACAAGTAGAAGTTTTATCTGAAATAGGCGTTATCCTTCTGCTTTTCGTAATCGGAATGGAACTGTCCTTAAAACAATTGGCTTCAATTAAAAAAACTGTTTTTATTGGTGGACTCTTACAAGTTGGAATTACAGCAATCGTTACAGGTTTAATTTATTACTTTCTTGGCTACCGATGGAATGAATCTGTTTTTGTTGGCTTTCTTTTTTCATTATCCAGTACCGCTATTGTCTTAAAAACTTTACAAGACAGAAAGGAAATTTCAGCACCACATGGGCGAAATGCACTTGCCATACTAATCTTCCAAGACATTATTGTAGTTCCCATGATGCTTGTTACCCCGCTTATTGCAGGTGAATCAACAAACATAGGAATGAGCATTCTTTCATTGGTTTTAAAATCTGCTGTTGTAATTGTGGTTACTATAATTAGCGCCCGTTACATTGTTCCTAAACTGATGCATGCAGTAGCTAAAACCAATAGTAAAGAACTTTTCCTTTTGGTCACATTTACGCTATGTTTTGCTGTGGCATTCCTTACGTCCGAAGTAGGTTTATCCTTGGCCTTAGGGGCGTTCATTGCAGGTTTAATCATTTCTGAATCAGAATATAGCTACCAGGCAACCAGTATTATTTTGCCGTTTCGGGAGCTATTTACGAGTTTCTTCTTTGTGTCAGTTGGTATGTTGCTTGACTTAAGCTTTTTCATTTGCAACATTCCGACAATAATGTTCTTAGTGCTTTTGGTATTTATTATCAAATCAATAATTGCGGGTCTTGCAGTTGCTGCATTAAAGTATCCGCCAAGAACAGTTTTACTGACAGGGCTTTCACTTTTTCAAGTGGGTGAGTTTGCCTTTATATTATCCAAGGTAGGTATTGAATACAATTTATTAACTGCTCAAACCAATCAATATTTCCTATCAGTATCTATTGTTTCTATGATATTAACCCCGTTTATAATCATTTTTTCTGAACGGATTGCCAATAGGTTTATTGGAATATCTAAGAAAATTGGGCTTGACCCTACTTTCATTTCCAATAAAAACATGTCGGAAATAAGTGATGAAAAATTTGAGAACCATTTAATTATCGTTGGTTATGGAGTAAATGGAAGCAACTTAGCAAAGGCAGCATCAGCAAGTAACATTCCTTACGTAGTAATTGAGATGAACGCTGAAATAGTTCGACAACATAAAGCTAAAGGACTTCCTTTTATTTTCGGAGACGCTAGTCAAGACCCCATTCTTGAAGCGGTACAACTTCCTAATGCTAGAGCTGCTGTAATTGCTATTTCAGATAATCAAGCAACAAAGACCATAATTAAAAATATTAGGTCACACTCAGAATCACTTTACCTAGTAGTGAGGACAAGATATGTCAAAGAAATTTCTGAACTAATTGCATTAGGTGCGGACGAAGTAATACCTGAAGAATTTGAAACTTCAGTACAAATCTTTACCCATGTGCTTCAAAACTTCCTTGTGCCTGAAGATGATATTGACCAATTTATAGAAAAAGTACGTGCAGATAATTACGAACTCTTTAAGGGAGAACTTAAACTACCAAAGACCTATCGACCTAAGAATATTGCTGATTTCAATATAACCTGTCTAAGAATCAACTCAGATAGTAAAGAGTTTTTGGGAAAGCCATTGAAAGACTTGAATTTGAGAGCGGAGCATGGAATAAATATCTTGGGTATTAAACGTAAAGAAGAAATGTTAGATTCTATTCAGCCAACAGAAGTTCTAAAACAAGGAGATATTATCTACGTTCAGGGAAATCAAAATATGATAGAGAAATTCCATAAGGCGATAAAATAAACAACGAAGGCACAACATCACCTATACGCAAGCAGGGGGTTGGTGCTTCGAAGGACTGGAAAGTAGTAAATTTAAAGTTCAGTTCGTCGTAGGAAGTTCAGTGGTAAAATGCCCTGCCTGCGTATAGCTGAGAACCGTTAGCGGTCAGCATACAACGACACTACATCAAACGAAAGACATAAAAATATGACATAATGAAAACGACATTAATTACACTACTTCTTTTAGTAGCTTCAAACTTCTCGTTTGCACAAACGACATCAGAAGTTCCTACACAAATTATTTCTGCGGACACTGCCGTTACATATAGACTTTTTTCAACAAAAAATATGTACACATTTATCAAACTAGATACAAGAAATGGTAAAATGTGGCAAGTTCAATGGAGTAATAAAGGGAAGGAATATAGATTTGAGAGTACACTATCAGACATCTCTCAGGTAAATAAGGACGAAGAGAAAAATGGTAGATTTTTTCTTTATCCAACAACTAACATATACACTTTCATTTTGCTTGACCAAGTTGACGGAAGAACTTGGCAAGTACAATGGGGAAAGGAAGATGAAAAATTAGTAATCCGTATATATTGACTGAATACTATGAGTGTTTGTGTTGACGACTTTAAAAAAGAAGTAATTTGCTTTTATAAAGATGAGCGTTATTCTGTTGGTGACAACGGAGCAGTTTTACGCCATCCACTTAATGAGAAACGTCAACGACCAACCGACAACAATTGGACTTTTGGAAAACTAAACATCAGGACAGGATATTTAGAAATTGCTTCTGTTCGCATTCACAGAATAGTTGCGACCGCATTTCTCGGAGAAGCACCAACAAAAGAACACGTTGTTGACCACATTGACACAAACAAGCAAAATAACCGACCAGAAAATCTACGGTGGGTAACGAGATTAGAAAACATATTACTTAACCCAATTACTGCAAGACGAATTGAACTTGTTTGCGGTAGCGTTGAAGAATTTCTAGCAGACCCCTCAAAATTTCGAGACAAATTTTCTGACCCAAACTATGACTGGATGTGTACGGTTAGTATCCAAGAAGCTAAAACGAGCAAAGAAAGATTATTAGCTTGGGCAAAAAGTGATAAACTGTTACAAGGTGGCACTTTAGGTGAATGGATTTACAATAGGAGTTTATCAAATCAATTCACTGCAAATGTAGCTGAAGAATTAGAATTTATAAATTCATTAACCCCAAACGCTGTTCAAATAGCCCGAAATTGGAAAACACCAAGCGAATTTCCTTGTTGTCCAATGTCAATCACTCATAAGCCAATTGCTGACTATACTTCAAACCTAAAAGCAGGGAGTATATTTTCCAAAAACCAATATACGAGTTCAATAATTGAGCATTTTGCAATTTCCAATGACGAAAATACATTATGGATTTTGTGCAAAAGTGGTGACGAAAATCCTATAAAACCGTATTCATTGGCAGAAATAACATATCAAAATGACGTTTTTGTTCACAATAGTCTTGGGACATTTTTTCAAAAGGAAGGAGCAGAAAAACAATTTACCATTGCACAAGGACTTGAATGGACAGGTGGTGACGCAATTGATGATTATTGCTAAAAATGAGAATGAATAAAAAATGCCGAACCGCTAACACACGTTTGGCGTCATGCGGGGTGACGTGCTTACATTCAAGTTCAGTTTTCCAATTGGGCTTTTGTGGTAGGTTGACAGTTTTGTGCTCCGAAATCCCGCACGAACGCCAAGCGTGGGAACGTTATAGCCAATGGTAGGACGACCGTTTCAACGACAAACAACCGGCTTGAAATTTATACAAAGAAGCAGTTAATATCACCACCAATTCGGATGTGTACTACATAGTGTAGAGCAGGGGTAAGGGCTTTACAGGCCATTATTTTTCAGCCCTTTCTTTATATGCGCTGTCTTTCTTTGCCATATAAATCGTCATTCCGATGGACCCAAGCACACACAAGCCAAATAGGAACCACCCGAACGTACTGCTACCTTTTTTTGGGGGTGTTGGGTCTGGCGTGGCCCCCGCAATGGGCGAAACGTCTGGTGGGGCAACAGGGGGTGGTTCAATTGGCTGGATGGTAATAGGGGTATTGCCAGGTACCGGATTTTTGGGTAATAGGTCAAAGCCTATGTCTTCAAACATGCTCATGAGTGATTAATTTAAAATTTTACAATTTTGACGGTGTCGTTAGTAAAGGCAGAATATCCAAATGACCCCACTATG
>Ga0194121_10006540_pt1 | contig 15561 bp, 17 predicted proteins | sample TA2MahCa50mmetaG_FD_148609 | JGI IMG/M metagenome (GOLD analysis project Ga0194121, IMG submission 148609) | Freshwater microbial communities from Lake Tanganyika, Tanzania - TA2015020 Mahale Deep Cast 50m | ecosystem: Environmental > Aquatic > Freshwater > Lake | place: Tanzania: Lake... | reverse complement strand
AACAAGTTTTTTCCATGTGCCTTCTGCAGTTGCAGATAAAGGTGTAACAGCACCAATACCGGTTACGACGACTCTTCTTTTTTGCATTGTTTAGGATTGGTTGAGCTAATCAATTAGCGGGTCGCGCTTCTTACGAACGGAAAAATTTTAGTCAATTTTGCTAAATTTTTCTCGTATTTGCATTTAGGAAATGAACTGGTGGTCTGGGTTGAGAACTTAGGATGGGTTCTCAGACCAGCTTAATGAAAACTGATATGTCAAGATCTGACCACGTCACTCTAATAATAGGCTTAACCGGAGGCATTGCTTCTGGAAAAAACTTTGTTGCTGATATTTTTGCGCGCAGTGGAGCGGCTGTATTTGATGCAGATAAAGAGGTGCATGAGATGTTGGCAACAGATAAATCTGTGATTGCTGCGGTTAGAAAAAATTTTTCGGAAAGTATTGTTGATGAGGTAATCAGTCGAAAAATCCTTGGTCAGATTGTCTTTTCCGATCCTACAAAACTAAGGACTCTAGAGAAAATTTTACATGTTCGCGTGCGCGCAAAATACCACGATTTTTTGCAGAAGTTGTGTAACGAAAAAAAACAACTCGCTGTTTTGAATATTCCGTTGCTGCTCGAGAGCGGTGCTTACAAATACGATAAAATCCTTGCTGTTCTAGCGCCCAAGTCGGTTCGTAAAAAAAGATTTTTGGCGCGTGTTAAGGGACAAAATCTTGCAGCGAGATTCGAACAAATTTACGCTAAACAGATGAGTGATCGGGAAAGAAAAGCGCGCGCAGATTTTGTGGTGAATACAGGTGGATCAAAGGTGGAGACGGAGGAACAAGTCTTAAAAATTTTACAAAAACTATGAAACAGACACTCATTATTTTGACATTACTACTCACAGGTTGCTCCTCATTTCGTGAGTCGCTCGGGCAATATAATCTGCCGACACAAAATATTCCGGAGGCAAAGAGAGAGGGGCGCGTTTGTTACTATACCAGCGATCTAAAATTTTGGGGATCAAATATTGATTTCACCATCGACAGCGCGCGCAGGGATGGGGGTATTACCAACATCATCGCCATCGAAAAAGAAGTATGCGGAAATTTTCTATTGCGCCGGAAGTGCATCATTGTTCGTGGCAACTAAGGCTGGTGACTTCTTTTTTAGTTCCTTAGCCGCCACTGCAAAATCATCTTGAAACTCTTTATTCTGCATCAAGCCGCCAAGAACAAGGCGCGCCATCTGTTCGCCGGCGATGAGATCGTGAGGATAATGCATGCCAATCAACACGCGACGTTGCAATATTTTTTTAGCCAGATTCTCGAGATCGTCTTTTTTTGTAGGGATGAGTAACGCTAGGATTTGTACACCAACATAGCTGCCAACCGCATGCCCGCTTGGATAAGACTGTCCTTGGCTCGGGGTGATGAACATGTTTATGCGCTTGTCGACAAGATAAGGACGTGGCACATTCCAATATTGCTTGGCGTGTTTAGTGACATCGCGTGAGGTGCTGAAAACGCGATCCATAAGGTGATAGAGATGAGGATGAGTTTTGCGGGTGATGTCGCGGCCGATAAACTGTACAAAAATATCCGGACGCAGATGCTTCTCGCGCGAGGCCAACTCTAACTCGTTTAAGTTAAAGTTTCTTTGTACTTTAATGACATGCTCGATTTCACTTTTCCATTCAAGGCTGTCTTTGGCGAATGGTGGCTCGATTAGTGTTGGCGGGATCGATTCACCGACAAAATATTTTTCCGTTGTTGCGCTGCAGGCAGGCAGGATTAAAAAAAGAACTATGGAAATTTGACGAAACATGAATAAAAAAAATCTTAATAGAACCTCATCCCGCCTAATGGCAGTGCAGATTTTTTATCAGTATGATTTTTATGCTGGCAAAAAATCTCTCGAAGAAATCAGGCGCGAAATCATTGAAAGTCACGCCTCAAAAAAAATCGATGCAAATTTTCTGGAAGGATTGGTTGTTGGTTTGCCCTTATCGCTTGCTGAGATTGATGCGGAGATTTCTAAGTTTTTACAACAAGGTTGGAGTCTCGATAAGCTTGATCGCGTGATGTTGCAGATTATACGCTTAGCGGTGTTCGAGTTACGCTCCATGAAAGATATTCCGTCGAAGGTAGTGATCGATGAATATGTCGCTCTTGCCGTCCGATTTTTTGATTCCAAAAAAACCGCCTTCGTTAATGCCGTTTTGGATAAGATCAGTGCCCAGTTACCAGTGCCCAGTGCTCAGTAGTTATGAGAGTCTGGGCACTGAGCGCTGAGCACTGAGCACTGAATAACAAATGAAATTCCTGACTTATAAAAACCGCAACGAGCTTTTTGTTGAAGATATCGCCATCACAGAAATCTCTAATGCTGTTGGCACGCCGTTTTATTGTTACTCGCGCAAGAGCTTAATCGAAAATTTCCATAGTTTTTCTGACGCTTTCACTGGTGCCAACATCGCTAATTACAAAATCTGTTACGCGATTAAGGCCAACTACAATACACATCTCGTTAGGATCTTAGCAGAGCTTGGTGCCGGGGTTGACGCAGTTTCCGCCGGCGAAATTTTTCGGGCGATTAGGGCAGGGGTTAATCCACAAAAAATCGTTTTTGCGGGAGTTGGTAAAACGCGCGAAGAGGTGAGCTACGCGCTTTTGCAAGGTGTCGAAGAGTTTTCTGTTGAGTCAGTACCGGAGATGTTTTTGCTCAATGAAGTCGCCTGTGGCCTGCGTAAAAAGGTGAAGTTTTCGTTACGCGTTAATCCAAATGTTGATGCCAAGACTCACGACAAGATCTCAACTGGTCGTAAGGGCGATAAGTTTGGAGTGGATATTGATCTAGCAGAAGAGATTTACGCGCAAGCGGCAAAACTGCCGGGGCTTAAGATTCATGGTATCTCGACTCACATAGGCTCGCAGATTACATCGCTTGAACCTTTCACCGCCGCCTTCACCAAACTACGCGAGCTGTGTTTACGCCTACGTGCGCAAGGTTACAGCATTTCCTGTCTCGATTTTGGCGGCGGCATCGGCATCCTCTATAAAAATGAAAACACACTGCTGATCCAGGATTACGCTGATCTCATTAAAGAACTGACTTGTGACTTAGATGTACAGATTACCATCGCGCCAGGCCGCGCGCTGGTTGGCAGTGCTGGTGTTTTAGTTAGCAAGATCATCTTCCTCAAAGAAGCTGCGGCGAAAAACTTCGTAGTTATTGATGCGGCGATGAATGATCTCATGCGTCCCGGGCTTTACGGCGCTTACCACGAAGTGTTTCCGGTAGTTAAAAAAACCGGCATGAAACTGGTCTGTGACTTGGTCGGTCCTATTTGTGAAACAACCGACACTCTCGCTAAAAACCGTGAGTTGATTGATCCGAGAGCGGATGAGTTGCTAGTGCTTGCCAGTGCAGGCGCCTATGGCTCATCGATGAGTAACGAGTATAACTGTCGTCCGCTAATCCCGGAAGTTTTGGTTGATGGAAACAGCTTCAAGCTAATCCGTCGTAGACCAAGCTTTGAAGAGATGCTGCGGCTGGAATTTTAGTGCCCAGTGCTCAGTGCTCAGTGATTATGAGAGCCTGGGCACAGAGCACTGAGTACTAATAAAATGACTAAAAAAATACTCATCGCCAAGATCATTACCGCCTTTGGAATCAAGGGTGAAGTCAAGATAGTTGCTTACTGCCAAGATCATCTAAATCTCGAAAAATACTCGCTTAGCGATGCGCAAGGAAATGCGATTAGGCTTGTGATTAGCAACAAAAATAAGGTGGTAGTTGGTATCGCTTCCGGTGATCCAATCGTTATCGCTAAGATCGACGGAGTCACTGATCGTAATGCTGCAGAGCTTCTGCGCGGTGTAGAGATTTTTGCCGATCGCACAGATTTTGCACCTGCTGCTAAGAATGAGTTTTATTATGCCGACCTCATTGGCCTTACCGTCGTCGATATGAACTCTAAAGAAGTCGGCACGGTTATGGATGTCTTGGATTACGGCGCCGGCGGTGTCATTGAGATTAAGTTCCTCGACAATCACACCGATAACTTTCCATTCAAAGATCAGTTCTTTCCTGAGGTGAATCTCACCAAAGGATTCATCCGTCTAGGATAAAAGGGGTCTGACCCCTTTTAGACCTATTTTATATTTTATGACTAACGAAAAATACGCGATTCGGTTTGGGCTTGGGGCGATTAAGGCTGTTGGGCTTGGCATGATGGAGGCCGTGGTGGCAGAGCGGCAGACTCATGGTGAGTTTGGTGATGTTTATGATTTTGCGCGGCGCATAAATCCGCGGATGGTTAATAAGAAGTCAATTGAGGCCTTAGCCAAGGCTGGCGCCTTTGACTCGATCCACACGAATCGCCAACAGATCGCCGAATCCTTCGAAATACTTTCTGCTTATTCTATTCGGCAAAATGAGGAAGCCTCCTCTGATCAGATGACTTTATTTGCAGGAACGAAGGAGGCGGATGTGAAGCCGCAACTCAAGCAAAGCGGGGACTTTAATGGTCGCGAAAGATTAAAAAGTGAGTTCGAGGCTTTTGGGTTTTTTTTAAGCTCTCACCCGCTTGATGAGGTGGCATCTGATCTACGTAAGCGTGGCGTGATTTTTTCGGACAAGATTGAGCGTGATGAGTTGCGGGATGGCATGTTGGTTAAGATGGCAGGGGTGGTGGCGACAAGCAAACACCGTTCTAGCGTGCGTGGCCGTTTTGCTTACGTCACTTTTTCTGATATGTTTGGAATTTCTGAGGCGATGATTTTTGATGAAGCACTTATCACCTCAGCGCGTGATATTTTGGTTGATGGTAGCTCAGTAGTGTTTGAATGCTTGATTCGTAAGGATCAAGGCGGGGCAAGGATTTTAATTCAAAGCTTAAAAAAGACTGAGGATTTTATTAAAAATACCGAAGCGGCGAAGCAGGAATTTGAAGATATTAAGCAGCAGTTTGTACGTAGCCAAAGACCAAGAAATGCCGAGCCAAAAAAAGTAGCGCAACCAGCACCAGTAGCGCTCCAACAGCCAAGGCAAATACCAGCGCAGTTAGAGATTAAGATTACAAAACGTGATCAGATCTTGATGTTAAAATCATTATTGCAGCAGCTTGTGGCGGCGGATCAGCAGCAAAATACTACCGAGATTTTTTTGCTTGCCGACGGAAAAAAAGTTCAGCTCACGCAGAAGTTTTTGCTTACGGAGATAGATCTATTGCGGATCAACCACATTCTTGGGTAACTTTCCCACTTCAAAAAAAACATCGATCGGAATGCCGCCACGCGGATTCCAGTATCCGGCGATCCTTAACCACTTCGGTTTAATGCATTTCGTGATATCCTTGGCGACCTGCACCGTACAGTCCTCGTGAAATGCGCCATGATTGCGGTAGGAAAAAAGATACAGCTTTAGTGACTTACTCTCTAGAAGGGAGGCGCTCGGAACATAATCTATCACAAACTCGGCGAAGTCGGGCTGACCGGTAACTGGGCAGAGCGAAGTAAATTCCGGACAAGTAAAGCGTGCGACGTAATCAGTGTCGGGATGAGGATTGACCACGGCTTGCAGGATTTTGTGATCTGGCTTGTTAAGTTGGTAAACAGTCTTTTTTCCGAGAAGAGGTTTTGATTTTTTTATCATTTTATGTCTGATTTTTTTACCGAATTCCAAACGAGATTGATTACAGATTTAGCGCTAGAGGCCGGAGAAATTATGGTGCGAGCTTTTAGGACCAAAGATTTTTCGCTGCAAAAAAAAGCTGATGGATCGGAGGTGACGTCGGCGGATATCGCAGTAAGTAAGTTTTTGTACGAGCGCTTGCAGCTTCACTTTCCAGAGATTCCGATCGTGTGTGAAGAGGGTGAGTCGCATGATGTTTTGGGCGATATTTTTTTCTTGATCGACCCGATTGATGGCACGTCCAGCTTCGTTAAAGGCAATACCGACTTCTCGCTAAACATCGCCGTAATCCAAAATCGCAAACCGGTTTTTGGCTTGATCTATGCGCCTTTGTTTGAGGGCGGAAAGATGGCGTTCAGTGGTCAGTGCCCAGTGCCCAGTGTTAAATTTAAAGATTGCCTCCGCATCATCACCAGTACTCGCTCCAAAGACCACGACATTCAGAGTTTTGTGTCACGGATTTTTCCAGATTTTCGTGATAATTTTGTTGTTGAAAAACTCTCTTCCGCGGCGAAGTTTTTCCGTTTGCTTGAGGGTGATGCCGATCTTTATCTACATTTTCGTCCTTCGATGGAATGGGATATTGCAGCAGGCCAGGCGCTGGTTTGTGAGTTTGGAGGAAAACTAAAAAATTTTTCGCGCGAAGGGTTGAGTTTTGTGCTAGGCGAGGAGATGTTGTATAAAAAACCAGCTTTCGAAAACCCACCTTTCTGCGTTATCAGTGCCCACTGCCCAGAGTAGATTGCTTCGGCTTGCTTCGCAAACCTCGCAATGATGAACTACTACTTCCTCGTCATTGCGAGCCAGGTAAAGTCTGGCGTGGCTATCCATCTGAGCACTGAGTCCCTTTGCACTAAGCATTATCTTGTATAACATGGTCAAAAAATTCACTGCCAACTGCGACTTTGGTGGGCAAAGATCGCCGGTTGATCTTTATGTTGGTAGTCCCGCTCTAGGCTCGCATCCGCTTGGATTTCAGAGTAAGTGGTTAGCATCAAAGCGCGGTACAATCCCGCCAGAAATCATGACATCTTTTGGTAAGTTGGTTGAGATTGCGGAGCGGAATCGCGTTCCGTTTGAGGATTTGTGCGAATATGTAATCGATGAGTTGCGAGCCAATAATGCCATCGTTTCTGATACCAAAAAGGCGACGGAGATCTCTCGGAAAGATTAGTGTCCAGTGCCAAGTATGAATCGCCGCGCCAGACGGAGTCTGGATCGTGATGACGAGGAGAGTTCCATCGTCATTGCGAGGCTAACGAAGTTAGCCGCGGCAATCCATCTTCCGCACTAAGCACTTACTTACTAGGCACTTACTTAAAAAATGACGAACAAAAACAAACATATCGCCGTCCTCATGGGCGGCTGGAACTCGGAGCGCGAGGTTTCGCTGTGTTCGGGTGAGGCGGTTTATGCGGCGCTGATCAAGCTTGGTTATCGCGCGACCAAGATAGATTTTTCGCGTCGGATTTTTGCGCAACTGGAAGAAACAAAGCCGGACATCATCTTTAATGCATTGCATGGTCAGTATGGTGAGGATGGCCGAATCCAGGGCGTTCTCGATATCTTGCAAATCCCTTACACCCACTCCGGAATCGTCGCTTCCGCGATTTGCATGGACAAGGTTTTGACGAGAAAAATTTGTACAACTGTTGGCGTAAAATCGCCGCATTACGAAATTCTAAAGAAGGGCGAAGACGCGCAAAATAAAGAAAAAATTTTCGCTGTCGGCAAGCCTTTGGTGATCAAGCCGATTCACGAAGGATCGTCAGTTGGTGTCGAAGTAATTCTACCAAATACAAAGTTCGATTTCGCCGAATATGAGTGGAAATATGGCGACGAAATCATCGTCGAAAAATATTTAGCCGGCCAAGAAATTCAGGTTGCGGTAATGAATGGCAAAGCTCTCGGCGCAATCGAAGTAAGGCCGCACGGCTTGTTTTACGATTACAAATGTAAATACACTGCAGGCATGACTGATTACATTATGCCAGCCGAAATCAGTGCCGAAAAATATGCGGAAGTTTTGGATTTAGCTGAGCGCTGTCATTCGGTTGTCGGTTGTCGCGGCGTCAGCAGAATCGACTTTATTTTGAATAATAAAGACGGCGGTGACGATAATTTTTATCTACTTGAAACTAACACTCACCCGGGTTTTACCGCAACTTCTTTGGTACCAAAAATCGCTAAACATGTCGGAATTTCTTTCGAGGAGATTGTGGAGTTCCTAGTTAACACCGCGCGCTGTGAGTGATCTCGTTTTTGTTAATCCGTTTTTTCGTAAGTTGCGGATAGTTTTTGTGGAGATGATCAAGCCTTGGCTGATCAAGGCGTTGTTGGCTTCGCTACTGTTGTTGGTTTTGGCGCTTCTCGGTTTGAAGATCTTTAAGCCGGATTTTTTGCAGAGGTTTTACACCGAATCTCTCTATTCCTGGCGCGGATATTTTTTTGCTAAACTAAACGGCGATCACCACGAATTCTCACAGATCAACATCGTTGGTAATAAGCGTGTCTCTAGGGACGAGATCGTGCGCGTGATTAATGAAGCGAAAAAAAATCAGCCGGAGTTTTTGATTCAGAATATTATCGATGAGATCAAAACGCAGCTGTTATGGATTAATAAAATCACCATCACCCGCACCATGCCAAACATATTAAACGTTGCGGTTGTAGAGTTCGTGCCATTTGCGATCTGGCAGAATGATGGTGCGAAATATCTGATTGATAAGGAGGGGAATCTTGTGCCCTTTGAGGATTTGGAGGAGTTTCGGCATATGGTCATCCTGTCGGGAGATGGTGCCAATACTCACGTCAGGTCACTCTTCAACCTGCTGACCATCGATCCGCTTTTAAGCAAAAATATTTTTTCTGCGGTTTGGGTTGGGGTACGTAGATGGGATATTCGTTTCGAAAACGGTTTGTTGGTGAAACTGCCTGAAACCAACATCGCCGAGGCCTGGCAGCACTTAATTAAAATCAACAACATGCCAGGCTCTTTGACTGGCCTCAAAATGATCGATCTACGTGTACTCGAAAAAATTTACTTGGAGTATGATGATTCGGTGATTAAGGAGATGAAGGAATTGTAGTTCAGTGCCCAGTGCTCAGTGCTCAGTGCTCAGTGATTATGAGAGCCTGAGCACTGAGCACTTCTGCACCGAGCACTAATAAAACAGAGTAATGTCCAAAAAACCTCGTAACGGAAAAATCATCGCCTGCCTTGATATGGGCTCGTCCAAGCTGGTTTGCGTGATCGCTTCAATCGATGGAGAAGAGATAAAAATTCTTGGTCACGGCCACAAAGAATCGCGCGGGATTATGGCCAGTGCGATTTCTGATATGCGTTTGGCGCAGAAGTCGATAACCAACACCGTCGCAGAAGCGGAGCGGATGGCGGGCTTTAATGTTAATCAGCTTTTAATCGGGATTTCTGGCAGTCAGGTCACCTCAACTCATCAGGATGTTGAGTGCAAAGTCGGATCGGATGTCGTCAAAAATTCCGACATCATCAATCTCACCAACAAGGTTCGTGCCGAGTTTAAGAAAAAAAATCGTGAGATCATCCATCTCGTGCCGCTGCAATACCGCCTCGATGATTCGGAGCCGATCAGCAATCCGCGCTACATGTCGGGTAAGAAGCTCTACGCCAAGTTCCACGTTGTTTCCACTTCGCAGACAACCATAAAAAATATCGAGAACTGTCTGAAACGCTGCCAGCTTTCGGTGAATAGCTACATAGTTGAGCCCTACGCCTCAGCGCTTTCCTGTCTTTCTGAAAATGAAATGAATATTGGCACGCTGTTGCTTGACATCGGTGGCAGCTCGACTTCCTTTTGTTTAATCAGCGAGGGCAAGCTGGTTTATACAGGAAACTCAAGGATCGGCGGCTCGCACATCACCAAGGATATATCGACGATTCTCGGCGTCAGTTTTTCGACAGCGGAGAAGATTAAAAACCTTAACAGTTCGCTGCTGATCTCGCCAATCGAGGAGCGCGAGGTAATCAGGTTTCGGACGGAAGATGTTGAGGATGGTGAGGTGATCAGCATCACGCGACTTGAGCTTTGCGAGATTATCTCCTCGCGTTTGGAGGAGTTGTTCGAGTCAGTAAAATCAGTTTTAGAAAAATCCGGAGTGCCGTTTCATATGTTAGGAAACATTGTGATTACCGGAGGTGTTTCCTTGGTTGTTGGGATCGACAAGCTCGCTACGGAAATCTTTGGAAAAAACGTCCGTATCGGCTATCCGAATCGCCTTAGTCAGCTACAGTCTGGAATCATTAATCCCGCTAACTCCTGCCCGATTGGGATGCTGGCATTTTTGCGTAATCTTCATCTGCGCGAAAAAATTAAGAGCGGCTTTGAAACCAAGACCAGCCTATTTAGAAGGCTGATTGATAAGTTAGTGATGTAGCACATAAGACATAGGTACGCACCACAGCCAGAAAAAACCGACGAAATTTCAAAGCAAAAGTTAGATTTTGCGTAAGTCCCAATTAAATAACGCTACTGGTGCTGTTGTGCCACCGGATGGTGAGGTAATGAGTATTGTGCCATAACATGAAGAGTTAATCATCGAGGCCAAGGTAAAACCGCAGGATATTGATAATATTGCAGTTGGTATGAAGTCGAAGATTCAGCTTACTGTTTACAAGGGCAAAAAAGTTCCAAAGCTCAATGGTGAAGTAATCAATGTTTCACCGGATATTCTAACTAATGAGCAAAGTGGTGAATCATATATTTCTTAGCACGTGCGGCTATCAGCAAAGAGGATATTGATGACCTAAAAGAGAAGATTGAACTTTATCCCGGAATGCCTGCACAGGTGTTTATCATAACTAGATCAAGATCGCCAATGTCATACCTTAATTTATGATTTGGCTTATATGGTGTTTAGGGAGGAGTGAAAATCAAAGGTACCCTACCTACTTGACACCCAGATCTTGATTCATAGAAAGCCGCGCCCGCCTGGGTTCCTCAGGTGTTTTTCCTTTTTAAATTCACAAGTAACAGCGTTTTGGTGCCAAGCCTAGAGCCTATCCCCAAACTTTTTCGCCTTACTTCGCGACTCTTTTGCCACATCTTCCGGCGCAAGAATTTTTCGCAGATAGTTGCATATCTGCAAAAAATTCTTGCTGGGAAGCTGGGCAAAATAGCTCGTGAATTAAGGCGAAAAAGTTTGGGGATAGGCCCTGCTTGGTTTGCTGCGACTTGGTAACTAACCAAATAACTAAAAATTATGTCTACCGAACTTCCAAAATTTACCATTCGTCAACTACTCGAAGCAGGTGTTCACTTTGGTCACAAGACCATGCGCCGTAATCCCAAGATGGAGAAATACATCTTCGGCAGCAGAAACGGCATCACCATCATTGACTTAAACAAAACCGCTAACTGCTTACACAACGCACTTAAAACAGTTAAAGAAATCGCCAAAAATAATGGTCGTATCCTTTTCGTTGGAACCAAGAAACAAGCGGTTGAGCCTGTTGCTGAAGCAGCAAAGAGATGTGGTCAATATTACGTAAATCAGCGTTGGCTTGGAGGTATGCTTACCAATTGGAAAACAGTTTCGCAGTCAATCAAAACCTTAAAGAAAATCGAAGGGCAGCTCTCTGACACTGAAGTGGGCTATAACAAGAAAGAAAAGCTCGTTCTCGAAAGACAAAGGCAAAAACTCGAAGACACTCTTGGGGGCATTAAAAATATGGGAGGATATCCAGACTTGGTTTTCATCATCGATACCAACAAGGAATCGATCGCTTTTCTTGAAGCGAGCAAGCTAAACGTTCCGATCATGGCGGTGCTTGATTCCAACTGTAATCCGGATGGTGTGACTTTCCCAATTCCAGGAAATGATGACTCAGCAAAATCGATTAAGCTCTACTGCCGCCTGCTTTCAGATGCCGCGATTGCTGGCATCAAAGAAAATATGGCTCTTGCTGGAATCGATGTCAGCAAGCTCGAAGACGACAATGTTGCCGAGATGAAAAAGCCAGTTGAAGAGAAGAGAGAAGAAAAAAATCCAGCCAGAAAAGAGCATAAAAAAATCGTCAAAGTCGTTGAGAAGGCAGATGAAAAGCCGGCTAAAAAAGTTTTCAAAAAGCCGGTAAAAAAAGCTGAAGAAAAAGCTCCCGCTAAAAAACCGGTGGCGAAGAAGCCGGCTGCTAAAAAATAATTTGGGTCATTGTGAGCCAGGCTTAGCTTGGCGCGGCAATCTATTTGTTTTGTGGATTGCCTCACCACTAGAAGTGGCTAGCAATGACGATCCGAACTTAACTAACCCCACCAACTACAGACTTTTACAATGGCTGATCTCTCTCTAATCAAAAAACTACGCGAAGCCACTGGCTGTGGTATCGCCGACTGCAACAAGGCACTTGCTGCAACCAATGACAGTCTCGAGGAGGCGGTTGATTGGTTGCGTAAAAAAGGTCTTTCTTCTGCTGCTAAAAAAAGTGGACGCGTGACTTCTGAAGGTGCTGTTGCTGTTCACATCGATGGCAAAAAAGCCGTTGTCGTTGAGGTTAACTCTGAAACTGACTTCGTGGCGCGTAACCAAAAATTCCAAGAGTTCGTGGCAAAAGTTGTGCGCGAAGCTTTGGCGTTTGGTGAAGATATCATCAAGCTACAGGCGGCAAAAGATGAAGAAGTTAAAGAGCAAATCAGTGTGATTGGTGAAAACATCAACATCCGTCGCATCGCTTCCCTAGAGGTTTCGCAAGGATTGATCACTAGCTACATCCACAATTCAATCGCGCCAAATATGGGTAAGATTGCGGTGTTGGTAGGCTTTGAATCGCAAGCTGATGCGGAAAAGTTGAACGAGCTCGGCAAGCAAATCGCGATGCACATCGCAGCTGCGAAGCCAGAAGCACTCTCAATCGAGTCGGTCGATCCAACCAATCTTGCGCGTGAAACTGAAGTGTTAAAGGAGCAAGCTCGTGCTTCGGGTAAGCCGGAAAGCATCATTGACAAAATGATCCAAGGTAGGATTAGGAAATATTATGAGGAAGTCGTGCTGCTCGAACAAGTGTTTGTGATGGATGACAAGCTAAAGATTAAAGACTTGCTTACTTCTTTTGTTAAAGAAAATGGCGAAACAAAAATCTCCGGATTCAAGCTGTTCGTGCTTGGAGAAGGTGTAGAAAAAAAGGAAAATGATTTCGCTGCGGAAGTGGCATCGATGACAAAATAATAATGAAGCTCAAACGCATTCTCTTCAAAGTTTCTGGTGAAGCATTAATGGGCAATCGGGCTTTTGGCCACGATCCGCAAGCCATCGAAAAAATCTGCAATCAAATCATTTCTGCTCATAAGCTTGGATGCGAGGTCTGCATTGTTGTTGGTGGTGGAAATATTTTTCGTGGCGTTTCGCAAGCGGCGGAAGGAATGGAGAGAGTTACTGCTGATTACATGGGCATGCTTGCCACTTGTATTAACGGTCTCGCGCTACAAAGCGCTCTCGACAAAAGCGGAGTGGACACTCGCATGCTTTCAGCGATTCCAATGAACACAGTTTGTGAGCCTTACATTAAGCGCCGTGCCGCTCGCCACCTAGAAAAGGGAAGGGTGATTATTTTTTCTGCTGGAACCGGAAATCCTTTTTTTACTACTGATACTGCGGCGGTATTACGCGCAGTTGAAATGGGCTGTGATGCGATTTTAAAGGGCACGCAAGTAGATGGTGTTTACTCGGCTGATCCCAAACTCGACAAAACCGCCATTCGTTATGACAAGGTCAAATATCTTGACGTAATCAAACAAGATCTTCGCGTGATGGATCAAACCGCTATCACTCTCGCCAAAGACAACAAACTTCCAATCATCATTTTCTCAATTAAAGAGGAAGATGCTTTGCAGCAGGTGGTGCAAGGTGCGGGGAAGTTCACAATCATAAACTAACATGCTCAACCAACTTGCCGACAAGGCTCGTCAAAAAATGGAAGAAACAATGGTTTCGCTGAAGCGTGATCTTGATTCGATTTCAACTGGTCGTGCTCATCCGAGTTTGCTCGACACGGTGAAGGTCGAGTTTTACGGCCAGTTTATGCCAATCTCACAACTTGGCTCAATCTCTGTTCCGGAAGCCACAACTCTAGCGGTTCAGGTTTGGGATCGTGACAGCGTGAAGGCGGTAGAGAAGGCAATCATCAACTCCAATCTCGGCTTCAATCCAATGGTTGATGGTATGACTTTGCGTATCGCTATTCCAAAACTTAGCGAAGAGCGCCGCCGTGATCTGTCTAGGCTCGCCAAGAAATATGGCGAAGATAAAAAGATCGCTCTACGCAACATTCGTCGCGACATTTTGGACGAATTCAAAAAACACGAAAAGGAAGTTGGTAAGGATCAAATCCACTCTTTGACTGATGTTGTGCAAAAAATCACTGATGAGTTTGTGAAGAAAACCGATGATGCTGTTGCCGCGAAGGAAAAAGATTTGATGAAGGTCTAGAACATGTGTAGAATCTCTAACTCCGGATGGGTGTCTAGCGCGGTTTTCTGCGCTTCTTCGTTCACAGTATGTCTTTATATGCCTCACTTCCGATACCCGAATAACCGCGCTATCCACTGCACCGGAAGCGAGATTCTAAACATGTTCTAAGGAGTGGTATCTGTTGTTCCGCAGCACATCGCCATCATTATGGATGGCAACGCTAGATGGGCGAAGCAGAAGAAACTTCCTTTGCAGCTTGGTCACAAAAAAGGTTCAGAAAATCTGCGTAAAATCGCCGAGGCCTGTATCGATCTTGGTGTGAAGTTTTTAACAGTTTATGCCTTCTCCTCAGAAAACTGGGATCGCCCACATGATGAAGTGGATTATCTGATGAAGCTGCTTGATGAATATCTCGAAAAAGAAACTAAGTCGCTGATCGAAAAAGATGTGAAGATTGTAATCTCGGGAAACTTAGAGCGGCTTAGTGTGGTAACAAAAACAAAAATCCAAAATCTCGAAGATCTTACCAAAAATAATCGCGCTTTAACTCTCAACATAGCCTTCTCTTACGGTGCCAGACAGGAGCTGATCGATGCTGTTAGAAAAATTATCGAACAAAAAATCATCGCTCAAGATGTTACCGAAAATCTGATCTCGCAAAATCTTTACCATCCCGAAATCCCAGATCCGTGCTTACTCATTCGTACCGCTGGTGATTCACGCGTGAGTAATTTTTTGCTTTGGCAGATTGCTTATTGCGAGCTTTACTTTACCAAAACTTACTGGCCTGATTTTGATAAAAACGAACTGACTCTGGCCATCCAAGACTTCAACAACAGAGAGAGGAAATATGGTAAAAGACCTAATTAACAGACTGATTTCGCATGTGCATTTTCTAGAGCCGCGCGAAAACACAAAACAGCGCGTAATTAGTTCGCTGATCCTCATCTCGCTTGCTCTCTATGCGATTTTTTACTCGGTGAATTTTTTCATCATACTAGCCATCGGAGTAGCGATGATGATGACCACCGAATGGCTCGATATGATTCGTCGTGAGTATGACCAAACCAAATGGCGCACCATTGGCCTTACCTACATCCTCATTCCGATTTTCTCCGTCATCAAAATCCGCATGATCGATGCCAACATCCTTTTCTGGATGTTTGCGGTGATTTGGGCGACCGACATCTTCGCATTTTTTGCAGGCAGAAGTTTGGGTGGACCAAAACTTGCGCCAAAAATCAGTCCAAACAAAACATGGTCTGGATTGGCTGGAGGCATGCTCGCAAGCATCATCATAGGTTTCTTAAGCTCCTTTATGTTTCCTGGTGGCATCATCTTCTTCGTTTTCGTGAGTTTGTTTTTATCTGTGATCGAACAAGGAAGCGACCTACTCGAATCGAAGTTCAAAAGAATTTTTGGCGTGAAGGACAGCG
>Ga0194121_10006533_pt1 | contig 15570 bp, 13 predicted proteins | sample TA2MahCa50mmetaG_FD_148609 | JGI IMG/M metagenome (GOLD analysis project Ga0194121, IMG submission 148609) | Freshwater microbial communities from Lake Tanganyika, Tanzania - TA2015020 Mahale Deep Cast 50m | ecosystem: Environmental > Aquatic > Freshwater > Lake | place: Tanzania: Lake... | reverse complement strand
TTTTGCCGATACTTTGCGCCCCATAGCATCAGAAAATGACCCTTCATCCAAAATTTGCAAAAACAAATTGTGAACCTCGCGCGATGCTTTTTCAAACTCATCAAAGAGTAGCAAGCTAAATGGCCGCTCCCGAAGCCGAGACGAAAGAACGCCCGGCTCGCCCGCATCAAATGAACCAATGAGCTTACGCATGCCATCAGCCCCCTCATACTCTGACATATCAAACCGAAGCATGGCATCTTTGTTGCCAAAATATACTTCAGCAAGCGCGCGCGCCGTTTCGGTTTTTCCAACTCCCGTTGGCCCCACAAACAGAAATGAGCCGATGGGCCGCACGCCCTTTCGAAGGCCCGAGCGCGCCCGACGGAGCGAACTTGCAATAGCAGCTATTGCCTGCTTTTGGTTAATCACGCGTTCATGCAGCAACGCTTCCATATTTAATAATTTGTCGCGTTCCACTCCGGTTGCCTGCTCAACAGGAATGGCGGTGCGCCGCTCGACTACCGCATCGATGTCAGCAGCAAGCACAATCCGCCGGTCAGTCATGCGTGATGCCGCATCATCCAAAAGGTCGATTGCCTTTTCAGGCATGGCGCCATCGGGAATAAATCTCCGCGCAAGCTCTTCAGCTCGTACGAGCGCCCCGTAGGTAAAAAATGTTTTTGTCGAAAACTCGATGGCTCGTGTGGCGTCCTCCAGCATTCGCACCACACTTGCAGATTCCACATCATGCATATCAACTTTTTCAAAAAGTTTTGTGACAAGGCCGTTGGGTTCAAGACTTTTGTGAAATGCCGTCAAATCCGAAAGTGCTATCACCTGCAAGGAAGAGCCTGAGATATATTTACCCATAATATCAAGCGCATCGGCTCCAACCGCATGAGCAGATTCCAAAAACCCGGGAAAGTTTTCAATAGCAAGAATAATATTTCCCGCTTCCGTTGCCTCACCCAGCATCGTGATCATTACGCCTTCGTACGCTCCTTTTGTGGAGGCGCGCGCGGTGATCGATGGCGCATCAAGCATCATGATGCGCTTGTGCTCAAGCGCGGGCTTTGCGCCTCCTTCCGCAATGCGTTCGGCAAGGCCTTCTACCACCGTGTGTTTTCCTGACCCCGTCTCGCCTACGAGCAGCACGTTTGCCTCGCGCGAACGCGCAAGAATTTCTTCGAGCGCATCAATTTCGCGGCCTCTTGCCTCGCGCATAAATCGCGTGCCGCGCGGTATGACTTCGGAGGCATATTCATTGAGATTGTAGGTGTAACCATACCCGAGATCTTTCCCAATGCCCTGCATGCGCTCAAGATTTTCGCGAAGCCACCATCTCTGCCGCACATTTTCGCGCTCAATATCTTCCTCAACCCAGCGCGACGCGCCAAATAATATTTCTTCTTTTATTTCGTGATCAAACAAAAATTTCTTGAAAACCTCTTGTGTTTTTGCAGCGTACACAAGCACATCAGCAAGCATGACGTGCTGTTGCTTTGCAGAAAAAAGTTCGCGAGCATTCATCGTTGATTCGGGAGAGACGCGCGAAACCATTTCCTGAAAATCATTTTCTGAAAATCCGAGGCGCCCACACCACATGCGAAAAATAAATGTTTCAGAAAACGCGGAGAAAAAAACAGCAAACGGAAGATCGTTATCAAACGAGCCTCGGGCATACGAAAAAATTCGCGCAACTTCCGTCGCTACTACCGTATCGTCAGAGAGGCGAAACGGCATAAGGTTCGAGCGGTAATAAAATTCTACAAAAGTGAAGGCAAGAAAAAAGGCGCTCGTTAAGAAAAAAAGGCCAATGAGCGGAAATCGCACCACCAAAATCGGCACATCAATACTTCGCGCAAAATATGACCCTACAATCAAAACGCACAAAATCAGCGAAACCACAAAAAACAACCGTATAAACAATACGCGGGCACGAGGATGAGAAATGCGATCAAGCCAAAATGCGAACGGAGGGTGATTGTGCATATTACAGGGCAATCAGGATCGAAACCCCAAACGCTACTAAAAAAGGTATAAAAATAACCAGGCTCACAAAAATACCAAGCACTACCGCGCCTACCGCAAACACGAGAAGCTCAGAAAAAATCCCAATCACTAAAAACGCGGTGCGCACAATCATGCCCACGAGACGCATGAGCGAATTGACCGCAAACACGCCAAGCCAATCTTCAACGTCAAAGCCGGCATGGCGGCTTTCATGAATCCGATGAAACGGGGCAAAAAATGATCCGAGAAGAACCGGCACTGAAAAAAAATGGTACAAAAACCAATGAATATTCATCCACGCGCGCGTATATTCACGGATCCCGTCGCGGTATAGCCACGCAAGCGAATCAACAAAAATTGCAAGCGCCATATGCGCTTAGTATATCAGTGCATCAACCAAAAATATAGAAAAGCCCCTATTCCCCCAAGTAAAAGACCAACATCTAAGGCAAAATGTAAGACGTACCACCTTTTATACTTATGCGGCATGGTTTTCAAAGTTGTTGCTCGCGAAAAAACAAAAGGTAATAGTGTTATACCCCACAAGATTAACAACCATTCCCCGTAAGACTCTACGAAAGCGTATCCGCCATATATGAATACACCAAGGATAATAAAGAGCGAAACGACAACATAGATTCCCCATACCCCAATTTTAAGATTAGCGCTCCAGTTACGAAATTCCTGATCCATATTATCTATATTACATTACCCTTACGAGTGCGGCGAATCTATCAAGTATCAAGGCAAAGCCTTGAACATCCTGTCCGAAATTTGTCCAACACTCGGTGTCGGACACTTGCACTCGCGTCACCTAAACCATTAATGAAAACGGAGGTTGAACCTCCATTACGCCCCAAACCTTCGTTCACGCTTTTGGAAATCGCGGACGGCGCGTTCGAAGTCATCGGCCGTAAAATCAGGCCATAGTTTCTTTGAAAAATGAAGTTGCGCATCAGCTACATCCCACATCATGAAACCCGCAGACAGGTGCGGATCCCCTCCCGTGCGGATCACGAGATCCACGGGCGGTAAAGCGCTCGTATACAAATATTCCTTGAGATCAGTATCTTTCTTTTTGTCGGCCACTGCCTTTTTCAGGGCGCGTATCATCTCTGACTTTCCGTCATAGCATAACAAAAGGTTAAGCATATGTTTCTTTCGGCCTCGCGTATCGTGGATCAGCGTATCAGCAAAACGCACAAGACCCGAGGGAAATTGCTTGCGCCACTCCCCGATCACATTGATGCGCACATCGTGCTTTTTGAGCGACGGGTTTTTGAGCGCTTTTTTAAACATTCGTTCAAAAATTTTAAACAAAAAAAGAACCTCGCGCGGCGGCCGCTTGAGCCGGTTGTCGGTACTCATGCCCCAAAACGAAATACAATACACATCGAGCTCAAGAGCTCGTTTCAAAATATCTTCAAATGTTTTGAAGCCTACACTGTGGCCCTGCCATGGTTGCTTGCCTTTTTCTTTTGCCCACCGTCGGTTGCCATCGGGAATAATCGCTACATGACGAATCGAATAGTCATTCATACGCAATAATTTCTCTAGTATACACTACAACGCTATAGGGCGGAACTTTTACTCACGATTTCTTGTGCGTGCTTGATTTTACTGTGCCATCGCTGAGCGTGATAACGCGATCAGCAAGCGAGGCATATTCATCTTCGTGAGTTACCATGACGATCGTTTGTCCTTCACGATGGAGATCAAGAAACACATCCATGACCGCTTCTGAAGTTTCCGAATCGAGATTTGCCGTTGGCTCATCAGCAAAAATAATTTTGGGATCATGCGCTACCGCGCGAGCAATCGAAACGCGTTGCTGCTCACCGCCGGAAAGCTTGGCAGGAATATGATCAAGACGCTGGCCAAGGCCCACGCGGCCAAGCGCCACCGCAGATTTTTTGTATGCATCCTTTATGGCGTGGCCTTGCATAATCAATGGTACCGCAACATTTTCGAGGGCCGTAAGCTCCGGCAACAGCGCATAGTCTTGAAACACATATCCGAGCTCAAAAAGGCGAAACTGTGACTTTTCCGTTTCGTTGAGATGCGATGTTTCTTTTCCATCAAGCACGAGGCGGCCGGATGTTGGCGTATCAAGAAGGCCAAGTTGGTACAAAAAGGTGCTCTTTCCTGCTCCTGATCGGCCAACGATCGCCAAAAACTCACCTCGTTCTACCGTAAGATCAATGCCCTTGAGCACGCTTTGCTCGCGCGTTCCATCATGAAACGTGCGAACAATTTTCTCTGCTTGAATAATAATCTGTGAAGTTTTCATCGTCCGAGAATTGAATCAAGCGTATTTTTTCGAATAATTAGTTTCGCAGGAACGTAGCCAGCAATAAGGGTTACGGTAAGCAAGATCGCAATACGAATCAAAGCGCCTTCAATGGTTGCAACCAAAATGCCGTCTGAAAAAGGAAAATCAATAGGGTTTGCATCAAAGTACGGCTTGAGAACGCCAAAGGTCAAAAGAAGCCCAATCACTGATCCGATCGCGCCATAAAAAATTGCCTGAAATACATACGAAAACTGGATAGCACTGGGACTAATGCCGATGCCTTTCATAATGCCGATAAATTTTCGTTTGGTGACGGCATTGATAAAAATAACAATAAAAACGGTGATTGATGCCACCACAAGCGCGATAGAAGAAAGCGCATTGCCCAAAATACCAAAGGTAGTTTCAATATCCCGCAAAAATGATGGTATTGCCTCATCGGTGGTCTGGATGCGTGCTTCGTACCCATTCATGAATTCTTTTGTCTCGCGGACTAGCGTGGGCGCATATGCATAATCGGTCCGCACTGAAATGGCCTGAAATTGCTCCTGGTTGACTGCTAAGAGTTTTTTGAGTTCGCGGTCAGTGACAAACATGCGTGTCGAGACCTCATCAACTTTGCTTTTCAAAATACCTTTGACGATGAAATCTTTACTAACAATATCGCCCTCGGCACGCGTGAAGCTCGCCCGCACACGATCTCCCACCTCCACGTCTTCGAGCAAATCAAGGCCAGGAATATTGGCATCAGCAAATGATGAGTATTTTTTGAGTATGTTTGCACCGATCAATATATAGCCCTCTTCGCCTTCTTTGAGGTTTTCTCCGTAGGTAACAAAGCGTGAGAAACCAGTTACCGCCTCTTCTCTCTCAAGGTCAATGCCCACGAGCCGCGTACCGATGCGGTTTGGACGCTCGTTTTTTGCGGGTAAATCGATGAGCGTACCAAGCACCTGGACATTCATACCGTAGCGCGGCGCAATATTCTCAACCTTGGGATGGTTTTCCAAAAATGAGATGAGCGCGGGAGAGTTTTCGATATAGTCGCGCCCCGCTTCAGGAGTAATAAGGACTTCCCCGGAATAGCCTTCGCGAAATTGTTTGAATGAACCCGTAATAAGACCTACCAAGAGCCCCGATACCACGACCAGGTTCAAAAAGGTAAGGACCATGATAAAAATAATGAGAGCCGTGGTCCCTTTTCCAGAACGCTTGATCTGGCGTACTGCAAGAAAAAAACCGGTTCGAAGCGAGAGAAACATGGCTAGCGTTCTTCGGGTGCGAGCGTGACACGCGCGCCCTCGGCCAGGCCGCTGAGGATTTCAACCATGCCATCAGAGCCGCGGATGCCAATTGTGACCTCTTGTTCGATGCTTATCTCGTCATCTCCGAGTACGAGCACAATGCGCCTGCCGTCCTTTGAGCGTACGAAACGCTCGGGCAGTGCCATGACATTTTCCTTTCGGTCGGTCACGACGTCAACGTTGGCGGTCATGCCTGACCTAATACGATCATCATGGCTTACAAACTGGATGCGTACTTTGTAGGTGGCAACACCGTCAACAATGGTCTCTGCAGGATCAACTTCAACCACGCGCGCAGCAAATGGCGTGTCGCCATGCGCATCGAGCATGACCGTTGCCTCATTGCCAACGCGCAAACGGGCAATGTCCGCTTCGGGTACGTTTGCCTCTACTTCAAAACCTGATGCAGAAGAAAGTGAGACAAGCACTTTGCCAATGCTTGCAATCTCACCAACGCGCGCTTCTTGCATGGTGATAGTGCCTGCAATTGGTGCGCGGATGCCGCGCTTTGCAAGTTTTGCCACAATTAAATTTTTCTCTGCCTTGGCACTCTCAATTTTTGCCTCTTGCTGCTTGATGTCTTCACTCGTTGTACCTGCTTTCTTGAGTTTCAACTCTTCCTCGGCAAGCACCTTGCTTGATTCAGCCGAGCGCACCTTCTCTTGGGCGGCCGTCACATTCGTTAGTGAGGTATTAATAGTAGTGCGTGCGCCTGAGACACCTGCCCGATAGGCATCAATGTTCGTTTGGGTAAACCCTGTAGTAGGTGAAAGCGAATTGACCGCGACCGAAACCTTCTCAAGGAATGTGCGGATTGCTTCGAGCGATTTTCGGCTTGCTTCAAGGGACGTACGATCTGAAGCCCATGCAGTCAGGGTATTTTCTACTGCAACCCGCTGGAATTCGATTTCAGATTTTAGGGATGGCGTTGTTGCAAAGGTGAGCTGGGGGTTTGCGGTTTTGGGATTCATGAAAAATTGGTCAACGTCAGCGTGTATTGCGTTTTCTGCCTTCGTAAAAGTATCGTTGAGCGTGTTTTCAAGGTTGCGCTTTGCATCATCAAGCGAGACGCCGGCATTTGCTACTTTGACTTCGGCAACCTGTATTTCTTCGGGCCGCGTGCCGCGTTTGAGGGCTTCAAGCCGTGCTTCTTCAGCAAGAATATTTGCGTCAGCCTGAACGCGCTGGGCATTTAAATCAGCGCTTTCGAGCTGTACCAATAGTTCACCCGCGCCGACATCCTTACCAACCGATGCGCTTACAAGGGCAATTCTTCCCCCTTCATCAAACGCCAAATCAACTTTTTCGACGGGCTTCACGCGCCCCGTCATGCCCACATCGCGGACAATGGTCCTTTTTTCAGCGGTTGCCGTCTCAAGTTCGAGTTTGTTGTTGCGCTTGGCAATAAAGATGCTGCCCCCTCCAACAATAATGAGGCCGATGATCACCCAAAGTTTATATTTCAATAAAAAAGCTTTCATATGTCACAAGATAGTATCACAAATCTTTTCATTTGTATAGAGAGATGGTATGATCGTACTACTCTGGCTCCATCGTCTAACGGCTAGGACGTAACCCTTTCACGGTTAAAATGGGGGTTCGATTCCCCCTGGAGTCACAAATCAAATTCGTCGGCCTTGTGCCGATAAATTTGATTTGTTATGTTCAGAGAATCGAACCGGAAATTTGCACCACTGGTTCGAGCAAATTTCCCTCATTTTGCGCGCATAGCTCAGTGGTAGAGCGTTTGCTCGACACGCAAAAGGTCCAAGGTTCGATCCCTTGTGCGCGCACCAATGCCTACAAAAAATATAGTTACAATCCTCGCTATCGAAACCTCCTGCGATGAAACATCAGTCGCCATTTTGAAATGCAGTGGCGGCGCCCAAAGACCACGTCTCGATGTCGTTTCAAATATTGTTTCTTCGCAAATAAAACTTCATGCGCCTTACGGAGGTGTGGTGCCGAACCTTGCAAAACGCGAACATCAAAAAAATCTTCCGCGCATCCTCAAGCTCGCGCTCGCAAAAGCAGATATCAAAAATCCAAAAACAGAACTTGATGCAGTTGCCGTAACGCATGGTCCGGGCCTTGAGCCCGCGCTCTGGGCCGGCATTACCTTTGCTGGAGAAAAAGCACAAGAATGGAATCTGCCACTAATGGGCATCAATCACATGGAAGGACATCTCATCACGCCGCTTCTTGAAAATAAAAGCAGTATTGCCTATCCCGCGCTTGCGCTTTTGGTATCGGGCGGGCATACAAGTTTGGTACTTGCCAAAAAACTTGGCGAATATAAAACCATTGGCGAGACAGTAGATGATGCAGCCGGTGAAGCGTTCGATAAGGTAGCACGCATGATGAACCTCGCCTACCCGGGCGGGCCACTCATTAGCAAGCTCGCGCGCACCGGCAATCGCTACGGTTTTTCATTTCCGCGCCCCATGATTCTTCAAAAAAATTATAATTTTAGCTTTTCAGGACTCAAAACAGCGGTACTCTATACGCTCCGCGATCTCAAAGAGCAAAAGAAAGCCTACACCAACAATGATATTGCCGCCTCTTTCGAAGAAGCCGTGATCGATGTGCTGATTTTAAAAACGCAACGCGCCATACAAGAATTTAAAGTAAAAACGTTGATCGTCGGGGGAGGCGTTGCCGCAAATAGCCGCCTGCGTCTTCGCCTGGGAAACATGGTTCGTGCGCTTGAACCACGGCCGCTCTTTGCCCTTCCCGAGATTCGCTATACCGGCGACAACGCCGCCATGATCGGCGGAGCCGCCTATATACACTTCTTGAAGAAAGACTTTTCAAGCCCGAATACGGTACGGGCAAGCTGGAAAACGCTCAAGGCGCATGCTACACTCGAGCTGTGAAAGCCGAGGATTTTCCAAAACATTACGATCCGCATTCCAAAGACGCTTCTGTCTACAAAACCTGGGAAGAATCAGGTTTTTTTAATCCCGATAATCTCCCAAAAACCGATAAAGAATCTTTTTGTATCGCGCTTGCGCCTCCAAACGTAACCGGATCGCTCCATATGGGGCATGCGCTTGAGCATGCCATTTCGGATGTTCTTGTGAGATACAAGCGCATGCAAGGATACAAAACTCTCTGGCTACCCGGTACCGATCATGCAGGCATCGCCACTCAAAATGTAGTGGAGAAAGAACTCAAAAAAGAAGGCAAAACTCGACACGATCTCGGACGCGAGAAATTTTTGGAACGCGTATGGGAATGGAAAGATAAATATGGAAACATCATCCTTGGCCAAATGAAAATGCTTGGCGCCTCGTGCGATTGGTCGCGTACGCGCTTTACCATGGACCCCGAATACCAAAAAGCGGTCGAGAAAGTTTTTTTGCATTACCACGAAAAGGGATTGATTTATAAGGGAAAACGCACCATTACCTGGTGCACGCGCTGCGCTACCAGTCTTTCAGATCTAGAAGTGGAACACAAAGCCGACACGACAAAATTTTATTATATTCAGTACGGCCCCGTGGTTATTGGCACAGTACGGCCCGAGACAAAACTCGGCGATACCGCACTTGCTGTTCATCCTTCTGATGCGAGATACAAAGAACATGTCGGTAAAAAAATCAAAATCCAGTCGGTCGATCCGAATGTGGCGCGCACCGAGGCGCCTCGCCTGAAAGAAATCGAAATTCAAGTGGTAGCCGATGAAGCCGCTGACCCTGAATTTGGCTCTGGCGTCATCAAAGTAACGCCCGCGCATGATCTTACTGATGCCGAAATCCAAATACGCCATCCTGAAGTACCGGTTATGCAAGTGATTGGAGAAACAGGACGCATGACACCCGAAGCAGGCATCCGCTACGAAGGATTGAAAGTCAAAGAAGCGCGCGAGCAAATGGTACGCGACCTCCGTGAACTTGGTCTCATTACCAAAGAAGAAGACTACGAACACAATGTAGCCGTATGTTACCGCTGCGGCACCGTACTTGAACCCATTCTCTCCGACCAGTGGTTCTTGAAAATGGACGAGCTTGCAAAAAAAGCGCATGAAGCAGTAGCTTCAGGAAACGTGGTATTTCATCCAAAGCGCTGGGAAAAAGTATATTTTGACTGGCTCGAAAACATTCGCGACTGGTGCATCTCGCGACAATTGTGGTGGGGCCACAAAATTCCTCTTGAGGGAGAGTCTGATGTTCTCGATACCTGGTTTTCTTCTGCACTCTGGCCTTTTGTTACACTTGGCTGGCCCGAGCATACGAAAGACTTTGAAACGTTCTACCCAACCCAAGTTCTTACGAACGATCGCGGCATCATCAATTTGTGGGACGCTCGCATGATTTTTTCAGGCCTTGAATTTGCAAAGAGCGCTCCCTTTCGAGATCTTATTATTCATGCCACCATTCTCACCAAGAATGGCAAGCGCATGTCAAAATCACTCGGTACCGGCATAGATCCGCTCGACCTCATCCAAAAACACGGCGCTGATGCCACTCGCTTTGGCCTCATCTGGCAAGATATGGGCGGCCAAGAAATTCGCTGGGCTGAAGAACATGTGCATGCGGGCAAAAAATTTATCAATAAACTCTGGAACTCAGGAAAATTCATCCTCTCGCGCGTTGGGGATGAGCCTCGAACGCTTACCCGGCCTGCCCCGTCCTTTCCCGAAGCTCAAAAAATCCTTGCAGGTTATGAAAAAATGACAGACAAGATTATAGCGGCAATCGAGGGCTATCAGTTCGGCCCCGCGCTCCATACTATTTATGAATTCTATTGGCATGAATTTTGCGATATATTCTTAGAAGAGGCCAAAAAGGACCAATCTCAAGAAATGACCGATACCCTCTTCTGGATTTTTGTTTCAAGTCTCAAGCTTTTGCATCCATTCATCCCTTTTGTGACAGAAGAATTATGGTCATACGTGCCTCTCAAAGATAAAAGCCTTCTTCTGGTAGAACGGCTCTAGGGCATTACGTTATTTCATACCTTGTAGAAATTTTGACGGGCCCCACAACCTATGCGCTCGTCGGTGGGTTTGCGGCAGCTTTTATTTGGCTTTGGTTTTGGCTCAAAGAAGATGAACGCCCAGAACCCAAACGACTTCTTGCCATAGCATTTGTGGGTGGCATGCTCGCGATACCCGCTGCGCTCATTGGTGAATGCACACTTTCATCATTTGTATTTCAAAAACCCTGCGATCAAGTAAGTTCTCTCGAAATTGAACAGCTGGGAACGCTCTCCCAATATGCTCTTGTGGTAGGATTTTCATTTATCGAAGAGGTTATGAAATATATTTTTGTCATTAGTCTCATTTTCTGGCGCAAAGAGTATGATGAGCCGGCTGATGCCATGATTTACCTTATGACCGGGGCGCTTGGGTTTGCGGCTGTTGAGAATGTTCTGTATCTCGTGAGTCCGTTTGATACGGCGATTCTGCATGGCTTTACCACGGCGGGCCTTCGTTTTTTGGGCCCCACCCTTCTTCACGTGCTGGCTGCAGCAACCTTGGGGTATTTCATTGCAAGCGCATTTTGCAAAAACCTTATTGGCAAGGAACTTGCCGTTCTGGCGGGCCTTACTTCAGCAACGCTCTTGCATGCACTTTTTAATATTTCTATACTATATACAGGAGGAAATAAAATTGAGCCTGCGGTTGTCTTACTTATCATAGCAGGCACCGTTATCCTCTTCTCATTTGAACGAATTAAACATAAAATCAACTATATCCTATGCCTAAAGACCACCGCTCATTCTTCGAACGTCTGACCGGATCATCAGCCGCTGATGAATATTTGGAACCGGACGAAGAACTGGAAGATGAACCGGAAGCACCGCAAGCGCACCTTGCGATCAGTGGTACGAAATCACGTACTAAGCTGAGGCCGGTTAGCAAAAAAGAGGAAGAAGAATGGCTTTCGCAAGATGAAGAAGGTCAACTAACCGTTGATGTTTACCAAGATGACGGCGACATTATCGTCCAATCAACCGTTGCGGGCGTTCGTCCTGACGATCTCGATGTCCAAATTACGCGAGACATGATTACGATCCGCGGCAAACGTGATCAGCAACGCGAATCGCGCGGTGAAGATTATTTTTTCCAAGAACTCTACTGGGGTTCATTTTCCCGCTCGATCTCGCTCCCCCATGAAATTGATGTCGATGAATCGCAAGCAACGTTGAAAAACGGCCTTTTGACTGTTCGCCTCCCCAAACTTGATAAAAATCGCGCAGAGCGCCTGCGGGTGAAAAACGAGTAACTAAAAAACCCCGGCTCGGCCGGGATTTTTTAATGTGCCGCGGGAGTGAATCGAACACTCGACGCCAGCCTCTTCAGGGCTGCGCTCTACCACTGAGCTACCGCGGCATATGATCTCAAGCGTAGCAAAAAAGGTAAAAATCGAAAAGAGCTATGACTCTTTCTCTTCGCAATAGAATATACCGCCTGCAAGGGTGGCACAAACTTCGTATGCCCGTCGCGAATTAAACGGAAAATATTCGTATGACTGATGAGTTATCGGATCAGTCGGCAACTCTTTCATATGAAGGGGCACTAACTCGACAAGCGAAGTCGGATATTGCGCATGATCAATATAATATGACTGTAGTGCAACCCGGATACTCTTGAGACCCGCTTTGCGCTGTGAATCATAGCCGCTATCTCGTACCTGGAACACCCGATCAAGAAATGACGGCGCGTTACTGCGTACCTTGCTCGTCCAGCTATCAACAAACGGAACCTCAATGCCAAGCGCGCGGTACCCAAATGTTCCGAACGCAGCAACAAGCACCACGACGCTCATGATTGCATATTTGTGCGAGCGCGCTTTTTCACGCTCGACGGGCGGCTGGTAAAATTTTTCTTGTGAGCGGGTAGGCGAACGCGCTGGAATGGGAGAAGCAAGCGACGGAATTGGCGGTTTTTCGGATACGGGCGTGGGAGTAGCAGGAGCCGGCGCATCTTCTTCGTGCTCGATAGCAGAATATACCCAATCAATATCTACTTCGCGCCAGCCTGAACTCAAAAGCGTAGCACGCAAATCATATTTTGAGATACCGGTAGCAAGCTGGCTTTTTACATATTCAATAAAATGCCGAGTGGCCATATGTCACGTATTGTATCGCAAAGAGAGGTTGTAAGCGATGATGGTGCGCGGTGAGGGATTCGAACCCCCGACCTTCGCTGTGTAAAAGCGCTGCTCTACCACTGAGCTAACCGCGCAAGGGTTTTCTCATTGTACAGAAAAAGAAGAAAAAATAAAGTCCTCTTGCTAGTGCAGTATTCTTGAATTAGTCCGAACGCATTTCGCCGCCTGCGGCGGCGAGGAAGTCCCCCCGCGAAAATCCAGAAAGTCGGCGGAGCCGCACCGCTGACAATTTCAAGTTTTTCTTTGGCGGCAAGATTTATAACCGATTTACTAAAATGCTAACCTTTCTTTCTGTGAATAACCAATACCGACTCAAGAATAACATCATTGCTATTTCCAGCAACTTTAATATTTCTTGGCTCAATTTTACACTCCACATTTTGCGTTTTAGAAATTTCCTCGAGCAATTCCTTCCATTTTTCTTGGGATGCTTGAAGCCCTTCAAGAGGATTTGCTTCTGCCGCTTCTTGAATTGGGTATATTCTGATTTCACCATCTTCCTTCAAGGAAGCGAGAGATTTTTCAACAATGCGCCTTATGTCCATCGTTTCTTCTCCGCCCCAAACCCCGTTCGATACAGCACCTACCGAAACTACATAATCAACATTTTGAACCGGAAGATCTTCTTCAAAATTTCCTCGGACGAGATGTTTCTTAAATTTATCTTCGATTGCCGTTTCGTCCAGGTCTGCATCAACACCATACGCTTCTGGCGTAATACCTTTTTCAATGAGAGATTTTATAAACTCGCCCTCGCCAGAACCAAGATCCAAAACCTTTTTCCCTTGCAAAGATTTTTCTTCCAACCCCAATCCTTCTATATAACGCTTAAACGTACGCTCACGCAAAACTTCAGGAGATTCTACCACCTCCTCTTCCTCGACACCTTCCTGTACCTGCTGATTTTCTTTAGTTTTTTCTTCAATCAATCGCCTAAATTTTTCACTCCATTGATCTTTAGGCAAACGAACTTGCCCTTGCAAAAAATCAGGAGTTATGGATTCTTGCTCGGACTTACTAGATTCATTATTAAAATTTGGCCTTTCGAAACTCATATGATTAAAAAATTTTCTTCCCCCAAAATTAAAATATGGTTCGAGCCGATGTTTTTCTCCGGGTTCTTTTGCGGTTTTGAGCGGTGCGGCTCCGTCGCCTTTCCGAATTTTCGCGGGGGGACTCCCTCGCCGCCGCAGGCGGCGAAATGCGTTCGGACTAATTCAAGAATACTGCACCAGAAAGGAAAAATCAAGCGGTTTTGGTTCGCCTCGCTTCGCTCGGCGACTAATTTGTATTCAATTTTGGGGGTAAAAACGAATTCGCGACTTCGCATTTTGGGGGAAGAAAATTTTTTAATCCTTAATCCAAAAACAATATGAAATATATACTTTATGCCAGAAAATCTACCGAGGAAGACGACCGACAGGTTTTGAGTATTGAAGCGCAACTCGTAGAGTTGAAAGAGTATGCCGCCAAAGAAAAATTTGAAATTGTCACCTCGCTTTGCGAGGCCAAAACCGCAAAAGAACCCGGGCGAATTAAATTCGCAGAAATGTTGTCATTGATTGAGAGAGGAAAAGCAGACGGCATTATTTCTTGGCACCCCGATCGTCTTGCTAGAAATTCGGTTGATGGCGGAAAAATAATCCACTTCGTAGATCGCGGCTTGATTAAGTCCCTCAAATTTCCCACCTTTTGGTTTGAAGCAACACCACAAGGTTTATTTATGCTCAACATCGCTTTTGGTCAGTCAAAATATTTTGTAGATAATTTGCGAGAGAATGTGAAGCGAGGCTTACGTCAAAAAATCAGAAATGGAGTATGGCCCGGCTGGGCTCCGGTGGGGTATGTGAACAACCCGAAAACGCGAGGTATAGATGTCGATGATGAAAAAGCTCCAAAAGTGAAGAAACTCTTTGCCATGTATGCCACCGGAGCATATACGCTTCACTCTCTCGCAAATTGGTGCAAGAAATATGATTTACGAGGTAATCTCGGCAAAGAGATAGCGTTGAGCAATGTGCAAAGTATTCTACAAAATATTTTCTATATTGGGCTAATGAAATATGGTGGGGAAATTCATGAGGGACAACACGAGCCGATAATTTCAAAGAAACTTTTTGATTCTTGCCAAGAAGTGATGAGTAAGCGCGGAAAATTCCACCATGTGCGAAAAAATGATTTTGCTTTTCTTGGCTTACTAAAATGCGCGTCGTGCGGAGCAAGTATTACCGCCGAAAAACAGAAAGGACATAACTATTATCGTTGCACCAAAAAGAAAGGTCTGTGCCAAGAAAAGCATTATCTTCGTGAAGAAGCACTGACCGAGCAAATCACTTCTTTTCTACAAAAAGTTTCTTTGTCGAGCCACGACACCGAAAAAATTTTGGCGGCGTTGGATAGCGAGCAAGATAAGGCGAGAGAGGACGCACAAGCCGAGGTTGGTGTTTTGAAAGAGCAGTTAACACAGGTTGAATCAAAACTTCAAAAACTGCTCGATGTCTATTTGGCAGATGCTTTATCCACAGAAGAATACGCCGCCAAAAAACAAGATTTGCTTTCCCAAAAGATTACGCTTGCAGAGAAAATTACCAACTTTGAGCAAAAAGGAGTGTCTTGGCTCGAACCGGCTCGTGAGTTCGTAAAATCCTTAAATCAAGCCGCTAATCTGCTTTCCTCTCAAAACAAAACAGAAATGACAACATTTCTGAAAAACATCGGCTCGAACCATATTTTGCGAAATCGCGAATTCGTTTTTACCCCCAAAATTGAATACAAATTAGTCGCCGAGCGAAGCGAGGCGAACCAAAACCGCTTGATTTTTCCTTTCTGGTGTATTTATTGTACTCTGCTAGAACCT
>Ga0194121_10006531_pt1 | contig 15572 bp, 10 predicted proteins | sample TA2MahCa50mmetaG_FD_148609 | JGI IMG/M metagenome (GOLD analysis project Ga0194121, IMG submission 148609) | Freshwater microbial communities from Lake Tanganyika, Tanzania - TA2015020 Mahale Deep Cast 50m | ecosystem: Environmental > Aquatic > Freshwater > Lake | place: Tanzania: Lake... | reverse complement strand
GGCGCTGGTGGGCTCGATCTACCTCGCCCGCCGCAAGAAGGAGAGCTGAGGGATGGAATCGCTCGCCGGATACGTCTTCCTCGGCACTGCGATGTTCGTGCTCGGCGTGTTCACCATGGTGACGCGCAAGAACGCGATCTACGTGCTGATGGGCGCCGAGCTGATCCTGAACGCGGCGGCGCTCAACTTCGTCGCGTTCGCCCGCCATCTCGGCAATCGCCTCGACGGGCAGATGTTCGCCATCTTCATCGTGATCCTGGCGGCTGCGGAGGCCGCGGTGGCGCTCGGCATCGTGCTGCAGATCCACCACCACTACCCGAGCATCGACGTCAGCAAGCCTGACCGGCTCGGCGACTGAGGGGAAGACTGACGCCGATGGACTTCTTCCACGACGCCACCCCCGGCTGGTACGCCCTGGCGATCCTGCTGCTCCCGCTGGCAGGTTTCTGCTGGAACGCGTTCACCTACCGGACCGAGTTCACCCGCAAGCGCGGGCACATCGTCCCGCTGCTGACCATCGGCGCGGCGCTGTTCTGCGCGCTGACCATCTTCAAGCACGCCGTGCTCGACGAGGAGCTCGGCGATCCCGCCATCGCGCACGCCGGGGCCGGCCACGCCGCGGCTCACGGCGCCGATCCCGGCGGCGCGCACGGCGGCGCGGCGGCGACCGATGCCGCAGCGAAGCCCGCTCACGGCGCGCTGGCCGACCCGCGCTGGAACTGGTCGAGCAAGGACCACGGGCTGGTCTACGAGATCATCCGCAGCGGCGCGTTCCGCATCGAGGCGGGGATCAGCATCGACCACCTCACGGCCACGATGCTGGTGGTGGTCACGCTCGTCGCCTTCCTCGTCCACCTCTACTCGTCGTCGTACATGCATGGCGACAAGCGCTTCAGCCGCTTCTTCGCCTTCCTGCAGCTGTTCAGCTTCTCGATGCTCGGGCTGATCCTCACCGACAACCTGCTCCTGCTGTTCTGCTTCTGGGAGCTGGTCGGGTTGTGCAGCTACTTCCTGATCGGCTTCTGGTTCGAGAAGGACGACCCGCCGCGGGCCTCGATGAAGGCCTTCATGACCAACCGCTTCGGCGACGTCGGCTTCCTGATCGGGATCATGCTGGTCTACCGGATGTTCGGGACCACCGACCTCGGGGAGATCTACGCCGCGATGCAGGCGGTGGCCGAGGGGCGCGCCGAGATCCCGCCGCTCTACGGCTGGGAGGCGGGGACGCTGCTGACCGTCGCCGGGTTGTGCCTGTTCATGGGCCCGATGGCGAAGTCGGCGCAGGTGCCGCTGCACGTCTGGCTGCCGGACGCGATGGCCGGCCCGACGCCGGTGTCGGCCCTGATCCACGCCGCCACCATGGTCGCGGCCGGCGTCTACATGGTGGGCCGGATCTACTTCTTCTTCACGCCCACCGTGCTCGCGTTCATCGCCGGCATCGGCACCGTGACCGCGCTGCTGGCCGCGACGATCGGGCTGGTGCACAACAACATCAAGAAGGTGCTGGCCTACTCCACCTGCAGCCAGCTCGGCTACATGATGCTGTCGCTCGGCGTCGGCGGCTATTCAGCCGGCCTGTTCCACCTCTACACCCACGCCTTCTTCAAGGCGTGCCTGTTCCTCGGCGCCGGCTCGGTGATCCACGCGGTCCACACCGAGGACATGCGCGAGATGGGCGGGCTGAAGAGCAAGCTGCCGGTCACCTACCGGACCATGCTGATCGCGACGCTCGCGCTCGGCGGCGTCCCGTTCTTCAGCGGCGCGTTCAGCAAGGAGCTGATCGTCGAGCACGCCCTCATGTGGGGCTGGTCGCACGGCATCGCGCACATGCTGCCGGCGCTGGTCGCCATCGGCGGCGGCGGACTGACGTTCTTCTACATGATGCGGCTGATCTATCTGACCTTCTACGGCGCGCCGCGCGACCAGCACAAGTTCGAGCACGCGCACGAGTCGCCGGCGCCGATGACCATCCCGCTGCTGGTGCTGGCGTTCCTCTCGATCTTCTCGGTCGGCTGGCCGATCCCGGTCTGGGGCGGTCATACGCTGCCACAGCTTCTGGCGGCGCCGCCGGCGCTGGCGTCGATCGCGCTCGGCCACGGCGGCGACCACGGCCACGGCAACCTCGCGCTGGTGCTGGCCGTGCTGGTGATCTCGTGCGCCGTGATCTGGGCCGGCTACCGCCTCTACCAGCGCACCTACAAGGAGCGCAACCCCGGCCCCGAGGTGTGGGTGGCGCGGCTCAAGCCGCTGCACCACACGGTCAGCAACCTGTACTGGTTCGACGAGTTCTACCGCGCCACGCTGCTTCGCTTCTCCTTCGCCACCGCGCGCGTGCTGGCGCTCGTCGACCAGAAGGGCATCGACGCCATCGTCAACGGCGTCGGCGCGCTCGGCCAGGTCATCGGCCGGGGCTTCGCCGCATTCGACCGCATCGTGGTCGACGGCCTGGTCAACGTCTGGGCGACGCTGAGCCACGCGCTGGCGCGCAAGCTCCGCCGCCTGCAGACCGGCAATCTCCAGGACTATCTCGCCTTCGCAGTCGGCGGGATGGCCCTCGTCACCCTGTTCTTCTTGTTCCTGGCTTGACGGCCGGGCCTCCACCGACCGCCTCCCACGGGAAACGCTGAGTCATGATCTCGACGATCGACACGACGCACCTGCTGAGCTGGATCACGCTGGCGCCGCTGCTCGGCATGGTGGCGATCCTCTTCACGCCGCGCGACAAGCACGACGTGATCAAGACCATCGCCGCGGCCTTCACCGGCATCCCGCTGGTGCTGTCGGGCTGGCTCTACTTCAAGTTCGACCAGTCGCTGGCGGGCTACCAGTTCTACGAGGACTTCGCCTGGGTCGAGGCCTTCAACATCCGCTACACCGTCGGCGTCGACGGCCTCTCGGCCCCGCTGGTGCTGCTGACCGGACTGCTGATGTTCTTCGCAGTCTTCTCGTCGTGGAACGTCGAGAAGGGCGTGAAGGGCTACTTCATGCTGCTCCTGCTGCTGACGGTCGGCATCAACGGCGTGTTCGTCAGCCTCGACTTCTTCCTCTTCTACGTCTACTGGGAGCTGATGCTGCTCCCGATGTACTTCCTGATCGGCATCTGGGGCGGGCCGCGGCGCGAGTACGCCGCGATCAAGTTCTTCCTCTACACGCTGGCCGGCTCGGTGCTGATGCTGGTCGCGATGATCGCGATGTACCTGCATTCGGGCGCGACCGCGGCCGAGCGCACGTTCAGCCTGGTCACGCTGGCGCAGAAGGGGCAGGGCGGCCTGTTCGACAGCGGGCCGGCGCTGCTCGGCATGGACTTCCGCAGCTGGCTGTTCCTGTTCCTCTTCATCGGCTTCGCCATCAAGATCCCGGTCTTCCCGTTCCACACCTGGCTGCCCGACGCCCACGTCGAGGCGCCCACCGCGATCTCGGTGGTGCTGGCCGGCATCCTGCTCAAGCTCGGCGGCTACGGCCTGATGCGGGTCAACATGCAGGTGCTGCCGGGCGCCTTGTGGAGCGATGGCGGCCCGACCGGCTGGGCGACCATGCTCGCCGTGCTCGGGATGATCAACTGCGTCTACGGCGCGTTCGTCGCGATGGCGCAGACCGACTTCAAGAAACTGGTCGCCTACTCCTCGGTGGCGCACATGGGTTTCGTGCTGCTCGGGCTGGCGGCGATGAACCCGAACGGCATCGCCGGCGCGAACCTGCAGCTGGTCAACCACGGCACCAGCTCGGCGATGCTCTTCCTCCTGGTGGGCGTCATCTACGACCGCGCCCACCACCGCGAGATCGCCAAGTTCGGCGGCCTGGCGGCCCACATGCCCATGTACGCGAGCCTCGCGTTCCTCGGCATCTTCACCTCCCTCGGACTGCCCGGACTCGCCGGTTTCTGGGGCGAGGCGCTGTCGCTGATCGGCTGCTACGAGGTGTTCCCGAAGATCACCATCGTCTCCACCATCGGCCTGATCGTGACCGCGGCGTTCCTGCTCATGACCATCCGCAAGGTCTTCTTCGGCCCGAAGAAGGAGCAGTACGCCGCCTTCCCCGACCTGACGCTGCGCGAGTGGGCGTGCCTCACGCCGTTCGGCGTCTTCTGCATCCTGCTCGGCGTCGCGCCGTTCCTGCTGACCGACTGGATCGGGCCGTCGGTCAACGCGCTGGCCGCGCTGTTCGGGAAGAGCTGATCCGGCGCACCGAGCACTGCGTCACGCACTGCCGACCGCCGACCGCCGGAGCCGCTTGTGAACCTCGAAACGTACCTCCACGACCTCTCGCGCATCTGGCCGGAGATCGTCCTCTCCGTCACCGCGCTGCTTGCGCTCTTGTGCGACCTGCTGCAGCGCGGCCGCGACACCCGCGTGACCGGCTGGGTCACGGCGCTCGGCGTCCTGTTCACGCTGGGCTGGATCTGCCGCGACTTCGCCCGCGCCGACGGGGCGACCGTGTTCGGGATGATCGCGCACGACCGCTTCGCGATGTTCTTCAAGCTGCTGATCTGCGCCGGCACGCTGATCGTGACCCTGCTGTCGCTCTTCTTCCGCGGCTTCCAGCGCGACGGCGTCGGCGAGTACTACTCGGTGCTGACGGTGGCGGCGGTCGGCGCGATCTTCATGGTCTCGACCAACCACCTCCTGCTGCTGTTCCTCGCGCTCGAGACGCTGTCGATCTCGAGCTACGCCCTCGCCGGCTTCCTGAAGCGCGACGCCCGCTCCTCCGAGGCGGCGCTCAAGTACCTCGTGTTCGGCGTGCTGGCGTCCGGCGCGATGCTCTACGGCTTCTCGCTGCTGTACGGCTACGCGGGCAGTCTCGACCTGCCGACCATCGCGGCCACCATCCGCACCCACCTGCAGGTCGGCGAGAACGGCCTCACGCCGGCCGGCATCGGCTGCGGCATCGCCGTGGTCCTCTGCCTCGTCGGCTTCGGCTACAAGGTCGCGGCGTTCCCGTTCCACTTCTGGAGCCCGGACGTCTACGAAGGCGCGCCGACGCCGGTCACGACCTTCCTCGCCGTCGTCTCGAAGATCGCCAGCTTCGGCATGATCCTGCGCTTCTTCGGCGGCATCCCGCACGGCAGCGAGGGTGCCGCGCCGCTCGCGTCGGCGATCGCCGCGGTGGCCGCCTGCTCGATGACCTTCGGCAACCTGGCGGCGATGGTGCAGCAGAACGCGAAGCGACTGCTCGCCTACTCCTCGATCGCCCACTCCGGCTATCTGCTGGCGGGCGTCGCCGCGCTGGTGGCGCCGGGAGCGGCAGACGCGGCGCACGGCGCCGGCGGGCAGGGCGTCGTCGCCGCGCTCGGCACGATCTCGGGCGGTCAGGCGGTGGCCTACTACGCGGCGGCCTACCTGCTGATGAACCTCGGCGCCTTCGCCGTCGTGATCCACCTGTCGAACCGCTTCGGCAGCGAGACGATCGACGGATTCGCCGGGCTGGGCTGGAAGGCGCCGGTCGCGAGTGGCGCGCTGGTGCTGTTCCTGCTGTCCCTGACCGGCATTCCGCCGACGGTCGGCTTCATCGGCAAGTGGTACCTGCTGCAGCCGATCTGGGACAAGGGGCTGCACTGGCTCGCCGTGCTGCTGGTGCTGAACTCGGTGGTCTCGCTCTTCTACTACTTCCGCCTTGCACGCAGCCTCTTCCTCAAGGATGAGAGCCAGGCGCTGGCGAGCCCGCGCACGGGCGCGTTCGCGACCGAACTGACCGTCATCGCCGTCACGCTGGCGATCGGCACTCTCTGGTTCGGCGTCTCGCTCAACTGGCTGTCCAACCTGGTGCTCTCCCTGCCGGTCTGACCCTGCCGGTCTGACCCTGCCGGACTGGCCTTGCCGGTCTGACCTTGCCGGTGCGACTCTGCCGCGGCGTCCCGGCGGAAGTCCCTTGCGGGGGCGGGCCACGCTGCGCCGCAGCAGGCTCCAACCTCTCGCCGGCGCCGAATCGACGGCTAGGATCGCCGCGCCCTGCGCCGCGGAGCGGCCGCACGACCCAGATCGGCGGTCCGCGCGCGGCGGCGTGCCACGTCGTGTCGCGAAGCAATGAGTCACAGGATGGGAGCAAGGCGATGGCGAGCCCCGAATCGGTGGATCCCCGGCGAGTCGTGCCGACGACCGGCGAACGGCAGCGTCGGCGCTCGCGACGCCTCCCCTGCGCCGCGTCCGCGGCGGGCGCCGTCGCCCTGCTCGCGACCGCCCTCCCGGCGCAGACCTGGTCGGCCGGCTTCACCACCGAGACGATCGGCCATGGCTGGGATCGCCCCACCTGCGCCCGCTTCGCCAATGCGGCGAACCTGCTGGTCGGTGAGAAGGCCGGCCGGGTGTGGAACGTGCGCGGCGGCGTCAAGCGCCTGACGCCGGTGCTCGACCTGCGCTCCGAGGTGCTCGACAACGGCGATCGTGGGCTGCTCACCCTGCTCCCCGATCCCGATTGGGAAGAGAACGGCTACATCTATCTCGGCTACATCGTCGACCCCAATCAGGACGACTCCGAGGACGAACAGGAGTCGTTCGGCCGGATCGTGCGGTACACCACGATCCTCCAGACGGACGGCGAGCTGGTCGCCGATCCGGCGTCGCGCAAGGTGCTGATCGGCAAGGCGTGGCCCGGCGGGATTCCTTCGCTGCACTACTCGCACTCGATCGGCGACATGCGTTTCGCCGCCGACGGCAGCCTGCTGATCACCTCGGGCGACGGCGCCCACTACGACCTCGTCGATGCCGGGGGCTGGGATCCAAACGGCTTCGGACCCGGCAAGTTCAACGCCTCGGAGGACATCGGCGCGTTCCGCTCGCAGTCGCTCACGTCGCTGGCCGGAAAGGTGCTGCGCATCGATCCCGCCACCGGCGAAGGCCTGCCCGACAACCCCTTCTTCACCGGCTCGCCGACCGACAACCAGTCGCGGGTCTGGGCGACCGGGCTGCGCAACCCGTTCCGCTTCGCGCTGCGCCCCGGGACCGGCAGTCCCGAGAAGCTCTGGATCGGCGACGTCGGCTGGGCCACGTGGGAGGAGATCAACTCGGCTCAGTCGCTGGCCGAGAACTTCGGCTGGCCGTGCTTCGAGGGACAGCGCGTCGAGGGGAGCTACGACGCCGTCGATCCGATCAGCGCCTGCGACGACCCGACGGTGTTCACCAAGCCGACCTGGTCGTTGCACCACTGGCTGCCGGGGTCGCCGGGCTTCACCATGCAGTGCATCTCCGGCCTGCACGTGTACGACGGCGCGAACTACCCAACCACCTACCAAGGGCGCCTCTTCTTCTGCGAGTACGCCTCCAATTTCATCCGCACCGTGCGCTTCGTCGGCGGCAAGCCGACCGACGTCGAACTGTTCGGCAACAACATCGGCAACCCGGTCGACCTGGTGGCCGACCCGGCCAACGGCGACCTGATCTACGTCGCCATCGGCGACAACGCCGTCCGTCGCATCCGCTACACCAACAGCAACGGGCCGCCGGTCATCGACGCCGCGGCGAATCCGTATTACGGGCCGTCACCGTTGACCGTGACGCTCGATGCCAGCGGCTCGAGCGATCCGGAAGGGCAGCCGCTCACGTTCTTCTGGGAGTTCGGCGACGGCACCACCGGCACCAATGCGATCGAGGTCCACACCTATCCGCTCGGCATCGACTACCAGGTGAAGCTGACCGTGACCGACGCGGGCGGTGAGACCGCGACCTGGAAGCGGAAGATCTCGGTCGACAACTCGCCGCCGGTGATCACCCAGGTGGTCTCGCCACCGCAGCCGTCGTTCTACGTCGATGGCCAGCCGATCACCTTCGACGTCATCGCGACCGACGTCGAGGACAACGCGGCCGGCGTGCCGCTGACCATCGAATGGCAGCTCGACCTCGTCCATGACCACCACGTCCATCCGGCGTGGCACAAGCTGTCGGGCACGCCGGCGTACTGGAACGCCGAGAGCGAGGGTGATGGCACCTGGTACCAGGTGACCTGCACCGTGATCGACAGTCGCGGACTGCGCGACACCCTGCTGTTCGACCTGTACGACCTCGACAACCACGCTCATCCCCACCTCGAATCGGTCAGCGACGTCTCGCCCCGCCTGCATGTCCCGCTGACCGCCATGGCGCACCTCCACTACCCCGGCAAGGGCGGCGCCGACCTGATCTTCGACTGGGGCGATGGCACGCGCTCCGCGTTCCACCCGCAGCACCTGCAGAACCGCCAGGCGAGCCACGACTACAGCGCGCCCGGTCTCTACACGCTGCGTGTGATCGGCCACGACGGCGACGAACGCGAGGCGGCCGAACAGGTGATCCAGGTGCGACCGCTGCATCCGGGCGTCGCCATCTTCGTGCCGGGCGCTGCCGAGAAGTCGATCGGCATCTCCGAGCAGTGGGCCACCGCCAACCAGCTCGCCGACGACCTGCGCTCCGCCGGGTTCGAGGCGGAGATCTTCACCTACACCAACCAGAACGCGCTGGCGCGTTGGGCCGCCGCCTACCTGAACGACTCGATCCGCGACTACGTCGTGGTGCTCGACATCGCCCCCGCGGTGCTCTACGCCGGCGAGGATGACGGCTCGCTCGCCGAGACCTGGCTCGACAGCGGCAACGGCGTGATCTGGACCGGCGAGGCGCCGTTCACCTGGTCCATCGATGAACTCGGCAACGTGAGCAGCGCCGGGGCCAACGCCGCCGACGAAGTGCTCGACGCCTCCGGGAACGGGTTGTGCAGCGGGTCGGGCACGATGCAGTTGCTGCCGCCGGCGGTCGACCTGCCCGCGCTCCAGTCCTACACGGCGACGCGGGCGCTGCTCTTCGCGAATCTCGGTATCGACTGGACGGAACACGTGACCTACGCCGACAACGGCGCCCCCGGCGCCGCGCGCGCCTCCGACGCGCTGGTGGTTCGCCACGTCTCGGGCGGCGAGTTCGCCCAGTTCCACGTCAAGAACGACGATCAGCTCCCGCGCGCCGAGGTGCTGCGTGACTTCCTCCTGACGCAGCTCTTCGCCGGACTGCCCGCCGGACCCGGCGCCTTCGCCCTGCAGCTGCCGCTCCACGGCCAGCAGGACGTCTCGCCGCTCTCGGTGCGGTTCGACTGGGGCGAAGACGGGATCGCCACCAGCTACAAGTTCGAGCTCGACGACGAGCCGACGTTCGCGCGGCCGATCACCATCGCCGAGACCGCGACGTCTTCGTTCACGCCGGCGGGACCTCTCCGGCCGAAGACGCAGTACTGGTGGCGCGTGACGGCCCGCAACGACTACGGCAGCTGGGTGTCGTCGCCGGCGACGTTCACCACCAGCGCCCCCGGCAAGAAGCACCGGTGAGACGCCCCTGAGAGTTGCTCCGACCGCGAACGGCGGTCGCCCCAAGATGCGCGACCCCTGCAGTGCGAAGCTGCAGGGGTCGCGTGTCTTTCAGGTCCCGATCCCGCGGCGGCGGCTCACCGTGCGCCGACTCCCTTGCGCTTCACCCGCGGCTTCGGCGCCGGCGCCCCCTCGGCCCGCGTTCGCTCGAGCTCGGCCTTGAGCCGCGCCAGTTCCAGCGACAAGGTCTCGATCTGCGCCAGCAGCACCGCCTCACGGTCTTCGGCCGGGTGCATGCGGACGCGGCTCTCGCGAATGTGCTGTTCGGCGCGCTGGTGCGCCTCCTGCGCCCTTGCCACATCCTCCGCGACCGCGCGCTACCGCTGCGTTGCCCGCGAGTTCACCGGGAGAGCCAGCGCATCCTGGCTCGCCTTCTGGCGCCGCCCCTGTTGCGCGAGCGCCAGCTCCTGCAGCTCCAGCGCGCGCTTCAGTTCCTTCTCCTGCAGCTCCAGCGCTCGATTCAGCTCCCCTCCTGCAGCCCCAGCGCGCGATTCACTTCCTTCTGCGCCTGGTCCATGGCGGCCTGCACCTCCCGTTCGATCGCCGCCCGCTGCCCGGCATCGAGCCCGCCCACTGCGGTCGAGCGCTGCCGATCCCGCAACTCCGCCGTGAGCTCCTTCTGCGCGTCGACCAGCTCCGCGCGGACCTCGCGGCGAGCCTCGTCCCGCGCGCGCCTGATCTCGGCCTGCGCCGCGGCCAGGTCGATGTGCAGGTCGTCGCCGGCACCCTCCATGGCGTCGGCCCAATTGAGGTCGGCGAGCTCCGTCGACAACTCGGCCAGCTCGAAATCCAGGTCGCTCATCTCCTCGCGGAGGTCCTGCGCCAGCTCGGCGAGTTCCTCGCCGAGAGCCTCGTCGAGATCGCCGAGATCGGTCGCGAGAGCGTCGAGTTCCACGAAACAGCGCGGCGCCTCGCACTCGCTCTCGCACTCGTTCGCGCCGGCGGCGGTCGCTCCCGCACGCGCCGGAGGCACCGCGCGCACGCGCTTCCGCGCTGCACTTGGGGCGTCCTCCGCAACGCCGGCCACCGCCGGTGCCACCCGTCCGTCCGCCGCAACCGTTGCGATCGGTGCGATCGGCGCAATCGGCGGCACCACGATCCACTGGTAGCTGTCGGGCCTGACCCCCGGGCTGCACGGCTTCCACATCCACGAGTTCGGCGACTGCAACTGCGACGACGGCAAGTGCGCCGCGGCGGGTCGCGTCGGCGACACGCTCAGGCAACAGCTCGACGAAGAGCAGGATCCCGGATCGGAACGCCCGTCACAGGCCTTCGGCGCGGCCCTCGAGCCAGTCGGCGAACCGCTGCGGTTCGCTGTTGTAGGACGGGTCGTAGTTGGTCATCCGCAGCATCACCTTCGGCTGCTTCGGGTCGACCACCAGGTAGATCGACTGGCCGGCGTAGCCGATGTACTCGCGCTCGAGGTCGGACCACTTCTCACCGAGCGTCACGTGGTCGGTGTGCAGGCGCGCTTCGATGAACTTCTCGGCGAGGACCCGGCTCACGGCCGGACGTGGGAACACGCTCTGTTCCATCACGCGGCAAGTGGCTCAGGTGAAACCGGTGAAGTTGACCAGGAGCTGCTTCTCCTCGGCCAGCGCCTTCGCGACCGCCGCGTCGAAGTCGTCCTTGACGATCGGGTGGCCCTTGGCCGTCGCCGACTCGCCGTGGCCGCCGCCGCCCCCGGCACTGGAGCCCGCCACCCGCTCGTTCTGATACGGCGGCACCAGCGCCTCCATCACCCAGTCGAGCTTGTGGCCGAGCGCGCCGTGCAGGTTGTAGAGCGCGAAGAGCATGAACGCCGTGCCGGCGACCATCCGGCCCGAGCCGATGCCCGCGTGCAGCTTGACTGGCATCCCCGGCTCGAGCAGGACCGGCTCGCTGTCCTCGTCCATCCGGATCACGCCCCAGAGGTAGAGCGCGCAGGCGAGGAACAGCCCCGACCACCACAAATAGAACAGCTCGCGTGAGATCACGCCCCACTGCAGCAAGAGGTCGGCGTTCGAGAAGAACTTGAACGCCGCGGCCAGCTCGACGAAGCCGAGGCAGACCTTGAGCGTGTGCATCCACTCGCCGCTCTTCGGCAGCGTCTTCGCCTTGCCCGGCAGCAGCGACAGGAAGACGAACGGGATCGCCATCGTGAGCCCGAAGACCGTCATCCCGAGAATCACGCGCAGCATGTCGGCGTCGTCGCCGCTCGCTCCTGCCGCCAGCAGCGAGCCGACGAACGGCGCGGTGCAGGTGAACGAGGTGATGACCAGCGTCGCCCCCATCAGGAAGACGCCGGCGTAGCCGCCCTTGCGCGTCGCCTTTCCCGACAGCTGCAGCAGGAACTGGGGCGGCTGGAGCAGGATCAGCCCGAACAGCGACAGCGAGAAGAGGACGAAGAAGCCGCCGATGATCAGGTTGGTCAGCCAGTGGGTCGCGAACTCGAGGATGATCGGCCCGACTGCGACGCCGATCACCACGTAGATCAGCACGATCCCGGCGCCATAGGTCAGCGACAGCGGAAGCAGCGACGTCTGCCGCGCCGACGCCTGCTTGGTGAAGTAGCTGATCGTGATCGGGATCATCGGGTAGGTGCACGGCATCAGGAGGCTGAACAGCCCCCACGCGAACGCCGTCCACAGGAACGCGCCGAGCGAGAGCTTCTGGATCGCCTTCGAGGCGCTCGGCGCCTCGGTTGGCGCGCCCGCCCCCTTCGCGGCGCCGCTGTCCGCGCCGGCTTCGACGCCACCACCCGCACCCGCCGCCGTCTCATCGGCGTGCGCCGCAACGACCTGCAAGTTCGCCGGAAACGCCGCGAACAGCTCGTCCGGCCCGCTGCCGAGCGCTGCCATCGCCGCCGGCGCCCACGGCACGCAACCGTTCGCGTTGCAGGTCTGGCCGTCGATCGCGAGCTTCAGCGCGTTCGGATCGGCCGCCGGATCGACGCGCCGGCCGCGCAACCACACCACGATCGTGCCGTGGTGGACGTTGAGCCAGGTCTTCAGCGCGCCGAACTCCTGCGGCTCCTTCTCCGGTTCGGGGAAGCGCGGCGCGCTCCACTCGAAGCCGGCGCCCTCGACCACGATCGTCGTCGGCGCCCCGATCGCATCCGGGCCGCCGACGTCGCCGGCCGTCGGCCCGTGGCCGAGGTGATACCCCGGCTCGACCGCGATCCGGACCGCGGCGCGCACGTCGTCGCCGTCGGCGCGCAGGAAGAACTCGGCCAGCGCGTGGACGTCCGCGCCGAATGCCGCGAGTGCCGGCGCAGCCGCTGCCGCCGCCTCTGCTGCATCCGCTGGCGCCGCCGCCTGGCCGGGCGCCAGCAAATCGGCCGGGAACTGCGCGAACAGCGCGTCGCTGCCGGGTCCCGCATCGGTCAGCACCTGCTTGTAGGGCACGCAGCCCTGGGGATTGCAGGTCTGCCCGCGCAGAGTGAGCTTGATCGTCGCAGGATCGGCGTCGGCCGCGGCGCGCCGGCCACGCACCCACAGCAGCAGCGGACCATGGTGGATGTTGAGCCAGGTCTTCGTCTCGCCGAACACCTGCTCCTCGCGCTCGGGCGTCGGGAAGCGCGCCGCGCTCCACTCGAACCCGGCACTCTCCCACTTGAGCGTCGTCGGCAGTCCCGCCGCGTCCGGCCCGCCGAGTTCGGCGGAAGTCGGCCCGTGGCCGATGTGGTAGCCCGGGTCGAGCCGGATCTCGATCGCCGCCTTGACGTCGTCGCCGTCCACGCGCAGCCGGAGGGTGGCGTCGGCATGGTTCTGCGCCCGGGCGCTTGCCGCCAGCAGCGCCACCGCCGCCACGACCGCCGCGAACACCGGCAGTGCCGCCGTGAGCGTGCGCGCCAGCACCGCCTGAACTGCACCCGACCGAATGCGGAACGAAGAAAGCAGGCTCATCTCGCCCCTCACGCGACCTGTGCGGTCGCGGCGCGACCGCCTGACCGATGCCGCCGCCGAACCGCTGGTACGAACGCGGGCGCGGCCGGTGCGGCGGCCGGAAGCGGGGCACCATAGCAGCCGCCGGCACGCCCCGGGGGGAGCGAGGTTGCCGCACGGCAGGGGCGGCCGTCAGCCGGCCAGCACGCTGGCGTAGAGCGCCCGGTAGCGCGCGACCATGGTCCCGACCGCGTATTCGCGCAGGGCCTTCGCGCGGTTGGCGGCACCCGCCGCCGCGCGCGCTGCGGCGTCACGGAGCGCCTGGTCGAGCGCGCCCGCCAGCACTTCCGGCGCGCGCCCCGCCACGATCCAGCGCGCGTTCTCGGGCGCCACCATCGCCGCCACGTCGCCGACCGCGGTCGATACCGCCGCGAGACCGCACCCCATCGCCTCGACCAGCGAGATCGGCATCTGCTCGGTGTGGCTGCTCATCGCGAAGAGGTCGGCCGCGCGATAGGCGTCGCGCGGATCGGGGAGGTTGCCGGCGAAGCGCACGCGCGCAGTGACCCCGCGCTGCTGCACCCGCGCGCGCAACGCCGTCTCCTCCGGCCCATCGCCCGCGATCAGGAGCTGCGCCCCGGTGAGCGTCGCCACCGCATCGATCAGCAGTTCGAGCCCCTTCTCCTTGCGCAGCCGCGCGACGGTGGCGATGACCGGCGCGCCGGCGTCGAGCCCGAAGCGCGCGCGCAACGCCGCTCGCTCCGGCAGCGCCCCGCCAGGACCGACCGGCTCCGGCGCGAAGTGGTCGAGGTCGATGCCGTTCGGGATCAGGACGCGGCGCGCCTCCGGGACGCGCCAGCCCTCCTGCGCATGGCGCAGCAGCGTCGCCGACGGCACGACCACCCGTTGCACCAGCGGCAGCACCAGCCGCCGGAAGCGGACGCGCCGCGCCAACTGCCCGCCGCTCTCGTCGGGCCCGAAGCCGTCCTCGCCGTGGATGAGCCGCCGGAAGCCGAACCACCGCGCCCCCGGGATCGCCTCGATCGCGCCCCAGTTGTAGGTCAGCACGAGGTCGGGCCGCACGCGCTTGATCAGGCGTCCCAGCCGCCATGCATAGGCGCCGAGCCGGCTCTTCCGCGGCGGCTCCGCATACGCGACCCGGGGATGCTCCGCGAGCCGTTCGCGGCAGGCGAAATTGCCGTCGAGCCCGACGATCGTGTGGCGGAACGCCGGCGGCAGCGCGTGGATCAGCGTCGCCGTCCGCACCTGCGGCCCGCCGGCGGCGAAGGTGCTGAAGAGATGGAGCAGATGGATCGAGCCGGGCGGCGCCACCGCCACGTCGCGGTCGCCCGCGCCGTCGCCCCCGTTCATCCGGACGGACCGCCGCGAGCGGCGGGCAGCGCGCGCTCGAGGAACTCGCCGCGCACGGCCGCCGGCCGCCAGCCGAGCTCACGCTTGGGGCGGTCGTTGTCGAAGCGGCGCGCCGCCGTCCGCGTGGCGAAGTCGACCCAGCTCGGCCGCTCCGCCCCCGGCTTGCGGATCGCCACCTTCACTGCGTACTTGAACCACTCCTCGGCGTACCAGCTCGTGATCGACTGCGGATGGAAGGTGAAGTCGCGGCCGAGCCGCTCGCGCAGCTGCTCGACCCACTCGCGCGCGGTCAGCAGCACGTCGCCGACCAGGTTGTAGCTGCGTCCCGCCGCCTCCGGCCGCCGCGCCATCTCGACGAGGGCGTCGGCGACGTCGTCGACCAGCACGAACGGCAGCGGCAGGCGGCCGCCGCCCCAGCCGAAGACCTGGCTGTCCTTCGCCCAGAAGCCGACGCCCGAGTGCTGCGGCGCGCCGTGCGCCCCGACGACGAACCCCGGCCGCGCGATCACCAGCTCGAGCTCGTGTTCGCGCGCCGCCGCCTGCAGCGCCGCCTCCGCCGCGATCTTGCCGCGCGCATAGAGGCTGCGTCGCCCGGGCGCCGCGTCGAGCGGTGTCGCCTCGGTGACGGGCGACGCGCCGCCGCTCGAAAGGTCGTAGGCGGCGATCGAGCTGGTGTAGACCAGCCGCGTCACGCCGGCGCGACGGCACGCGGCCGCCACCGCGCTCGCACCGCCGACCATCGTCCGTGCGAAGTCGGCCCAGGTCGCGCCGCCGCCGGTGGCGAGGTGGATCACGGCGCGACAGGTCGCCATGGCGCGCTCGAGCGCCGCGGCGTCGGTCACGTCGCCGGCGCACAGCGTCACGCGCGGGTCGCGCAGCGCGTCGGGCACGAACGCCGGCTTGCGCACCAGCGCGTGGACGCGCTGCCCGTCGCGCAGCAGCCGCTGCACCACGTGGCTGCCGATGAAGCCGTTCGCGCCGGTGACCAGCACCGCATCGCGCGGCGCGCCCGCCGCGGC
>Ga0194121_10006529_pt1 | contig 15577 bp, 12 predicted proteins | sample TA2MahCa50mmetaG_FD_148609 | JGI IMG/M metagenome (GOLD analysis project Ga0194121, IMG submission 148609) | Freshwater microbial communities from Lake Tanganyika, Tanzania - TA2015020 Mahale Deep Cast 50m | ecosystem: Environmental > Aquatic > Freshwater > Lake | place: Tanzania: Lake... | reverse complement strand
GTAAATTTTTATGGAAACAATCTGAAAAAGCCATTTTATAATGAATATATAATGTGTAAATTGTATAAAAACTTGTAACGATTACTACTTAATGTATTATGACCCTTAGTAAATTTTTAGACCCCAAAAATGATGTGGCTTTCCGCCGCATATTTGGATCAGATAAGAATAAAGATATTCTTATTCATTTTATCAATGATGTACTAGAACTCAAAAACAAGAATAGAATCAAAGAAGTCACTTTTTTACCTACCATTCAAGTACCAGAAATTGCAGCCAAAAAGCAAAGTACCGTGGATGTTTTATGTAAAGATGAAAATAGCGTACAACTAATTATTGAGATGCAGGCTTCTCCACAACAAGGGTTTGAAAAAAGAGCGCAATATTATGCGGCAAAAGCCTATTCACGGCAGTTAGATAAGGGTAAGGAAGACGGGGGAAGATATACAGATTTAAAAGCGGTAATATTTATTGCCATTAGTGATACCATCATCTTTAAAGACAAAATATTTTATAAATCTGACCATGTTATTTTAGATCAACAAAGCTATGCCCATGATTTACAGGATTTCTCTTTTACCTTTATTGAATTACCAAAGTTTAAAATCACTGATATAAGCTTATTGACCAATATCCTTGAAAAATGGTGTTATTTCTTTAAGCATGCTGGTGAAACTAAGGAAGCCGATCTACCTAAGATCATAGGCGCTGATACAGTCATAGAAAGAGCGTACGAGGAACTAAATCAGTTTAATTGGACAGAAATAGAATTGCGCACCTATGAGCAAGAAACCAAACGCATCATGGACAACAGAGCTGCTGAAGATTACCTTATAGAAACCGCTAAAGCTCAAGGTATGGCTCAAGGTAAGGTCCAAGGTATAGCCCAAGGTATACAAATTGGTGAAGCTAGATTACTGAAAATGATGCTAACCAACGGTAATTCTATAGAAGAAATTGCCAGAATAACGGAATTATCAGTTGATAAAATTCAAAAATTACTAGAAGTAGAATAGCTATTAGATCATTATTTTTTATTTACTCTATGGAACCACTTTCAGAAATACACAATCTTTCTAAGACAACTGCTGATAAAACCATCCGACTGAGAGGTAGAGTTTTTTCTAAAAAAGACTGCGGAAAAATATTGTTTCTCATTCTACGTGATGGCATGCATACATTACAAACCATACTGTCTAAAAACAAAGAAGAAGCCAATCTATCTGCTTCTACTGAGGCATACCAGATCTTATCTAAAGTTGAGAACGAATCCTATATAGAAGTCATAGGTAAGCTCCATGAAGTACAAAAACCCATCTTAGCTTGTTCTCAAAAATGGCTAGAATTAGAGATCAGAACTTTTACCATCTTAAGCAGATCTGTATTAGATCTCCCGATTACACTCAAAGAAGCCTTACTGACCGAAGAGCAAAAAAAAGAAAATGCGCTATTGCCTTCCATACAATTTTCTAAACGTTTAGACAATCGTGTATTGGATTTACGCACCCCACTTTCTCAAGCTATTTTTCAAATCAACGATGGCTTAATTTTTTACATCCAAAAGTATTTACGTGAACAAGGTTTTATAGAAATTAAAACACCCAAGCTCACAGGCGGATCTTCCGAAGGTGGAGCCGACGTATTTAAAGTGGATTATTTTGGCAAACCAGCTTGCTTAGCCCAAAGCCCACAACTATATAAGCAGATGGCAGTGATAGCCGATTTTAAACGTGTATTTGAGATAGGCCCCATTTTTCGTGCTGAAAATTCTAATAGCAGCAGGCATTTGACTGAGTTCATAGGCATTGATATTGAAATGGCGATAGATACAAATTATATGGAGGTTGTCCAATTTATGTATGACCTACTATATAAGCTGTTTGATCACTTACATCAAACCTACGACCATGCCATCGCACTCATTCATAGCTTTTTTGATATACCTAAACTTACACTTTCTCCCAAACTGGTTACGATTGACTTTCAAGAAGCGATTGAACTGCTAAGGGCTCATGGAAGAACCATAGGAGACTTAGAAGACTTAACAACTGAAGATGAAAAACAATTGGGAGCCATTGTCAAACAAGCCTACCATACAGACTTATTTGTGGTGAACAAATATCCATCCAATATACGTCCTTTTTATACCATGCCTGATGTAAAAGATGCTAGGTATGCTTGCGCCTATGATGTTATATTACGAGGCGAAGAGATTGTTTCTGGTGCCCAACGTATACATGATTATGATATGTTGGCAGCAAAGGTGAATGAGCGGAATATAGACCCCAATGGCATATCTTATTACTTAGATGCGTTTAAGTATGGGGCTCCTCCACACGCAGGTGCAGGGATTGGCTTAGAGCGTTTGTTGAAATCTTTCTTAGGCGTGCCAAATATCCGGTATACCAGTTTCTTTCCACGTGATCCTAAAAGATTGTTGCCATAACATATTATCTGAGCAATTTCGTAAAAGGATCATGTAATAATGATATAATTTTATTATATTCTCTTCCTAGATTCGTTCTATATGCATTTAACATATACCATACCACAACATTATGATAACCATTGTTTTATTTGGGCCTCCGGGATCAGGAAAAGGAACACAAACCAAGAAGTTAAGTGAAAAGTATAACTTTGTTTCTATAGGATTAGGTGAGTTTTTGCGCAAAGAAATTATAGAAGACTCTCCCCATAAAACCATCATTCAAAGTTATATCAATAAGGGACAGTTGGTTCCAAATAGGGTCGCTTTAGAATTGATAAAAAAATCTATACAGCAAAAAGGTCACATCCCTTTGTTATTTGATGGCTTTCCTAGGAACATTCAACAAGCTATGTTTTTAGATGAGTTATTATTGGAACAAAACAAGCAAATCGATGCTGCCATTTTTTTGGATGTTCCCAAGCAAAACCTCATAAAGCGATTAAAAGACCGCGCCTCTAAAGAAGGACGCATAGATGATCAGGATGAAAACACCGTTCAAGCACGTATGGCCATATATGAACAAGAAACATTACCCATCATTGACTACTATCAGATTAAAAATAAGTTATATAAAGTTAATGGAACCGGGGATACAGATGAAATAACAAAAACTATTGAAGTCATTATAAATAGCTTATTGCATGAATAAACATGAGTCAATCATTTGTTTCAATCTAGCTGATCCTAATGAAGTGTGCATTATTATTCATTCAATTTTATGAAATTTATCCAAAATATATACAAGATATTTTCTATACTACTGGTTGCTCTAGTATGTCCATGTGAACTTTTTGCCCTTCCAAAGGAAATCAAGAAAATTATTCACACCCTTGGAAGAAGCAAAACAAAAGAAGAAAAAAAAACAAAGACGGATGATAACCAATCATCTAATCATGAACCAGACAAAGCTGTCCCTGACAACACTCCATCTCAAGAGGAAACATCTCCTAAGGAGCAAAAAGAAGAAAACAAAGCCAAACCCATAGAAACAACTACTTCTAATACAGAACAAGCTAAGCTAGCCATAGATGAAGCAATCAAAAATGCTACGTTAGCCAAACATCCTGCTACCTGGTATTATCGCGGAGTTATCTATCATCGGCTGTTAAAAAAATCTATAATCTCTGAAAACGTATCTGATTTACTGAAGGAAATACTTAGATCTTATCATAAAACCAAGGAGCTATCTTTACCCAATAATCAGTTTCATAGTTTTGCGATTGCTAATATTATTGCTCTATGGGATTATTATTTTGATAAAGGCATTCGATACTACAAGCAAGAAGCCTTTGATGAAGCCTTAAAAAGTTTTATCATTTGCACAACTATACGCCCTGAAGCCCCTAAGCCTTTGCTCTATAGTGCTATTGTTTATCATGCAAGTAAAGAGCCGGAAAAGGCACTTGAAAAGTACAACGCTTATGTAGAAAAAACAGGCGCTGATGTTGCTGTTTACCGTGCAATTGGCCATATTCATTACCACCAACTCAAAAATATGGAACAAGCAATTGATGTACTGAACACAGCATTAAAAAGATTTCCCTTTGATAATGAGCTATTAGAAGAAAAAATTTCTATTTATAAAAAGGCTATCCAAACAGGAGCATATGAAACTGCTTTAATAGAAGATATAGAAAAAAAAGCACCAACAGATGAGGCTAGTCTGCACAATCTTTATGAGTATGCTTACTTGCTTGAAGCTACAAATCGTATAGAAGAGGCCATCGCTTACTACAAAAAAATACTCCGCAAAAATCCAACCCAAAGCAATACGCTCTGCCAATTGGGGTTGTTATGGTACAACAAGGCTATACAAAGTTCTGCGGTAGTCTATAAATGGATAAAAAAAAGTAAAAAAACAGAAGAAAATAAACCTGCTCATTTCCTTAGTTCTATTGGTATAGGAATCAAACCTAAATTAACGCCACTTTTGGAGTTACCTCTACCAAACATACCAAATCGACGGAACCTCTTACAACTCCAAAAGATATTTCATGGCGCTAGTTGGGTGATTTATAATCGAAATTGTGGAGAAAAAAACCATGAGGCTATGGCTATTCCTTTAAAATATGTGATTGAGTCCCATACACTGGCATACACTAGCCCTTTGTATGGATGTATGATACAAAAAATAGCACATCAGGTGGTATCTAACCAATTAAATCAGGCCATAATGGATGTAGAAAATCGGCTTAAAATGGCTTTATATTACCTATACCCAGCTTATAAAAAGGATAAAAAAAACAAAATAATAGCCCAAGCGCTTTATTTTACTTATTACCATTTGAAAAGATACAGGTCTGCTACGCACTTGTATCAAACGATGCGTAAGCAAAAACTATACGTTTATGCATCTGAAGACCCCTTTAGAGAGGAAAAATAAAACTAGTTATGTAAAGTAAAATACTATGCAAGTTCAACAACAAACCATTCATACAGCTATTCACTTTGAGGGGATTGGTTTACATACTGGTAAAAAAATTAAGGTTACACTTTTACCAATGCCTACAGATTCTGGCATACAATTTCAACGAATAGATTTAGCAGATTGTCCCATTGTAGAAGCACTAGTAACAAACATAGCTGGGACAGATCGGTCTACTACCCTTCAAAAAGGGGGGGCTCAAATTGCCACGGTAGAGCATTTATTGTCTGCACTAGTTGGACTAGAGATTGATAACATAAGCATCCAATTAGATGGTCCAGAAGTTCCTGATCTAGATGGAAGTGCTAAAGCCTTTGTTGACCTCTTATTGCATGCAGGAATAGCTCTACAAGAGAAAAAACGCTCATTTTTTCAGTTAAAAACTTTTTTTAGGTATGATGATCCAGAGACAGATAGCTATTTTGAATACTACCCTCAAGATACATATAGTTTAGCCTGTACCATTGCTTACAAAAAGTTTCCTTTAGAAAATCAATATGCTATTTTACAAACATTAGGGGACTTCAAAGAAGAAATCGCACCTGCAAGAACTTTTATTTACATAGATGAAATCATAGAATCCTATAACAAAGGGCTATTAAGAGGGGTAGATCCTCAAAATGTCCTTATTTTTTCAAAAGATGATGCCTATGTAGATCTTCTAGAAGAAATCAAAATCCTCTCTGGAAAACAGTTGTCACCATTGGTCAGTCCTGGTATAAATTTAGCCAGTAGATTGCGCTACAATAATGAATCAGCTCGACATAAGTTATTAGACCTTATGGGAGACCTAATGCTGTTGGGACGCCCCTTACAAGGTAAAATTTTTGCACACAAACCAGGGCACGGTCCCAACATACGTTTTGTAACAGCATTACACAAAATTTTGCGCACCCAAGCACGCAAAGACATACCTCATGTTAATCTGAATGCTCCTCCCCTACTGGATGTCAACCAAATAAGTAAGATGCTACCCCATCGTTATCCTTTTCAACTGGTAGATAAAATTATGCATATAGATGAAAAAAGTATTATAGGCATTAAAAATGTGACGATTAATGAACCTTTTTTTCAAGGTCATTTTCCAGATATCCCCATCATGCCTGGTGTCCTTCAATTAGAAGCATTGGCACAAACCAGCGGTATATTAGCCTTATATAAAGTAGAGAATCCTTCTCATTATCTGACTTATTTTTTAGCGATTGATGGTTGCAAATTTCGTCGCATAGTGGTTCCTGGGGATACATTAACGCTGCATTGTGAGCTACTATCAGATATAAAATTCAATGTCAGTAAGCAACGATCTGTAGCTATGACAAAAGTCAAGGGTCGAGTTTTTGTAGGAGCAGCTCTGGCATCAGAAGCAATATTATTGGCTCAAATTGTCAAAAATCATGACCCATACAATGTTTAACATTCATTCCGATGCCATACTTGGCAAGAATGTTGTTATAGAAAATTTTGTAACGATTGAAGCAGATGTAATCATTGGTGAAAACACTTGGGTAGGTCCTCATGTAACCATTCTATCAGGAAGCCGAATTGGAAAAAATTGCCATATTTTTCCAGGTGCAGTGATTGGAGCAACTACTCAGAGCAAAAAAAAACCATCCTTTCTAACTTACGTAAAAATTGGAGATCATACCACAATACGAGAGTTTGTTACCCTAAATAAGGGTATACATGATGATACGATCATAGGATCTTATGTTTTATTGATGGCTTACGTACATGTTGCCCATGATTGTGTGATTGAGGATCATGTAATTGTTTCGAACGCAACACAATTAGCAGGTCATGTGCAACTGCATCATCATGCTGTCATAGGTGGCATGTCTGCCCTCCATCAATTCGTACATGTAGGTTCATACAGCGTGGTAGCTTCCAAAAGTATTGTTCGCAAACATGTTCCCCCATTTGTAATGGTTGCTAGGGAACCCTTGCGTTATTGTGGCATCAACAAAATTGCACTACAGCGAAATAATTTTACCAAGGAACAATGCAAAATTATTAAGGATATCTATTATTTGATCTACAAGCCTACAATTTCCTTAGCATGTGCATTACAAACCGTTGAAGAAAACATTCCAGACAGCGTAGAAAAAAAGATGATTTTATCTTTTATCTACAATAGAAACCAAAGCATTATAAAAAAAATAACCCCTTCTCTATAACAAAAAATTTGTTTTTAGAAACCTAAAGCAGTATATTGGTTTACTACAAAAGATTTTGTATATGTTTTAAACAAGTAGATTTTACTTTTTAACTCCAAATAGGACGTAAAATGAAAGATTACAACCTGCTTACTACTACGCACAAGAAGCATAATTATATTCTCTTTCTTGTGTAAGAATGAAGTTAAATATGGTTTATATATGGTAGCAATAGATAAAGGGAAAGTGTTGTACACAATAGTATCCACACCATGGATGTACAATTTGGATACAACCCATCAGCATGTGAAAGAACAAACATATCTTTCTATGATTATCAATAATCCAACACCCTTTCCTATTTATGGTCAATATTCCATCACATTATTTGACACAAAGTTGGTTTCAATATTCCATAATAAGTATACAATTTTACATGTTTGTTGTTGTGTAACCAAGTTATTGGAACTGATGCTAAAACTGTGGAAGATACTCTTATCCAGAAATAATCTCTATTGGCAACTGCCTAACAAAGATTATACTTATGTTAAGAACCCATTCATTTATCTGATAAACTCCCTAGACACGTTTGGTGATTTTTGTATTGGCTTGATCGTTTTCATGTCATTTTTTTCAATTTTTAAACTTGTTTCATCTATGCCGACAATAAATAAAAAAAGTATATTGTATTTTTTAGTAGTCTGCTTTTGGGGGGCTATTTATTACAAAAAATATAAGCAACATCAAGGATTGGCTCATATATCAGTTCTTGAAGACGCCATGAAAACTGCTATCAAGGGAATGGATCCTATTCTAGTAGAAGATATATACGCTACCCAAGTAGTTTCTAGAGTATATGAAGGGTTATACGGCTATCATTATCTAAAAAGACCTCTGGAATTGGTGCCAAATTTAGCTGAAGCTATGCCTAGTATTTCTAAGGATGGTTTGATGTATACCATTCCTATTAAAAAGGGGGTGTATTTTCAAGACAACAGCTGTTTTCCAGATGGTAAAGGACGTGAACTGAAAGCATCTGATTTTATTTTCAGCCTACAAAGGGGCATAGATCCCGCGAACCATGTTCCTTTTCGGGATTTTATTCAGAAAAAAATCAAAGGATTAGATGCATGGAGTCAATCACATGTTCTAAACTATAATGAAGCCGTAGATGGGATAAAAGCCTTAGATGATTACACATTACAGTTTACCCTTACGGCTCCTTTTCCTCAGTTTTTAGATATTTTAGCCCATTGCATTTCTTATGTTGTGCCTAAGGAAGCAGTTGCACATTATGGCAAAGAGTTTATGAATCATCCAGTTGGTACAGGGCCTTTTACGCTACCACAAGGGTTTAATCCTCAAGACAATAAAATTGAGTTTGTAAAAAACCCTACATTCAGAGTTAAACTATTTCCTGATGAAGCAGCTCCTGAATACCAGCATATGCTCTCCTATGCGGGGAAAGGGCTTCCTCTAGTAGACAAGATGATCACACACATCATGACTGAAGAGGAAACCCGCTGGCTAAAGATCCAAAAAGGGGGAATCGATATCATCCCTCTAGAAAATGGCTCATCACTGACGCTTACGCTTATTGAGGACAATAAACTCATACCAAAATATGTAGAAAAAGAATTGGTGTTGTATGAGGCCCCTGCTGCTGGAACTGAAACCTTTTGTTTCAATCATAAGCATGACCTTTTTGGCAAAAATATCCTTTTAAGAAAAGCAATGTCCATGGCCTTTGATAGAGAAGCCTATGCCAAACTTTTTTTTAAGAATACAACTATAGTAGCCAAGTCTATTTTATCACCAGACCTACCTGGGTACAGCCACGATTTAGTAAGTCGTTACGGCTATAACCTTGAGCAGGCCAAAAGGTATTTGGCTCAAGCTGGATATCCAGCAGGGAAAGGATTACCGGTCATTACACTGGATATAGCCAATACACCAGCACACAAAAACAGGGCTGACTTTTTTGCTAAATGTATGGATAAAATTGGGATAAAAATAGAGGTCATTCCCAATATTTTTACAGAATTAACCAATAAGATGAGTGTCAAAGGATCTACGATGATGCACATGATGTGTTGGGTTGCAGACTACCCCGATGCTTCTAGCATATTGCAAGTGATTAAAGAACGCCATCTGCTTGGTTTAAATTATGTAGACAATGATTTTAATGCTTTATATGAAAAGGCGTTAAAAGAACCTAATATTAAGAATAGGTGGTTGCTGTATGGACAATTGAATCAAATCGTTGCTGACAAGGTCCCCTTGATCTGTTCTACGCATCTTCCTATAACGTTTATACATAGTAAGCGGGTTGATAATTATGCTTATGATGTTTGCAATCTCACCTTGGATCAATATCTTGCGGTAGATACAGCAAAAGATGATCCATCCACTGCATAGTTGGCCCAAGCTTTCATCAACATGCTACACTTCTGGGTAAGTACTATATGGGTTAAAAACCATTTATCCGCCTTTGGTTAGAAAAAAGCAGATTCAATAGGTACTTACCCTATCTACCTATTTATTTTATGGAATCATGACGCTCTTATTATATCTATTTAGAAGTTTGCTTTATGCTTTTTTAGTCATTATAGGTGCTACTTTTACAGTATTCCTCATATTTAATGTTCTTGTGGAGGATCCTGCCTTTATTATACTGGGAAAATATGCCACACCAGAGGCTGCTGCGGCACTCTCTCACAAATTAGGCTTGGATAAACCTTGGTATGTACAATACCAGGATGTTTTAAAATCCGCCTTTACTTTTGATTTTGGGTATTCTTGGACCAGCAGTCAATCTATTACACGCATCTTAAAAGAGGGAGCTATTGTATCTTTAACAGTAACCTTACCTGCTTTTATACTCGGAAACATTTTGGTAACAACAGTAGCACTCTGGATGACCAAATATAGACAAACCAAGTTTGATAGACTTTTGGTCATCTTCTGTATCATGACTACCAGCATATCTTCATTGGTTTATATCTTATTAAGCCAGGGATTTTTTGCCTACAAATTAGGGCTATTTGAGATCACAGGATATGAAAATGGATTTCCTTATTTTATACCCTATATTCTATTGCCAACCATTATTGGTGTATCTATACATTTTTGTTACAGCTATCGTTTTTATAGAAACATTATGCTAGACGAAATTCATCAAGATTATGTGCGTACAGCACGTGCAAAAGGACTCCCCGAAGAGACTATTTTATACAAACATGTGCTTAAAAATGTAATGATTCCGATTGTTACGAATTGTATCAAAGATATTCCAGCATTGATATTTGGATCGGTATTGATAGAAAATTTTTTTTGTATCCCTGGCCTAGGCAATCTAGTTATCAATGCAATAAACCATTGTGATTTTCCAACCATTAAAGCAGCTACTGTGTTATCTGCCGTACTAAGTGTTTTATTTAATATCATTGGAGATATTTTATACACACTGGTTGACCCTCGTGTGAAATTATAAATTATCTATTGTATGACTCATGTATGCCAACAATCTATGCTCAAAAAAATATTTTCAGCTTGTTTCAAGAATAAATTTATTTTTTGTTGTTTTATGATATTTATGGGTTACCTATCCATAACCATAGCCATTAAAATGGAGTGGATAGGAACTCATTGGGATGCAGAAGTAGGGAAATCTCATGCACCTCCTGATGCGCTCAACTATTTTGGAACCGATATCTTAGGAAGAAGCGTTTTATCTAAAATATTACATGGAACAGAAGTAGCAGTCAGTGTAGGCATTACGGTCGCCCTATTTTCTACCCTTATTGGAGTTGTTCTAGGTATTTTAGCAGGTTATTTTGGTGGTTTAATAGATGAGTTTGTAGTATGGCTATATACAGTTTTAGCAGCTATACCTACCATGATGCTACTTATGGTCATTCCATTCTTACTAGGAAAAGGGCTAACTAGCATTTATATAGCATTAATCATTGCAGAATGGACTGACATGTGTCGGTTGGTACGAGGTGAAGTAATGCGTCATAAAAATAAGGAATACATCCAAGCTGCCTCAGCGATTGGAGCAAATGCCTTTCGAAAACTTTTTATCCATATACTACCCAATATTTTATCATTAATTATTGTTCAGTTTTCTTTAGCGTTCCAAAATGCTATAAAATACGAAGTCGTTCTTTCTTATCTAGGAGTAGGAGGCCAACACAAACCCAGTTGGGGGACCATCATCAATGGTACTAAAATGGAATTATTAAGAGGCATATGGTGGGAATTTTGTTTCACTACTTTCTTTATGTTTCTATTGGTACTGGTATTTAATATAATAACAGATGCATTACGTGATGCATTGGATCCAAAATTAGAAAGATAAATGTACAAAGCAGATACAATACTTGAAGTTCAAAATTTGGTCACCCAATTTCATGCAGGGAAAAAAATAGTTAGAGCCGTCAATAATGTCTCTTTCACTCTTGCTAGAGGGAGTACTTTGGGCATCGTTGGGGAGTCAGGCTCTGGAAAATCCTCTATGGCGCTTTCACTTATGCGGCTTATCGATCCCCACCTTGGTCAGATCAGTGGAACAACCATCACCATAGAGGGTAACAATATTCTATTGCTTGCTGAAAAAGAAATGAAAAACATACGTGGCAATCGGATGTCTATGATTTTCCAAGAACCAATGACCTCCTTAAATCCAGTCTTTACTATTGGATATCAAATTATAGAAACCCTTCAACTCCATCAACAAATATCTAAAAAAGAAGCTACTGAGCGTTGTATAGAATTGTTAAATTTGGTAAAAATATCCGCTCCTCACCAACGAATGAAGGATTATCCACATCAGGTTTCAGGAGGTATGCGACAACGTGTCATGATTGCTATTGCATTGGCATGTAGTCCATCCGTATTGATTGCAGATGAACCTACTACTGCCTTAGATGTAACCACTCAAGCACAAATCATAGATCTGATGCAAAAACTACAAGAAGAAACCCATATGGGCATCATACTGATTACACATGACCTTGGTTTAGTAGCTGAAATGTGTGACCAAGTAGCTGTGATGTATTGTGGTAGGATCATAGAAAAAAGCAGTGTAAAGGAAATTTTTGAACATCCTTTGCATCCTTACACATACGCATTATTAGATTCTATGCCTGGTGGTATGGGTACCAACAATGATTGTAGACTTAAGACCATTCCAGGCATGGTTCCTCCTTTGCACAGCCTACCTGTAGGATGCAACTTCCAGGACCGTTGTTTCCAAGTGGGAAAGAGATGTACAAAACAAGAGCCATTACTAGAAGCATTGGAAGCAGAACACTCTGCAGCCTGTTTTTATCCATTGCATAAAGCAGATAGATCAAAACTTAAGGGATCATGAAAGAAAATCAAGCAAACCTATTAGAGGTTTATAACCTATCTAAATCTTTTTCAGTAAATCACCATATTATGGGTCATACCATTGGAAAAGTTCATTCTGTAAACCAGGTTAGTTTTTCTATAAAGCAAGGAGATACGCTCGGTTTGGTAGGTGAATCAGGATGTGGTAAAACAACCTTAGGTAGAACAATATTGCGTTTGATAGAACCTACAGCTGGAAGCATTATTTTTGAGGGAATAGATATTACACACCTCAATGCTAGTTATATTAGGGAAATAAGAAAAAAGATGCAAATCATTTTTCAGGATCCATATGCTGCGTTAAATCCTAGGATGTCCATCAAAACCATTTTAGAAGAACCCCTTAAGATTCACAATCTATACACTAGCAAAGCAGAACGTACCATGCGCATACACCAATTGTTGGATTACGTACAATTATCCAAGGATATTTTGAGCAAATATCCGCATGAATTTTCTGGTGGACAACGTCAACGCATTTGCATAGCTAGGGCACTAGCAGTAGATCCTATCTTTATAGTATGTGACGAAGCGATTGCCGCTTTGGATGTATCTGTCCAAGCACAAATAATCAATCTTTTGATGGATTTACAAAAAGAGTTGAATTTGACCTATTTATTTATTTCTCATGATCTTAGAGTAGTAGAGTGTATAGCAGATTATGTGGCAGTTATGTACTTAGGGAAAATTGTAGAAGCCGCGCCTGCTCAAGAAATTTATACAAACCCTAAACATCCTTATACGAAAGCACTATTTTCTGCTATACCCACTATCTACCGCTCTCGAAAAAAAGAACGCATTATTTTACAAGGAGACATACCCAGCCCCATGAACCTTCCTACTGGTTGCCATTTTCATCCAAGATGTTGGAAAGCTACAGATTTGTGCAAAGAGATATACCCAGCTAGTACGCAATTAGAAACAGAAAGATCTTGGTTTCATTGCCACCATCCAGAATAAAACTAGCGCTATGTAAGACGCTTACAAACCTCATCCAATCATCCCAACTTTTGTTCCGCTACGCCTTACATTTAGGTGTTTACCTAAATTTTAAAACGACCTCATACAGGCCAAACGGTTAATTACCATCCAACAACTTCAAAGTTTTCCTGAAAAAATGATTCGATTACCCGTACCAAGTTTAATTTAATTAAATATGAAGATACAATCTAAATGCATTAAAGTTTTTTTTAATAAAAAAAATTATATGTAGTATAAAAATCATCAAATTTCTCAGAAATAGCCTTGATTATTTTTATTCGGCAGGATATGCGTATAATTGCCAGTTATAGAATCAGCATTAGTGTTGTTGCGAAATAGGTCTTTAAATAAAATAGCTATGATTCCACGCAATATTTTATGGATTGGATTTTATTTAGTACTATGCAACTTTTCATGTATTTCAGCAATCCATAAAATGGATCCTGATAAACAAAATGAGCATCCCATACATTTATGTAACTACTGTAAGGAACTAAAAAAGAATTGCACAAGTTCCATACACACATGTCAATGTTGCTTTCAACGCAAAAAAACCGAGGATTTTTTCAGCTTTTTTCTTACCTCTGCTCCAAATAATAGCTGTTGTCACAATCTTTGTTTACAATGTTGGGGTGATGTAGCATATACTCCTCAATTTATTTCTGAAAGTGGACTTAAATGTCCATTGTGTAATAATGTAGTAGCCTCGGTGCGCGATATGAAAGACTCTATCGAAACATTTTTGACACATTTAACCGAAGCAGGAAACCCTCTTGATAAGATACCAGATGCCTATCCCTGCTATAGAAATGACTATTTTCTACAGAAAATGTTGATATATTCTACTGTTATGGCTAACAGAAACAGAAAATGTTTTACCTTTTTAGAAAACTGCCCCCCTTATTTGAGTTTACTGGACCGATTGATTCAATATAATCATACAGATATTTTAGGACGTCTTTTACTGTTTAATTTTTGGTCTAAAACAACCATCAATGATTCAAGTGTATATGATATAGGTTCTCCGTTACACTTTGCAGCCAAGACTAATCTCATATATGTTTTTAGGTCTTTAGTAAATCGAGGTGCAGATATCAATTTGGAGAATCAAGCAAGGATGACTGCCTTATCTATTGCATGTGAAGAGAAACATATGGATATCTTACAATTTTTGATTGAGGCAGAGGGAATCCGCCCCATACTTTACCTAAATTCTGATGACGATTCTTATATCCCCCCTTTTTATCATGCTATAAAATCTAAATTTATTGCGGGCGTACAGTTCTTCTTACAGAAGGGGATCTTTAATATACACTATCCCTATCTTTCGGTAGCAGATATGAACGCTTTGGAGTATGCTGCCGAGCATGGAGTTACTGCTATTGCCCTGTTATTTATTAAGATGGGCGCTAATGTCAATAGGGTCAATAACCATGGAAATACTCCATTACATTTTGCAGCTCGTTCAGGATCTGTAGAGATGGTCAATATTCTGATCAATAATAAAGCCAAAACTTTTTCCACAAAAAATAACGAGGGAAAGCGACCATTAGATATGACATCTAATCAACAAATACAATCTATACTCTCTAAGAGCAATTCATGGCCTAAATATTCATCACAATGTTGTTTATTCCCGTGTTTGAGCTAAACACAATTAGAGGCCGTTGCAAAACCCATCTAACCATCCTAACTTTTGTGTTGCTCCGGTACTCAAAAGCCTCACATACTTCAGTATGCTCCGGTTTTTCCGTTCCGGTGCGCCTTAAATTTAGGCGTTTATCTGAGTTTTGCAACGGCCTCAATTAGATAGGGATTAAACTTATTAAGAACTTAATATTAAAGAGATTCTCCAATTCAATCAAAATCGGAAAAAAGACCTGAATATAGCAGCTAAATATTGTTCAAAAAATGTCATCAACTATCTGTTTCAGAGCATCCTTGCTCACAAGTATATGATAGAAGCCCGTTGCAAAGCTGAGATAAGTACTTAAATATCAGACACACCGGAACGGCTTTGTTGCATGAATAGGTTAAAAAATGGATTCGAGTGCTTATTTTTATAAAAAAAATAGTTCTCAGAAAATAAAAATAAGCTATGTCACAAAAAATGATCATCTCGAATGCAAAGGA
>Ga0194121_10006523_pt1 | contig 15589 bp, 10 predicted proteins | sample TA2MahCa50mmetaG_FD_148609 | JGI IMG/M metagenome (GOLD analysis project Ga0194121, IMG submission 148609) | Freshwater microbial communities from Lake Tanganyika, Tanzania - TA2015020 Mahale Deep Cast 50m | ecosystem: Environmental > Aquatic > Freshwater > Lake | place: Tanzania: Lake... | reverse complement strand
CTCAAGCAGCATCCGCGCAAAGACAGCATCGCCCGCAAGCGCAAAGCCGCCGCCCTAAATGCAGATTTTCTCGCAGAAACGCTGGCCGGCGCAGCCAAGCTGGAGAGAATTTGACGATTTCGCCCTGAAAAACTGACGCACCTGGTGGCCACATTTTCGCAGGGTGATGGTGGTGAGCAGCGCCCAGAGGTCGGACCAGCTATCCAGGCACAGGCCGCCTTCGGCCTCGGCCCGAAAGAAACTCTTCATGGCTGATTGCGCCAGGTCCTCGGCATCGACCTTGCGGCGCATGGCCCCGCCCAGCTTGGCAGAGGCCACGGCAATGAGCCGTTGCGAATAGCGGGAGAAAATCTCTGCTGCCGCCGCTTCATCGCCGGCATGCAGGCGGGCCAAAACGTCGGCGAATGATGAGTCGAAGTCCATGGGTAGTTGGTTCTCGTGCCGGTTAGCCGCGGTGTCTGAGAGATTCTCTCAGGCACGCGCCAGGTATGCAAGATGTCACCGCTCCTTTTCCTCGGCCTTTTCTGTTATCGGGAATCGGCGTCGTCGAATCGGATTTTGAGAAAACTCTGCTAGCGCGCGTCAGTTCGGTGGGGAAAAGGGGCATCCAGGTTATCAGAAGCGTTGCATGCCCCCAAACCGCAAGGAGACTGCCATGTTTCAGTCGCTCCGCCACCTGTTCGCGTTCCGTTTCATGCGTCGGTTCGGCAGCCGAACCCGCTTGCCCATTGGTTCCGAGAGCCTGTCTTCGCGCCTGGCCTTTCGGCCGCAACTTGAAGCCCTCGAGGATCGATGACCAATCCACCTGGGAAGAAATCGACGCGGTTCAATTGCACGGTGTTCAGCCCATGAACGGTGTCACGTTTGCCGGCGGCATCGCCCGTGTCGGCGGAACCAACGCCACGGATGCCATTGTCCTCGGCCCCAGCGGCGATGGCACGAAACTGCAAGTCACCCTGAACGGCAAGATCGTCAGCAGCAGCATCCCCTTGTCCGCCATCCAGCAAGTTCACATTTTTGGGCATGACGGCAATGACACGATTACCATTAACAACCTGAACAAGACGACGCTGGTGCTGGGTGGCAACGGCACCGACAGGCTGGTCGTCAACGGCAGGGCCGCAGCAAATAGCTTTGTCCTGGGGTCTTCGCAGGTGACGGTGAATGGCCGGGCGATTGGCCTCGACGGCCTTGAAAGCCTGGTCCTGAGAGGGAAGGCGAGCAACGACGCCTTGATTGTTCAAGAGACGCCGGCCTTCGCAGTTTCCTTTGGCGGCGGCGCGGGCTCGGACCGGGTTCAAGGCCCCAACTCCGACAGCACGTGGATGCTTTCGAGTGCGAGCGCCGGCAAGCTGAATGACACGATCCAGTTCGGAGCAGTCGAGAGAATTGTCGGGGGCACGGCGACGGACACCCTCGTCGGCCCCAACCTCGACAATAGCTGGACCGTGGCAGGGAACGCGGGCAAAGTCAACGCCATGGCTTTCTCGGGAATCGAGAACCTGACCGGCGGAGCTAAAAAAGACACCTTCAATCTGGCCAACGGCAAGGGAATGTCCGGCTGGATCGACGGCGGCGCCGGTCGCAACACGCTGCATTACTCCGCGTACACGACTTCCGTCGAGGTCAACCTGGGGACGGCTACTTTCTCGGAACATGGGAAGTTCTTGACTGCCGATTCAGCGAGCAACATCCTCGGCGGCGTCCGCAACATCCGCGATGTCCTTGGCGGCTCAGCCGCGGACATCCTGATCGGATCCGAGTCCAATCTTCTCATGGGGAATGGCGGGGCCGACGAACTACGCGCACGCCGCGGCAGCAATGTGTTGATCGGCGGCGCGGGTGAGGACGAGATCCTCGGCAGTTCGGGCCGGGATTTGCTCATTGGCTGTCTGGGCAGAGATTTGCTGGGTGGCTTCAGCGGGGAGGACATCCTGATTGGCGGGACGACGACGTTCGAGACCAATCGCGCGGTTCTGGATGCCCTGTCGGCCTTCTGGAGCCGCACCGACCTGAGCTTCGCGACGCGCGTGGCCAAGTTGCGGGCCGGCGTTCCCGGAGTGCCCAAGCTCAACGCCTCCTCGGTCCTGCAGGACAGCTTCACCGACAAGTTTTTTGGTAAGGATTTCGAAGAGTTCGACAATACCCCGGATTGGTACTTCGCCAAGCTCTCCGCTCCAGCCAAGGATGACATCAGAGATGTCGATCTCACAGGAGCATTCAATTGACTTGTTGGCGAGATCCGTCTTTCTTGCCAAAGGCGCATTGCGCCGCCCAAGCGCGGCGGCATTCGTGAGCCCGACGCGTCAGCGAAGGTGACCATCTTCCCTCGCAAGCGCGTCGGGCTGTGCCAATGCAGTCCATGCACAGTTCGCAGATCATTCAGTTATGGGCCGGCAGCCGTACGGTGCTGCAGGCCCACGTGAGCCAGGCCACTGTCAGAAGTGGTCCATAGCCACCGTCAATTCCGGGCGCAAGACTGACATCGTCAAAACGAATTTGCCGATGCGCGTCAGTTCGGGGCAGGAAACCGGCATCTAGGCTGTCAGAATCGTCGCTTGAATCGTCGTCATCCTGGTGGCTGAGGTATCCGATGACCGCTCGCTGGCTGCAATCGCTGTTTTGCAAGAAGTACCAACGAGTTACGTCACGCCGTAGCACGGCGCCGCTCGCGGTCGAAAGTCTCGAGACCCGTGAGTTGCCGGCCGCCAGCCTGACCGCCGCCCTGACTCCGGATGGCCTGTTGCGCGTTGAGGGGACCGACCTTGCCGACACGATCCACGTCCGCCAGGACGCGGGGCGGATTTCGGTGGTGAATGCCGAAATCGCCATGGCCACCGGCGTCCATTCCTCCGTCGAAGCCACCCTGATCCGCAAGATTGAGGTCGTCGGTCTGGGCGGAGACGATTTCATCCGCATGGACCAGGGGACGCAGGCGATCGCTTTGCCGACGTTACTCGATGGTGGGGCCGGCAATGACATCTTGAGTGGTGGGGCAAGAGCTGATGCCTTCCGGATTGGGACCTTGGAAGCGGATCGAGTGCTTGACTTTGGGACGAGCGATCGTTTGGAATCTTCGTCGGGCAGCACGCATGAAACGGCCGTGGCGGAACACGGCGACAGCCTTTTTGTGCAAACGAGCGATGGCTACCTATATCGCTACACTGCTTCGACTGGCGGCTGGCAGATTCTCAGCTCGTCGGTCACTCGATTCCAGCTCTGCAAGGATGGCACCCTGTACTGGCTCGAGGGCGGCAGCGCGGGCCGGTTGTACGTGATGCCGGCGGGCGGCAACTACCGCATGCTCACCTCGACCGTGAGCCAGTTCCAGGTAAGCAACGACGGCACCCTGTACTGGCTCGAGGGCGGCAGCGCGGGCCGGTTGTACATGATGCCGGCGGGCGGCAACTACCGCATGCTCACCTCGACCGTGAGCCAGTTCCAGGTAAGCAATGACGGCACCCTGTACTGGCTCGAGGGCGGCAGCGCGGGCCGGTTGTACGTGATGCCGGCGGGCGGCAATTACTCCCAGATTGCCACAAGCGTCGCCGCGTTCCATGTTGATTCGCCAAATGAATTGTTCACCTTAAAACGCGATGGCAAACTCTATTGGAATGGCATAGCGTACGGCAACGCCTACAAGAGCAATGGCAAGGTTGTCGTCGAGGTTCCGGTCCCAGCCGCGCCGGAATCCACTGCATCCGCGCGAACCGCCACCGGGCAAGCTGTGGATGACATGGTCGAGAAATGGCAGGCCGAGACCGATCTGGTCTTGTTCAGAGTTTTCAAGGCCACATACAACGTGCTTGCCGCGGGAATGCGTTACGGCGTTGCCACGTCTCCCATCGTCAAGATTCTCGAAGACAAGGCATTCAAGCTCATCGAAGATGTCTTGAAGTCGCGAGTCGAGGGGCGTACTGTCCGAGTCGAGTTTGGACCTGACGAAGGCATCACCATCGAGGGAACGCCGCTGAACAATCTGCCGCCCGCGCCGACGCCGGTTCCCGCGCCGACGCCGACTCCGCCACCGGCGCCCGCGCCAGACCAGAACCAATATTCCGGATGGAGTTTCAATGGCGAGTGTGCCATCCCCGGCCGGTGGTTCCCGTATCGCTTCTATAATATCCCTCTGCCCAACGTGCCACGCACGGCCACCATCGAGCAAGCCACCTTTGCCGCCAAGCAGTGGATCTACGAACAAGTGCGGGCCGAGAATCCGACGCTGTACATCGACTTCAACTCGATAAAGGTTTCCGTCTGGTTGGCGGGGTCGCAAGCAAGCAATCTTCCCCAGGAACAAACTCAGTCCACGACTCCGACGGTCGATGAGAACAGCACGCAAGGCCAGCAGCAACAGCTCGTCGCCGAGCTTGGTCAGCAGTTGACGCATGCCAACCTGCAACTCCAGCAGGCGCAAACGCAACTGAATGCAAGCCGCACCGAAGCGCTGCGCCTGGAGGAAAGCATCCAGACGGCGACGACGGCCCTTCACGAGGCCGAACAATTGCACGCGGGCAAATCAGCCGACCTGGTCGTGGCGGAAAAAAGTCTCGCCGTGGCCCTGCAAAGCACGCAAGTCTTCCAGGTGGAGGCCGGCCGCCGCGCGACGCTGCAAGCGCGCGTGAGCCAGGCCACCACTGCCTACCGGCTGGCGCTCAAGGCCCTGCGAAGCAACCGCATCGAGGCCAGGAAACCCGCTCTCGAACGTAAGGTGAAGCAAGCCAGGGCGAGTTTCGTTCTGGCCCAGAAGGCGCTGGCGGCTCACAACCCGATCTACCTGGCCGCGGAGCAGGCCATGACGCAGGATGCGCCGGCCCTGGCGAGCGCCAGCGCCGCCCTGGACCTGGCCCGCCGGGAACTCGACGGCGCCACTCAGTCCTGCAAGGTCGCGGCCCAGACGCTGACCGATCTGCAGGCAACTCTCGCTCAGGTCCAGTCGGGGATAGCGGCGGCGCAGCAGCAGGTTGCTGAACTGCAGGCACGCGTGGATCAGTTAACTGCCGCGCAAGAGGATGCGACATGGAGCAACTGATCACGACGGATTCTTGCCTGGGACGGGGCGTTTGCGCGGTGCGAGCAGTCGCATCGCCTCGAACAGCCTGGCGAACTCGGCGCGTGATAATCGCGCGGGAAGCGTGATACCGGAGGCGCGCAGCAGGGGCCGCAGCCGCTCAGGGATTTCCTCCGCCGTGATGACGTCATCGCCGTTGACGTCAAGGCGGTCGAAGAAAAGGTCGGCCTGACTCGGAGGATTCTTGGCCAGTTCCGCCGCGGTTTCAGGTCGTTCCCAAACATAGGCCGCGAAGCCCACCATCATTTCTTCCCACGATTGCAGACCGAAACGGACCTGCTTGCTCGGATCGGGATTCAAGGGATTGTTGACCGAGTTATCCCAGTGGGCGATGGCGTGCAGTTTTGCGCCTTTCGGCAGTTTGAGCGGCTCCTCGACGCGATAAACGCTCTGCCAGTTGAAGTCCCAGCGCGGCACGGACAACAGCGTTTGCCGCTTGCCGTCCGGATAGATCACCTCGTAGCGGAAATCCTTGCCGCGCCAGTGCATGTGGGGCGTGAGCGAGATCAGGCGTGCGTCGGCGCGGATGCGGAATGTAGCTTCTGCCTTGAAGTGCGGATGGTGTGGCGGAATCTCGAACGCCATGTTGGCGAATTCGTTGAGGAGCATCTCGAATTTCGGCGGCTTTGAGGAAAAGGTAAGGCCGACGGCGGTGCGGTCCTTGACCGCCTTGCCGTTGGGAGTGTAATGCATTTCCAGTCGCAGGCGGGCGCCCTTGGGAATGCGCACGGCCGTGTCGGGCGGCGCCACCAGGCCGAGGTCGCCCGGCGCCCAGCCAACCAGGATGGCCAGGCCGCCGTCGCGGCCTACCGGACCGCGCTGGCCCTCTTTCAAGATGTAGACCACAACGTGATGCACGACTTCCGGCGCTCCGGGACGTGCCTCCGCAATGCGCACCCATTTGTCTTCCTTGAAATTCGTGTCGATGATCCAGTTCTTGTAGGGCAGAACGCCCTGGGCCGGGACCGAAAACTCTTCCGGCATGGCGAAGACAAGGTCAGGCTCGCCGTGGACCCAGCCTTGGGGCCACTTTGCTGGGCTGGGCAGGTCCTTGTCGTCGCCGCGCGCCAGACCGCCTTCGATCCAGCCGCGCAGAACGTCGATCTCCTCGACAGACAGGTGACGGGAATTGCTGAAACGTCCATAGCGCGGGTCAGCGTGCCAGGGAGGCATTCGCCGCTGCGCCGTCACTTCGCCGATCATGGCCGAGTGCTTGACCGCATCGCCGTAGGTAAGCAGCGAAAATGGCCCAACCTGTCCCGGACGATGACACATCTGGCAACGATTCTGAAGAATGGGAGCGACGTGCCTGGCGTAGGTTACCTGTGTCTTGACCTGACGGCGAGAGCGGTCCAAGAGGCAGCCATCCGCCTCGGTTTCAGCAATGGTAACTTTGCGGCCCGCAAGCACCTCGTCAATGGCGTCGGCCAGGTCAGCTCGGCTGGCCTTCGGTCGCCGCGAAGACACGCCGTACTGGTCGTCGATTCGGCCTCGGTACCGCAGCGTAAAGTCGCCGTCAAGCACGACAGCGGACGGCACGCGCTTGATGCCAAGTTGGTTTGACAGGCGCTGGCCCGTATCCTTCATCACCGGAAACGGTATTTCTCTATCGGAGGCATGCGCGGCTATATCGTTGAGATCTTCGTTCTCGTTGGCGTAGACGCCAAGGAATTGAACTTTCCTGGAGCGAAAGCGCTCTGCGATTTCGCTCAGGCCCGGCAGGTACAGGTTCGCCACGGGACATTCCGTGCCGAGGAACACCAGGACAACCGCCTTGTGACCATTGAAGCCATGCAGGGAACGGCGATTGCCGCGCACATCGCGTAGCGAATCGGTGTTGGCGACCTTTTCGCCCAAGGCTTTTTCCTTGGGCGGCCGCTGGGCGTTATTGGAGGAAACTGCCGCATCGTCATTCAGGAGCCAACATGCAGCCAGGGTCAGAAACAGGCACATCGCCTTCCTATTGCTCATGATTGTTTCTCCCCCACGGTTGGCGACGAGGCGGCTATTCCTCCGTTACCCACGCCAGGGTCAGCATGTTTCACTTTTTACACGGATTGTCGTGCGTCCCTGCCCGGGAGTGTTGCTTTTTTGTCATGTTCCCGCAAGCGTCTTGCGGCGGCACGTCATTGGCGCGGCCTCTTCGCTTGAATTGGCGGTCTTTCCATCGGTCAAGGAATTTCAACATGCCTGCTGCCAGTGCGAGTTGACCGCTCATTTGAGCACAGGTAGGATTGTTGCAATCGAGAAAGTTGCTGCTTGTTACCGTTGTTTTGAACACACCCGATGGCGCTGGATCGCTGAACCGTCCTGCCTGAGCCTTGCGCTTTTGCCGAGGGAAAGAAAGATCCATGAAATCCGCCAGGAAAACCGCCGGCACAATTCTTGGTTTCGCAGCGTGCCTCATCGCACTGGGGACTGATGCCAATGCGCGAGCCGAACTGCCGTGTCCCGTGCTCCATTCAATCTTTCCAAGCGGGGGACAGGCGGGGACTTCAGTCGACGTGGCCATGACCGGGATCGACCTGGAGGGTCTGCAGGACATTCGGTCGACCGTTCCAGGGTTGACAGCCAAGAAAACCGCCGCGAATCGTTTCACGCTGACCATCCCCAAGGATACGCCGCCGGGGGTCTACGACCTGAGCGCTGTGGGGCTTCATGGCATCAGTTCGCCTCGAGCATTCTTTGTGAGCAACCGGGCAGAACAGCTGGAACGAGAACCAAACGACACGTTCGAGCGCGCACAGGAGGCTGCGCTGGACATGGTGCTGAACGGGCAGATTCAGAAAGCCGGGGACGTGGACTGTTACCGATTCACGGCCAAGGCCGGTCAACGAGTCGTTCTCGAATGTTTTGCCAAGCGCATCGACTCCCAGTTGCGCGCGGTGCTCGAAGTCTACGACGCCGACGGCAAACGGCTGGCAGCGAATCGCGGATACGCGGACGTCGATCCGCTGGTGGATTTCCTGGCGCCCGCCGACGGGACTTACTTCGCAAAGGTTTTCGACCTCAGCTTTCTGGGAAGCGTCTCGTGTTTCTATCGCCTCGATATCGACACCAGGCCACGAGTGGAATTCAGCGTCCCCTGCGTCGTGACACGGGGCCGCTCCACGCGCGTGAAGCTGTACGGCAGAAACCTGCTGCAGCCTGAAGTCGGGGCGAAGCCGAAGAGACCACGTAACCTGGATTGCGTCGAGGTCGAGGTGACCCCGCCGGAGACCGGGCGTCATGATCGCGTCCCGCTCCCGCTACAGCCGCCCCAGCTTTCGGTGGATGGCTTTGCTTACTACTATCCCGGTGGCCACGCACCGGTGATGATCGGCCTGACGGATGTCCCTGTGACGGCCGCCGCGGCGGACAACCACGTACCGGACCGCGCCCAGGAAATCCCCGTCCCGTGCGAGGTCAGCGGACAGCTGAGCGACGGCGACGAGCGGCACTGGTACGGTGTGCAGGTTCGGCGCGGAGAGGTGTTGTGGCTCGAGGCGTTCGGCGAGCGGATCGGTTCACCCGTCGACCTGGCGGTTGCCGTGCTCGACCCGTCTGGGGGGCGCGAGCTGAAGAAGCTGGCGGATTGCCTGGAGAATATCGGAGGATATCGGTTTCCGACCATGCACGCCGATCCGAGCGGGCGCTGGGTGGCACCGGCGGACGGCCGTTACTTGATCGTGGTGCGCAACCTGATCGGCGGACAGAAGCACGATTCGCGCCGGCTGTATCGGCTCAGCGTCCGCCGGGAGGAACGAGACTTCGATCTGGCCGTGATTTCCCGTCGGCTGGACCGGCCGGCGGGACTGAATGTCCGGCGGGGCGGGCGGGAAATGCTGGAAGTGCTCGCGATTCGTCGCCGTGGTCTGACCGGACCGATCCGCGTCACGGCCGGGGAATTGCCGCCGGGAATCGAGGCCCCCGACATCTGGATAGGCCCGGGACAAGACCGTGCCCCCTTGGTTTTGACAGCCAACCAGGACTGCCCATCATTTATCGGCGCCGTGAACATCGTGGGACATGCCGACATCGGTGGCAAGGAGATCGCCAGGCCGGCGCGAGGCGGGACGATGATCTGGCCGGGACGGCCGCGCCCTTCCGGTCGGCTCACGCAGGAAGTCACGCTCGCGACTGCGCCGCAGATGCCTCTTCTCTTGACGGCCTCCACGAGCGAAGCGGTGGTCGATCAGGAAAGCGTGATCGACATCGCCATCGACGTCGAACAGCGCTTCCAAGGTCCGACCGAGCCAGTCCACCTGACAGCGACCGGGCTGCCCCGGGTCGTGGAGAACGCGATTGCCACGATCCCGGCGGGGAAGTCAAAAGGCTGGCTTAGCCTGTACTTGCCGGAGTCGCTGCCGCCCGGTCCCTACACCTTTGCGGTGCTGGGCGAGACCGAGATGCCTTTGCCGGCGGCAACTGGAGGGGCCAGTGCTGGTTCAGCAAAGGTAGGGGTGAAGCTGGTGAGCAATCCGATCACCATCCATGTCCGTCCGGCGCGGATCGCTCTGGAGATAGACCCGCGCGCTCCTCGCAAGATCGGCCGCGGCAAGATCATCCAGCTCAATTTCACGGCAGAGCGGAAGCACGGATTCATCGGCAAGATTCACACGGAGCTTGCCGCACCCGGCGGAGTCACCGGCATTCGCGCCCGGGGTGTAACTCTCGTCGGCCAGTCCAGCTCGGGATCGCTTCAGGTAATCGCCACGGACAACGCCTCGCTGGGGCGGCTCACGTCGCTCCGTCTGGTGGCCGTGGGCACGGTCGAGGATCGGCCGGTTTATCGGGCCAGCCGGTTTGTGGATCTGGAGATCACGGAATGATAAAGTGGGGGATGGATCTGCAGACGCAAGGAGCCCTCGAAATGAACCACGGCATCCGCTCCTTCCTTGTTCCTTGCCGGCCTCGGACCGCTGGCCGGAGCAAGCTGGCCATCGCATCGCTCATCGTGCTAATGCATGGTTCTTGCGCATGGGGCAGCCCGGAATCCAGCACGGCAGGCGCGTCGGAACCGGTGTATTTTGCTACCGACGTTGTGCCGCTGCTCACCAGACTCGGCTGTAACAGCGGTGGATGCCACGGCAAGGCGACCGGCCAGAATGGTTTCAAGTTGTCGCTGCTTGGCTTCGAGCCGGACATGGATTATGAGGCGATCGTGCAGGAGGCGCGCGGCCGCCGCCTGCTGCCGGCAGCTCCGCAACAGAGTCTGCTGCTGCTCAAGGCAACCGGCACAGTCGCGCACGGCGGCGGGAGGCGGCTGGAGATCGGTTCCGAAGATTACCAGACGCTGGTGCGCTGGATCGCGAATGGCTCGGCACCGGCCTCGCCTTCCGACCCTGTCCTGGAACGAATCACCGTGGCGCCTGATCGCGGCACGTTCACCGGAGAGCGCCGTCGCCAGCAGTTGCAGGTCACCGCCCATTTCACGGGAGGCACAGCGCGCGACGTGACCCGCCAGGCACTGTACCAGTCGAATGAATCCGAGCTTGCCGAGGTAAGTGATGCGGGGGTTGTGCAGCTGAAGGAGCGCAGCGGGCAATTCGCCGTCATGGTCCGTTACGCGGACCAGATCGCTGTCTTCTTCGGGACGGTGCCATACGCGCAGGGGGGGGCCGCCGGCCGAATGTCCCTTGAAGCCTGGGAGAAAGACAACGTCGTGTCGCAGGTCGATCGGCATCTCGCGGCTCAATGGAAGCGGCTCGGCATCACGCCGTCGGCCGTAGCAAGCGATAGCGAGTTTATCCGTCGCGCGTCGCTGGACATCTGCGGGACTCTGCCAAGTCATGACAGGGTGAAGGCATACCTGGCCGACACCCGGAAGAACAAGCGGGCGCGGCTCATCGACGACCTGCTGGAGCAACCGGAGTATGCCAGCTATTTTGCGCTCAAGTGGGCGGACATACTCCGGAATCGAGGCCGCGGCTACAGCACGAGCCGCCAGCGCGCGGGCACGGCTCTGTTTGCCGCCTGGATTCGCGATTGTTTTGCTGCCAACATGCCTTACGATCGCTTTGTCTCGGAGATCCTCACAGCGTCCGGCAGTCAGGACGTGAATCCGCCCACGGTCTGGTATCGAACCGTGCGCACGACCCAGGATTACGTGGAATCCGTCGCCCAGGCGTTTCTGGGCATCCGTATTCAGTGCGCCCAATGCCATCATCACCCTTCGGAGCGCTGGAGCCAGGCCGACTACTATCATCTCGCTGCTGTCTTCGCCCGCGTTGGACGCAAGGGTGGCTTTGCGGACGCCGAGGTACCCACGAGCGAGACGATCTATCTGGCTGACGAAGGCCAGGTCGTGCATCCGCGCACCGGTCGAGTCATGCGACCTCGTCCGCCGGACAACCGGGAATTCGAGCTTGGCCGCTACGACGATCCGCGTCGCAGCCTGGCCCGCTGGATGACGGCCCGTGACAACCCCTATTTTGCCCGGGCGATGGCCAATCGGCTGTGGGGGCACTTCATGGGCCGCGGCATCATTCACCCGATCGACGACTCTCGGAGCACCAACCCGCCGAGCAATCCCCAGTTGCTCGACGCCCTGGCGCGCGAGTTCGTCGACCACGGCCATGACATCAAGCACTTGATCCGTGTCATCTGCAACTCGGCGGCCTACGGTCTCAGCTCCCAGCCCAATGCAAGCAATCGAAATGACGTGCAGAGCTTTGCCCGCTATTATCCGCGTCGACTGCCGGCGGAAGTCCTGCTCGATGCCATCGGGCACGTGCTCGATGCGCCGACGACGTTCAGAAACGTGGCTGGCAATTTTCCGCCGGGAACCAGGGCCATCGACCTGCCTGACGAGGCGGTGCCCAGTCATTTCCTGGATGTCTTCGGTAGGCCCGCGCGCAACTCTGCTTGTGAATGCGAGCGCGTGGACGCGCCCGCGCTGGGCCAAACCCTGGAGCTGGTCAGCTCCGTCGAACTCCAGGAAAAACTGACCGCCGCCAAGGGATACGTGGCGCAGCTGGCCGGGAACAAGAAGTCCCATCGCGACAACGTGCACGACATCTTCGCCCGGGTGTTTGCTCGTACGCCGCGGCCAAGAGAGCTGGGCATTGCGGTCGGCTTTCTTGAATCGCAGGCTGATCGGAACGAAGCCTACGGCAATCTGCTCTGGTCTCTGCTGGCCACGAACGAGTTCTTGTTCAACCACTAGATCGTTGAGGCAACGCAATGCGACAGGTCGTCACAGGCATCAGTCGCCGGAACTTCCTGGAACTGGGCGCGTCGATTCTGGGCCTGAGCCTCCTTGACTGGGTGCGCCTGAAGGCAGCCGGTTCCCGGCAGGCGTCCTCCAGCAAGTCACTGATCGTCTTCTGGACGCACGGCGGCATGAGCCAGCAGGACACGTATGATCTGAAACCTGGCGCGCCCGCGGAGTACCGGGGGCCCTACCAGCCCATTGCCACGGCGGTCCCCGGCATCGAGATCAGCGAGCGCTTTCCACGCCAGGCGCGCGTCATGAACCATCTGTCGATCGTTCGCTCCGTGAACCACAGAAACGCGATTCATGCCCCTTCGGCGCACTGGATGCAGACCGGCTACTTTGGACCGACCCTGGCCCGGAATGCGCCGCAAAACCCTTCCTTCGGGTCGGTGATTGCCCGCGCGCGCGGGGCGGGCCAGCCCCATGTGCCGGCGTACGTGGCAATCCCGCAGGCGGAGGCCTTCGGCTATCAAGGCGCTGTTTACCTGGGGGCGTCCTACAACCCGTTCGAGGTGGGCGCGGACCCGAATGCGCGCGAGTTTCGCGTGCCCAACCTGGTCCTGCCTCGAGGATTGAGCCTGCAGAGCGTTGGCAATCGCGCACGATTGCTCCGGGAACTGGACACGCTGCAACGCGACGTCGATCAAACCGGAACCCTCGAGGGCCTGAACAGACTCAAGACGCAGGCGCTGGAGATGGTAACGGGCGACCGGGTGCGTCGCGCCTTCGATCTCAGCCAGGAGAGTTCACGGCTTCGCGACCAGTATGGCCGCCACCGCTATGGCCAGAGTGCTCTCCTGGCTCGACGGTTGGTGGAGGCAGGCAGCACCTGCGTGACGATCAACACCGGTTACTGGGACCACCACGATCACATAGCGAGCGGTCTGGCAGAACAGCTGCCTCCCTTCGATGCTGCGATCGCGACACTGGTTGAAGACCTGGAAGCTCGGGGCATGCTCGACGATGTGGTGCTGTATTGCGCGGGAGAATTTGGGCGCACGCCGCTGACCAACGGGCACGCCGGCCGCGACCACTGGTCGGATTGCTTTTCGGTACTGATCGGCGGCGGAGGTCTCAGGGGCGGGCAGGTCGTCGGCGCCAGCGAGCCGCGCGGCGGCAAGGTTCGCGAGCGACCGATCTCCCCGAGCGATCTGCTGGCCACGCTGTATCGGGCGCTCGACATCCCGCTCGACACACATTACGAGGATGCCTCGGGCCGTCCGGTAAGCATCGTCGGCCCGGGCAGTCCTATTCGTGAGTTGTTCTGAGCGTCTCTGGATATCTCTACCACGCCTCGCTCCGCTGTTATCGGGTATTCTTCCAGCCAGTTGTCGTTGCTCGCCTCTCTATTGAATCAGGCGCTTGATGCCAACTGTCGCGTGCTCTAGAATCCTGTGTTTGAAAGCAGTAACTTTGCTCTCGATTGGCCCCAATAAGGGAGATCCTGATGCTGAGCGTCCTCGGCTACGGCTCCAAATTGTGTGATGGACTGAAACGCCGGGAGTTTCTGCGTGTAGGTGGCCTTTCGCTTTTCGGCGGACTGACGCTGCCACGACTCTTGTGGGCGGCCGAGCGGGGGAGACAGCGTCCGCCAGGGCGGGCGAAGTCGGTAATCCTGTTCAATTTGCTTGGTGGACCAAGCCATCTGGACATGTTTGACATGAAACCGCTCGCCCCGGCGGAGATCCGCGGTGAGTTCAGGCCGATCGCAACGTCGCTGACTGGATTGCGCATTTGCGAGCATCTTCCCAGCACCACTCGGCTGATGCACAAGGCTTGTTTGATTCGTACGATTTCCCATACCTATGACTCCCACGATCCGCTGGCGATCATGACCGGATTTACCGGCGGCAATCCACAATTGCCGGCCCAGCCATCCGACCCGCCTGATATTGGCGCCGTTTGCCAGTATCTGGGCATTGGACCACGGAACATGCCGGGAGCGGTGTGCCTGCCCTGTTATCCGGGCTGGGGACAAGGAGGCTATCGCCGAGGCGGGCCCTATGGAGGCTACCTGGGCAGCCAGTATGACCCGCTCTTTTCTTTGTGCAATCCGACATTCGCGCGCGAACCCAGGACAAGGGACTACGACCCGGTGATGCCCCTTGGCGAACCGGCTGTGCCGGGATTGGCCAACAATCCTGAGATCACGGTAGACCGCTTTGCCGGAAGGCGCTCGCTGTTGCGGCAGCTGGACGACGTGTTTGCTGAATCCCGCCGAACCACGGCTATTGGCCGCCTGGACCGGTTCCAGCAGCGGGCCTTTGCCATACTGACATCGAGCAAGACGCGAGATGCCTTCGACCTCTCCAAAGAACCAGAGCGCGTGCGCGATCGCTACGGCCGTAATCTGTTCGGCGCCAGCATGCTGGTGGCGCGTCGTCTGGTCGAAGCCGGAGTGCCTTTCATCAGCGTTCATCAGGAGATCTTCCGCCATTACGGCCACGCCTACGACATGCACGAAAACAATTTTGGCATGTTGAAGGATGTCAATCTCCCTCTTCTGGATCAGGTGTATCCGGCGTTGATCGAAGATCTCGAGCAGCGCGGCCTTCTTGATTCGACTCTGGTAATCGTGATGGGCGAGATGGGCCGCACGCCCAGAGTCAATGGCAGAGCCGGTCGCGATCATTGGCCGCAATGTGGTTTCAGCCTCCTGACCGGCGGCGGCACCAAGCCCGGTACCGTTTACGGTGCCTCCGATCCCCATGGCGCGTTCCCAGTGAACCATCTGGTTCGGCCTGCCGATCTGGTCGCCACAGTCTACCATTTGCTCGGCATCAACCCGCACCTGACGGTGAACGACCGCGTTGGACGCCCGATCCCGATCGCCCATGGGGGCGAGCCATTACATGGCGTGCTGGCATGAACCGGCACCAGTCACGACTCGTTTTCCTTGCATCCGATGGCACCTCTCAGACCTTAGCATCTCCCATCTTCCTGTCCCCTCGTCCGGCCGAGACTCGCTGGAACTCTCAGAGAGTTTTCAAGCCAACGAAGACAAGAAACGGGAGATAATCATGTCACGACGATTACTCATAGCGGCCGATGAAGGTATACGGTCGCACCTCTGCGAACTGCTCGCGCCACAAACGGCTTCCTGGACCCTTGTGGAGGCTGGTAGCCTGGAACAGGCTCGCTTCGTGCAACAGCTCATACCGAGCGAACTGATACTGGTGGATAGCACCCTGCCGTAACCGTTCACGCCTTGGCCAGCGATGGCGCTGGCTTTCCGGCAAGTTGGGCCTCGACGGCAGTCACCAGCCATGCGAAAGCGTTTTGTGACTGGCGACGGCAGGTTTCGATCACTGTGAGGAGAC
>Ga0194121_10006519_pt1 | contig 15597 bp, 11 predicted proteins | sample TA2MahCa50mmetaG_FD_148609 | JGI IMG/M metagenome (GOLD analysis project Ga0194121, IMG submission 148609) | Freshwater microbial communities from Lake Tanganyika, Tanzania - TA2015020 Mahale Deep Cast 50m | ecosystem: Environmental > Aquatic > Freshwater > Lake | place: Tanzania: Lake... | reverse complement strand
AACGCTTACTTCAAGTTTTTCTAGATTATCGCGACCACCCACATCTTCAAATGAGTTTTTTGTCTCAACATCAAATACTATTTTATCTTTCATATATATAAGTGAATTGTCAGCGTATCATCAGTTTTTATTTTTGGGTAATAGATTGACTATTTTATAATTTATAGTGTATGCTATATTAGCGTTTAATTAGCAAAAATCACTTTTTTATTGGAGGTTTCGCATGTCTGATAGTTCTGCTTCTTTCGATGTAAATAATGCTGTTTCCGGAATCGGATTGATTTTTCAGGAGATGTTGCGCGAGCAATTGTCTGTGCGTGGTTTCAAAAAAAATGGTTTTGCTGAATGGATCATGCGTGACGAGGGCGCTGAAGCACTTGAGACGGCGCTTAATCAGTTGTGCGATGCGTATTTTCATTCTCAGTGCTAGTGCGTAATTGGATTTACGCTCATTTGATTCCGGTCGTATGTGGCCGGATTTTTTATGCAATTGGGCCTAAGAGAAGCTCTGTTATATCGTTACCAAGACTTTCACTCTCATTTTTTAATTGTTTCAGAACTTTATTTATTTCGCCAATATTTTTCCATGCATTATTGAGCAGGGTTGAAAATGGCGGTTCGGGAATTTCGTCGCGGTCGGCGATAATAGCGTCTTTTCTTTCTGTTGCATCTTTCAGGGCGTCTTCAAGCTCGGTAATTTGAGCGTCAATCTCCTTTTTTATCGCTTGGAGCTCCCGTGCTTTTCGTCGCGCTCGCTCTTGTGGGGGGGTTTGTATGTCGATGAGTAGGTTATGTGCGTCCCATGCGTTTGCAATAGCGTTTGCACGACCTAAAAGTGCAGTTGCTTTTGAAATCATCGCTGTGTAACGCATAAAATAGCGTGACCACATAACCCGTTCGAGCTGTAACTGGTTACGTAGCGCTGATGGAGGGGTTTTATGATAAAGTTGTGTGGTAAGTTCGCGTTCTTTATTTATTTTTTTCAACTCCTCCCGCATTTTCTTTAATTGTTTCTCCATTGCTTCCTTTTGTTCTGGTGAAAGATTCCGTATTGCGCTTTGCGCTCGTAATTCTTCTAATGATGGCCGTGGCGCAAAGATATTTTTCGGATAAGTGAATTCCATGCCTGGTGTTGCTTGTTGAATGTCATTAGGTATTGGCTGTGTCGCGTAGGTAAATAATGGCAATAGCGTTGCGGTTATGATTATTTTTTTAAAAAACATTCTTTTCATATAGGAAGTGTAGCACTTATTAGGTTTTAATTGTAATAAAAAAAGAAGCCACATTGCCTTGAAGGCAATGTGGCTTGCATGGGCAATGTTTCACAGAACGAGAGCGGGATCGCTTCGTGCGTTGTCGTGTGCTTGAGGGCACACAGTTTCTTCCGCCTCAGGTATACCAAGGCGTTTAAAGATTTCTGGTCGTTCTTTTTCGGCGAGCATACTCAGCAAGATATGTTCGGTCTTGACGTACTCTGCACCTACCTCTTTCGAAAGTCGGATGGCGTGGCCAATGATCGCAAGGCATTTCGTGCTGAATGGTTTTTCGTTTTCGGTAGATTCGACGGTTCGAGGCTTGATGTGAAGGTATTCAGCGAGTATTTCGAGCATTGAGGTAAGCTGAAGTTTCATTTTTTTGAGCACGGAAACAGCTGTATTATTTCTGTGCTCGATGATCGCATACAGCAGATGCTCTGGTTTCGTTTCTTGTTCACCTGCCTCAAATGCCATTTGCCTTGATCTTTGCATGGTGCGTTTAAGAGGATCGCTTAATTGGTGGTGGCGTGCTAGTTCCATACAATCTCTTTCGTTTCTGGAGGTGAAGTTGGAAATGTGCTGTCGCTCGACAGCTATATACTCATAGTACCATTTTACTTGTAAACGGACAAGTTTTATGGTATAGTAACAATAGCTTTTTTCATGCGGAAAATCCATTATATACTATTTCGGTGTGTGGTGAGTGATAGGCCTATTAGTACCGATCTTTTCGCCATTGCGGATCTTTTATTGCGTAGTACGTTGCTTGCACCGGGTTTTGGTGGCTTGGATGACACGCCGATGCTACCCGATGGAAGTTCATGCTGGAATATGTTGCGTGTTGACGGATACTGGATCGGATTTTTCCGCAAGAAGAGGTTGTGGCACCTGCGTATGCTGGTACACGACGATATTGCCCTAGAGCAAACGAAGATATTTATTCCCGTGAGTGTGTGCATGACATAGGACGTACGCCGATTTGAACTCGGATGTACGCCGTGGTCTACTCGAAAATGGAGTTTCGAGTAGACCTTTTTTAATATGAAGCATAAAAAAACAATATATATGGATTATGCGGCAACAACGCCGCAGGATACCGCAGTCGAAAAGGCTATGCGTGTATTATATTCGTCTGTATTTGGTAATCCGAGTTCTTCGCATTCGTTTGGGCAAGCGGCATCACGCGCAGTATTTCTTGCGCGACAAAAAGTAGCAAAAGCACTTACTGCTGATTACAAGCACATTGTTTTTACCGGCTCTGCAACAGAGGCGAATAATATGGCTATATGTGGAGTATTTGATAGAGCGCGTACGGAAATGAATATGAACAATACACCGCTACGTATTGTTATATCTGCCATCGAGCATGATTCTGTGTACGAAGCATGCGCGCGTATACGTGAGCGTTATGGCGCTGAAATTATTGAAGTTCCGGTTAATGCTCGTGGCATTATTGATATAAAGGCTCTTGAGGTAGCGCTTACTCCGCATACGATTATGGTTTCTGTGCAGATGGTGAATAGCGAATTAGGTGTTATTCAGCCAGTACAGAAAATTAGCGCAATTATTAAACAGTACAAAACAAAGATAGGAAGTACTGTATATCCTGTAGTGCATACAGATGCTGTGCAGGCATTTCAATACATACCATGTAATGTGGAGAATTTAGGTGTTGATATGCTGACACTTTCGGGTCATAAAATATATGGACCAAAAGGCATTGGTGTTTTATATGTTAAAAATGCGGATATACTTGCACCGCAGATTATGGGTGGTGGGCAGGAGCGTGGTATACGTAGTGGCACAGAAAATGTGCCGGCGATTATCGGTTTTGCTCAGGCTATTGATGATGTTGAAAGAATACGTACAAAAGAATCAAAGCGCGTTGAGAAATTACGTGCCATGTTATGGGATGGTATTACAAAAATAATACGAGATGCGGAGCTTAATGGGTCGGTAACTGAACGCGTTCCAAATATTATCAGCGTTTATTTTCCCGCACGCTCTGCGCAGGATGTATGTATAGAGCTTGATATGATGGGTGTGGCGGTTTCGCCAGGTACTGCATGTTCGTCGCGCGCAGCAGAGCCATCGCGTGTTATTAAGGCACTTGGCTTTTCGGGTGATAGGCCATTATCATCTATCCGTTTTTCTCTTGGTCGGGGTACTACCGCAAGCGAAGTTCGCTCTGTTATATCAATCCTCAAAAAACGTTTTGGATAGGCCCTCATATATCCGATTAATAGGGTGATTAAGGCGTATATATAGAGCGAAATAAATCTTGTCATAGAGCTTTATATATGGTATAATGCCACCAATGAAATCGTTCTATCGTTTCACTATAAAAGCACAAGAAGCCTTACAGGCAGCACAGGATTTAGCCGCACACCACAATCACGGTGAATTTAAGGCAATCCATCTTTTATCAACTCTTTTGGGTGATGAGCAGTCGCTCGTACGCCCTGTTCTTATGAAAGCGGGTGTTGAGCTTGAATCGCTTGTTATTGAGCTTGATCGTGCATTAGCTAAGGTCCCTAAGATATTTTCTGCAGCGCCTGTAAATCAATTATATTTATCACCTGAAGTTATGCAGGTTATTGATCGCGCAGGCAAAATTGCTTTATCTCAGCGTGATGAATTTATTTCGTGCGAGCATCTTTTATTAGGTCTTATGGACACTAAGTCGGGAGCGCAGGATTTACTTGATCAATTTGGGGCAAAGCGCGAGACCATGTTGCGTTCTCTTGCACAACTTCGTGGATCTGCGCGTGTGGTAGACGAAACACCTGAAACAAAATTTCAAGTACTTGAAAAATATGCGGTAAATCTTACAGAACGTGCTCGTGACGGCAAGCTTGATCCAGTAATTGGGCGTGATGAAGAATTACGTCGCTTAATGCAGGTTTTATCGCGTCGTACAAAAAATAATCCTGTTCTTATTGGTGAGCCTGGTGTTGGTAAAACCGCTATCATAGAAGGTCTTGCTCAACGCATAGTAAGTGGTGATGTGCCAGAACCCCTTAAGGGTAAGGAGATTATTATGCTCGATTTAGGTTCGCTTATTGCGGGTACGAAATTTCGTGGTGAATTTGAAGATCGATTAAAGACGTTTGTGCGTGAAATCCAAAATGCCGCTGGTCGTCTTATTCTTTTTATAGACGAAATACATATGATTGTGGGTGCGGGTTCTGCCGAAGGTGCAATTGATGCGTCTAATTTATTAAAACCTGCTCTTGCACGTGGCGAATTGCATGCAATTGGCGCAACAACGTTACGTGAATATCAAAAACATATCGAAAAAGATCCTGCACTCGAACGTCGTTTTCAGCCTATCGTTGTTGAAGAGCCAAGTCAGGAGAATGCTATGGCGATTTTGCGTGGCTTAAAAGAAAAATACGAATTACATCATGGTTTGCGTATTAGTGAGGAGGCGATAATGGCAGCAGTGCAATTATCTGCTCGTTATATTCCTGATCGTTTTTTGCCTGACAAGGCGGTTGATTTAATAGATGAAGCTGCTGCTGCACGCAGACTCGAAACAGAAAGCATGCCTAAAGATATAGATAATACTCGTCGTGAAATTACTCGTTTAGAAATCGAACGACAGGCTCTTACTGCCGAAGGCAAGACAAAAAATAAAACACGCATTAAAGAGGTGGATGTATTACTCAAAAAATTAAAAGATAAAAACGATGATTTATCGTCTGTTTGGGGTGCAGAAAAAGCGTTATTCGAGCAATTACATGCATTACGTCGTCATGTTGATGATGTACGCCGCGAAATAGAGGTTGCAGAGCGCAATGGGGATTTAGAGCATGTTGCGAAGCTGGTATATGGTGATTTGCCGCAAGCAGAAAAAGAGTACGCAACATTCGAAAAGAAGATTGCGAGCAGAAAAAAGAGCTCTTTCTTAAAAGAATCTGTTGATGAGGAGGATATTGCGGGTGTTGTTGCTCGTTGGACGGGTATTCCAGTACAGCGCATGCTCGAATCTGATATGCACAAACTCGCGCGTATAGAGGATGTATTACGCGAGCGGGTTGTGGGGCAAGAAGAGGGTATTGGAGTTATTTCAGCAGCTCTTCGTCGCAGTCGCGCAGGTCTTTCAGATGCTAATCGTCCACTAGGGTCATTTATATTCTTAGGGCCAACAGGCGTTGGTAAAACAGAGCTTGCAAAAGCTTTGGCGGAATTCATGTTTAACGACGAAAAAGCCCTCGTTCGTATTGATATGTCCGAATATATGGAACGTCACTCGGTTTCGCGTTTAGTTGGTAGTCCGCCGGGATATGTTGGTCATGAGGAGGGTGGTCAATTAACGCAACTTATACGTCACCGACCATATAGCATTATTTTATTTGATGAACTTGAAAAAGCGCATCCAGAAGCATTAAATATACTACTTCAGATTCTTGATAATGGCAGGCTTACAGACGGTAAAGGAAAGACGGTTAATTTCAAGAATTCGGTGATTATTATGACATCGAATGTGGGTAGTTCGTATTTGAAGGAAATGTCTCGTATAGGCTTTGGTACGGGCACTCATAAGACGTTAGAACGCGAAGAGGATATATTACGCGACCGCATTAAAGTAGCATTACGCGAGCGTTTTAAGCCTGAATTTTTGAACCGTGTAGACGAAACAGTGATATTTAATCCCCTTCGTCGTGATGTTATTGAAAAAATTGTTGCTATTCAGCTTGCTGAAGTTATTCAAAAGCTTAAAGAAAAGGATATAGATGTTGTTATAAAGCCTTCTGTGCGTGACTACATTGTAGATAAGGGGTATGACCCTGATTATGGTGCGCGCCCCATACGTCGCTTGATACAGCGTACTATACTTGATGCCTTGGCCGATAAGATGATCAAAGGGGATATAAAGACTGGTGGCAAAGTTACTATCAATTTCAAGGAGTCAGCGCTTCAGATTAGCGTGTAGCACTGCTTTCGTTTTTCTTCTCGCCGCACAATTTTTACGGAGCGGTTCTTTGTGGTGGGGAGGATTATTTGCTGTGAGTGCAGTATTTTTATATTTCAAAGAAACGGCAAATATGCTCTCCGCACTACCTCTTTTTATAGGTAGCGTTACATTACCATTCTTTTTTCCTCATAACCTTGGTACGGGTATCACAACGCTTTTTGCGCTCATTTTCGCAGTGTTATTTGGTGTTGCGCTGGGGGTAAAGAGTCTTATTCTTATTCATCGCGAAACATTGCTTGAGGCGGGCGGATATACGCTTGCCTATATTGCCCTTCTTTTGTTTTTTATGCAGACCCTTAGTTCTTTTTTCTTGTTATGGATTGTCCTTGTAGTAATGCTCGGGCTATCGTTTTATACCTTACTTCTTGATTATCGCTACGCGGCGTTTCTTGCTTTAATTATGAGTGAGCTTGCATGGATTGTTGCATGGTTGCCAATTGGTTTTTTAAACGCAACAAGCGTATGTTTTGCTCTTGTTCTTTTTTTGGGCGACATGATGCGAGAAAATCGTATTAGTGGGAGAAATGCTCTGATTTTAGGCGCTTTAGTGGTATTAATTTTCGCTACTTCGTATTGGCGTATTTAATATACGTACTTCTTCATTTCTGGCTCCCATTTATAATTTGGCAAAAGCGCCTTTCCTTTTTTAAATCCTTGTTCGTATGCGGCTTTATCATTACGTAATGCGGCAGATGCCATAGCAAGGCGTATAAATTCTATGCGAGTAGGAGATAGAGCGGCACTTTCGGCTATGATTATGTCAGCTTCTTGTATATAGGTGACATTTTTTGTTTCTTGGTATGCCGCAAGTAATCCAGTTGCTCGTATATACGCAAGTTTTAAGCCGACAGAGCGTGGTTTTAGCTTATCGTACCAATATTTATTGAATGCCATGAATTCATCGATAGTTGCTTTGGATACATGGCCGGTATAGTTGTTTTTATGAAGAAATCCAAAGTACGACACAGTAAAGGTTAAAAGTCCTTGTAATTCTTCTTGATCCCCAATAGGCGAGCGGTAGTTAAGCACATTTTGATGTTCTTGGAACATTTCTATATCGGTCTTCCCATCAGTTCGCATGGTTTCTAAGATCATTCTATTTTTTTTGAATGGTGTATATATTGTGGCGTAGATTGTATAGATTCCAAGTATTGCTGTTCCATAGAATAGCCATGGGGATAATCCGCGCTCGTTTGTGCGTGTGCGCGCAGAATCCGTGGTGAAATTGTCTGTATATGCATCAATAAATGCAATAAACACAAAGAAGACGATGTATGCGGGAAGTATTTCAAAAAGTACGAGTCCGTTTATAAAGTATATAAGCGGTAATCCCATGCAGAGTGGCCATAGCGCGTCGTTAGTACGCTTTTTAAGGCGTATGTAGAGCACAGCAAAAATACCTATATATGCGGCAAGAAGGGGTATACCTCCTGTTGTAGCGTATTCAATGGGCGTGCTATGTGCACGATCAAACCATGATTCTATAACATAATGCTTGGGATTATAGTATTTATCGAATATAAAAGGAAAGTTTTCCGCTCCCCAGCCTGTAAGGGGTCGATCGATAATGCCTGCAATAGATGATTCCCATGTCCATAGGCGTGGTTGTATATCTTCCCACGCATCTCCTTTGACCGTTAAAACAAGAGCTGTTATACCACCTATCATAATCAATCCACCAAGTGCTGCAGCTGTATTAATGCGCCATCCACGCTTTTTTTGAAGAAGCCAGAGAATTGTTGCAAGTAAAACGCCTGTGCCCGCGCCTATATAGGCACCGCGACCATTAGTACTTAAAAAGATGCATAGATGAAAAAGAGAGGCTATATAGAGCCATAATTTTCTTTTTCCTGTGGCTCCATATGCAGTAATAATGGCGAGAAATGCGCTTATTACTATGTAAATTGCTAGGTAATTAGGATTACCCAGTGTTCCTGATTTTGCGCCACCTATGGGGTTTATGATCCATGCGGGCCAATCAATCATTTGGCCAACCGCATAAAGCCCTACAAGGCTTGCGATTATGGTTTGGGCGGTAATAAGGTTTTCCCAATCTTTTCTGCTTTTAAAAAGGGTTATAAGAAGGGTAAAAAAGGCAAAATAATGAAGCATTTGCCATGTTCCTTCGCCACGTTCAAAATTTGACCAAAAAGCAACAGAGGGGACAGGCGCAAAGAGCGTAGAAAGGGTAAAAAGGCCAATAAAAATGGCAATTATAAGGAAAATAGGCTTTTTTAGTGTATTTTTAAGGCTTGCGAGTGATATTTCTTTATATGTAAGGGCTCCTATAAGGGCAAAAAGGGCAATTTCAACAAATAATCTAAAAAAGAGGGCTTTTCCTGCAATAAAGGGGAAAAAGAGGAAAGGATGTGCTATAAGGGGGGCGGCAAGGCTTATATAGGTAGCTATACGTGCAAGAGTAGTGAATGTCATTATGTGAAACATACTATCACCAACTTCGTTATATATACTAGTCCCGCAAATGCTTTTATTGACTTTTTGGCGTATTATGCGCTATAATGTCGATCGAAGCTCAAGTAAATATACGGTTCAGTGTGAGGCCTGAACTCTTCGTATAGCCTGCATTTTTGCAGGTTTAGAAGCTATTTAGGTCTCAGATTGGTATCTGGGGCTTTTTCTTTATCTAAGTGATAAAGAAGATCGTGCAGGGCATGTATAAGGCACTGCAAGGTCAATCAATGTTGTGTATAGAGGTCGTCTCACGATTAGAAAGTGAGGTCGATAGTCATGAGGATGGCCTTTACGGAAAGAAAAGACAGTTACAAAAATCGCTAATCTAAACAATACAATCACAATGAGTATAAAGAGCAAAATCAGTTCTCTGGTGCTCGCAACTTCGACAGTTGCGGTATTTTCGGGCGCTGCTTTGATTCCGACAATCTCGTTGGCACAGACTTCGTGCACCTTTACCCGCAGCCTCACAGTGGGTAGCCGTGGTGCTGATGTTACCTGCCTCCAGAATGTTTTGGTTTCAGGTGGTTACCTTTCCGTAACTCCGACCGGTTACTTTGGTGCAATGACCAAGGCAGCTGTTAGGAAGTGGCAGGCATCGGCAGGTATTACGCCAGCATTGGGCTTCTTTGGTCCTATTTCGAGGGCTAAGCTCGCTTCTGGCGCAACTACATCAACAACTCCAGGAGCAAATGTTCCTATGTCTGGTGTAGCGGCAACCTTGTCGGCTAACCAGCCGATGGGTAGCGCAATCGCAGGTGCAGGTCAGCTTGACGTCGCGAAGTTCACCTTCACGGCTTCGAACATGGCAGGTGCCACGATTACAAGCTTAAAGTTCATCCGCACAGGCGTGGTGAGCGACTCGAACATTAGCAACCTTTACTTGGCCGACGAATCGGGTGTTATTTTCTCCCAGTATTCTTCGCTCAACAACGGTGTAGCGATGTTCGATGGGGTAAATTTTCAGGTTAACGCCGGCCAGAGCCGTGTCGTGACCCTTCGCATGGACCTTTCGTCCTCGGCTTCCGCGGGTAACACCCTTGGTTGGCAGCTTGCTTCAGCAACAGCCTCGAACGGTTCCGTTTCCGGTACGCCGCTTAACGGTCCGAGCTTGGTAGTTACTACGGTAACCAATCCGGCGCTTGCTTCAGCAACCTACACGTACGCTTCGAGCGGTTCTACCGTTGACGCAGGTACGAGTGGTTTCCTTACGCACTCGTCGACGCTTAACGTCACAAACAGTGCTGTTCTTTTGAAGAGCGTTAAGTACACCGTTGTTGGCTCTGCCACAATGGCTGACTTGAAGAATGCTACTTTGAAGGTCAGCGGTGTCGCAGTTGCTTCGGCTTCTATGGTCGCAAGCGACGGCAAAGTCGTATTCATCCCGACGAGCGATGTTCGTCTTCCTACTGGTAACAGCACTATCGAAGTGCATGTTGACGTAATGGGTAGCCCGAACCGCACAATGGCATGGAACGTTCTTCGCCCATACGACATTGTTTTGGTTGACACGCAGTACAACACAGCAACAACACCGTCGCTTTCGGGTAGCGCAACCTCGGTTACTATTAACCAGGGCCGCGTAACCATCAGCAAGTCGACCGACACTCCGACGGCAAACATTCCGCTCGGCGCATCGAACGTCACCCTCGCAAAGTTTAACTTCTATGCAGGTGGTGAGCCGGTTAAGCTCCGCTTCTTGCCTATCGTAATCACTCGTACGACAACGTCTTCGGCAGCTTCCACTGTTGACATCCGTAATATTTCCGTTGTTGACGACGTAGGTAACTCCGTCGGCACCACGATTTCTTCGGGTGACACATGGACTTTTGTAGGTTCTTCGACTTCGTCTATCACAGCAAACTTTGGTACAAGCTCCAGCTACATCAACTACATCATTCCGGCGAACACGACTCGCGTGCTCTCGGTGAAGGTTGACGTACAGAGCGCTGCTACAGCTTCGACTTTGAAGGCTGAACTCGGTAGCCCATCAGCAGCAAACTTGGAAGGTCAGATTTCTTTCCAGACATCTACCTCCGGAACAGCTTCTGGTAACACACTTACTATTGCTACGTCTCCTTTGAAAGCAACAGCAAACCCATCGTTCTCGGCACCGACCTATGTTGCTGGCGCGAACAACATGCGCTTGGCTTCGTTTGTCTTCACCGCATCGTCTGCTGAAGGTGCGAAGATTTCGAACATTACAATCAACAAGGACGCAACAACCACTTTTGACGTACAAAACGTCAAGATGATGGTTGGTGGAACGCAGTTCGGCACAGCGACGGCAATCTTTGAGGATTCCTCGTCTGTATCGTACTCGGGAATAAGCCCTCTCATCGTTCCAGCTGGTGGCTCGATCGTTGTCGACGTTTACGGCGACATCTTGACCACAACCTCTGCCGCAACCCACTCGTCGATCTTCGACCTTTCGGCTACGACAGCTGTTGGTTCAAGCTCGAACAGCTCCATTACTGTAAAAAACAGCAGTGGTACAGCCATCTCCACTACGGAGGTTGCGGGTCAGGACATTGTTGTTTCTTCGGGCTCCACACTTACTCTTACGACCGACTCGAACAACGTTCCGGCTCGTTATGCAGTTATGGGTTCGACGGGTAATGAACTTTACAAGTTGAAGCTTACAGCTAACAACACGGAAGATGTTCGTGTAACGGACATCACGTTCAGGGACACTATCACCAGCAACCTCGCAGGTATTTCGTCCTTTAACAACCTCCAGTTGCTTGATGAAGCAGGTGCATTGCTTGCAGGACCGGTTAACATGACGATTAGCTCTGCTACGACTGGAGACATTATCTTCAGCCTTGGTTCCACCTCGTCTTTGATCGTTCCTAAGAACAGCTCCAAGACAGTTACCCTTAAGGGTGATGTTGCAACCTTCGTATCCGGTGGTGCGTCCTCGAGCTCGAGTCACGTATTCGGTATTGCGGCAACTTCGTCCGTAACTGCATACGGTAAGGATTCGAGCGCTTCAGCGACCGTTTCCGGTACAACATCGGGAAATGCACAGGTTGTCTATCGCACAAAGCCATCACTTACTTCGAGCGTTCTTGGTGCGACAACTGGCAGGACTCGTGTAGCAGTTGATGATATTGCAACCTTAAACTGGGCTGCGAACTCAGCGGATGATCTTACGATCAGCACCGTTACGATCAAGTTCAGTGGTCAAGCAGCATCTTCCGGCTCTACGGCCTTCAACGTTACCCTTGTCGATACAAACACGAATGCAACATGGGGATCGGCAACGACCACCAGTTGTAACCCGGATTCGGGTAACTCGTGCTCTGTTTCCTTCAGTCCGGCATTCTCGATCACTCGAGGATCCACAAAGGGAGTTAAGTTGCGTGTAAACTCGAGCTCGTTCTTTAACGGTTCGAACACAAGCGACTCGCTTTCGGCAATCGTAAACGCTGCTTCAGATATTCTCTGGAGCGATGGTACATCGACTGGTATCAGCTGGGAGGCTGTCCAGATTCCGATCACGCTCGTCAACTTGAGCTACGAATAAAATCGTTTCTCGGCTGACAGCGTCCGGATTCCGGATACGCTAACAGTGAAGAAGAACCCCGCCTTTACGGCGGGGTTTTTCTTTTTCCTAAAAATAGAGCAGTATAAAGCGATATATGAAACTATGGCTTAATCGATTCGTGGTGGGTTGTTTGTACGGTATTTTATTAGTGCCGCTTGTTTTTCAGCAGGCATTAATGCATCCACTCGTTATCGTAAAAACGCTTTATTTTCAGATTCTTATAGAAGTTGCTTGTGCAGGCTATATAGTACTCGCTTTGTTTTATAAAGAATATCGTCCGCGCATAACCCCGCTTTTTATTGCAGTATGTGGTCTTTTAAGCGTTATTTTTATTGCAGGGGCATTTGGTGTGAATAGTGCGCGGAGTATATGGTCTGTACCTGATCGTATGACAGGCATGATTCTTATGGCTCATCTCACTGCTTATTTCATAATACTCTCTGGTATGCGGCAATCTTTTTCATGGCGACGATATATGCAGGTTTCTTTAGGTGTGAGTTTTCTTGTTGCTGTGTTTCCGATAATACAGCTTATATTTCCGGGGATATTTTTTGATCGGTTAGGGGATCGTTTAAGTGGCACAATAGGTAATCCGATATTCCTTGCAGCATATTTATTCTTTCATGTTTTTATTGCTGGTTATTATGGTGCTGAAGCTTATGTGCAAAAAAAACGTTGGTGGCCATATGCTGTCGTCGGTTTATTTAATGTAGTAGTAATCCTTCTTACACAAACACGTGGCGCGCTTATTGCTCTTGCGGCATCTCTTATTGTTCTTTCAGTCCGTCCGATACTGGGTCGTAATGGTATGCAAGTACAGAGAATACTGCTTGGATTATGGGCTTTCTGTGTACTTTTTTTGGGTGTATTTTGGGCAACGCGCACGCATTCTCTATGGCGTAATGTGCCAGTACTTTCGCGTATTGCGGTGGATGGATTTAGTGCTAATAATCGTTTGTATGCATGGCGCGCTGGCCTTTATTCATGGACGGATAATCCTGTTTTAGGTGTTGGGTGGGATAATTTTTATGCGGCATTTAATGCGCATTATGATCCGCGTCTTTTGCGCGGTGGATTTAGGGAGACATTTTTTGATCGCCCTCATAATGTCTTTGTACAGTTTCTTGCTGAAACAGGTATTGTTGGATGTATTGTATATATTGCTCTTCTTGTATGCGTATTTCGTATTGCGCGTCGCAATATATGGCTCGTTGCTATGTTCGTTGCATATTACACGCAGAATTTCTTTGCGTTTGATTCGATGAGTAGTTATATGATGTTTTTTCTGACGCTTGCATGGATTAATAGTATGGATGGTAATAAAGAATACACTCATTCATTGCATGCTCGTGGGGGCAATGCATCACAAGAGATGTTAGCTTTAATCGCATCTCTTATGGTGGCTACCAGTGGTATTTATTTTTTAAATTATCGCTTATATAGAGCAAGTAATCTTGAATGGAAGGCAATCAATTATTTTGTGCATGGAGAAATTCCTGAAGGGTTTGAATATATGGATAAAGCGCTCAAAGCCTCTACTCCGTACCATGTGCATATTGCGAAAGATGTATATCCCAATGTAGCGTCGCTGTATAAGCAGAATATACCCTTATCTAATGTGCGTGCTGTTATAGAAGATGCTGTGCGGGGAATGACTGCTGCTGCAGAAGCTGATCCATCGAATTATGGTTTTTGGATTGGGTTAGCGGATATGATGCCGCTTATAGCCGAACTTGATCCTCGGTATGTTGATCAGGGGTTTATGGCGCTTGCGCAGGCTGATCGTATTAGTCCTCGACGGCAAGCAACAGAATATGTGCGTGCAAAGCTTTTAAATCTTAAAGGTGATAAGGCGGGTGCCATTACTGCTATGGAGCGAGCAATAGCTCTTGATCCTGAAGTGGGGGATGCTCATTTTTATCACGCTCTATTACTTCTTGAATCTAATGATGGAGCAGGTGGCATTCGCGCATTAGAGCGCGCATCAGTATTGGGTCGTGAACCGCGCACTGTAAGCGAGGCTTCTGTTACTGCAGCTCAGTTGGGTGATTTAGGTATGTATAAGGAATCCGCTCTATTTTTTCAAAAAGCGCTTCTTATGAAGCCTGATGATTTAGAGCTAACGATAAAATTAGGCTTAGTGTATTACTTTTCGGGTGATAAGGCTGCTGCACGGCGTAATATAGCGAAAGTAATGGAGAAGCAGGATTTACGACAATCTCCGCAATATGGATCTTTACGCCCTATTCTTATTGATCTCGGTTTGGAAAAATAGTTTTTATATGGCATTATATGCCCACTATGGCCATAAAGAAAAAAGCGCTTATATCGGGCATTACAGGGCAAGATGGCTCGTTTCTGGCTGAATTTTTGCTTAAAAAGGGTTATGAGGTACACGGTATAATCCGTCGCTCATCAACCTTTAATACGAGTCGTGTGGATCATATTTTTGAGGATTTGCATGCACATGGCAAACGTTTTTTTCTTCATTACGGTGACTTATCGGATGCTAATACGGTGCGTAAGTTGATTCAGAATATTGAACCTGATGAGGTGTATAATTTAGGCGCTCAAAGTCATGTGCGTGTGAGTTTTGATATTCCGGAATATACGGCAAATGTTACTGGGCTTGGCACGCTTCGCATGCTCGAGGCAATTAAGGATTATAGTGAGTCAGGTGGAAAGAAAAAAATAAAGTTTTATCAGGCGTCTTCATCTGAACTTTTTGGCTCAACACCACCCCCACAACATGAATTAACACCTTTTTATCCACGCAGTCCTTATGCATGTGCTAAAGCGTTCGCCTATTATACAACTATTAATTATCGTGAAGCATACGGTTTGTTTGCGGTAAATGGCATACTTTTTAATCATGAAAGTGAGCGCAGGGGCGAGACATTTGTAACAAGAAAGATAACGCGTGGTGTGGCGCGTATTGTTGCTGGCTTAGATAAAAAATTATATTTAGGTAATTTGGATGCGCGCCGTGATTGGGGATATGCGCCCGAATATATGGAGGCGGCATGGCTTATGCTTCAGCAGGCAAAGCCAACAGATTATGTTATTGGCACTGGCGAAAGCCATTCGGTTAAGGATTTTGTTATAGCGGCGTTTGCGGCCGCGGGTATTAATAATTGGAAAAAATATGTGGAGTTCGATAAACGATATCTGCGTCCTACAGAGGTACATAATCTTATTGCTGATGCGAGTAAGGCGGCAAAAATATTAAAATGGAAACCGAAAACGAAGTTTGCTGATTTGGTAAAAATTATGGTGATGCACGACTTAAAAAAGCACGGTATTACATAATAAAAAAACTCACGATCGCCTTATGAGAC